>Ga0180432_10002448_pt1 | contig 27771 bp, 17 predicted proteins | sample SS_ome_10_FD_132414 | JGI IMG/M metagenome (GOLD analysis project Ga0180432, IMG submission 132414) | Hypersaline lake sediment archaeal communities from the Salton Sea, California, USA - SS_1_MS_2 metaG | ecosystem: Environmental > Aquatic > Non-marine Saline and Alkaline > Hypersaline >... | reverse complement strand
GACGCTCGGCACGATCCACGTCAGCATCCACGCGGTGGCCGCCACCGCCCTCGTGGTCGGCCTGGAGACCGAGGAGGACGACCTCATCATCGGAAGCGCCGTGATCCTCTTTCTCAACTGGCTCGCCTCCTGGATCGACACGCTCGTCTTGGGCTCCATTCACAGCCGGCGTCTGGGCTACGTCGGCGGACCCGTCGTGGACTTCGACGCACGGGACCGGAGCTACGGCGCGGGCTGGAAGTGGAACTTCTGACGGCGCGCTTTCCGCTTGTATACGAGATAGACGCGAGGAGGATCGAGTGACACCCGACACGCATGCGAAGTTCTGGCTGGGGGGGCACATTGCATTCATGGTTCTCGCCGTGCTGTACGCGATCGCGGGGATCATCGTGTACTTCACGTGCTTCGACACCGGCGAACTCCCCGCCCGGATCCTGAGCGGCTCCCTGCTGGCCCTGCCCCTCGCCGGCCTCCTGCTTCTTCCTCATCTCCTGTTTCGCGTCCTGTTGCGGCCCCGGTGTCCCGCGTGCCGGGGCGGGCTCTCGGTCGGCGGCTGCAATCCCGTCGTCTACCTCTGCCAACCGTGCGGGAAAAGGTTCCCCACCAGGATCCAGATCCTCTATCCGGGACTCGGTGACACCGGGCCCGCGTACCCTTTCGGCGATTTCGGCGATTTCGACGGCGACGGCGACTGATTTTCCTCTTCCCCGAAACAATCCTTCGACTCGCGGGTTTCATCCAATCAGGATGTCCCCGCCCCTTTTCCTGGAGGATCCTGCAGAAGATGACCCGATCCGCCTGGATTCCTTGCCTCGCACTCCTCCTCGCCCTCTCGCCTGCGAGCCTCGCCCGGGAAGGACGGGGGCCCTCCAAGGCGCCCGTCGTGGAGCCGTTCGAGCGGCCCGAGACCCTCCCTCCCGGGCCGATCGACGCCCTCGTCCGCGACGTGCTGCGGGACCGCGGCGTGCACGAAGCCCACGCCTGCTCGGACGTCGTCTTCGTCCGGCGAGCCTACCTCGACGTCATCGGTACGATGCCCGGCCCGCGCGAGGTGCTGGCCTTCCTCCGGGACCCCGACCCCGGCAAACGCGCGGCCCTGATCGACGCGCTCATGGAGCGGGACGCGTTCGCCGACACCTGGACCCTGAAGTGGTGCGACCTGCTCCGGGTCAAGGCGGAGTTTCCCGTCAATCTGTGGCCCAACGGCGTGCAGGCCTACGCCCGCTGGATTCACGAGAGCGTGCGGGCGAACAAGCCCTACGACCGCTTCGTCCGCGAACTGCTGACCTCGAGCGGCAGCAACTTCCGCGTCCCGCCGGTCAACTTCTACCGGGCCGTGCAGGGCAAGCAGCCCTCTGCGCTCGCCGCGGCCGTGGCCCTGACCTTCATGGGCGCGAGGCTCTCGCACTGGTCCGAGGAACGCCGCGCCGGCCTGGAAGCCTTCTTCTCCCGGGTCGCGTTCAAGGGAACCGCGGAATGGAAGGAGGAAATCGTCTTCCTGGACCCGGCCCCGGCCGGCCCCCTCGACGTCGTGTTCCCCGACGGGTCCGAGGCGACGATCCCGCCGGGAGAGGACCCGCGCGAGGCGTTCGCCGACTGGCTGATCGACGCGGACAACGCGTGGTTCGCCCGGAACATCGTCAACCGCGTCTGGTCCTGGCTGATGGGGCGCGGCATCATCCACGAACCCGACGATATCCGCCCGGACAATCCCCCCGTGAATCCCGCCCTGCTGGACTACCTGGAATGGGAACTGGTCGAATCCGGCTTTGATCTGCGCCATCTCTTCCGCCTCATCCTCCATTCACGCACCTACCAGCAGTCCTCGATCCCCCGGGGCGATCCCGAAACCGCCCGCGCGCTGTTCGCCTGCTATCCAGCCCGGCAGCTCGACGCCGAGGTGCTGGCCGACGCGTTGCGGAAGATCTGCGGGTTCCGGGAGGCCTATTCCAGCATGATCCCGGAGCCCTTCACCTTCATCCCGCCTGAGAACCGTTGCATCACCCTGGTCGACGGCAGCATCACCGGCCCCTTCCTCGAGATGTTCGGGCGCCCCTCCCGCGACACCGGGCTGGAATCGGAACGGAACAACGATGCGTCGGAAGCGCAGAGGATGTTCCTGCTCAATTCCTCCACCATCCAGAAAGGGCTCGAGCGGTGCTGGTGGCTCAAGCAGCTGGAAAAGGTCCACGGGAAACACCCGGGGCGCCTGGTCCGGATGATCTACCTGATCATCCTCTCGCGCGGCCCCACGGACGCGGAACGCTCCGCGGTGAAGACGCGCTTCCAGGGCAAGAAGATGAACCGGCACGAGGCCGCCGTCGACCTGGCCTGGGCGCTGATCAACAGCAAGGAATTCCTCTACCGTCACTGACGGAGGGGGAGGGGGATGGGCCTCTGTGTTGAAAACCTGCTCGTTGTGCTGGCTTGCGCCTTTTGAGAAGACGGGGGGAATCATGCCGAATCGGAGACGAAAAACCGCCGCCCTCACGCGCCGCGAGGCGCTGAAGCTGGGGCTGGCGGGCGCCGCAGGCTGGGCGCTGGGATGGCCCGCGCCCCGGTCGCTGCGGGCCGAGGAGGGCGATGCAGGAGCTGGCCGGGCAACAACGCCGGCGAAATCCGTCATCCAGATCTGGATGTGGGGGGGGCCGTCCCACCTCGACACGTTCGACCCCAAGCCCCACGCCGGCTACGACTACTGCGGCCCCCTGGACAAGGACATCCCCACCAGCGTCGAGGGGATCCGGTTCAACGCCGCCCTGCCGGCGCTGGCGAAGTGCGCGGACAAGCTCGCCGTCATCCGCTCCATGACGCACGGCAGCAACGCCCACGAGACGGCGTCGTACATCACGCAGACGGGGCGGCGCCCCGGACGGCTCGTCTTCCCCTGCGCCGGCGCGGTCGTGTCGCTGTTCAAGGGGTACGATCACGGCTACGAGGGGGTGGCGCCGCCCTACGTCGTGCTGACCACCCCGCAGGGCCGTTTCTCCGAGTCGGGCTTCCTCGGCCCGGACTACAAGCCGTTCGCCACCGGAAGCGACCCCAACCGCCCCCGCTTCGAGGTCGAGGGCATCGTCGCCCCGGGCATCACCGACGAGCGCCAGCGGTCCCGGCGCGCGATGCTCTTGTCGCTCGACACCCTCGGCAGGGCGATGTCCCGAAGCCCGGCCTTCGAGGCCTTCGACCGTTGCCAGGAGAAGGCCTACGAGATGATGTTCGGCGAGGCGAAGGAACTGTTCGACCTCTCCCGCGAAAAGGACGAGCTGCGGGAGCGGTACGGCCGGAACACCTTCGGCCAGTCCTGCCTGATGGCCCGGCGCCTGGTCGAGGCGAAGGCGCCCTACGTCACGATCAACTACAAGGGGTGGGACACGCACAAGAACCATTTCCAGACCATGAACCGGAAGCTGCCGGAGATGGACCGGGGCCTGTCCACGCTCCTGGGGGACCTCGAAGAGCGCGGCCTGCTCGACAGCACGATCGTCTGGTGGAGCGGGGAGTTCGGGCGCACGCCCCGGGTCCAGTGGGAGCCGCCCTGGAACGGGGGGCGGGGCCATTTCTGCAACTGCTTCTCCGCCGTGCTGGCCGGCGGCGGCTTCAAGGGCGGGCGCGTCGTGGGGGCCTCGGACGAGACGGGCGAGAACGTGATCGAGAGGCCCGTGCATCCGCGCGACCTGATCCGCAGCATCTACCATCGCCTGGACATCGATCCGGAGGGGCCCCTGCCCAACCCGCGGGGCCTGGACGTCCGCGTCCTGCCTGCCGATCAGGCGGGCGCCGAGAGCCACGGGATCCTGACGGAGATCATGCCATGAAGAAAGCCCTCGGGCCGCTGACCCTCGCCGTGCTCCTCTTCTGCGCGTCCCCGGCGCCGGGGCAGGCGAAACGCGGAGATCCGGAGATCGGGTATCTCTATCCGGCCGGCGCCCGGCAAGGGACGTCCGTGAGGGTGCTGGTGGGCGGCATGAACCTGAGGGCCCCCCGGGGCGTGCATGTCACCGGGGACGGGGTGCGCGCCACGATCGTCCGCTACATGGGGCGTTTCGTGCGCCTGAATCGCAAGGAACGAAGGGCGCTCCGGGGACGGCTGAGGGCCCTGAAGCAGGATGCGGACGGCGGCAGGGCGCCCCAAGATCCCGGAGGGAAAGCGGAAGAAAACCCCGAGCTGGTGAAGCTGGACCGGCACCCCCTCCTGCACGATCTCGAGGCGCTGACCCCCGAGGAAATCGCGTTCGTCGAGCGCAAGTTCCTGCGGTTCGACTTCAGAGAGCAGCCCAACGCGCAGATCGGCGAGACCATCATGATCGAGGTCCGCGTCGATGCCGGCGCGCCGCCGGGGGACCGGGAGCTCCGGCTGATCACCCGGCGCGGCTTGACCAACCCCCTGTGCTTCCAGGTGGGCCAGCTCCCGGAGGTCCGCGAGGGTGCCCCCGCCGACCCGCGCGAACCCGACACGGAGGCTGTCGACCTGCCAGCCGTGTTGAACGGGCAGATCACTCCGGGAGATGCCGACCGGTTCTTTCTCCGGGCCCGCCAGGGACAGAGGCTCGTGATCCGGACCTCGGCCCGGAGGCTGGTGCCGTTCCTGGCGGACGCCGTGCCGGGCTGGTTCCAGGCTGTTTTGAGCCTGCGAAACCAATCCGGCGAGGAGATCGCCTACGCGGACGACTTCCGCTTCGATCCCGATCCGGTCCTCTTCTTCGAGGTTCCCGAAACGGGCGTCTACGAGCTCGAGATCCGCGACGCCCTCTACCGCGGCCGGGACGATTTCGTCTACCGCGTCGCCGTGAGCGAGCAGCCCTTCATCCACACCCTGTTCCCGCTGGGCGGGAAGCGCGGCGAAAAGACCGTGGCCTCCATCGGCGGCTGGAACCTGGACGCGGAGACGTTGCCCCTCGACACCGGACCCGGTCCGGAGCGCATCCGGCGCGTCTCGCTGGAACAGGACGGCGCGGTCTCGAACGAGGCGGCCTGCGCCGTCGACGACCTGCCGGAAATCCTCGAGACCGAACCGAACGACCTGCCTGCAGAGGGGCAGACGGTCGGCACGCCCTCGATCGTCAACGGCCGCATCGAGAAACCCGGCGACCGGGACGTCTTCCTCGTCGAAGGCCGGGCCGGCGAGCGGCTCGTCGCCGAGGTGACCGCCCGGCGGCTCCGCTCCCCCCTGGACTCGCTTTTGCGGCTCCGGGGCCCTTCGGGAAAGGTGCTGGCGTGGAACGACGACTTCGTCGAAAAGCAGGGGCACCTGCACCGCGGGATGGGCGTGCTCACCCACCACGCGGACGCGTACCTCAGCGTCGCGCTTCCCGAGGACGGCGTCTACGGCGTCGAGATCTCGGACGCGCGGGGACACGGAAGCGGGGCGCACGCCTACCGCCTGCGCATCGGCCCGCCCCGGCCCGACTTCGCGCTGTTCGCCACGCCTTCCGGGCTCACGCTGGGCCCGGGGCGCGCCTCGGTGATCCACGTGCACGCGCTGAGGAAGGACGGCTTCGACGGGGAGATCGAGGTGTCGCTGCAGGACGCGCCTTCCGGCTTCGCCCTGCACGGGGGGGGGGTCCCCGCCGGATGCGACCACATCCGCATGACGCTGCGGGCGCCGCTCGAGCGGTCGAAGAAGCCGGTCCGATGGCGGCTGGAAGGGCGCGCCCGGATCGCCGGAAAGGAGGTCCGCCGGGAGGCCGCGCCCGCCGATAACGAGATGCAGGCCTTCCTCTGGCGCCACCTGGTGCCCGCCCGCGAGGGGGTCGCCGTGGTCCTGGGGCAGGGGGTCCGCGCGCCGGTCGTGCGCGAGGGCGAGGGCCCCGTCCGCATCCCTTGCGGAGGTTCCGCGCGGGTCGTCATGAGGACGCCGCCGCTTCCGAATCCGGACAAGATCGAGCTGGCGCTGAACGAGGCGCCCGAGGGGATCCGGCTTGCCGACGTGAAGGTCCTGCCGCGCCGGATCGAGTTCACGCTGCAGGCGGCGGAGGCGACGGCGCTCGGCTTCGCCGACAACCTGATCGTCGACGCGTCCACCGCGTGGACGCCCAAGCCCAAGAACGGCAAGAAGGCGAAGCCCCGGCGCGTCTGGCTCGGCGTGCTGCCTGCGATCCCCATCCGGGTCGTGAAGCCGTAGGTCGAAACCGAACCATCCGCACACCGAACATGGTATACTTCTATACCAATGACGAGTCTATGCAAGAGGCTGACATGGGCCGGGAAGAACTTCTGAAACGCATCATGATCGATCCGAATGTTTGCTTCGGAAAACCGTGCATCCGAGGTACCCGGATCTGGGTTTCGTTGATTCTCGACAATCTTGCTGCGGGAATCGGCGAAAAGGAGATCCTCGATGCCTATCCGCAGCTGAAGCCGGAGGATATCCGCGCTGCGATCGCCTATGGAGCCGAGACGGCCAGGGAACGCATCCTTCCGATTCCGGTGGAGCCTTCGAAGCCGTGAGGTTCAAATTCGATGAAAACCTCTCCGCCCGCCTTGCTCCACTGCTTGCACAGGAAGGACATGAGGTGGAAACCGTTGTCGGAGAGAGGCTCTCCGGCCGACCGGACAGTGATATTTTCGAAATCTGTAGGAAAGAAAGCAGAGCGCTGATCACCCTCGATCTCGATTTTGCCAATCCGATCCGGTTCCCGCCAGCCGATACGGAAGGCGTGGTCGTGCTGCGACCCATGAGGCCTGTATTGCCTTTGATCCGTTCCCTCTTGAAGAGCGTCCTTCCTTCAATCCTCTCAGAAACACTTCACGGAAAATTATGGATCGTTGAACCTGCAAGAATACGGGTGTACGACCCCGGGGAGAGTGATTCTTAAGAGGGGAGAGTGATTCTTAAGAAGCGAAGTCAAGGAATCAGAAAGGGAAACCTTCGTGTTTGAAGATTTCGATTTCCGATCTATCGAAGGGGACGGGTTCGCGCTGGAATTCCTCACCGGGCTGACCCCCCCCGGCCTTCCTCCCCTGGAGGGCGCCCGCCGGCTGTTCGCGGACCTCGCCGGCGTGCTGAACGAGCGGCGGATCCGGCCGTTCCAGGAGAAGATCTACGGCCTCGCCGAAGCGCGCGACGAGATCCTGTCCATCCGACGGGAAGCCTACGCCTCCGGCGGCCTCGATCCCGACGGCCTGCCCGCCTCGTTTCACCAGGGGAAAGCAAGCGATCCCGAGACCTTCCGGGGCGTGCAGCTCTTCGGCGTGATCCCCGAGGATGCCGGGGTCGACGTCGCATCCGTGCCCGAAGGGCGGGTCTGGACGGGGAAGGACTTCCGGATGCTCTACGTGCCCGGCGTCCGCGGCCTCGAGGAGGACGGCGCGCCGGCCCAGGCGCGCCGCATGTTCCTGAACGCGGACGCGGCGATCGGCAGGCACGGTTTCGCCTTCACGCAGGTCGCGCGCACCTGGATCTACCTGAAGCGCCTGCTGGCGTGGTACGGCGAGTTCAACGGCGTGCGGAACGCGTTCTTCGCCGAGCGGGGCGTGGGCGCGGACGCGGAGCGATCGTTGCCCGCCAGCACCGGCATCCAGGGAACGTCGTCGGGCGAGGAATGCTCCATGGACGTGCTCGCCGTGGACGGCCCCGGCCTCGTCGCGTCTCCGCTTAGCCAAAGCAGCCGTCAGGGAAGCGCGGCGGACTACGGCTCGTCCTTCTCCCGCGCGATGAGCGTTCGGGCGGGAGGGGTGGAACTGATCCTGGTCTCGGGGACGGCGAGCATCGATCCGTCCGGGGCGACCGTCCACCTCGGGGACATCAGAGCCCAGATCGTCGAGACGCTCCGGTGCATCCTCGACCTGCTGGAGGGCCGGGGCGCGGGCCTGAAGGACATCCACCTGGCGACCGTGTTCGGCAAGACGCCGGCGATCCTGGAGGCCTTTCCGGAGGTGGTTCGCGCCGAGGGGCTGGACGGTTTCCCGTTTGTTCCGGTGGTGGCGGACGTCTGCCGGGACGAGCTTCTCGTCGAGATCGAGGCGCTGGCGTGCGTTCCGATCCGGTGATTTCGTCCACCGAAAGAGCCATTCGCTCTGAGCTGAATCGGGGTTTTCCTTTTCGGCCGCGCAGGGACTCGAGATTTCAGCGGGGGCGGTCCGAGGTTCGTAGTGAGCCACGGAGCCGAAGGCGGAGTGGCGCATCAGCGCGGTCAATGAAGCCTTATCTTCAGCATTTCTCTTTCCGCCTTCGCTTGGTCTGCCAGGGCGGGCGGGCGAGACGAGCATTCTCTGGCTCGGGAGGACCCTCGCCCTCCAAAGAGGTTTCGTTGACTTGACATGCATGAACCGCGGCCGGGAGCGCGGGCTTCCGACCGCCAATCAGGTTGATCAGGGGATCCTGACATCCGAAGGCTGAAATCTGAAATCCCTTCAAGGTCCGGCCCCGAACAGCCGAAAAGAGGGTAGGCGTACGGACCGATGTTCGCTCCGCATCGAGAGGAGAATCCCATGAAGGCCCTGCCCCACGCGTGGTTGTTCGAGGAGGACGGGAAGGATTTCCGGGGCAAGATGATCGACTTCATCCGCCGCAACTTCGGCGAACTTCTCGGCGAGGACGTGGAGATGCTGGACCGTCCGGGCGGATTCGATCTTCTTCGCGAGAAGGTCCGCCGGATGATGATGGAGACGAAGAAGGTCCCCTCCCTCTCGTGACCCCGCTCCCGGAAGAACGTCCCCAGGCGCACCCGGGATGCGCGGCTCGTCCGTGATCCCGTTCCGGCGACGAATCCTGGATCCTTCCGGGCGCTGGTCAAGGGCTAGCAGCCCGTTGACCGCCCAGCATCCGCCGCAGAAACGCGTAGGACAGCGCGAACATATGCGCCGCCTGGGCGTTGTCGGCCGCGCCGCCGTGGCCCCCCTCGATGTTCTCGTAGTAGTGGACCTCATGCCCCATCTCCCGCATCCGCGCCACCATCTTGCGCGCGTGGCCCGGATGGACGCGGTCGTCCCGCGTCGACGTCGTCAACAGCACCGGCGGGTAGGCTGCGCCGGCTTCCAGGTTGTGGTAGGGCGAGAACGTCCGGATGAAGGCCCACTCCTCGGGCACGTCCGGGTCGCCGTACTCCGCCATCCAGCTGGCCCCGGCGAGCAACTTGTGGTAGCGGCGCATGTCCAGAAGCGGCACCTGGCAGACGATCGCCCCGAAGAGCTCCGGGCGCCGCGTCAGCATGTTCCCCACCAGAAGCCCCCCGTTGCTGCCCCCCGAGATGCCGAGGCGATCGGGACGCGTCACCTTCCGGCGGATCAGGTCCTCCGCCACCGCCGCGAAGTCCTCGTAGACCTTGTAACGATTCTCCTTCAAAACGGCCTGGTGCCACTTCGGGCCGAACTCGCCCCCGCCGCGGAGGTTCGCGACGACGAAGACACCGCCCCCCTCCAGCCAGCCCGCCCCCGTCAAAGCCCGGTAACCAGGCACGAGGGGCACCTCGAACCCCCCGTAGCCGGTGAGCAGGGTCGGCCTCGTCCCGTCGAGGGGCAGGTCCTCCGGCCCCACCTGGAAGTAGGGGATGGCCGTGCCGTCCTTCGATGTCGCCTCGAAGCGCGTGACCTCGAGGCCGGTCGCGTCGAAGAAGGCGGGAGCGCTCTTGAGCCGTTCCGCGGGCCCGTCGCCCACCCGCCCGAGACTCAGCGTGGAGGGCGTGAGGAAGCCCGTCATGTCCAGGAAGTAGTCGTCCGACTCGAAGGCGTCCACGGGCCCCGCGCCGGCCGTGATCCGCCCGGGAACGCCGGGAAGCGGGGCGCGGGTCCAGTCGCGTCCCGTCCGGGGCGGCGTGAGGACGAAAAGGCGGGTGGAGACATCGTCCAGCTCGTTGAGAAGAACGTGGTTGCGGGTGGAGGAGAAAGCGGCCAGGGAGGTCCTCTCCGCCGGCGCCATCAGGGTCGAGAAGTCGCGGTCGCCCTGAAGGAAGGCCTCGAAGGGGATCGCCGTCAGGCCCCCCGCGGGAAGGACGGCGCGTCCGGTATCCCAGTCCTTGCGCAGGGTGACGAGCATCCATTCCCGGTGGAAGGCGATCTCGGCGTCGGGGGGGACCTCGATGCGGTGGAGCGTCCCGTCGGACAGGAGGTGGAACTCCTTCTCGAAAAAGGTGACGACCCGCACGGCCACCTCGCGCTCGAAGCCCGGCGTCCGGTCGCAAAAGACGGCGACCTCCATGTCCTCCGGCCGGACCTCGAAGACGGGGGTCGCGTCCCCCAGCGGCGCGCCGCGCGTCCACGCCTTGAGCACGCGCGGGTACCCCGAATCGGTCATCGAGCCGGGTCCGAAGTCGGTGGCGACGAAGACGTCGTCCGGCCCCCGCCACACGAGCTGGCTCTTCGCCTCGGGCAGGGAGAAGCCGCCCTCCACGAAGCGCTTCGTTTCCAGGTCGAACTCGCGTTTCACGTCGGCGTCGCTTCCCCCGCGCGAGAGGCCGACGAGGCATCGGCCGCCTTCGGGTCGGAGGACCCCGGCGCCGTGCCACACCCAGTTCTCCCCCTCCTCCTTCCCGAGAGCGTCCAGATCGATGACGGTTTCCCACGGCGGCTCCGGCGTCCGGTACCCTTCGAGGGTCGTGCGGCGCCAGAGGCCGCGCGGGTGGTTCGCGTCGCGCCAGACGTTGTAGTACAGCCCGCCGATCTTCCGCACGTAGGGGATCTTGCTCTCGGAGTCCAGAATCCCGCGAAAGCGTTCCTCCAGCCGGCGGAACGCCTCGTTGTCGCTCAGCACGCGGCTCTCCTCGTTCCGGGCCCGGACCCAGTCGAGCGCGCGCTCGCCGAGCACCTCTTCGAGCCAAAGGTTAGGATCGTTTTCCATGGGGAGGCGCTCCTTTCGTCTCCGGATGTCGGCTTCTCGCCGCGCGCGGCCTCACGCCTCCGCGTCGACGAACTTGTATCCAAGCCCGTGCACCGTGATGATGTGGCGCGGCGTGCGCGGGTCCGGCTCCAGCTTCCTGCGCAGGCGGACGATCGCGTTGTCCACCGTGCGGTCCGTCGGATAGGCCTCCACGCCCCAGACCTCGTCGAGGATCCGCGCCCGGCTCAAGGGGCGGTCCCGCTCGCCCATCAGAAGTTTCAGAAGGCGCGCCTCCAGATCGGACAGGTTGTGGCGCGTCCCGTCGGGCAGGAGCACGGCATAGGTCTCGAAATCGACTTCCCTCTCCCCCACGCGGACGGGGCCGCGGGGGCCGCGCTCCCCGGACACCCGGCGCAGGATCACCTTGATCCGGGCCATGAGCTCGCGCATGGAGAAGGGCTTGGTCACGTAGTCGTCGCCCCCGATCTCGAGGCCGAGGATGCGGTCCACCTCGTCGCCCCGCGCCGAAAGGAACACCACCGGCGCCCAGAACCCCCGGGCCCGCAGGCGTTTCGTCGCCTCCAGGCCGTCGAGGACCGGCATCATGATGTCCATGACGACGAGATCGGGCTTGTGGGACAGCGCCGCCTCGAGACCCGCACGCCCGTCGGCCGCCTCGAGGACCTCGTAGCCCTCGTACGCGAGGTTGTCGCGCAGGACGCCCCGCATGGCGTCCTCGTCTTCCACGACCAGGACCTGATGCGTGTTCATGGGATTCACGCCTCGGGGGCGGCGGGCAGACGGAGCTCGAAAACCGCGCCGCCCCCCTCGCGCCCCTCCACCTCGATGCGCCCCCCGTGGGCCTTCACGGTCTCGAGCACGAGAGCCAGGCCCAGCCCCACGCCGCCCGCATCCCCCAACCCGGACCCCGCCCGCGTGAAGCGCTCGAAGATGCGCTGTTGATCCTCCGGGGCGATGCCCCGCCCCCGGTCCAGCACCCGGAACCCCACGTCCCCATCCCGGCGGGCGACCTCGAGGACGACCTCTTTCCTCTCCCCGGAATACTTCACGGCGTTCTCGAGAAGATTGTACATCGCGAGCCGCAGGGACTCCACGTCCCCGCGAATGTCCGGCAACCCCTCCTCGATGGAGACGTCGAAGTCGAACCCCGCCTCCTCCAGGTAGAGGCGCCGGTCCTGCTCCACGCCGGAAGCGAGCGCGCCGGGGGAAAGGCGTTCCATCCGGTAGGTCTTCCGGCCCAGCTCGACGCGGGAGGCCTCGAGAACGTTGCCCACCAGAGCGTCGATCCGTTGCGCCTCCTTCAAGATCGCGTCCAGGTAGGCGCCTTTCTTCCCCTCCTCCTTCACGCGCCCGAGCTTCAGCGTCTCCGCCGACGACCGGATGATGGCCAGGGGCGTGCGCAGGTCGTGGGAGACGTTCGCGAAGAAGTCCGACTTGAGCCTGGAGAGGTCCATCTCCTTCTTGAGCCGCCGAAGAACCATGACGGCGCCCGCGACCAGGACGACGCCCCCCAGCCCCAGAAGGGCCAGAAGGGTCGCGCGTCTTCGCGCGGTCTCGCGCCCGGGCGCGCCGGGGTCGCGCAGGCGGACCGAGAGCACGGCCGCATCGAGGCCCGGGAAGAGGCGGGTGGAGGCCAGCGCGGGCGTGCCGGTGTCGCTCTCGCCCCGCATGCGAAGTCGAAGCGCGAAGGGGGCGTCCGGGCGGGACCGGCCGAGGGGCAGGGCGGATTTCATCGTACCGGGATCCAGCAGAACCCCCACGCGCCCCGGCTCCATCGCCGCCACGACCGCCAGGACGGGCTTTCCCGCGAGCTCGGCCTCGATCCGGATCCGGCGCGCGCCGCAAGGAACCCGCTGAAGGGCGGGCAGGACCCGCGTGCGCACCGTCTCGAGCACGGCGTCCTCGCGCCGCCGGCTCCGCCAGCGCTCTCGGAGCAGCGACGGATCCCCCTTGGCTTCCCCTCCCGCTTCGAGACGCTCGAGAGCCTCGAGCACGCCGTCCACGTAGAACCGGCGGGAAGCCATGCCGAGGCCGGCGAGGGGGTTGGACGCGGACGCCTTCGAGATCAGGGCCTCGGCGAGGTCCCGGCACGTCTCCGCGGCGACGCGGACGTCGCCGACCGCTTCCCGGCAGACGGCGACGCGGAACCAGGCCAGGGCGCGCGTCCGCGGATCGACGCCCTCGAGGCCGGGATCCTCCAGCACGGCCCGGTAGTGGGTCTCGGCCTCCTCGAATCGTTTCCGCTTGCAGGCGACGGCGCCCGCCGCGATGCGCGCCCGGTTGCGAAGCGTGAGGCCGTACGCCTCCGTGCCCAGCGTCCGGTAGATCGCCAGGGCGCCCTGCAGGTCGTCGTCCTGGAATTCGAGGCGTTCCGCCTCGTCGAAGCGCCCGGCCCCCTCGCGGTCGCGGGGGCCGATCTCCGCGTACGGCCTCCAGAGGGGGGGCCAGTCCGCCGGAAAAACGAGGGATCCCCGCGGGTCGAGGGCGAAGCGCCCCCGCTCCGGAAAGGCCCGATCCGCCCGCATATCCATCAACCGCGGACCCCGCGACCGCTCCGCCTGCTCCACCTCGGCCTGGCCGAGGTCCGCCTCGTTCCGCGCCCGGCCAAGAGCCCGCGTCTCCGCCTCCCTCCACGCCGCGCGGATCGGATCGCGCGACGCGCGGAGGAACCGTTCCGCTTCCGCGCGCGTCCGCCGCTCCACCGCCTCCCCGATCTCCCCCCAGCGCGCCACCCCCACGTACCCGAGCACGGCCGTCACGGCGAGCATCGCCAGGAGGAATCCGATGATGACCGCGTTTCTCGAAACCTGCATGATGGCTCCCCTAGCGGCCTTCGCTTCCGCGCTTCGAGACGATGACGGCCCCTCCCTCCCCGATGCGGTAGGTCAGGTTCGCCGGCGTCAGCGCGAGACGCAACGCGTGTTCCAGCGTGATGCCGTCCGCCTTCAGCGTGACCCGCACCTTTTTCGGGTCCACGCCGCCCTTCGCAACCAGGGCCTTCGAGAGGGACCCTCCCGCGACCGCGTCGAAGCAGTTCACGACCCGGTCGAGAGGCGCGCCCACGAAGTCCGCGGAGACCTTCGTCTCGCGGAGAAACGCCAGCCTTTCGCCGGCGTCCGCGTCCAGGTCCGTCCCCGCCCCGGCGAGGCCGTCGCCGAACCATGCCTGCTCCCGGTACCGCTCGAGGTCTTGTGGCCGCGCCACGTACGCGACGCCGTGCAGGTAGGCGCACTGCAGGTCCCAGGCCCACGCGACGGCGCCCAGCAGGTCGCGCACCGGCCCCGCTTTCGGCTCGACGTCCAGCGTGCGTTTCCGGACCTTGGGGTCGGACAGGACGCGGGCATCCACGACCACGTTCATCCCCGCGTTCGACCGCACGAAATCGATGGCCTCCCGAAGCCCCACGCCCCGGAACGAGGCGGACATCGTCCTTCCGTCGAGCGCTTTCAAGAGCGCTTCGAGCGCCGGGTCGTCCGTCTCGGCCGGGCCCGGCTCCCCCCTCGCGGCGAGAGCGTCGGCGAACACGGGGACGGGTTTTTCCCCGTTTCGCGCCTCCACGAGCACGGCGCCGCAACCCTCCCGGCGCCGGAGCCCCAGGGGCATCAGGATCAGGCGCAAGGCCGATGCGAGGGGGATCGCCTGCACGTTCAACGTGACCGTCCTCTCGGAGGCCTCCCCCGTCTCGAAGACGCCGGGGTGGATCAGCACGGGAATTCCCGAGGCGCCGGAGAGGAACCGCGCGACCGTCGCCAGCGGTGCGCCCTCGAAATCCAGGGATACGCGCCGCTGCTGCAGCGCCTGCGCGATCCGGGAGGTCCCGGACCGGGTTCCGGGCCAGGAGAGGGAGCGGTAGGACGCCAGGGCGTCGGGGCGCGCGATGTAGAGCGCGTCGTGCAGGACCGCGTACTCGAGATCGAGCGCCTCGAGGAGGACGTGAAGCGCGTCCTCGAGGGTCACGCCGTTGATCTGCACGTTGGCCACGCGCCTTTCCTCGTCGAATCCTCGGAGCACGGCGGGATCCACGACCACGTTGATGTCATTCGACGCCGCGACGAACGCCGCCACGTCCTGGATCCGCGCAAGGTGAAAATCGAAGCGGACCTTCTTCTCGGCGAGGATCGTCCGGATCCGTCTCTCGGCCGGCGAGGGCGTCCGTTCTTCGACGCGCTTTCCGCCGGGTTCCGTTTCCTCCGCCTTCCTCGCGTCGATGACCAGCGTCCCCTTCTCCACCCGGTAGGTGAGGCCCATCGGCGTCAGGACCAGCCGGAGGGCCAGCCCCAGCGGAAGGGCATTCACGGCGAGCGACACCGTGCGTTTCTTCCCGGGCGCCGCCTGCTTCGCGTCCGGCGTGATCACGATGTTGAGCCCTTCACTGGCCCGCCAGAAGTTCGCGGCCGTCTCCAGGAGCGTGTTCTCGAAATCGAACGAGACCTTCCTCGTCTCGAGGGTCGAGACCACCTCGCGGTCCTCCGCGCTTCCCACGCTTCGGAACGACGGCCACTTCAGCGTCTTGTAGCGGGCGAGATCCTCCCCGCGACCGACGTAGATCGCCCCGTGCAGGGAAGCCCAGGCCAGCTCGTGGGGGCCCAGGATCCGCTCCAAAGCCCCGCGAAGCGAAACGTCCTCCGCCTGCAGGCGCACCGGCCGCGCGTCCGCCTCCCCCGCCAGCGCCGGGTCGAGAACGACGTTGACCCCCAGCATCTCGCGGAAAAAGGAGAGCGCGTGCGACAGGGGCGCGTTATGGAAATCCGCGACGACCGTGGCGGACAGCGACATCTCGACGGCCCTCCCCGCGCGGTAGGCCGTGACCCGCCCCGGCCACGAGACGAAGATCTCGTCCGTTCCCAGCGCGAAATCCAGCCCGCTGAACGCCGCCACCATGCGAAGGGCCTTGTCCAGGCGGATGGCCTCCACCGCCACCGTGATCCGCTTGCCCTCCTTCTCGAACGCGCGAAGAACCTCCGCGTCCACCCGCACCGGCACCTCGCCCTCCTCCCGGAGGTAGCGGATCACCTCCGAGAACGGGGCCTTGTCGAACCGAAGGGAGATCGTCGTCCCCTCGAGGCGCGACTGCCAGTTCCCCGTCCCCGTTCCCGGCGCCGGGTCCGGCTTGGGTTCCCCCTCTTCCGCGTCCGCTTCCCCGATCCTCCGGAGGCCGTTCCGGGCCTCGGCCACCGCCCGCGTGCGGTCCGGATGCTCTTCCACGATCCGCGTCCAGCTCTTCCGCGCCTGATCGATCCGGCCCAGCGTTTCGTAGCATCGCCCCATGCCGAGCAGGGACTGGACGACGATGTCCTTGCCGACCTCCGCCCGCGAGGCGAGACGCTCGTAGATCCGGAGCGCGCCTTCGAGGTCCCTCTCCCCCCGCTCCTTGTAGGCGGCCTCCTCGAAGGCGAGTTCATCCCGGTCCTGCGCGACGGCAGGGCCTTGCAGCAGGATGCCCAGGACGACCGGAACCAGCATGCTCGACGTCTTCATGACGATCCTCTTCATGGCGAACCCTTTCAAAACGTTTCGTTTTGCCCCCGTTATAGCCTGCGTCGAGGGCCGGGTTGTCACCATGTCGTACGAAGTTGTATCACATTGTCGCGTCCCCGGTCCGGAGGATCGCCTGAAAGGGGACAGGGGGCCGAACACCGATCTCGTCCGCTCAGAGCAGGAAATGGGCCGAAACGACGGCCGCGTTGTAGACCGCGTGCGTGACGATCGGCGCGACGAGCAGTCCCGAGCGCCGGTAGCCCAGGGCCGCGGCCACCCCGAGGACGAACACCGGCGCGATGGAGAGGGGGGGGTGCACGACGGCGAAGAGCCCCGCGCTCACCGCCACCGCCGCGACGGGCCGGAACGTCTTCGCAAGGCCCCGGAAGATCAGCGCGCGGAAGAGGTACTCCTCGATAAGCGGGGCCGCCACGACGGTCAGCCCGACGAATCCGGCGAGCTCCGGCCCGGTGAAGCCCCGCCATCTCGACACGGAGACGTCCCGGAGCTCCCGGAGGGAGGGCACCAGCCCGAGCGCCAGCAGATAGAGGATCCCGACCGCCCCCGCCAGGACGCCGAAGACGAGGCCCGATCCTGCAGCCCGCCCCCACCCCGGGCCGCCGGGGCGCCGGCGAAGGCCCAGCTGCTCTCGAAGGCGCGGGATGCCGCGATTCCAGAGGAGGACCAGGCTCGGGGGAACGACGATCGTCCCCGCCACGAGCGGCGCCAGGAGGACGAAAAACATCGCGCCGCCCGCCGCGACCCGCACGATGCCCAGGATCACGAAGTAGACGTAGGAAGCGATCAGCCCGTGCGCGAGCGTCAGCCGGGGGGGCGGTTCCGCCACGGGCTCGAGGAGATAGGGCATTCGCTCCTCGACCCGTTGCCAGACGGCGACCGCGGCCATGGCGCTGAAGAGGACGATGCCCAGCTTGGTCCCGGAGCCGGGGGCGTAGATGCTGAACACGTAGATCCCGGCGAGAAGCATGTAGGCGTACAGCGACGCCACGGAGATCTGCTTGCGCGGGTCGGTCGCCTGCGGGTCGGTGCTCAGCGCGCCCAGGCCCGCCGCGATGAAGCCGTAGATGAAGACCCCGGCCAGCACGGTGTCCGTGTTCACCGCGGCGTCCCAGCGAAGGGCGTCCTGGCGGGCCAGACCGGCGGCGAGGATCGCGGCGGGGTAGATCAGGCTGACGACGGACCACAGCAGGGCCTTTCTCGCCAGGATGTCTTTCAAACCCTGCGGGAAGGTGTAGAGGAGCCAGAGCGAACGGCCTTCCACCTTGAGGCCGTTGAAGGCCGAGAACATCATGACGTAGGACCCCATCGCGAACGCCAGCGCCGACAGGTGCCGGAAATCGGCCGCCACGGACGTCAGCATCTTCTTGTTGATGAGGACGTTCATGCTCACGATGAACAGCGGCACGACGAAGCTCTGGACGAGCAGCGCCCGGTCCCGGTAGAGAAGCCGCAGGTCCTTCAGCACGATGCCGCGCAGCATCCAGCGGCTTCCGGCGATCGCGCGCCGGATGCGCGTCCGGCTCCCCTGGTAGGCGCCCGTCTGGGAGACCAGGCCGTCCCGCACCAGCCGGGACGTGACGCCGAGGCCCAGGAACAGGAAGAGCCCCGCGTAGGCGACGAGAAGACCCCATCCCGCAAGGGATACAAGGCCCCCGCGGGAGAGCAGGACCGGCATGCCCCACCACGTCCACGCGAGCGCCCCGGGCAGGGAAGCGGCCGCCTCGAAAAACCACGGCGGCGTGGGCTCCCGCATGGCCGTGTACATCACGCCGAAGAAGCAGACGATGCCCGCCAGCGCGAAAACGGCCTGCAGATTCTTGAGGCGCGAGCGGCTCACGCGCTTTCGGAGGAACGTCTCGAACAGAAGACGCGGGCACGCCAGCGTGACGAGCAAGTAGACCGTCACGACGAGGGCGGGGGCGAGGCCCGCCCAGCCGAATCCCGCATGCCAGAAGAGCGCGAAGCAAAACGGCAGGAGCAGGAACCACCCCATGAGGTTGAAGAGCGCGTACTCGACGATCTTGGAGGCGAACAGCACGACGGCCGGCGCCGGGAACGTGAAGAGCCACTCCAGCGCCCATTCCACCTGGCCGAGGTCCTGGTTTCCGGACCCCAGGTGGAAGAAGAGGAGCGTGAACCACAGCAGGCCGATGAGCGCCGAAAGCCCCGAGCACACCACCCGCCGTCTTGCCCCCAGCCCCGGAAACAGGGGCTTGCCGAAGGGAAGGACCTGCGGCTCTTCGGTCTCGGGGACGGCCTCGGCCCCCTTCTCCTCGAACGCGCGCATCCAGGCGTCGACCTTCTCCGCCTCCTCCCCGGTCGGCGGGCCCTCCGGGAAGGCCAGAACCCACCGTCTCCCCTCGCGGCGGATCACCGCCTTGCGACCGATTTCCTCGAAAAAGAGTTTCCGTGCGTTGACGAGCAGATTCCTGCGTTGCGTCTCGACATCCACGTCCTCCGCCGCGCCGCGGACTTCCACAACGTCTCCCGGCAAGACGGAGGGGGACGGCCACCGTTCGAGATCCTCGAGGTCTTCCGCGATGTCGCGAAGCGACGACGCGGTTCCCGGCCGGACCCCGTCGCGGTTCCGGCCGGCCGCCCCGTGGACGATGCGGCCCACGACCATGAACGAGAGGTGGAGGCAGGTGAACGCCATCACGACCGTGGCGAAGAGCAAGAGGACCGTGACGGCGGGACGCGAGCGCCTCTTTCCGGGCGTGGCCGTCCGCCCGCTCCGGAAGGCGTCGCCCTTCTTGCCGGCGCCCCGGCGCGCGAGGGCCCCGCCGATCCGGTTGCGCCAGCGCAGGAAGGCGACGCGCAAGAGAAGGCGGACGACGCTGAGATGGCTGGGTCTTGCGGTCATACACGCTCGCGGATCGTCACGCTTCGGAAGGGGCCTCCCCCTCCTCCCCGGTCTCTCCCGCCGTGACGGAGAAGAAGATCTCCTCCAGGGAGGCGTCCTGCGCGCGCGTCTCCCGCAACGCCTGGAGGCGGCCTTCGGCCGCGAGCGCGCCGCGGTAGAGGATGCCCACGCGGGGGCTCAGCTTCTCGGCCTGGTCGAGGAGGTGGGTGGAGAAGAAGACGGAGACGCCCCCGTCCGCCTGTTCCCGGACCAGATCGCGCATGATGCGGGTGGCGTAGGGGTCGAGTCCGTTGGTCGGCTCGTCGAGGATGAGCAGCGAGGGCGCATGGAGCAGGGCGCAGATGATGCCGAGCCTCTTCTTCATGCCCCGGGAGTAGTTGGCCGCGAACTCCTCGAGCGCGTCGCCGAGGCCGAACCGCTCGATCAGGGGGTCGGCGGCGCGGCGGACGGAGCGTCCGTCGAGCCCGTGCATCTCGCCCGTGAACTGGATGACTTCCCGGCCCTTGAGGTAGTCGTAGAAGACCGGGTCGTCCGGCAGGTAGCCCACGCGCCGCATGACGTCCACGCGTTCGCGGAAGCAGTCGCGCCCGTCGATGCGCAGGCGCCCCTCGCTCGGCTGGAGGATGCCCATGAGCATGCGGATGGTGGTGGTCTTTCCCGCGCCGTTGGGGCCGAGCAGGGCGTAGATCTCCCCGCGGGGAACCGTGAGGTCCAGGTTCCGGACCGCCTCGAAGTCCCCGTAGCGCTTGTGGGCGTTCCGGATCTCGATGATGGGCGTTTCGTCGGCCATGGGCGCCTTCGTCGCGTAGCAGGGATCCCGATTATAACGCGAAAGCGCCCTCATTTCCGCTCGGGCGTGTCCGGGGGCGAAGAAGGTTTTTCGGGCGGGGAGCATGCTCCGGGGCGCGCCGCGTCCCGGCCGGCGTCAGGGCGCAGTCAGGTGGAGACGCCGGCTTTCGGCAGGATCACCCGCATCAGGATGAACCAGGCCGCGAGCACGGCGACCAGGACGAGAATCGATTTCCAGTCCATCGGAGCCCTTTCCACGCCCCCGCATCCCGGGGGCGAATCCAGCGTAGCGGATTTTCGCGTCCGTCCGCAAGGGCCGTGGATTGACGAGACATTCAAGGAAGTTCTTTTCGACGCGGAGAACGCTGATACCAAGCTGAGCTACGCTGGGGAGGAACGGAGGAGAGGGTGCTTTCCTTCCCGAAAAAATCCTCAGCGTTCTCAGGGTCGAAAGAAGATGGGTTCACCCATCTGAAATCTGTATCCGGCGACAGCGCGAATGGCTCGGCGCCGTTCGTTGACGCGCCGGGCCGGGCCGCATAGGATGGCACCGACGTGGAACGCCCCTTCGACGCGCCGGTTTCCGGCGCTTCCCGTGTGCGATGAAGATCCTGCTCGTCAAGCCGAAAGCCCGCCTGGCCACGATCACGGAGCTGAACGGCCTCATTCTCCTGGAGCCGCTGGAGCTCGGATACGTGGCCGCGGCGGTGCCCGGTCGCCACGAGGTCCGGGTGCTGGACCTGCGCCTGGCCCGCCGGCCCCGCAAGGTCTTCGAGAAGGCGCTGAAGACCGGCCGGCCCGACGTGGTCGGGTTCTCGGGCTACACGCACGAGGCCCGGCAGGTGATCGACCTCGCGGCGCGGGTGAAGGAGCGCTTCCCCGGGACGAAGGTCGTCGTGGGGGGGCACCACGCCACGGTCCTGCCCGACACCTACGACGTCCCCGCGGTGGACGCGATCGTCCGGGGCGAGGGCACGGCGCCCTTCCGGGCGGTCGTGGAGGCCCTGGAGGCGGACCGGCCGCTCACGGGGATCCCGAACGTTGCGGTGCCGGGCGAGCGGTCCGAGGCGTCGTTCGGCGGTCTTCCGGTGCACCCGGAACTCGACACGGTTCCCGATCCCCGGCGGGATTTGTGGGACCCGGACGCCTACACGACCGCCTGGACGACGGAGGAACACCCGCCGGGGCGGACGATCTTCCCGCCCGTGGCCATGGTCCGGACCTCCTACGGTTGCCGGATGGAGTGCAGCTTCTGCGTGGTGCCCAAGCTCTGCCGGCGGAAGCACATGGTCCGCTCCCCCGCCCGGGTGGCCGCGGAGCTGGCCCGTCTTCCCCAGGAGCACATCTACCTCTGCGACGACGAGACCTTCATCAACCCGGGGCACGCCGAGGCGGTGGCGGAGGCGATCGCGAGGAAGGGGGTGAAGAAGCGCTACTACGCGTGGGCCCGTTCCACCACGGTCCTTCGCCATCCGGAGCTCTTCGAGAGGTGGAAGCGGATCGGCCTCGACGTCGTGTTTCTCGGTTTCGAGGCGACGACGGACGAGGAGCTCGAGAAGTTCGCCAAGCACGCCAAGGTGGAGGACAACCAGCGCGCCCACGCGCTGCTCCGGGAGCGGAAGATCGCCGTGCACGCGGGCTTCATGGTGGCCGCCGATTTCACGGAAGAGCAGTTCCTGAGGCTCCGCGAGACGGTGGAGGCCATGCCGCCGGCGCAGGTGACGTTCACGGTCTACGCGCCGTCGCCGTGCAGCGAGGCGTGGGAGGAGGAGCGCCGCGAGAGGCGCTGGGTCTGCGACCCGTACGACCTGCACGACTGCATGCACCCGCTGGTGCCCACGGCCGTGCCCTTGAAGCGCTTCTACCGCGAGCTCGCCTCGCTGGTCTGGGCCAGCGGGCGGAAGAACCCGCTTCGGTGGGTGGGGCCGAAGATCCCGTTGCGGGACGTGGCGCGCGTCTTCTTCGCGACGTGGCGCTACACGCGGGCGCTCAAGAGGGCGTACAGGGATTTTCCGGAGGGCGTCCGGTAGCGGGAGCGACGACCGTTTGATCTTCATGAGACGTTTGGTCGGTTTTCCTGTATACTCTCGCAGTTCCTTTTGAGAGGAGCGCATGCAATCTTCGCGGCACGTTTTGTGCGTCTACCCCTACCGTTCCGAGCTCGGCCGCCGCAACGGGTTCTATCCGCCGCTGGGGCTCGAGATCATCGCCAGCGCGCTTCAGCCGTTTTTCGACGCGGTCGACGTCTACGACCTGCGCCATGAGACGGGGAACGCCGTCGACTTCCTCAAACCGGACACCGACCTCGTGTGCTTCTCGGTGAACTGGGAACGCGAGGTCGACGCCGTGCAGGAGCAGATCCGCTCCATTCCGCCGGGGATCCCCACCATCGTGGGCGGGCGGCACGCGACGGAGATCCCGGAGACGTGGCTCGCGGACTGCCCGAACATCGACATCCTCGTGAGGGGAGACGGCGAGGAGATCATCGAGGAGATCGCCGGGGGCCGGCCGCTCGACGAGGTCGACGGCATCAGCTACCGTGTCGACGGACGCATCGTTCACAATCGCGTGCGGCAGAACGACACCGTCCGCGAAGATCTCTACCCGGACAGGAAACGCCGACGCTACGCGTATTCGCTGGACCAGGGCGGAATCAAGGGGCGTCCGTTCGACACGATGTCCTCCTCCCGCGGATGCCCGTTCAACTGCTCGTTCTGCTCGTTCAGCCGGAACCCGTGGGGCGCGAAGCGTCCCTGGTCCGCCCGGTCTCCCGAATCGGTCGTCCGCGAGATCGAAGAGATCGACGCCTACGTCGTCGGTTTCATCGACGACAACTTCACCCACGACATGGATCGCGTGGAGGCCATCTGCGATCTCATCCTGGCGCGGGGCATCCGCAAGCGGTTCATCGCGAACGCCAGGGTCGAGGTCGCGCGCAGGCCCGAGGTCCTCGAGAAGATGGAGCGCGCGGGCTTCTCCATGCTGCTATTGGGGATCGAGTCCGCGCAGGACAAGACGCTACGCTCCATGAGAAAGGGCTTCAACACGAGATTGCTGAGGGAGTACTTCCGCGTGCTGCGGCACAGCCGGATGGTTCTCTTCGGCTACTTCATCATCGGGAACATCGGCGAATCGGAAGAGGAGATGATGCAGATCGCCCCCTTCGCCCGCGACCTGGGGGTGGACGTCATCCAGCTGACGGTGCTCCGGAACGAACGGTACTCCACTATCGAGGAACTCGTGGCCGCGAACCCGGGGTATCACATCGCCTCGGACGGACTCGTCTATTCGGACCGATACCCGCCCGAGCGCCTCCAGAAGATCCGGCGCCGGATCCACAAGAAATTCTACGGGCCCCAGCAGCTGCTCAAGATTCTCAGAAAGGCCGTCTGGAGCCGCGTTCCCACCCTGCGCGTGTTCTCGAGGCTGCCGGGTTTTCTCCTGGGGCAAGCGGTCGCTCGCTTCCGGCGAAAACGGATGCGCCGCAGGCGAAGACGCCTGGCCGCGCTTGCGGAGGCCGACATGGCCCGGGCGCCCTCCTCCCGGTGACCCATCGAGGAATGGCGAGTTTGATGGAAGTCCGTCCCCGCTCCTCGACAGTCGCGTCGGGAAGCGAAGGGTGCAGGGTTCTCTTCCCGCCTTCCTTGACCCTCCCGGGGGTCGGGGCTATGATCTCGTGTGGTCCTGACCCGTCCGCGTGGGCGGCATTTCTTTCGGGCGTCCGGCATGCCGAAAATCCTCGTCCTCCAGGGCCCCGACGCGGGAAAGACGTTCGACGTCGGGCGCCATGCCCTCGTCGGCCGCGCTCCCAGGGTCCACGTGAAACTGACCGATCCCCGCGTGTCCCGGTGGCATTTCCAGATCAACCACCAGGAAGACGGGTACCTGCTGGAGGAGCTCTTCGGCCGGCGCCCCGTTTCGGTGGCCGGGGACCCGGTCTCGGGCAAGAGCCCCCTGCGACACGGAGACATGATCCAGCTGGCCGACACCGTGCTCCTGTTCAGCGAGGACGAGACGCTGGACGTTCCCGAGGATCTCCTCGAGGGGGAGGAGGAAGCGCTGGCCCGGATCACCCGCTACCGCAGCAAGATACAGTCCGTCGATACGGATCTCGTGGAACTCGCCGGCGAACCGGCGCGCCAGGAACGGCTCATGCGCCAGGTGCTGCACTTCAGCCGCCTGATCGGGTCCCTGGACGAGGAGCCCCGGATCTTCGCTTCCATCCTCGATTTCATCTTCGAGGCCGTCCGGGCCGAACGGGCCACGATCCTTCTGCTCTCCGAGACCCGGGACCGCTTCCGGATCGTGGCGCGCCGGCAACGCCGGCCCGGGGCGGACGACATGCAGGCCTCCGCGAGCCGCGCCATCCTTCGCGAGGTCTACCGCACGCGGGACCAGCTTCTCCTGGAGGACGCCCAGGACGACGAGAGGTTCGACGCGAGCCAGAGCGTCTCGGACCAGCACATCCGGGCCGTCATGGCCGTGCCCCTGGTGCACAAGGACGAGTTCCTCGGCGCCGTGGTCGTGGACTCCACCACGCGCAAGGGCGCCTTCACCAAGGAGGATCTCAACCTCCTCGGCGTCCTCGCCCAGCACGCCGCCACGGCCCTCGAGCGGGCGCGCCTCTCGCAGGAGGTGAGGGTCAAGATCCTCCTCGAGCACGAGATCGAGCTGGCCGGCTCGATCCAGCAGCGGGTCCTGCCCGAGGAACTCCCGCACCGGAAGGACGTCGAGCTCTTCGGCACCATGATCCCCGCGCAGGGCGTGGGGGGCGACTACTACGACTTCCTGGAGGAAGGGGACGACCTCTACCTCGCCATCGGCGACGTCGCGGGAAAAGGCATCAACGCGGGGCTCGTGATGATGATGGCGAGGACCTACTTCCGCTCCCTCGTCGAGGTCTACGAGGATCCCGGAGACATCGTGACGAGCCTCGACAGGCACATCGCCAGCGACACGGCCGCGAACTACTTCATGAGCTTCCTCCTCGCCCGGTGGCGGCCGGGCGGCGACGCGCTGGAGGTCTGCGGCGCCGGCCACGAACACCTGCTCCGCTACGCCGGCGAAACGCGCGAGGTGTCCGCACACAGGGCGGGAGGCATGGTGCTGGGCATCGCCTCGAACCCGGGGAAGAAGCGCGAGGTCCAGAACGTGCCCTTCCGCGCGGGCGACGTCATCCTCCTCTACTCCGACGGCGTCACGGAAGCCCGGAACGAGAAGGGGGACCTCTTCGAGCTGCACCGGCTCCTGGACGCCTTCCGGAGCAACGCGGGCCTGCCGCTCAAGACCCTCGTCAACAACGTCCTCGATCAGGTCCAGCATTTCACGGCCGCCCACCCCCAGAACGACGACATCACGCTGCTGGCCACCCGGCGATTGAAGTGAAACCCGGCAGGAGAGGGACAATGGATCCGCAACGCTTCGGACTCCCCGCGGCGCACCCCGACTACGTCGAGGAGAACGTCCGCTTGATGGGGGAGCTCGTTCGGGTCGGCACCCTCAAGGTCGACGACCTCTCGGACATCGTCCCCCTGGCCAACGATCCCGCCGGCATCCCCCTGGGGACCTCCCTGATGGAGCACGGCCTGCTGGACCGCGACGCCCTGGCCGCCTTTTTCCGCAGCCTGCCCGCCAAGCTGGCGTGGTGCCCCGGTTGCGGCGCCCCCCGCCTCACCCCGAAGCCATTCGACGGCGATCCCTGCCCCGCGTGCGGCGCGGGTCTCGTCCTGCTCGAGCTCGCTTCCCCTTCCGCGGAACCCCCGCCCGAGCGGTTCGAACTCGGCCCGGCGCTCGGCGAGGGGGGGCTCGGGCGCGTCCGGCTGGGCCGGGACCTCCGCCTGGGGCGGGAGGTGGCCATCAAGGAGATGAAGGAGGGCGCCCATGCGCCCGCCGTGCGGGAGCGCTTCCTCCGCGAGGGCCGGGTGGCCGGGGCCTTCGTCCATCCCCACATCGTCCCCGTCTACGACGTGGGCATCCGGGAAGAAGCGGGGCGCTCGGTCCCCTACTACGTCATGGGCCGGATCGAGGGGCGGGACCTCTCCGAGATCCTCCGCGCCGTGGAGCGGGGATCCTTCGATCCTGATTCCCCTGATCCTTTTAAGGGAAAGGGGAAAGCGGGATCCCCAAGAAAGAATCAGGTTGATCAGTCTGCCCCGAAGGGGCATCAGGTCAATCAGGATCGAAAAGATCCGCGGAAAGAGTTCTCCAGGCCGCGCCTGCTGCGCATCTTCCAGGACGTGTGCCAGGCCGTGAGCTACGCCCACCACCACGGCGTGATCCACCGCGACCTCAAGCCGGCCAACGTCATGGTCGGCACGTACGGCGAGGTCTACGTGGTGGACTGGGGACTGGCGAAGGTGCTGACCCCAAAGGAGGACCCGGCCGCGACGAGGGTCATACCCGGCATGCCACTCGAGCCTGATGCCTCTGATTTCGATTCTGATCTACATGATATCAGGAAGGATTATGTGGTTGAGAAATACAAGCATTCTGAGATATCGGGAAAGATCATAGGTTGCTATTTCGAGGTTTATAACCGTCTTGGTCCCGGCCACAAGGAGAAAGTCTACGAAAAGGCCCTGGTTTACGAGCTGAGGAAAGTCTTCACGAACGTGAAATCTCAGGAGTTCCTCACGGTCCGCTACAAGGAAATCGTAGCGGGGGAGTACTGCACGGACATCCTGGTCGAAGAGAAGGTGATCGTCGAACTGAAGGCCGTCAAGTCGCTCGTGAAAGTACACGAAGTTCAGGTAGTCAATTATCTCACGGCCACCGGGATCGAAGTCGGGCTGCTCCTGAATTTCGGAGGAGACGATCCAGAATTCAAGAGGAAGTTCCTCACCAAATCCTCCTTCCCGAAATCCGATCATGTTGATCAGCAAGAAGATCATGTTGATCAGGGTCGGAAAGAACTGCCTCTGATCTCGGTCGATGGGGAGATTGTCGGCACGCCCGCCTACATGCCTCCAGAGCAGGCGCGGGGGCGGATGGACGAGGTCGACGAGCGCTCCGACGTCTACAGCCTCGGCGCCATCCTCTACGAGATCCTCACCCTGCGGCCGCCGTTCGAGGGCCCGTCACACGACGAGGTCCTCCGCCAGGTGACCGCGGGGACGCTCGAACCTCCCACGTCGCGCGTCACCGCCTTCCTGGGCAAGGTGCCCCGGGCGCAGGAGGGCCCCCCGCCCTCCCTGGAACGGGTCCCGCCCCTGCTCGAATCGGTGGTGCTTCGAGCCATGGCGCGAAGGCGGGAGGACCGGTTCGCGACGGTGAAGGATCTGGAGGAGGAAATCCGCAGCTTCCTGGACGGCGAGAAGCAGAGGCGGTACGAGCACGAACGGGCCCGGGCCAAGATCGAGGAAGGCAAGGCGCTGGTGGAGGCGATGGAGAGGACGCGGACCGAACATGGAGAGGCCGTGAAGAAGAGGGATGCGATCCGCCAGGAGATCAAGCCCTTCTGGCCGGTGGAGCGCAAGCGGCCGCTCTGGGCGCTGGAGACGAAGGTCACCGCGCTCGAGGAGGCCATCATCGATCTCTTCAACGGGGCCGCGGGCGCCTTCCAGGGCGCCCTGGAGTTCGAGCGGGGCAACCCCGAGGCGAGGGCCGCGCTGGCCGATTTGTACTGGGAGCAGTTTCTGCGCGAGGAGGAAGCCGGCGACCGGGCGGAAATGCGACGCTTCGAGGGCCTGGTCCGGCAATACAACGACGGGCAGTACGACGACCGGCTGAAGGGCGACGGGACGCTTGCGGTCGCCACCCGGCACTTCCCCTGCCGCTGCATGCTCGACGGTCGGATGGTCGCTCCGCAGGAACTGGGTGGAAGTGTAGAGTGTGGAGTGTCTAGTGT
>Ga0180432_10002447_pt1 | contig 27782 bp, 20 predicted proteins | sample SS_ome_10_FD_132414 | JGI IMG/M metagenome (GOLD analysis project Ga0180432, IMG submission 132414) | Hypersaline lake sediment archaeal communities from the Salton Sea, California, USA - SS_1_MS_2 metaG | ecosystem: Environmental > Aquatic > Non-marine Saline and Alkaline > Hypersaline >... | reverse complement strand
CCACCCCGTATCTTTCGGATTTCGTCGAGGAGTTTATCACCCGTGCGAAAATGCACGGCGTGCGGATTATCCTTCTGGGAGAGGCCCCGGATATCTTAAAAGCCAATCCCCGGCGCTCACTGATTCTCAGGCGTATTATCCGAGTAAAGGACGTTCGAGCCCTGGAGCCGATATTGAAAAAGACCGTGCGCCCGGACATCTCCATCATCGGTGATGATTCCGACAGGTTCGTCGTGCAGTGCCGCCTGTATGAGGACGCCCGGATATACTTCATGGCGTACCTCGGCGACGAAGACTTCTCCGGTGAGTTGGTGCTCAGGGGGGAGGGAAACCTCGAGATATGGGACCCCGAGCGGGGCGAGCGGTTCGGAGTGAACCATTTCGAGGTGGTGGAGCGGGGAGTCAGGCTGAACGCTGAGTTTGCACCGGGAGAATCCCGGATCTATGTTATTCACAACAACGTGACGGGCGCACAGAAAGGCTGGCCGACCCGGCCGAAAAATCCCGTCGGGCGGATATTTCTGAACAGGTGGTGGAACATCACCCCCCTGCAGGACAACATGTTTCGCATTCACCGCTGGAGTATCATAAAAACATCGAAACCTGTCCGTTTCCCGGGCATCAGGGCCCTGTGGAAAGACGACCGCTTTCCCCGATCATCGAAAGTCATCATCACGATACTCCGGCTGTTGATTGAAGCGGTCAGCCTGTTCATCGGCCTGAGGAGAAGGATACCGTACCGCCCCTTCGAGCCCATGGATAGAGACTTCGTCCTGTTGGATACCGCAGGACGGCTCCTTCGTCTTCCTCTCTCGAAGCTTGGGCTGTATCAAAAAATCGACGTCGCCAAGGACGCCGTTCGGTATCTCGGCCTTCCGCTGGTGGATTCCATGCCTCCCGAGGGCGCCGAGTACGAGATCGAGGCGAATTTCATCGTGGGGGCCATCCCCCCCAAAACACACCTGATCTGGGAGGACCAGAAGGAGCTGATGGAGGTGTACGTCAACGGAACCCTGGTCAGCGACAGATCCCAGGAATTTTTCCTCTGGGATCGTTCCAACCGCCGGGCCGATATCTCCCGGTTCCTCCGGCACGGGAAAAACCGCATCGGCATAAAATCCAAGCAGGTCTGGTTTCCCACCCTCGCCCCCGCAGTACACTGGATAGAACCGGTGGTCATCACCGGAGATTTCAACGTAGTCGGTGACACCATCACGTCAAAAGACGAGGGCACTTCCGAGCTGACCTGGGGGGAGGAAAAGACCGGCAATTACAGCGGTACCGTCAATTTTCAAATCACCTTTACCGTGTCGAACACATATATCGGCAAGCGGGCCGTTCTTCACCTGGAAGACGTGCGAGAGACCGTTGAAGTGACCGTCAACGACGAATCCGCCGGCGTGCGTCTCTGGCCGCCGTACAGCATCGATATAACGAAATTCTTAAAGCCGGGAGAGAACAGCATCACCCTCGGCGTATCCAACACCGCCGAAAACCTCCTGGGCACCCCCCTGATATCCGGGGTCCTGGGACATCCAAGGATCGATTTCTTCGAGCAACAATAGAATCTGGCGATTCTGAAACGGCTCACCGGGATGGGGATCGTACCCGGGCATTTCAAGAAAAACAGATACGCCCCCGGACCATGTCGATAACACACCGGGGACCGGATACAAAAGACGCCGGGGGATATCCCCCGGCGTCTTTACGCCATCGCCCGAAAAGCGACGCCCTCCCCGGGTGGGAAAGCGTCGCCGTCCGCGGCCGTTAAAAGGTCGTATCAATGGTATCGGAGCGAAACCGACGCCGGGACAGCAGCGTGGGCATCTGGTTTCGCATGATGCCCAGAAACATCGTCCGGGCCCGCTGTTTGTTTCTGCGAAGGGGCTTTTCGCCTGTGGCCATCTGTACCAGTTCCAGGATGTGATAGGTGGGCGTCTGGAACAGCGGGAAGCCGAGCCGCCCGGTGCCGTAGGTCTGCATGCACCCGGCGCAGTAGGTGGCCACCACGTCGGTCTTGGCCCGCCGGGCGGTGAGCACCGCGGTGATGGTCGATTTCAACACGTCGAAGGGGTGATATGCCGACGGATGGGAAAATCCCCCGCCGATGCCGCAGCACAGGGTCCGGTCCTTCGATTTCTCCATCTCCACCACCTTCACCCCGATCTTCTCCAGGAGTTTCCGAGGGATATCCATGAACTCGTCTCCCAGGAACTTGGCGTGGCACGATTCCTGGATCGTCGCCGTTAGGTTCAGGGGTTTTTGTATTTTCAGCTCGCCGGACGCGACACGCTCGTACAGCATCGGCAGAAAGTGCGTCACCTCGAAGGAGAAGCGGGCGCCGAACTTCGGGAGGATATTGGTGAATAGATTATACCCCGCCGTGCAGGGGATGATCATACGCTTGATGCCCAGCTTCTCGTAGTGGGCGGTCAGCCGTGCGGCGACCTGGCGCAGCTCGTCGAAGTGTCCCATGCGGAAATACATCTCACCGCAGCAGACGTCCAGAGAGCCCCGGATGTCCATCCCCTCAAGCAGCTTCGTCCTGGTCAGATACGGCACGGTAATCCAGTTGCACCCGGGATAAAATATCTCATCGGTGGGCGTTTCGTCCTTCCAGGACTCCACCAGCGTCTTTTCGTCTTCCGGGAGTCGATCGAGCACATAGGTTCGGAAGTTCTTTTGACTCAGCGGTAGATAGTACTCCGCCCGAAGCGGCAGCCCCTCGTCGGAGTACATCTCGTACCACCGGTTCATGATGAGGTATGCCGGGTTTACTCCCTCGGGGCAGACCTGATTACAGTACATGCAGCTTTCGCAGCGTCGCAGGACGGTCTTCGCCTCCCTGCCGGCCAGGAGCTTTTTCATCTCCGATACGGCGACGTCCTTCGGCAGCTCCATAACCGGGCACTGGTGAAAACACTCGCCGCAGAGCGTACACTTGTCGGGGTAAAAATCAATTGTCATGGGTCATTCCCTTTACTTTGTTGCTGTCGGAAAAATCAGCGTGTAATGTGTGTAGTACGATATACTTAAAAAGGACAGAAGCACATCCATCAAGCGCCCGCCCGTCGGTCTCCCCCGGCAATAGAGCGGGTGAGGGGATGACGAAAAGGCGAAAGCACGTTCAGCATAGCCGGTAATTATCGCAATGTCAATCATCCAGATGTTTCGATGTCGCCGCGATGCTTTGTGTATCGCTGAAACACTATCGGGCTCCCCTCACAGCACGAGTCTGTCCCACGTGTATACGTATATAAACGTCAATTGCCTTACGTCGTATTTTATGGTATAGATACACTCTATCGGCATTGAATCGCCGATCACCGTGGGATGTTTCATTCTTCCCCATCCGTACGATCGGGAGCATATGACCCAGTCACCGATACATGTGCTGCTCATCGAGGACAGTACGTTTCACCAGATGGTTATCGCCGACATGCTGGGCGGAGCCAATCGGGAGCCATTCGAGTTTCTGTGTGCGTCGCTGCTCTCCGAGGGGCTGGACATGCTGGAAAATCAGGAGGTGGACGTGGTGCTCCTCGACCTGAACCTCCCGGACAGCAGCGGCATCGATACCCTTGAACAAATCAGAAAAAACAGGCCGTACCTACCGGTGGTGATCTATTCCGGCATCGAGGACGAAGAGCTTGCCCTCTCGGCGGTAACCAAGGGCGCCCAGGATTATCTCTTCAAGGGGGAGACCGAGCAGCCGCTGTTGATTCGCTCCCTCAGATACGCCATAGAGCGGATGCGTGCCGCCCGGCGACTCGCTGAAAACGAGGATCGATACCGAGCGCTGGTGGAAACGACCGAGGACGGCATCGGTGTCATCCAGGGCCCCCGGCTGGTCTTCTGCAACAACCAGCTCGCCGAACGCATGGGGTACACGACGGACGAGATCATCACCAGGCACTACCTTGACCTCATCCATGCCGACGATAGACAGCGGGTCAGCCGCATGATAGAACAGAGCACCCGGGATTCCAGTCGCCCTGCGGTCTTTGAATTTCGGGCGGTCACCCGAGCCGGAGAAGTCTTCGAGGTGGAGGCGGGAGCGTCGTCCTTCGTGTGGAAAAATGCGGGTGCCGTCCTGTGCACCTTTCGGGATATCACCGAGCGTCGACGCCTGGAATTCAAGCTCTTCCAGGCCGACAAGCTGGAGAGCCTGGGCATTATGATATCCGGCGTCGCCCACGAGCTGAAAAATCCCCTGTCGGCCATCATCGGCGCGGCGGAGATTCTCATGGAGGAGGAGCGAACCGACGATCTCATCGATCGCTGCTGTAAGATTTTCAAGCGGGAATCGGATCGATGCGCCCGAATCATCAGGGAGATGCAGACCTTCGCCGTGGACGACACGGGACCCGGCCTCATCATCGACGTCAATGACGCCATTAACCGCACCCTCGCCATGTGGGAAGACACCTTTGTGTCAAGCAACATCCAGCTGGACCTGGATCTGTCTCGATATATTCCGGGCGCAAATGTAGATCCCTTCCGATTTCACCAGGTCTTGTTCGTCTTCATCAAGAACGCCGTGGAGGCCCTCCAAAAAAATGACGGGGGGAGCCTTGTCATCAAGACCTCTCATGCCGACGATAGCATTATCATGGAATTCATAGACAACGGGCCGGGCATCCCCAAAGAGCAGGTCCCAAAGATATTCGATCCCTTCTTCACCACCAAACCCCCGGGCAAGGGGAGCGGCATGGGCCTCTCCATCGCCCATACCATCGTGGATGAACACGAAGGCACGATCGACGTGAAGAGCACGGAGGGTGCGGGCACGACCTTTACCGTTACGCTGCCGGCGGCGCGTCGAAATTCAGGTATCCCGGAAACCTCCTGATACATCGATCTACCGGATGACCGTCGACCCTCTCCTGTTGAAGGGGCATCCATCGAAACACCGGCTCGGATCGATACGTATGGATATTTCAGAGAGAGTGGGTTTCAATTTGTCATCGGCGAATATCAGGACCGACAAACGCCAAATCCCGCGCCGAATGACAGACATACATGTTTTTAATACACTTTCGCTTTTTTCTTTGAGGAATCAGACATGAAAATCAAGAATACGCCGGTAACGCTGCCCGGCATCATTGACGAGGTCACCATCACCCGCATGGAGGGGGGATACCCCAGGATCGAGGCCAAGAACCGCCGGGACGCCTACTACGCCCTGGGCTACATGCACGGACACGACCGCCAGGTCCAGCTTTGGCTGACAAAGCTCATCGGCACAGGACGCGTCAGCGAATGCCTGGAGGGCTCAGACGAGCTGGTGGCCATCGACAAGTATTTTCGATGGATCGACCTGGTGGGCGACGCAGACAGCGAGATCGAAAAACTTACCCCCGAGGTGCACCAGACCCTGCACGACTACTGTCGGGGGGTCAACAACGCCGTGGAGCGCACGTCCCGGCCCCTGGAATTCCGTATGGTCGGTTATCGCCCCGATCCCTGGACGGTACGGGACGTCATCCTGATCGGCCGGATTATCGGATTCGTGGGGCTTACCCAGAGCCAGGGCACCACGGAAAAGCTCATCATCCAGATGCTCCAAAAGGGCGTCGCATACGAAAAGCTCCAGGAGCTGTTTCCCTATATGACCGACACCATGACGCCCGAGCGCCTGGAGTTGATAAAAAAGATAAAGCTGGACGGACCCGTCATCCCCGAGGGCATCAGCTGGCTGGGGGCCGCAACATCCTTCCACGCCAGCAACAACTGGGCCGTCAGGCCGGAAAAGACCGCCGATGGCTCCGCCATCCTCTGCGGAGACCCGCACCTGGAGTCCAACCGTCTCCCCTCTGTCTGGTACGAGGCCGTGATCGAGTCTCCGGAGGTCTTCGGCGCCGGCATAACCCTCCCCGGGGCGCCGTTCATCGCCATGGGCCGCTGCAGGAATATCGCCTGGGCTGGGACCTACTCCTTTGTGGACGTCATCGACTACTTCATCGAGGAGGTCAAGGACGGAAAGTACCGGAGGGGAGACGAGTGGATGGACTTCACGGTGAGGAAGGAGACCATCACGCCGAAGAAGAAGGAATCGATAACGGTCAACTACTATGAGACGGACCTGGGAGTATTGGAGGGCGAGCCCACCGAGGACGGCTACTACCTGACCTACGCATGGTCCGCCCGGAAGGGGTGCATCGCCGAGTCCATGAACCGCATCCTGGAGCTGCCGGATGCGAAAAACGTCTCCGAGGCGATTGAGCTCTACAGGGACATGACGTTTTCCGCCTTCAACTGGGTGGCTGCTGATACCGAGGGGAACATCGGCTACCAGATGTGCGGCGCGTTCCCCAAGAAGGCGAAGGGTGCCTCAGGCCTCCTTCCCCTGGAGGCCTGGGACAAGAAGAACCACTGGCAGGGTATCATACCCGCCACCGAGTATCCCCAGCAGTACAATCCCAAGCGGGGCTTCATCCTGACCGCCAACGAAGACGTAAACCATCTGGGGAAGATCAAGCCCCAGAACCTCCCCATGGGGTCCTACCGGGCGGACCGCATCGCGGCGACGCTGGCGGCCAACGACTCCATCACCACAGACGACATGAAGCGGATGCACTACGACACCTTCTCCGTCCAGGCCGAGCGGTTCATGGAGCTCATCCGGCCCCTGCTGCCCGATACGGAGAACGGGCGCATCCTCCGGGACTGGGACATGAAATACGACCCCGACTCCATCGGCGCCGTGTTGTTCGAGTACGTCTACGACGAGCTGATCCGCCTCGTGTTCGGTGACATGAATCTGGGGACGGATGTCGTCGACTTCGTCCTGATCGAGACCGGTCTCTTCAACGACTTTTACGGCTTCTTCGATGACGTCCTCATGAAGGAGAAATCCCTCTGGTTCGGCGACAAAACACAGGAAGAAATTTTTCGAGATGCGATCGGCCGGGGACTGTCAAAAAAGGCGGTACCGTACAAGAAGGTCCACTCTATCGTCATGGCCAATATGTTTTTCGGCGGGAAGCTGCCGAAGTTCCTCGGATTCGATTACGGCCCGGTGCCCCTCATCGGCAGCCGCGCCACCATCCCCCAGGGACAGATATTCACCGATGCGGGACGTAAGACCACTTTCATGCCGTCCTACCGGGTCATCTGTAACATGGGCGAAAACGCCATCCATCGCAACATCCCCGGCGGGCCGTCGGACCGGCGTTTCTCCGGATTATACACCACTGGTATTCGGGAATACTACAACGGCACATACATCGTTCTCCGATTCGATGATAAGGGATGATCCCCTTTGATCTTGTCAGCGGCGGGGGCGTGGTATATACTGAGATGATGATATCCTGTCACCCGAAAGCGAGGAAACCGATATGAAAAATACACGAAAAATCGTGAGATATGCCGCACTCATCGCGGCGGCGCTGCTATTGGCCGTCGCCTTTGGATGCGCCAGCGCCCCGCCCCCGGCGGCGCCCTCCTGTTCCGACTTCAACGGAACCTGGAACACTACCCAGGGCCCCCTGACCATCGAGCAGACCGGCTGCGCCGCCGACGGCTTCTTCCCCTCCCCCACCCGGTTCAGCAGCTTCAGGGGAACCGTCATCGGCAACCGTTTGGAGTTCTCCTGGGAGGGACCCACCGGGAGCGGCATGGGCGCCATTTATATCAATGAAACCCTCGACGCCTTCACCGGCACCTTCGGCGCCGGGACACGCTACGACGACGCCACCTGGGAGGGAGTCAAAGGGGCCTGGCCCGAGGGAAGCCCGAGATAAGTCGATACGAAGATCGATCCAAAAGCGGTGGGCCGTGAATCAGCCGGTCGCCGGCGAGACAAACAGCGAGTTGTGTATGTTCAACAAAAAGACCATCACCGTGACCGTCAAGCCTTACGGCATCGTGGCGAAAAAAGTGACCGAAGGAGAATACCGCATCCCCGAGGGCTCGAAGCTGAGGAAGGTACTGAGGAAATCCGGCGCTTTCGGCGCAGGTGTTCCCATTATCTGCATGATCGAGGGCGAAAAGGTGACCCCCGGCCGCAGGCTTGCCGATGGAGACGAGATAAAGCTGCTCCACGTGGTGGGCGGCGGGTAGAAACACCGCGAGAACAAAAACCAGACGCCCATTCATACTCCATGGTGTGAATGGGCGTTCTATTCTAAAGCGTGAAGTGAAGCTTTATCCTTTTTCGTTGCAATCGGCGAAAAAAACGGGTAGCATACACCTCACAACACCACGTTTCACGAGGAGGAATATTAGATGTTGGACAAACCGCTTTTCAAGCTTGAACTCCCCGCCAAGATCGTGCTCACCCTGTTTATTCTCACTCTGGGCCTGGGCTACCTGGCGGCGGTTTTTACCGTATATATCAGCCACAAGGACGCCGACGGCAAGCCAAATTTTTCGATGGACGATATCACCATCACCTATTATGGCGATCGGGAAAGCACCGTCCTGGAGACGGTCAGCATGGGCTCCATGAAGACCTATTACGCCGGCGATGACGACCTGGAGACTGTCATCGCCTGGATAGACAACGGCGCAGACCGAATCGGCTACGAAAAGGACGTGGCGCCGATCTTCAAGAGAAGCTGCGTCTCGTGCCATTCTTCCGGAGGCAGCGAGGCGTCCTCCCCCCTGACCAGCTATGACGAGGTGAAGGCCTATACCGCGGTCAACACGGGGCTCGACTTCATCACCCTGGGGGGACTCTCCCACACCCACCTGATCACCCACGCCCTGATGTTCCTGGGGCTCTCTGTTATCTTTCTCATGACTACGGTGAAGGATCGCTGGAAGATCATCCTGGTGTTCGCCGCTTACGGCGCCATTATCTTCGATGTCGCCTCATGGTGGCTCGGCAAGCTCGCCCCGGGTTTTGCCGCCATCAGCGTCGTTACCGGAAGCATTATGGGCATTACGTTCGTGTTCTTCTTCTTCGTCCCCCTCTACCAAATCTGGTTCAAAAAGAGCTGACGTATATCGTCCGGTCGACAACACATTTTGCGCCCACAGGTTCCATTCGGGATCTGTTGGCGCATTTTTTTACGCCGTCCATGGATACATCGTCGACCCGCTTTTTTTCCATCCTTTACACCCTCCACACAGAATCATACATCAATCTATTACATTTGAGCACCACCACTCCGATATCGGTGTATAACTCACTGTTTCACCATACGTTTCTTCCTTCCCCCGTCAACCCCCCGTATCGCCATACACTCCCCCGAAAAGATTAAAATTGATTAATATTTTATCTTCGTTTTATTTAATCCACACAAACAGCCGCTACCATCCTCCCAACACGAGGGGACGAGTTTTGTCCCTGACTGTTTTCACTTGATATGACAGTTGGTTTTGGAACGCGTTATTCGTGAATTTGAACTCAGAGGAGGTAACACACATGAAAAAACTGGTATCTCTTGCTGTTGCGGCGGTTCTGGTGCTTTCCATCGGCGCCGTCGCTTTCGCCGCAGAGACAACCTTTTCCGGTGCCTACCGGGTTCGTGCCTGGACCGAGTGGAACTTCGATAAGGAAGTATCCGATATCGGAAACGTCCCGAGCCACGAAGATGGTATATACACCGGTTTCTTCGATCAGCGCTTTCGCCTGACCATCACTCACACCCGCAGCGAATACCTCAAGGCGGTTATCCGTCTGGACATCGTTGAGGACGTGTGGGGTCAGGGCCGGGCTTTCCGGATTAACGCCGGAAACCAGAATTACATCGATCGCGCCTACATCGAATTTAAAGTTGATCCCGTGGGCACGTTCAGGGTCGGCCGGTTCTCCGAGAACTTCGGTACCCGCGCCGTGTATGACACCGTCGCAGACGGTGCCCGCTGGTCCAACGCCTGGGGTCCCGTGGCCGTGTCTCTGTCTTATTTCAAGGTCAGCGACCGCGTGACCAGAGGCGCCGAAAACGACTGGTACAACTGGGATGCGGATCTCGTTGCGTCGAGCATCGTTATCAGCCCCATCGACGGACACGAACTCGAAGTGTTCGGCGGTGTGCTGTGGGATCGTGACGCTACCGGCGACAGCGGTCTTGGCGGCGTGCTTGGCAATTCCTATGCATGGACCGGAAACACCGGCTACTATGATGCCGTTATCGGCTTCGTCGGCGTCGGCTACACCGGCAACATCGTCGACATGATCGACATCAACGTCGAGGCCTCCTGGGTCATCGGTAGCGCCAATGCGCACTGGAATCCCGCAGGGGCCATTGCCAATCCCTACAACACCGGTATACCGGCGAACAACGCCCGCTCGAGCCTGGATATCTCCGGCTGGAACGTGTATGCCGATGTCTCCTACTACAACGACCTGTTGAGGGTCGGCGTCGCTTTCATGATGGGAAGCGGCCAGGAGCATAACTGGGGCAACAACGCCCAGTGGGAACACATCAACATGAACTTCGTCACCGACGACGGCGGCTACTCCTTCGGCCACATCATCACCGGCGGTCACAACGACGGCCGCGCGTCCCTGTGGAGAGGCGGCCCGCCCCTGTTCGCCAGCAACAGCATGGAAAACATCACGGCCATCAAGGCATACTTCGAGGTATGCCCGGTGGACAAGCTGACGATCAGCGGTGCGGTGATCTGGGCCAAATGGACCGAGGAAATCGGCGCCAATGGCCTGACCCGGGCCAACCTCTTTGCCGCGGACATGCCCGCGTATGCCCATCCGGCAACGTATCTCAACGCCCCGAACTACGCCTACCACTCCTGGGAAATCTCCGACGACCTTGGCTGGGAAATCGACCTGGCGGTGTCTTACGAGATCATGGAAGGTCTGACCTACACCCTCGAGGGTGGTGTGCTGTTCACCGGCGATTCCTGGGATTACGAGAAGGCCGACGGCACCCGGGGTGACTGGGGCCAGGTTTGGTCTATCGTCAACACCCTGCAGTACAGGTTCTAAACAACACGATCACCCGCTTCCAAACCATCCCCCCGAAGGGTTTTCCCTTCGGGGGATTTTTCTTCGTTTCGTAAATACTCCTTGACCCCTCCCCTCGCCCGTGATAACAAGAAGGCGATACAGATTTATTCACGGGGAGAACGAACATCATGGAAAAGAAAGTGCCTCTGAGCCTGTTCTACGGCCTGGTCTATACCCTGGAGGGTATCCTGACCACCTATTTTATTGTCTTCAATTTTCTCTATCTCAGATCTTTTGGGAAGTCCCTTGTCGAATCCGGCCTGATCAACGCGGTGATCATCATCCCGTTTATCATCAAGATATTCGTGGGGTTTTTCAGTGACGGGGTGAACCTCTTCGGCATGGGGCATCGAAAGCCGCTGGTGGTCATCGGTATTATCATGGAGGCGGCGGCCATCATCGCCATCCCCTTTATCTCCCCGCTCACCCACATGCCGGTTTTTATCATCGTCCTCTTCATGGCTGCCCTGGGCATGGCCGTTTTCGACACCGCCACCGACGGCTACTGCATCGACATCACTCCAGAGGAGCACCGGGGCTACGTCCAGGGACTGATGGTGGGAGGACGGGCCGTGGGCGCCGTGCTGGCGGGCGTCGCCATCGGGTTCATCGCACAACACTTTGGATGGTTCTGGGTTTTTTATAACATCAGCCTCTTTTCCCTCATCCCCTTGCTTTTTGTGTTCATCGTCCCGCCCGAGGTCGAGCGGACAACGGAAATCGAGTTTGACAAATCAGCCTTCAGGTCCTTCCTGAAGCTGCCGGTGATTCTGTTCATGCTCCTCGGGTTCGTCTATCCCCTGGTGGTGTACAGCGTGGAAACCGTGGTGGGGGCATTCATGAAGGAGGGAATCGACATGAGCCTCAGTAACGTGGGGATCATTACCTCTCTCATCGGCATCGGCATGGCTGCCGGCGCCCTGGCGGGAAGCGGTCTCATCGATCGGCTGGGACACGGAAAATCGGTCTACATCGCGCTTATTACCACCAGCGTCATCGTCGCCGCCCTGGCGCTCATCAACGCCCCGATCTGGGCATATATACTCACCATAGTCTTCGGCTTCGCCTTCGGGTACTACGAGGCGGTCTACTTCACCCTGGGGATGGACTTCGCCGATCCCCGCATCGCCGCCACGATGTTCGCCATCTTCATGGCCCTGGGGAATTTCGGCATCGGCCTGGGCCAATTCCTCGCCGGAAAGTTGATGCACAACATGGGTTATCGCTGGGCGTTCATCGTGTTTGCCCTTATCAACCTCATCGCTCTGCCGCTGATACCGTTTATTTTCAAGAAAGAGCCTGCGGAGGCGTGATCGAAACCGGGTGCCCATTAAACAGACACATTTCGAACGGTGATATACAAGACGGGAAACACACAATATGAAGACAGCATCGGTAGCCGTGACGCCCCTGAACTTGATACCGGTCATCCCCCTGACCATATCCTACGGCAGCTTCGACGTCCTGGAATACGTCCTGGTGACGATTACGGCGGACAACGGCATGATCGGCTACGGCGAGGGGGCCGCCGACACCGAGGTCACCGGGGAGACCCAGGACTCGATGATCACCGGCCTCACCTCCCTGACGGATGAGCTGGTGGGTAGGGATCCCATGGACATCGAGGCGATCATGGGGATGCTGACCGAGCGCCTTCCCTCCTCGCCCACCGCCTGGGCGGCGGTGGATATGGCCCTGCATGACCTGATGGGAAAGTGGCTGGGTCTTCCTGTCTACAAGCTCCTGGGAGGCAAAGTCAGGAGCGAGATATCCTTCTATCCCACCATCCCCATGGACGCGCCGGATGTCATGGCGGGCTACGCCGACGGGATGTATAAGGGGGGATTTCGAAAGGCCAAGATCAAGCTGGGTACCACCATCGACGAGGATGTGGAGCGGGTCAGGAAGATCATGGAGGTCGCCCCCGACATGATCCTCGCCCCGGATATCAACCAGGGCTGGAAGGACGCTGACACCGCGATGGGCGCCCTGGAGCGTCTCAAGGACGCGCCCCTCTCCTGGGTGGAGCAGCCGGTCAGGGCCGACGACCTCGAATCTCTCATCGAAGTGACCCGCCACTCCCCGTTTCCCATCATGGTGGACGAGGGGTGCCACGGACCCGAGGACGCCGTCGTTATTGCGGCCCGAAAGGCCGCCGACATCATCAACATCAAGCTGATGAAGGCGGGGGGGCTGTATCGCGGGATCAAGCTCGCCGCCGTGGCCGAGGCGGCGGGCCTGCCGGTATCCGTCGGCTCCATGTTCGAATCGTCCCTGGGGAGCGCCGCGGGCATGCACCTGACGGCGGCCCGGGCGGGGGTCATCGCCTGCGAATCCATCGGCCCGCCGTTTTTGAAAAACGACATCGGGACGGGGCTCGTCATCGATTTTGAAAAGATGATCATCCGGGTGCCCGAGGGCCCCGGCCTGGGCATTGAGGTGACCGACCTTCCGTGATCGTCTCCTCACGGTCAGTGAGGCGGGTATATTCGCTTCCCCTCAATCAAACCGGGGAAAAGAGAAGAATAGAAAACACAGGATCATGAAAACAGGCGGGGAGAACACCTCCCCGCCTGCGCCCCCTTGCCGGGGTAATTATCGCAATCCGATTACTCGTACGTGCGCGCGCTTCGATCGCCTCAGAGGCCCTCCATGAAGCGGCGCACGACCCTTCGAAACTCCTCCGGCTTTTCGGCCATGACGAAATGCCCCGCCCCGGGAAACACCTTAAGCTGTGAACCGTCGATATGCTGATCGAGGTAGGTGGAAAACTTCATGGCCATGAGATTGTCCTTGTCCCCACTGATGATGAGGGTCGGCACGTGGATATCGCTCAGCTTCTCCCGGGAATCGAAGGTGTTGCAGGCGATGTAGTCGCCGAAGGTCACCTCGGGATCGACCTCGGCAAAGACCTTTCGGTATCGATCCTTCACCTCCTGATCGGTATCGGGGCCGTAGGCCACCATGCCGGACATATCGAGAAACGCGTCGAAATCCTTCTCGATGCCGGTGAAGATGGCGGGTGCCACCGGCATCTTCGCCCCGGTCCCCATCAGTACCAGTCCCGAAACCAGCTCCGGGTGTGAAAGACACAGCGCCTGGGCCACCGCCCCTCCCATTGAGAGCCCGACAACCACCGCCGGGGCGAAATCCAGCTCCGTGAGAGCCCGGGCCGCGAAATCCCCGTAGGCGAATGCGTCCGTTTCCCCCTCCCCCCCGGTGCCGCCCCTCCCGGGGAGGTCCAGGGCCAGGGTGTCGTACCAGGCGTTGAAATAGACCACCTCGTCCTCCCACAGCCGGGCCGTGGCCCCGGAGGAGTGCAGGAACACCATGCGCCTTCGGCCGTCCCGCCGCTCGCCCATCAGCATCCCGATACCTTCCGGCGGTTTCTTGTCCTCACTCATTCGTCACTCCTTTGAATATCACGGCTTCGTCCGTCTCCACCATATCCGCCCGCCCCTCCCGGGCCGTCAGGGCCAAAGCACGATACACCCCGAAGACCGTATGGGGAAACATCTCCCGGGACACATCCGGAAACATCCGCATCGTAAACTCCGAAGGGGTTCCCTCGAATCCCGCATCCAACAGCTCCCCGATCCGACGTGACGTATCCGCGTACTGGGAGAGGATATTCTCCAAAAAGCTCCGGGGGGCGTCGATCACATCCCCGTGGCCGGCATGTATCATCGTCGGCGACAGGTCCAGGAGCTTCCGCAACGACGAGAGATAGAGACCCAGGTCGCTGCTCGGGCCCGAGCGCATCTCCACCAGGCCGTGGGAGGCGGTGATGGAAGTGACATGATCGCCGCAGAAGACCGCTCTCGATGCCGAGTCCAAAAGCGAGATGCTCCCGGGCGTGTGCCCCGGCGTGTGGATCACGGTGATCACCCGTCCCCCGCAGTCCAGGACGTCCCCCTCTTCGAGTCGATGCACGTCCACCAGCGGCCGAAAGAACCGCCGCATGATGCTGGTAAACAGGCGAAACATCCGCTGGACGTCCCGGGGCGGGATGCCCATGCGGCAGAAGAACGGGATATTCTCCCGGGCGGCCTCCACGTGCTCCTCGACGTCCGTTCCGAGGTGTTGGGCGTCGTCGGCATGCAGGCAGACGTCCGCCCCCGATTCGTCCCGGATGCGCTCGACGAAGCCGATATGGTCGATGTGCCCGTGGGTCAAAACAATTCGCCGGATGTCTGTAACCTTTCTTCCGCAGGCTTCGAGACCCTCCAGAAAGGCGTGCCAGGCCGGTTCCGTATCCAGCCCGGTATCGATGAGGGTGGGGATATCCGAGTCGACGAGGTAGGCGTTGACGGGGTGGAGGGGAAAGAGCGCCGGGGTCTGGATGAGATGAATGCCCGGCGCCGAGTCATTTTGTGTCATGGAGCCCGCCGCTCCCTGTCGCCCTGGCGAGGGGCGTCCGGCTCCTCATCGGCTGTATCGAGGCCGTAGGCCCGCTGGATGACGAATATCGGGTGCAGTCCCTTCTTGTCCGAGACGTTTTCTATCTGCATGCGGCACGCCTCGCAGTCCGATGCGGCGTAGGGGCCGTCGAACCGGGTCAGCTCCCGCTCCAGCTCCCGGCCGATGGCCAGGCTGATGTCGTATTTCTCGCTCTTGAATCCGTAGGTCCCCGCCAGCCCGCAGCAATAGGTCTCCAGCTCCTCCACGTGAAGCTCCGGGATCAGGCCCATCAGGTCCAGGGCCGGCAGCCCGATCCCCAGGGACCTGAGGTGACAGGGGACGTGATAGGGGATCGAAAGCGGTACCGGCTCGAAGTCGGTATCGAGCTCCCCGGCTTCATAAAGCTCCCACAAGAACTCCGAAACCTCCTTCATCCGGTCGAACAGTGCGCCGGCCTCGGGAAGGTCCAGGTACGTCTCGTAGTCGTCCCGGATCATCATGCCGCAGGAGGTGGAGCTGTAGATGATGTCCAGTCCCTCGTCGGCGGCCTTGAGCAGGCCCTCGAGGTTCTTCTTTGCCAACTTTCGGGCGCCCCGGATGTCTCCGTCGCCCAGAAGCGGCAGACCGCAGCAGTCCTGCTTCGGGAACACCGCCTGGTAGCCGTTTCGCTCCAGGACCCGCAGCACCGCCCGTCCCAGGCTCGGATCGTTGTTGTTGGTGAAACAGCCGTGGAAGTAAGCCACCTTCTTGTCCGACTCGAAGTTATAGGATTCCTTTATCCATTTATCGAACGGCTGCTTGGAATAGGCCGGGTATTTCACGTCCTTTTCCAAGTGAAATATCTTGTCCGACATCCACCGAAAGGGCTTGAGCTTCAAAAAGGCGTTGGTGGCGGGCGCCGTGAAGCTCGCCAGATCGCCGAACATGTATGCGTGGGACAACAGCCGATCCCTCACCGGGATGCCCCGGGCGTTTCTGAGGGCGATCTTTGCCCTGGTGTTCAGCTCCGAGATGTTCACTCCCGACGGGCATACGACGTCACAGATGCGACAGCCCGTGCAGTATTCCACCGACGCGTCGTGGGGCTCATCCCCCTCGGAGCGGAATCGCTGGAAATCGGGGCCCACCTGTTTCGGCCCCAGGAATTTCTCGGTCACCTTCACCACCGGGCAGTGCTCCACGCAGATGGTGCACTTGATACACTGATCGGTGGGATAGCGTATATCCGTTTTTGCCGTTGTCATATCGTACCTTCTATGTGTTCGGATCCCAGGCGGTAAAACCGGGGATCATCGGAGTATGTATATTTATTCATTCAGTATCCAGCGGTAGAGCTTCAGTCCTCACCCTTTTTTCTTCTCACCTCACGTACAATCGCGGGCATTCCCCGACCTTCTAATTCTACAGCTCCCCCGCCAACCTCCCCGCCTTGAATCCCGAGGCGATGGTCACGCCGCCGCCGGATTTTTCCCTGAGGGCGTCGTACCCGGCAAGCTGGGCGCCGCAGACAAACAGGTTTTCATATATCGGCTTTGTCCCGTCACCCGTGGGTCTGAGTCGATCATCCACCGCCAGGCCGATCTTGTTTATCGGGTGCCCCGCAGGATCGAAAAACTTTTCTGTGAACCACTCGCTCCTGAGGGACGGCCCCGACACCGGGAGTCCGAAAATCGGTTCCATCGTCTCCTTCCGGTCGGTCATCACGCCCCGGCCCACCAAGCCGCCGGTGGCCAGCACAAAGGAGTCTCCCTCCATCCGCTTCGTCTTTTTCCCCATGGCGATGCTGACCGCCTTCACCTTTTTGCCCTTGGTTTCGGGATCGTGAACGTCATATCCGATGAGCAGGCGTATCCCCGCCGCCCGGACCCGGCGCTCCAGGGCCCGGTAGAGCCGATAGCCGGTCACCGAGGGGGGCAGTGTGGGGGTTTCGAAGATGCGGGTTCCCGCCATGTCCTCCAGTCGGCGAAAGACGTCGTCCCCGCTTCGGATGCCCAGCACCGCCGGCAGGGCGACCCGCTCACCGTCACGCACCTGGCGAAAGAGGGCCCTCCCGACTTTTTGAATCATGGAATCGTCTTCCATCTTCCGGGCCAGGGTCAGGGCGCTCATGCCGGAATGATCCGAACCGATATCCACATCCAGTATGCGCCCGCGGAAGTGGGGTGTCGAAACTCCGGGGACCGTGCTCGTGGAGATGTTATGGGCCATGTAGGTCGGATAGAAATCCTTGAGCCCTTGAAACCCGGCGATCAAAACATCCGAGTCCTCCCGGATATCCCCCGCCTCCATGCTCTTGGAGAGGTAGGCCGTGGGCTTGATGGTTCCCACCGCCGTGGGCACCAGGAAGTTTCTATCCAGATCTCCCACGTAGGTCACCCCCTCCCGGGCCACGGCGTCCTGGAAAAAGGCCATCCCCTCCTCCAGCGCCTCCACGCCCACCCGGGCGTAGGGGTGATTCGGGTCCTCCGCGATGAGCCGCTCGATGCCCTCCCTGGGGGAGGACAGGGGCGCGGTCTCCTGGACCGGGTAATAGCCGAGGATGTCGATGGTGCCGGAAAAGATGGTGATAATGCCCATGCCCCGGGAGACTACCAGCGTCTTTTTCCCTTGCTCGGCCGCGGAAAGCGCCGCCATCAATCCCCCCAGGCCGGCCCCGATAACTACCGTGTCATATTTCATCTGTCTTCGTGTTTCTTCTCTTGAGAGTGATCATGCTATTTTTTCGATTTCGAGGCCGTTCGCTTCAGAGGCTGGATTTTATCAAGGGCGAATATTCCCAGGTAAATCCCCTCCACCAGCTGCTCCTCCCGGAGCTGATCGCCCCAGAGCACCGGCCTGATGCCCCGCCATCGCTCCTCCATGAACGATGTCAGTATCTCGTTGGCCTCATACTGGGGTACCATGTCCAGCTCGTGGAGAATCCCCAGCAGCCGATAGGTGCAGAATCCCCCCTGGCACGACCCCATCCCGACCCGGGTCCTCTGGCGTATGTCGTTGAGGTTGCTGGTCTTCATCTCGTTGATCACCTTAAGCACTTCATCTTTTGTCACCAGCTCGCACTCGCAGACGATCTCCTCCACCTCCCCCTCTTTCTCGTCCTCCACCGATTCGATGGAAATAAATTTGTCCTCGAGCCGATAGTGTTCGCCGTCCTCGGAGCCGAAAAGCGCCACCTCCCCCGTGGAACAGGAGATGTGCACCCCCATCTCCCCGGAGATCACATCCACCATCTTTTCAGCCATCAGGCGATAGGTGGTCAGCTTCCCGCCGACGATGCTGTAAAACCCCTTCACCCCGTCGAGCTTCCCGTGATCAAGGATGCTGAAGGAGCGGGAGATATCCCGGCCCGAGTCGGCGTCGGGCACCGCCACCAGCGGCCTGATACCGGCATATGCCCGAATGACCCGTGCCTCCGCCGAGGGGGGGAGCACCAGGCCCGCCTCCTTCATCATCAGATCCACCTCTTTTTTTGTGACCTGGAAGTTCTCCGGGTCGGACACGGTGATGGAGGTGGTGCCGATGATGGAGGTGGGCTCGTTGGGGACGATGATATCCCCGTCTCCGGGAGGTCTCAATCGGTTGATGACGGTGTTGTTTATTCTCCGGTTGAAGATCAGCAGACTCCCCTTGGAGAGGGTCAGGGGGACGTTTGCCCCGGCAAGGCCGGCCACGTGTCCCGCCCAGGCGCCGGTGGCGTTGATGATGTATTTCGCCTTTATTCGGTGATGCTCGTCTTTCACCCGATCGTGGACCTCGGCGCCGGTTATCTTCCCCTTTGCGACGTCGATGCCCAACAGCTTTGTGTGCCGGAGCACCCGGCACCCCCGGCGGGCGGCGTCCCGGGCGTTGTCTATCGTCAGGGCGAAGGGGTCAACGGCGCCGTCGGGCACCCGGACGATGGTCTTCGCCTCCCGGGAGAGATTCGGCTCGAGCCTCAGGGCCTGACTCAGGGAGAGGACCTGGGCCTCGATGCCCGCCGCGTCGCACGCTGCCAGGAATCGATCAACGTACGACTCGTCGTCTCCGGGAAGGCTCACAAACAGCCCGCCGGTGTCCTCGATGGTTCGGGAGGCGATTTTCTTGAGGATGACATTTTCCTCGATGCACTCCTCCGCCGATTCCTTATCCTTGACTGCATAGCGCCCCCCGCTGTGCAACAGGCCGTGACATCGCCCGGTGGCCCCGGCGGCCAGATCACCTTTTTCAACCAGGATCGTATCGATGCCCCGCATGACCAGGTCCCGTGCCACCCCGGCCCCGGTCACACCCCCGCCGATCACCAGCACTTCAGTCTTCAGTTCCAACTATTTTCACCCTTCCTTTCGGGATTTCGCATGTCTCATCGACTATACGGACTGCATCCGTTACGTCGCCGAACTGACCCGGCGCACCGCTTCCTTCCAGCCGTCGTAAAGCCGCTTCCGCTCATCGGCGGCCATCTTCGGGGTGTAGAGCTCATCTACCTTCCGAACCTCCTTCAGGTCGTCGGCGGATTTCCAGAACCCGGACCCGAGCCCCGCCAGCATGGCCGCACCGGCGGCGGTGGTCTCCACCATCTTCGGGCGATCCACCTGGATGCCCAGGATATCCGCCTGGAACTGCATTAACAGGTCGTTGTTGCTGGCGCCGCCGTCCACCCGAAGCACCTCCAGCGGCACCCCGGATTCCTTATTGATGACCTCAACCAAATCCCTGGTCTGGTACGCGATGGACTCCAAAACGGCCCGGGCCACGTGCGCCCTGCCGGCCCCCCGGGTCAATCCCAGAATGCCGCCCCGGGCGTGCATGTCCCAGTAGGGGGCGCCCAATCCCACGAATGCCGGCACCATGTAAACACCGTGATTGTCCTCGACACTGGCGGCCAGCTTCTCGATCTCGGCGGCGCTGTCGATGATCTTCAGCTCGTCCCGGAGCCACTGCACCGCCGCCCCGGCGATGAAGACCGACCCCTCGAGGCAGTAGACCGGCTTGCCTGCGGCGTCACACGCCAGGGTTGTTACCAGGCCGTTCTCGGAATAGACCAGGTCCTCGGTGATGGAGAGGAGAAAGCAGCCGGTGCCGTAGGTGTTCTTGGCCATGCCCGGGGTGAAACATCCCTGGCCGTAGAGCGCCGCCTGCTGGTCCCCGGCCACACCGTTGATAGGCACCTCCCGGCTCAGGGGAAGCTTCATGGAGGTGGTGCCGTAAAGGGCCGCCGAATCCTTCACCTCCGGCAGAACCGACGCGGGTACACCCAGTATTTCCAGGATCTCATCGTCCCATTTCTTCTCGGCAATGTTATACATCAGGGTTCGGGAGGCATTGGTGTAATCGGTGGCGTGGACTGCGCCGCCTGTGAGCTTGTACATGAGCCACGTGTCAATGGTGCCGAACATCAGGTCACCGGCCTCGGCCTTCTTTCGGGTCTCGGGGACGTTATCCAGTATCCATTTCACCTTGGTGCCGGAAAAATAGGCGTCAACCACAAGCCCCGTCTTCTCTCGAAAGAGCTTCTCCAATCCCTTTTCCTTCAGGGCGTCGCAGGTGTCCGCGGTCCTCCGGCACTGCCAGACGATGGCGTTATGCACCGGCTTCCCGGTTTTCTTATCCCACAGGATCGTGGTCTCCCTCTGGTTGGTGATGCCGATGGCGACAATCTCTTCCATCTCGATATCGTTTTGCATGCATGCCGAAACCATCGTCTCCTCAACGGTCTTCCAGATCTCCTCGGCGTCGTGCTCCACCCAGCCCGGCTTCGGGTAGATCTGCTTGAATTCCTTGTAGGCGCTGCCCACCACGTCGCCGTCGGCGTTAAAAAGGTACGTCCGGCTGCCGGTGGTCCCCTGGTCGATGGCCATGATATAACCGCTCATTGTGCTCTCCAGTCATTCAATGTGTATAATATAAATACAAGTTTTTATTATACCACCAGCGGATATTCCATTTCAAGAATTTTTACCACTCCAATAGGAAAGCGGAGTTTCCGTGATGACGGAAACTCCGCTTTTGTAGGGGGAGTCGGTTCTGCGATGCCGTTCCCGGTGTCGTTCCTTGGTGTTGTTCTCCGGTGGCGTTTCTTGTCGCTGTGTTCCGCTGTCGTCCCTTGATGCCGTGCTCTGGCTCTATTCGACTCCCATTGACTTGGCGACCAGCTCCAGGATGTCGAAACATTCCATGGACTCTTCCTTGCCCAGCTCCTTGATGCCATCCGAAAGCATCGTCAGGCAGAAGGGGCAGGCGGTGGAGAGGGTCTTGTATCCCTTGTCGATGGCGTCCTGGGTGCGCACATGGTTGATGCGCTTGCCGAGGGTCTCTTCCATCCACATACGCGCGCCGCCGGCACCGCAGCAGTAGCTCTTCGTCTCGTTGCGGGTAAACTCCTGAACATCGACGCCCGGGATGGCCGAGAGAATCTTCCTGGGCTGTTTATAGAGATCGTTGTAACGTCCCAGGAAACATGAATCATGGTAGGCGACGCCGTTGATGCCGTCCACCTTCTTGTCCAGCTTGATGCGGCCCTGGCTGATCAGGTCCAGGATCAGCTCGGTGAAGTGGTACACCTCGAACTCACCACCCTCGTTCTGGGGATACTCATTCTTCAGGCAGTTATACCCGTGGGGGCAGGTGGTGACGATCTTCTTGATGTTGTAGCCGTTGATGGTCTCGATATTCTGCATGGCCAGCATGGAGTAGAGGTATTCGTTTCCGGCGCGCCGTGCAGAGTCGCCGCAGCAGCCCTCTTCCTGTCCCAGGATACCGATCTTCACCCCGGCCTTGTCCATGATCTTGACGAAGGTGGACGCCACCTTTTTATAGCGGTCGTCGAAGGAACCGGCGCATCCGACGTAATAGAGGTATTCAACCTCGGGATCTTCCGCCAGGGTCTTGACCGGCAGGTCCTTCGCCCAGTTGCCCCGCTCATGGAACCCGAACCCGTAGGGGTTGGAGTTGTTTTCCATGTTGCGCATGGAGGTCATGAGCTCGGCGGACATGTCGCCCTCCATGAGGACCTTGTATCGCCTCATGTCCACGATCTTCTGGGGCTGATCGATCAGCACCGGACACGCCTCGACGCAGGCCAGACAGGTCGTACAGGCCCAGATGGCGTCGATATCGTTGGCCTCGCCGATGAGGGCGGGGCTTTCGATCTCCTCGGACGCGGTGCCTTTCTGCAGCTCGCACGCCCGGGCGTATATATTATCGTTGGTATCCAGAACGATGCGCTTGGGAGACAGCGGCTTTTCCGAAAGATGCGCCGGGCACTGATCCTGGCACCGGCCGCAGTCGGTACAGGCATCGCCGTCAAGCAGCTGCTTCCAGGTAAACTGCTCGGCGTAATAGACGCCGAAGGATTCAGCGTTCTCCATATCCTCGATGGGGGCCAGGGCTCCCCGGGGATCAAGCTTCCTGAAGAAGATGTTGATCATCGAGGTTATCACATGCATGAGCTTACCCCAGAGGAGATACGCAATAAATCCCATGGCAAGCAGCAGGTGAATCCACCAGTTGATCATGTGAAAGGTCAATATGCCCGCCTCATCCATCATGCCGTTGAAGGCCTTTGCAAGTACCAGGCCCACCGGCGACCATTTTGCGAGGTCGGGGTTGTAGTAATATGCGTTTCTGACCACGTAGATGGAATCGGCCGACAGCTCGTAATCGGAGAGGGCCTCATTGGCGGCGATGGCGCTCGACAGCTCCTCGTTTTCCTCCACGGCGACCAGGAGCTCCTCGTCGGTCAGCTCCGTTACTTCGGCCAAAAATTCCTCGCCGCCCGTCGCCAGGACCTCGCTCATGGCCTGGACCTGGGGATTGGTGCTCACCTCCGTGACGGCCATTCTGAGGCCCTCGTTGAAGAAGCCGGTCAGCAGGATCAGGGCGATGAGTACCAGGGAGATGGTATCCGTTGCTTTTCGTCCCAGCCGCTCCGGGCGCTGGATGTAGCGGATCACCGCGAAGGCGATAATCGCAATCAGTGCGCCCAGTCCGAACAGGTCAAGAATCACCGAATACCACATATAAAAGGCGCCGTGCCAGAACCGGTAATCGAACAGCAGCAGGGTAAAGTCCTCCTGTATGACGATCAGGGCGGTCCCGATGAACAGCACCACGAATCCCCAGAAGAGCAGGAAGTGGGCGATGCCGGGCACCTGCTCCTTGAGGAGCTTCCACTGCAGAAATACATACTGGACGAGCCCCCAGATGCGCTTGACGATATGGTCGGTGCGCTTTTCGGGCTGTCCCAGCTTCCAGATCTTGATTTTCCTCACCAGGGAGTAGATGAAGAACGCCGTGATGACAAGGGCGATTCCGTATACGATGAATCGCACCACGCCGTGAGGCCCTCCCAGGTTGAAGAAAACTTCACGAGATATTTGTAAATCCATTCTTGACACTCACGTATCGTTTTGAAAAAAGGGGGGGATATTTCCCCCCCTGTTGAATCGTTTCGCTATTCGGCCAGCAGCTTCTTGACCTCTGCGGTGATCTCCGGAACAACCTTGAAGAGGTCGTCCACGATGCCGTAATCGGCCTTGGCGAAGATCGGGGCGTCCGGGTCCTTGTTGATGGCCACGATGTACTTGGACGATCCCATACCGGCAAGATGTTGGATGGCGCCGGAGATACCGGCGGCGATGTAGAGAGACGGCGAGACGGTTTTACCGGTCTGTCCCACCTGGTCTCCGTGGGGACGCCAGCCGGCGTCAACCGACGCACGGGAGGCACCCACCGTTGCGGTGGAGCCCAGGGCGTCGGCCAGCTCTTCGAGAATCTTGTATTCGTCGGGGCCCTTCATGCCGCGGCCGCCGGACACGATGATATCGGCTTCCGTCAGGTCGACGCGGTCACCCGCCTCGATCTTGGTCTCCTTGAGGACGGCCTTTGCATCGCCCAGGGACACCGACACCTTCTCGACGGCTCCGGCCTTGGCGTTTTCCTCCGCCGGGAAGACCTTGGGGCGTCCCGTGGCGATCTGGGGCGAGCCGGTCACCTTGATGGTGACAAACGCCTTACCGGCGAAGACCGGCCGGAAGGAGAGCAGCGCATCGCCGTCCAGGTCGAACTTCACGCAGTCGGACGCCATGGCGGTTTCCAGGCGGGCCGCAACCCGGGGCAGCAGGTCTTTACCCATGGCCGATGCGCCTCCCAGGAGGATCTTCGCATCCTTGGCCACCTCCGCCACAGCCTGGGCGTAGAGGTCGGGGGCGTAATCTTTCAGCTTCGCGTCTTCAACAACATATACTTTATCCGCGCCGTATTTCCCAAGCTCAGCGGCTATCCCCTCGACACCGTCGCCCACCAGAACCGCACAGCACTCGCCGCCCATCTGGTCGGCCAGCGTGCGTCCGGTGGTGACCATCTCGAAGGATACCTTCTTGAGAGCACCGTCGCGCTGTTCAGCAAATACGAGAACTTCTTTTGCCATTTTTATCTCCTTTTTCCCGTCGATCGACGATATCCCCTGTTCCAATCATTCATGCTGCATTCTCACGTGGAGACTCTTCGATCGATGGTCCGTGCATATCGGTTAGATGACCTTCGCTTCCTCCCGGAGGGCCTTGACCAGCTCCGCGGCCTTGGCTGCAGGATCGTCTCCCTCGAGGATGCGTCCCGCGGGTCGCTCCGGGGGATTCTCCCACTTGACGATCTCGGACTTGGCGGCTTCCAGCTTCGCGTCCTTGATGTCCAGGGGTTTTTTCTTGGCCTTCATGATACCGGGCAGAGACGCATACCGGGGCTCGTTCAGTCCCTTCTGGCAGGCGATGACGGCGGGAAGCGTCACTTCGAACACCTCTTTGCCGCCCTCGATCTCCCGGGTGCACACCGCCTTGTCACCGGAAAGCTCCACGCTGGTGACAACACTCACGCACGGGATATCCATCAGCTGGGCCACCATCGGACCCACCTGGGCCATGTCATCGTCGATGGCCTGCTTGCCGCAGTAGATAAGCTTATAGTCGCCGGCCTTGAGCTCATCGGCCAGGGCCTTGGCAACGCCCATCGCATCGGTGTACTCGTCGTCGCCGATCTTGAGCAGCACGCCCTTGTCCGCGCCCATGGCGAGACCGGTGCGGATGGCCTCCACCGTCCGCTCGGGTCCCATGCTGATGATGGTGACCTCGCTGGCGCCGGCGGATTCCTTGTTCTTCAATGCTTCCTCGACACCAAACTCATCATAGGGATTCATGACGAATTTGACCCCTTCCTTCACATAGCCGCTTCCATCGGGAGCGACCTTGATGAGGGCCTCGGTGTCCGGAACCTGTTTCATAATGACGGCTACGTTCACTGTTATCCTCCTTGGTTTTTTTATATATCGATGTCTTTATTGGATCTACTTTTGTCTCAACAGACTGCTTGCGATAACCAGGCGCTGTATCTCCGACGTTCCTTCGTAGATCTCGGTAATCTTCGCGTCCCGGAAATACCGCTCCACCGGATACTCCTTGGTGTAGCCGTATCCTCCGTGAACCTGGATTGCCTTGGTGGCGGCCCACATGGCCGTTTCCGAGGCGAAGAGCTTCGCCATGGCCGCTTCCTTGGAGAAACGTACATCGCCCTTGTCCTTGAGTGTCGCCGCTCGCCGTGTCAGAAGGCGCGCCGCGTCAAGACGGGTCGCCATATCCGCGATCATCCACTGGATAGCCTGGAATTCCGAGATGGCCTGTCCGAACTGCTCCCGGGCCTTGGCAAACTCGATGCTCTCCTCCAGGGAGCCCCTGGCGATGCCCAGGGCCTGGGACGCGATGCCGATGCGGCCGCTGTCCAGAGTGTGCATCCCGATCTTGAATCCCTCTCCTTCGTTCCCCAGGAGATTTTCTTTGGGCACCTTCACGTCCTCAAAGATGAGCTCCGTGGTGGAAGAGCCGACGATGCCGAGCTTGTCCTCCACCTTCCCGACGGAATATCCCTCCATACTCTTTTCCATGATCATCATGGAAAGGCCCTTGTGCTTGTGCTCGCCGGTTCTGACCAGGACCACCGCGACATCCGCTTCTCTGCCGTTTGTGATGAAATTCTTGGTGCCGTTGACGATGTAGTGATCGCCGTCGAGCTTGGCGGTGGTGCGGGTTCCGGCGGAGTCGCTGCCGGCGTTGGCCTCGGTCATGCCGAAACATCCTATCTTCTCCCCCTGGGCTAGGGGGGTGAGGAATTTCTTCTTCTGCTCCTCGGTGCCGAAATAGTAGATGGGCCCCGTACCCAGCGACGTGTGTGCGCTCATCACCACGCCTGTTGATGCACAGTGTCGGGATACCTCCTCGATGGCGATGGAGTACGAGACGTAATCCATGCCGGCGCCGCCGTATTCCTCGGGGAATACCATGCCCATCAGGCCCAGCTCCGCCATTTTCTTCACACTTTCGGTGGGAAATTTGTGCTCCCGATCGATCTCCTCGGCAATCGGCTTGAGTTCCTCCTCGGCGAACTTCCGGGTCATGTCCAGAATCATTTTTTGTTCATCGGTGAGTTGAAAATACAAACCGTTTCACCCCCTTTCAGATCTCTTTTTATATATTGTTATCCTTTATATATATGTTCCGTGTTCCGGTTTACTTGTCCTTGAAATTGGGCGCCCGCTTCTCGATGAAAGCGGCGATGCCCTCCGTCTTATCCTCGGTGGTGACGAGGCGACCGAAGCACTTGGACTCTATCTTCATTCCCTCGTCCTGGGGAACCTTGAGCCCCTCGGTGATCGATTCCATGGCCGCCGCCACGGCGAGCCGTCCCTTGCTGGCGATAACCGTCGCCAATGCCTTGGCGTCCGCCAGGGTCTCCTCGGGCTTGGACACCTTCTGCACCAGGCCGTACTCGTAGGCCTCGTCGGCGGAGAGGAAGCGGCCGGTCAGGACAAGCTCGATGCCCCGTGCCTTGCCCACGTGCCGGGGAACCCGCTGGGTGCCGCCGAATCCGGGGATGATACCCAGGTTGATCTCCGGCACGCCGATCTGGGCCTTTGCCGAGGCGTAGCGGATATGGCACGCCGAGGCGATCTCCAGCCCGCCGCCCAGGCAATAGCCATTGATGGCCGCGATGACCGGCTTCGTTGAGTTTTCTATCTTGTTCAGAATCGTCTGGCCCAGGCGGGTCATCTCCTCGCCGTCCTTGGCCTTATCGACGAACTGGATCTCCTTGATGTCCGCCCCGGCGACGAAGACGCTGCCCGCGCCGGTCAGGACGATCACCTTGACGGCCTTGTCCGCAAAGGCCTGGTCGAAGGCCTCCTCGATATCCAAAACGGTCTTCTTTGCCAGGGCGTTCATGGGCGGATTGTCCACGTACATCACCGCCACGCCGTTGGCGTCGACTTTGTAGTGGCAGCGCTTGAGGAGGCGGCGTTTTCCCTTCGCCAGATCATCGAGAATCTTGGGCGCCTTGAACTTGACCGGGTCGATGGTCTTGGCGAATTCGTCGAATTTCTCCTTGACCTTGTCCCATCCCAGCACCTCCTCGCCGTAGTGGAGGGGGCCCCAGGCGGTCTTGT
>Ga0180432_10002446_pt1 | contig 27796 bp, 16 predicted proteins | sample SS_ome_10_FD_132414 | JGI IMG/M metagenome (GOLD analysis project Ga0180432, IMG submission 132414) | Hypersaline lake sediment archaeal communities from the Salton Sea, California, USA - SS_1_MS_2 metaG | ecosystem: Environmental > Aquatic > Non-marine Saline and Alkaline > Hypersaline >... | reverse complement strand
GGGTCCGCTTCCAGTGGTTCATCACCCGCAGCCAGTACGTTCGCGGGATCTCGATGTTCTCCAGCAGACCCATCCACACGCCCAGCACGCCGTACTGCCCGTTGGAGTTGTCGAACGTGTGGTGGGGCTTCCTCCTGAGCATGCGCTCGTCGAAGTAGCCGTACGTGCCGTTGCGCGACATCGAGATCAGGTGCCGCACGTCGTTGCGGAGATGGGTCAGGTACTCCTTGGCTTCGTGGGCGACCGCCGCCCGGAACGCGCAGGCCCGCAGGCCGATGCTGTACGTGCGGGCTATCTTGATCTTGGCCAGCTTCTGCAGCGCCTTGGCGACCACCGGGTCGCGCGGAGAGACCCCCGCCTCGATCAACGCGTACGTCGCCAGCGCCGTCGGGCCGTAAGGCTGGTAGTTCATTTGGCCGGGGCCCTTGTCGATTCCGTACCCGGCCCACAGCCCGGTCTTCTTGTCGTTGCAGGCGGACTTGAGGAACCGTATACCCTTGGCGATGGCCTGGTCGACCCTGTCGGTCGAGGCGTGTCCGCCGCCGGCGGGGTTGGCCTTGCGCGGGGGCCTCTTCTTCGACTTGGCCAGCAGCGTTTCGCTTGCGATGCCCCCTAACAGACACACCATGCAGACCGTCACGGCAGATCGTCGCATCAATTCCAGACTCCTCTAAGGCTTGGTATAATACAGGGTATCCCGGGGCACGCGGAAATGCAACAGGAACCTCCCGCCGGAGCCGGTTGCGTTGTGGGAGTAGCACGGGCATCTTGCCCGTGAAAAGAGAGTCCGGCGACTCGTTTTCACGGCGTTTTGTCCATGGGCAAGATGCCCATGCCACCTTGCAGGCCCACAACGCAACCGGCTCCCCGCCGCGCCCCGTGTCATGTCCATGACGTCACCACAGCCTCATGGACCTTCCGGCCCCTTGCTTCGTCCTCCGGGGCGTTGGTACAGCGGCCTGCGAGCGCTGGGTCCTTGCCGGGCCGGACCGATCGCGCCCGGAGAAAGGACGGCACCATGTCCGTAACGTGTCGGACGTTTGTGAAGGGGTCTCTCGCGACGGCGGCGATCGGCGTGCCCGGCTCGGCCGGGCGGGCGTACGGCGCCAACGAGAAGGTCGTCGTGGGGCTGATAGGCTGCGGGGGCCGCGGGCTCTGGGCGTGTCGCGCGTGCGGATGATCCGCAGCCCTACTCCTGCACGACCTGCCCGATGAGCAGGATGCCCGCTACCCGAAGGACCGTGCCGTCGTACTTCTTCGGGTCGAAGTGCTTCTTGTGCTTCTCGCGGTCGGTCACGGGGGAGCGGTCCGGCTGGTCGGGATGGATCTCGACCTCGACGGTGTGCACCTTGGCCGGGTCAAGCCCGCCCGCCAGCCACAGCGTCGCGATCCGGTGGTAGCGGCAGTAGTGGTCGAACCGCTTGACGGGGCGCTGTCGGCGGACGCCGTCAACGGTGACGATCGCCTGGCCCCCGTCCGGACCGAGAATGTCGTACAGCCCCACCCGCGAGCCGCGGAAACGAAAGCGGATCTTCTCGCCCGGGCGCGTGGCCTGCCACAGCTCGGGCATGTTCCGGGCGAACCGCCGCCCGAGCCCGGCATGTGTCGGCAGCTTCTTCCAGCCGCCCGTCAGCATGGCCGGCTTGAGCGGGACGATTTTCGCGGCCTCCCAGTTGTCGCTGATGAAGGGCTGCCTGAGCGTGTGCGGCCCGGGCTTGCCGAGCGAGGCCATCGCGCCGATCGCCTTGGCGATCACGTCGGTGTAGACCTTGTGCCCCTCGGGGCGGGGGTGGCAGTCGTCGTTGGCGAAGAGGATCTTCCCGTCCGGGGCGGGCAGGCGCTTGCCGGTCTTCGGGTCCGTCTGGGCCTTGTAGACGAGCTTGCCGGCCTCGTGAAGCTGCACGACCCGCAGCCCCACGTCGATCGATGGGATCCCGTAATGGTCGGCCAGAAGCTCCATCGCCGAGGTCGACCTCGGGCAGAGGCCCCTGGCGTAGTCGCGGTGCATCGCCCGCGTGTGGATCGTGTACACGTAGCAGATGTCGATCGTCGGATCCTGGCGCCGGATCTGCCGAACGATGCCCTCCATCGCCCGCCAGATGTTCTCCGGGGCCGTGCCCCCGTCGTTGACGGCGAACTCGACGAAGACCAGGTCCGGCTTGTGCCTCAGCACGTCCTGCTGAAGGCGAAACACCCCCAATCCCGAGGGCGTGCCCCCGATGGCCGCGTGGATCTCGCGAACGGTGGCCTGGGGATACGTCTGCTGGAACCATTTGAGCGTCTGCACGCGCCACCCGGCCTGGGCGGTGATGCTGCCGCCGAGGTACGCGACGGCCACCTCCTTGCCGGCGCGGAGCTTGGCCAGCACGTTGGGCATGCCGCCTCGCGGGCGGACCAGTTCGGCCTTGACCTGCCGGTACGCCGGGGCGTCCTTTTCCGCCCCGCCCGCCGAGGCCGCCGGAAGCGCCGCCGCCGCCAGAATCACCGCCGCGCATCGCCCGAGTCGGGCGCTTAAGATCGTCATGTGACGTCCTTTCCGCTGTTGCGTGCTCGAAACCGGCCCTCAGATGTGGCGGTTCAGGTTGAACCGTGCACTGCACCTGGGGCAGATCAGCTCCAGGCGCAGCGAATCGCCCTGCTCCTCGCGGACAAACGCCACGTGGAAACCGTCCGTGTAGCCGCACGCCGGACAGGCGTACAGGTCGTCCGCCACTTCGATGGGTTCCGTCTTCCTCTGATCGGCAGTCACTATCGCAGCTCCCTTGCCGGGGCGGTCCCGCTAAACAACCCTCCGCGCGCACGTCACCCTCACAGCACCCACCCTTTGCGGTAGGGCGTGCGGATGTACTGGTCCGCCTTGGGACAGTTGACGGCTTTCAGGTTCTTGGGGTCCCAGGTCAGCTTCTCGCCCGTGCGGTAAGCCACCACGCCCAGAAGCACCGCCTCGCTCAGCGTGCCGGAATAGGCGAAGTTGCACGTCGTCGGCCCGCCGGTCTTGCAGGCGGCGATCCACTCGGCGTGGTGGCCGATCGACTTGGGAATCGTCTGTTCGGGCGGCTTGACGCCCGCGAACGTGTCGGCCGGCAGCAGCTTGCGCGAGCCGTAGTTCGCCAGAACCATCCCCTTCGAGCCGACGAACAGGATCCCGGTCCGCCAGCGTTTGGCCTCGGCGCCCAGCGGGGCCAGCAGCTTGTCGAGCCGAGCAGGCCGCTTCCCGCCGTCCGTCCACGTCATCGTCACCGGGCACAGCGCGCCGCGGCGCGGGAACGCGTAGCGCACCTTCAGCCATCTCGGCGTGCTCTCGGGGTGCTGGGGCGGGCCCTCGGCCTCCACGGTCGTCGGATGCCGGAGCTTCAACGCCCAGAACGGCAGGTCCATGTAGTGGCAGCCGAAGTCGCCCAGACCCCCCGTCCCGAACGCCCGCCAGCCGCGCCATCGCCCGGGAAGGTAGCACGGATGGTAAGGCCGCCACGCCGCAGGACCCAGCCACGGGTCCCAGCTCAGGTGCTTCGGCACCGCCGGCGTGTCCTTCGGGCGCCCGTTCACGCCGTAGCTTACCGTGTGCCAGACGAAGACCTCGCCCACCGGACCGATCACGCCACCTTGGACCAGCTCCACCACCCGCCGGTAGTTGTCCCCGGCGTGGATCTGCGTGCCCATCTGCGTGGCCAGCTTGTTGCGAGCGGCCAGATCGATCAGCGTGCGGCACTCGTGCACCGAATGGGTCAGGGGCTTCTCGCAGTAGCAGTGCTTGGAGAGCTTCATGGCCGCCGCCGCCGCCACCGCGTGCGTGTGGTCGGGCGTGGAGACCACCACCGCGTCGATCTGCTTGTGCACGGCGTCGAGCATGCGGCGAAAGTCGGCGAACGTCCGCGCCTTGGGGAACCGCCGGGCCGCCTTGGCGAGGGTGTTGGCGTCCACGTCGCACAGGGCCACCACGTTCTGCCCCGCCACGCCGCCCAGGTTCGCCCGTCCGCGTCCGCCCACGCCGACGACGGCCACGTCGAGCTTCTCATTGGGCGAGGGCCTCTTCGCCCGCGCCCGCCGCGGCGCCCCGACCGCCGCCGCCGCCCCTGCCGACCCCGCCAGGAAAATCCGTCGCGTCATGCCAGGTACCATCGCACGTCTCCCTTCTCCGGCCACTATACCTCCCCCGTCGGTCGTTGGGATACAGGAAATCCGGCTTTTGTCCGAACGTGATGTGACAAGTTACATGTTCCACAGGTTTACACTTTGCGCGTAGACCTGCCCGGCGATTCGCCGAAACAAAGGATATAAAGTTTTATTTCATAGCAATTTACAGAATTACTCTTCGGCTGGCGTATGTTACACTCCCGGAGAAGTGGAACATTGCAAACTCACCAAGTTATGTATAGTCGTCAAGAATACAGGCCATGGGACCGAACACGTATTCTCCACGGGGTCGGGTCTCCCCCCGTGGCGGTTCAACAGCACATCGTCACCGCATCCTGCGCAGCCTCCCGGGGGCGAGGCGGGATCGCAGCCGGGTGCGGTCGGCTTTCTGTGTCAGGATGCAACACGCGTGAGCAGACCAACGGCGTTTTCGACACAGAGCCACAGAGAAACAACGAGACACAGAGAACGTGCCCTTTAGCCAATCTGGGCAGTCATAAGTACCAATAAAAAAGCTGCCGACTTCCCGATGCGATTGTTGTCAGGCCAATCGGGACGGTTACCCCTTTTCTGCCGGCTTCTTCCGTCTCCATGCGAAGCTCTATCACCAGTCATCTTGAACGGCGATCAGAGAAGGGTAACCGTCCGGACTTGCCAATGTGCCGTACTTCGGCCCGTGATTTCAGTCCCTGCCGGCCTTGGAGACGTCGAAGGACAGGCGGCCGGTGATGGGCTCGGGCGACTGACCGGCTTGCAGCCGGTAGGTCGCCTCGAACGGTTCGATGGACTCCCAGTCGGGGTAGGCAGCCCGGTACATACCGAGGCAGGCCGACACATGATGCTCGACCCGATCGATCGTCTGGTGAATCTCCATCTGGTCACCGACAGCGCGAATCGGATCGGACAGACAGGCCTCGGACCGACTCGCCGCCGACGGGGCCGGCGTCGAGGTCTGCTGGGCCCTGAACCCATACGTGGTGCCCGCCTTGTCTTTGATCATCTCGGCGGCCGTCCGCGGCTCCCTGGGCGGGCCGGGCACCTTGGCGGCATGTGTAAGCGATTCATCGGCGGGCCTGATGTCGACCACGTCGGCGGGAAACGCCACACAGACCTCCACATCCGTCGCCGGCGTTTCGGCGTCGTTCTCCAGCCACAGCTCGAAGCAGAAGGAACGGGCCCGGGCCTCGGCCTCCCTGTTTTGGCCGTTCAGGGCCGCCTCGTACTGCTGGTAGAACGCATCGAGATCGCTGTTGTACCGGTCGATCTCCTGCCGGGCCTGCCGGGCCGTGCCCAGCGTGTCCGTGTTGACGTACACGCCCCTGGTCGGGCGCTCGGGGCTCTCGATCTTGGGGTGCTGCTGTCTGATTTCCCGCATCCTGGCCGCGACGTGCACGGGCACCTTGGCAAGGCGGGTCAGCTCAACAGGGATGCCGGCTTTCGGGGGCGAGCCGCCGCCGGTGACGATCCTGGCGGTCAGGCGACAGTCCGGGCGGGGACTTCTCACAGGCTGGTATCGCTGCTGCGGCTGCGGGGGGTCACGATCGACGGCGTCCTGGGGGCCCTGAAGCCACCGCTCGGGCGGCTCGATGCACGCGATGCCCTTCGCGCCGCAGCGCAGCGTCATGTTGTAGTTGCCGGAAACAACCGCTACCCGCCAGGTGGGGTTGGCGTCTCTGAAGAGGCCTGCCTGCCGGACGATCGCGGCGTCCCGGTCGCCGGTAGAGGTCTGGTCGTCGCCGAGCACCACATCGAGCGTGACGCCGTCCTGCACCCGGCCGCCGGACTGGCGGATCTGTTTGACCTGGGCGAGTGCGGCTCTGGCGGCCTCGGCCGTCTGCGGGTTCCACTTCCTCTCGTCCAGTTCGGCCAGCACGGGCGCGCACAGCACCAGGCGCACGGTTTCGGCGTCGGCGACGGCCTTCCAGTCCACATCTCGCAGCGGCTTGTAATGCAAGAGAATCGTCGTATCGAGGAAAAGGACCGCCGGCTCATCGGGCATGCCGCACCCCCCTCGCAGCCGGCGGCAGCGGGGCAGACTCCCTGCCGCGGATCGGCTGCCGCGTTTGCCTCTCTGTCAGGAACGGTGACGGGGCGGGGAACCTCACGGATTGGTTCCTTTGGCCGGGGCCGAGGCCTTTGGTGGACGATCGAATCAGTGAACCGTCATGCCACGGGCAATTATAGTCCTCGACTGTCCCGGCTGGCGGGGTTTTTGTCAAGAAAGGCGTCACGTGTGCGATCTGATCGGGCCGGTTGCCGCAGCGGGCCTACTCGGTATAGGTGTTGGGCGCCACGACCAGGCCGATGGGGTGTACGAACCCGGCGGGGGTCTTGTCGGCGGTCAGGCGGTTGATGCGAATCGTCGCGATGCGCAGTATGGGCATTGAAGACGCCCCGGGCCGCGTGGGGCGGGCCGGGGCGTTGGGTGCGCGGGGGTATACGCCGGGCGGCTAGGCGCGCTTAGGCCCCGATGGGACGTGCCGCTTGCGGACGTAGCCGCCGAGGCCGGTGACGGCCAGGGCCAGCGCGGCCATCGTGGCCGGCTCGGGGATGGTCGTCTGGACAGTGTGGGCAGTGACGTCTGCCCAGGAACTGCCGATCCGGAACTCGTCAAAGAACGTCGGGGCGGCTCCCGAAGAGACCATGGCACTCAATTGCAGCACTTCAAGCGACTGGCCGTGATACCATCCCCTCGTGCCAACGTCGTGCGTCAGGTCGGCCGCGACAGGCTCCGACGGGAGCAGCGGATTGAGGTACAGGTAAACCAGGTCATTGCTGCCGCCAGCCCCATCGGCTTGGATTCTACCCACCAGGAAGACGGGGGCACTGACGTCGAACGTGCCGGCCGAGGTGGCGCTCACCCCTCCGTTTTGTCTGATCTGGGCGTGCCCGGAACTGTTGACCCCGACACCGATCACGTCTTTGCTGCTGGTGGGCCCCACTCGAACGCCCAACCAGCCGTTACCTGCCCCACCCAAATCCAGAATTCCACTGAAATAGACACTGTCTACAGACGGTGGCGTTCCATTGGGGTCCACGTAGGCGTCTTTCTGATAAGGCCCCCCCGTACTGGATCGCTGCATACGAATTCCGCCGCCCGAGGCCTGCAGTGTGTTCCCGGCCCCATCCGTATAGGAAAGTCCGGTCCCGAAGACTTGCGCCTCCCCGTATTGGGCACCCGAACCATGACCGGCCCAGGCTCCGCCGTAAGAACCGGTTTCCGGAGTTCCGGTCTGCCCCACCAACACAGCTCCCGCCGTGTAGTCACCGCTACCTGTGGCAAAACCATCTTCCAGGAGGGCCGCCGCCTGGACCGTCCCGCCTAGAGCGAGAACCGCTCCCATGGCGGCTAAGGTCACTACGTGGAGACAGCGTCTCGTGACAGGACCGCCCTGGCAAGGTCGACCGGCGAGACACCCGATGGGCCGTATGGTGGCTTCATGTTTCATCGTCTTCTCTCCTTTGTTTCTCGGTGCTGGGTGCGTGCAGTTGCACGGCGGCCGTCTAGCCGCGTCTGCGCTTGCGGATGTACCCCCCCAGGCCGGCGACGGCCAGGGCCAGCGCGGCCATCGTGGCCGGCTCGGGTACGGGGGAGACGGTCAGGACGGAGCCATAACTCTCGCTATACCGGAGCCACGCGTCGGCGACGGCGTCTTCGTTGCCGACCAGGGCGATCCCCAGCAGGTCGCCGGTGTCGGACGTAGTCAGGCCGGGCGTCAGGAAATCGAAGGTCCACCTGCCGGTCGCGGCGTCCCACACCCCGGCGGTCAGCGGCGTGCTGCTGGAGACGGCCTTTGTGGTCTTGTCCGCCGAGGCCCACCACCCGCTGGTCCCGGAGGGGGCCGTGTCGATGCCGTAGAGGTACGCCAGCGGTGCGTACCCGCCGGACGTATTCGGCCCGGCCACCTGCCCGGCAAGGGTCAGGCTGATCGCCAGGGGCCGATTCAGATCGGCCGGGTTGACCAGCGCGTCGTCCGTGCTGGCGTCCAGGATGGCCCCGACCTTGGTCAACGCCGCCAGGCGCCAGGTGCTGCCGTTGGTGACGATATCCGGCCCGGTGGCGCCGGCCGTCGTGTTGGTTCCCCAGGTGTTGTTGTCGCCGGCGTTCGACCCGACAAGACCGGTCGTGGTATTGTGCACGGTAGATTTGTACAGATCGCCGCCGGACACCGTGACGAGATTGGCGCGGTTGCCGCCATCGTAGACAAAAGGCACCACCGCGTGCCCGGTCGCCCCGGTGATGCTCAACGCGTTCAGCACGGAGTTGTGCCCTGCGGGAGAACTCTCACCGGGCCCCTCGACAAACGTGAATTCGATGGTTCCCGATCCGTTGGAGACGATCGTGAAATCCGTAACGCTGTCCTTCGTGAGAGCGACCGATGCCGGCCCCGTGCCCACGGTTGTGGCGATCAGGCCATTGGCCCAGCCGCTGGCCCGATCCGAGTAGGTTGAGAAGTCATACGACGCGTTGCCCGCCAGGCCCGTGAAGGTGATCGTGGATGTTCCGGCCGCATTGGCATGGTTCGAGTAGATCCCGTCGACGATCGCGAAGGACTGATCGAAGGGTGCCGCCGCACCGTCGCCGTTGATGGCGGTACCGCCGAACCCGGTGTACGTACCACCGTCCGTGACCTGGACGTTCCACCCCGAGTCTGACCCGGTTGCCGCGTCCAGCAGGTCCGTCAGGGACGTGTTGCCGACGGTATTCCAGTGGTTTCCGCCCTGCAGGCCGCCCGGGGTGCTTGACGCCGCCGAGAAGTCCACCAGGACGGTACCGGCCTGGGCGGACAGACAGCAACCGAGGATCAGGGAGATGGTTAGCAATGCTTTCACGAGTAGGACTCCTTTGTGTTGATCGACCTTGCGGTTCATTGCCCCGGGATGGCCTTGCAGGGCGCCTGCGGTGTCGTTTGGCGGGTCCTGCGGCGTCCCGGACAACCTCCAGTTCGCAACCTCCGCGAACCGATGCCAATATATTAACCGTTCTCGGAAGCCCTGTCAAGACAAACCTCCGATGCGAACAACGGGGTGAGCGACCGGGTTTTCTGGCGGGTCGGATGTCATGGCAGAAGCGGCTTCAACCACACGACCAAAGGAGCGGGATTGCACGGATTGTGGGATTTGAGGGATTACGGGGGCCTGAAACGCGATCCGTCCCTGACGGGACGGGAATCTCTCAAACGCATTCTTCCCAGCGATCAAGCTGGGCTGTTGTCAATGGTCCCCGCGGGACCACCACATACGGGGCTACTGAGGACAATCAAATGCCCCAGTCTGCGTAATCTGCGAAATCTGCGGATAGGGCCGTTGCTCTTGTCGTTGTTTCGTGTAATCCGTGGACTCTACTTCCCCGGCAGCTTGAGCAGGATGATGTGGGCGTCGGTGTGGCCGCCGCCGAAGGCTCTTTGGGCGGGCCTCTTGCCCAGAGGGGGTTTGGTCTTGAGCCCGTCGCGGCCGTCGTCGCGGGCGGTCTGGCCGACGATCAGCAAGCCGGCCTTCGTCGCGGCGATGTTCGACGAGAGGTAGCCCGGCAGGTAGCTGCAGAACGTCGCGTTGGACAGGTCCGCGCGGAAGGTGGCCACGTACTGCCCCCCGTACTTGCCCGGGTAGTCCTTCGGGCGGATGAAGAACGCGTTGGGCGTCGGCATCATGCCCGTCGCCGCCGAGCCGCGTATCGCGATGTCCTGGTTGGCCAAGAACACGAGCTGATCGACCTTGGCGGAGTTGGGCCAGTTGCCCTTGCCGCCGTCGAACCCCTCGGGTATGAACGCGGCCCACTTGGTCCCCCCGACCTGGACGAAGTCGGTCATGCGGATCCGCAGGATCCACCCGTTCGAGCTGGCGCCCTTGGCGCCCCAGGTCTCGATGCCCATCAGGCCTTTCGGGGCCTTCTTGGCCAGGTCGCGAGGCTGTCGGGTGAAGACGCTGTTGCCCCCGTCGGACCACCCGCCGCAGACCATGTCCCCGTTGGCGGCGAACGCCACGCAGGTGATCGACGAGTCGGAGACCAGCCCCTGCCCGGGCGTGACCCCGTCGCGAAGGCCCTTGGGCGACCACTCCCAGAGCGTCCAGAGCGTGTTGCCCTTGGCGTCGTACTTGTACAGGTAGGGCTGCCGCCAGGGCTCCCGCCCGGTGTGGGTGTTGCGGTCCCCGCCGAAGAGAACGCCGGCGTCGGTCGGGTCGATCGCCTTGAAGTGGGTCTTGGAGCGGCCCTTCTTAGCCATCACGACGCTCGCCCGCCCGTCGGCGCCGGCCCTGACCAGCGTGTACATGCCCTTGGCGACGGCCTGGAAGGTGCACCCGCCGGCCGGGTCCGGCCAGATCTTGTCCGGGACGCCCACGTCGGGCACCACCGAGACCCACGCGACCTTGCCCGAGGGGGCCAGCTTCATCACGAACGCCCCGGCGTCGGCGCCGGTCACCGTGCACGCGCCCTTGAGCGACGCGAACGCCGGGCCCGAGACCCCGACGACGTACACCGTCCGCCCGTCCGGCGCGACCGTTGCGTTGCAGAACCGCCCCACGCCCCAGTCCAGCCGCACCACCCGCTCGACGCGGGCCAGCGCCGCGTCGTACCAGACGACGAACCCCGCCTGGTCGGGCGAGGCGTGGTTGATCACGGTGCGTTTGAGCGTCTTCTTGCGCTTTCGGCAGGTCTGCTCGACGAACCCCGTTGCTCCAGCATGCGCGCCTTTTCCAAGAACGGCCGCTTGGGGCTTGGCGGGAAACTCGGGCCCCCAGGCATTGCCGACGGCCACGATCCGCCCGTCGTGGAGCTGCCCGGCGGCGACGAAGGCCTCGTCGGACCCGCCGCCGAAGAACGTCGCCCCGGCCGGCGTCATGTGCGGCCCCTGGGCGAACCGCTTGGTGATCTGCTCGTACCGCCCCGCGCGCACCTGGGCGGCGCACGCCAGGCAGATCATCGCCGCCGATGCGGCCAGCCTTGTGTATCCCATCATGGATGTCCCCAGTGACGTTCAACGCTGCGCTGGACCCTGCGTCATGTCCGGCGGGCGCTTCATGTTGTGGTTCTCTGCACGTTTACTGATTCCTGAACAGATAATGTCGTAGTGCAACGTGACGGGTGCTATCGAAGCGCAACGCCCCCCGACGGTGTCGGGGGAATCCCCACGACGTAGTCGTGGGGCGTTTCCGGCTTACGGGACCGACATTACGTATTCAGGAATCAGTAAACGGTGCGTTCACGAAGCCGGTATCCGTCAGGCGAGTAACGCTCGCCGCCCGGGGGGCTACAGCGACAGCTTCGAGACGGTCGTCTTCACATCGAACGGCGCCACGTCGTACTTGAGGCGGAGGTCGAACTGGCCGGTCAGGTTTTTCGGCACACTCCATGTGTGCCTGCAGGTGCCGCCTCACCCATAGCCTAACTGGGCGGTGTAGACGACCTTGCCCGTCTTGTCGACGACGTCGATGGACGGCGCCTTGGGGCGACCGCCCCGGGTGTTGCGGACGCTGAGGATGCGGTTGCCCGCCGAGTCCGTCCGCGCAACGTTCAGGTAGACGTTGCCTCGCCTGACGGTGGCCTGGATGGAGGCCTTGATCGGCAGCCCCATCGGGACGGGCACCGTCTTGCCGGTCGGCACCTGGACGGACAGGTGCGGGTAGGTGCTGACCATCGCCCGCGTCTTGCCCTGCGGTCCGGTGTGGAAGTAGTTGCAGCGCATGACCTGGTAGGTATCGGCCGGAACGGTGACCGGCTCGGCGCCGCCGTTGACGGTGAAGGTGTACTTCCGCCCGCGCAGGGACAACTGCCAGTTTTCGCCCTTGCCGGCGATCTTGCCCATCGGGCACGTCGCGCGGGCGGCGGAGACGGTCATGCCCTTGACGGCCACCGTGTACCACGTGCCGCCGATCTGGACGGGATCGCCCAGCGGCGTGCCCCTGCTGCCGCCGGGGAACTGCCCGTTCTCGTCGGCGATCTGGACGAGGTCGGCCGCACCCCGGCCGCTGCCGGTGTGGGCGTCGCTGAAGCGCAGGTTGCCCGAGGCGTCGGTGATCCGGACCGCGCGCCGCGTCGAGCCGAACGCGCACGTCCCTTCCACCGCGGCGGTCAGCGTGACGTAGAGCCTGGGCCGGCCTCGCGACTCGTAGTAGTGCCCCGAGACGGTCACGGGGATGGCCTGGCCGCCCTTGGTGAGGCTGACCTGCGCCGGGCCGATCATCGCCGAGTACGACGTGGCGGTCTTGCGGAGCGTTCTGACGGGCACCTTGGCGGCGCTGCGGAACTCGCCCTTGCCGGTCAGGTCCAGCCGAAGCGTGTCGAGGGCCTTCGCGCCGGTCAGGGCCGCACTGACCCGGGAGCCGGCCATCGTGCCGCCGGCCAGGACGATGGTGCCCTTGGGCAGCCCGTTGGTCCCGTTGCCCTCGATTTTCCGGGGCGTGGTGAACCGGACGGAGATCCCGCGTCCGGCCGACGGACCCTTGGCGTACTTCAGGTCGCCCACCGCGCCCCACAGCGGCGCCGACAACAGGGCGACGACCACCACCGCCGGCGCCCAGCATCTTGCATAACGTGTGACCATACAAAATCTCCTGTGCCTGAAGCGCCACGCACGCGCCCGAACCGATTCGGCCCGGCGTGCCCTTCAGGACCGCTGTCATTATACCTCATCCCCCCGCCCGGACAAGCGCCGGATGCGTCACTATTCTCTCCGACGCCGGACCCCGTCGATGGTTCCGCAGTTCCATCACGGTTACCGTCTTCTTGCCGATCCCGAGATCGGCGGTACAATCGCCTGAGAGGCCGACGGTCCCGGCGCGCGGGGATCGGCCACAGGCTGCCCGGGAACGCCGCAGGGACCCTGCAAGGACACCCCGGGCAAGCGGCGAGACGCAACAGGATACCTGGTCCTCAACACAGCGAAGATAAGACCATGCACAGATGCTGGACCCTTTCCCTGGCGGTTGCCGTCTTTGGGGCTGTCGCCGTGGCGGCCGGCGGGCCGATCGGTGATTCGGGCGTTCAGGGCGGCCTGGTGGTGGTGTTGGGGTGTGACGGGCCCCGGCGCGACGCGGTGTTGGACGCCGCCCGGACCGGGCCGTACCTGGTCCAGTTCCTGGATATCGATGCGAAGAAGGTGGCCGAGGCGCGCGAGCATATTCGCAAGACAGGCCTCTACGGGCGGGTTTCGGCGGACGGGTTCGACGGGAAGAGGCTGCCTTACATCAACGACCTCGTGAATCTCATCCTCGCGCCGGCCGCCGGGGGCCGCGTGGGGCCCGACGAAATCGCGCGCGTGCTCGCGCCGCGCGGGGTGGCGATCGTCGGCGGCCGCAAGACGGTCAAGCCCGTTCCCGGCAACATTGACGAGTGGTCGCACTGGATGCACGGGCCGGACAACAACCCCGTCGCCCGAGACAAGGTGGTCGACGTGCCCCGCAACCTCCAGTGGGTCCACGGGCCCGAGTGGATCGCCAGCCACAACCTCAACCCCGGCGTCAGCGCCATGGTGACGTCCGGCGGGCGGGTCTTCTCGATCATCAACGAGATGCCGCCCGGCATCAAGGGGATGAAAGACCAGTGGGTGCTGACCGCGAGGGACGCCTTCAACGGGCTCGTGCTGTGGTCGCGGCCGATCACGCCGTGGGGCTGGACGCACTGGTCGGAGAAGGAGGAGAGCGTCGAGATGCGCTTCGTGCCGCCGTTCCAGGTCATGCGGCGGCTGGTGGCCGCGGACGACCGGCTGTTCGTCACGCCGGGGTTCACCGCGCCCGTCCATGTCCTTGACGCCGCCTCCGGCAAGCAGATCAGGGTCCTGGAGGGAACGGACAAGACGTTCGAGATACTCCACGTTGACGGCCGGCTGTACCTCGCCGTCAACGACTCACTCGGCACGGACAGCATGATCCCGGCGGTCTCCGTGATGGCCGTCGACCCGGCGACGGGCAAGACCGTCTGGAAGACGGGGGGGTTTCGCGGGATTTCCGGCAAGCTCAACTCGCTGTACAAGCACGCCAACGCGTTCCTGACCGCCGGCAGCGGCGGCCTGGCCCTGCTCGACGGGGACGACCTGGTCAGCCTCGACCGCAAGACCGGCAGGGAGCGATGGCGCGCGGCGCGTCCCGGCAAGAGGCTGCGCCTTTCGGACGCCGACATCCGCAGCCTCGCTCCCGGGAAAAGGAGGACGCAGAACGTCCCGAAGTACCGCGCCCACCAGTTCTTCCCCAACAACTGTGCCATCGCCCACAGCGCCGGCGTCGTGGTTCTCACGGAGATCAAGGATGAGTTGAAGAACTACAAGACGCGGCACGGCAAGACGGCGCATACGGCGGCCTACGACGCCGCCTCGGGCAAGATGCTGTGGCGATTCGACGCCGTGACCTTCGCTCACTTCACGCCGCCGGACGTCTTTGTGATCAACGGGCTGGTCTGGACGCTGGACGGCCAGAGCAAGGCCTACGTCGGCCTGGAACTCCGCACGGGCAAGAAGAAGACGTCCTACCCGGCCGAGGCCCTGATCTGGAAGGCCGGCGGCCACCAGTTGTGCTTCCGGAACAAGGCGACAACGGAGAGGATCATTTTCGGCCGGCGCAAGAGCGAGTTCATCAACGTCCACACGGGCACGATCAGCAAACACGCCTGGATCAAAGGCATGTGCAACTACGGGGTGATGCCCGCCAACGGGATGATCACCTACCCGCCGCATAATTGCTCGTGCTATATGCCGATCAAGAACAGCGGCTTCCGCGCGCAGACGGCGCGGGGCTACGAGGGCGGTGCCGCGCCCGAGCGCCTGTTCAAAGGCCCGGCTTACGAGAAGCCCGTCCAGGCGGCCGCACCGGTCGCCAGGGACGACTGGCCGATATACCGGGCGGACGCTTCGCGCCGGGGCAGCCTGCCGGCGGCGCTGCCCGCCAAGCCCGCGCTGAAGTGGACGGCCGACCTCGGCGGGCCGCTCACGCAGGTCATCGCCGCCGCCGGCAAGCTGTACGTCGCCCGGAAGGACGCCCATCGGATCTGCTGCCTCGATCGCGAGACGGGCAAGGTGCTCTGGCGCTACACCGCGGGCGGCCGGATCGACTCGGCCCCCACGTACGCCGAAGGTCGGCTGGTCGCCGGCTCCAGGGACGGGCACGTCTACTGCCTGGACGCGGGGACGGGCGAGCTGATCTGGCGCTTCCGCGGCGCGCCTGGGCGCGCCAACCTGGTGGCGTACGGCCAGGTGGAGTCCGTCTGGCCCGTGCACGGCAGCCTGGTCGTGCGGGACGCCAAGGTCTACTGCCTGGCGGGCAGGTCGTCGTATCTCAACGGGGGCATGCACCTGGCCGTGCTGGACCTGGCCACGGGCAAGGTCGCCCAGGCCAGGAAACTCGTCCCGAACCTCACGTCGTCCTATGAGGCCGACGGCGGCGTGCGGTCCGACCTGATCGTCCTCGACGGCGACACGATGCGCGTGCGGCACATGGGGTTCGATCCGAAGGACATCGAGAAGATCACGTTCGCCAAGGGCGCCACCCGCGGCCCGAGCTTCAAGAGCAGCCTCAGCGCGACAGGCGGGTTTCTCGACGGCAGTTGGTTCAACACCACCGTCTGGGGGCTCGGCAATGTGAAGGGGCAGGTGATGGCCCACGACGAGACCCACGTCTTCGGGCTGGCCGCCCACAACAGGTTCGGCCAGAGCTGCGGGCACGACATCTTCAGGCCGGCCCAGAACGGTTACCGGCTGTTTGGCAAGGCCGTGTCAGGCACGTCGGACAAGGCGGCGGCACGAGAGGCCCAGGACAACAGGAGGGGCAGGAAGAATCGCCGCGGCGGGAAGGTGGCGTACCTCTGGTCGAACAGGGCGCCTCTCCGCGGCGAGGCCATGCTCCTCGGCAGCAACTGCCTCTACGTCGCCGGGACGCGAGACGTCGTCGAGAAGACCGACCCCTGGGCGCACGTCGAAGGGCGCAAGGGCGGGCTGCTCGCCGTCTACGCGCGGGCCGACGGCAAGGAACTCGCCACCGTCCCGCTCCCGGCGGCACCCGTATTCGACGGCATGTCCGCCTCGCAAGGCAACGTGTATCTCGTGACAAGAGACGGGAGAATCCATTGCTACCAGTAGCCGCCGGGTCCGCGGTAATGGCCTTTACGGTTTCCGGGAAACTGAGGTATCAGATACACCACCTTCTGAAGGAACGGTCACGATGATGAAACGGAATCAAGCGATCAGCATGTACATGACGGTAGTCTGTCTGTGGATGGTCGGTATTGCTGCGGCCGCGGACTCCTACTATAAGCAGCCGCCCCTGTTCTCCACGGCGCCCAACCCAACCAAGTCACTTCAGGCCATCAAGCGTTTCGGTCCGGTGGGCATGGGAATCGACCTGGTTCAGCCGGCCTTCACCATGAAGATTCGCAACATCGAGGAAGGATCACCGGCCGCGGCGACCGGCAAACTCGCGGCGGGGCAGATCATCGAATCGATCAACGGCCAGGACCTTAAAGACATCGACCCTCGCATCCAGCTTGGGCACATCCTCGCCAAGGCAGAGGCGACCGATGGTGTGCTCGAGTTTGCCATCAAAGGCGAGGCCCGGCCGGTCACCGTCAAGGTCCCGGTGCTCGGTGCGTATAGCAAGACCTGGCCGCTGAACTGTCCGAAGTCAGACAAGATCGTGCGTCAGGTCGCCGACTACCTTTCCAGACCCGGAGCGACGAAAGGCCTGGGCGGCATTGGGATGCTCTTCCTGCTTTCGACCGGCGAGGCCAAGGACCTGGCGGTGGTGCGCAACTGGGCGCGCAAGGCACCGGCGCACACGTACCCGTGGTACACCGGCTACGGTGGGATCCCGCTGGCCGAGTGCTACCTGCGGACGGGCGATCCCGAGATTCTCGCGAACATTCAGCGCTGGGTCGACAATGCGGTCAAGACGCAGCACAACGACGCCTGGGCCGGGCGGGGCAGCGCGCTGACCACCTACGGCCAAGGCCATCTCAACGCGGCCGGCACTCATGTGCTCACGTTCCTGCTCCTGGCCAAGGAATGCGGAGCGACCGTGCCCGACCACACGCTGCACGGTGCGCTGCGGCACTTCTACCGCTACGTCGGCCGGGGCGGCAATCCCTACGGCGACGACCGCCCGGGGGGCGGGTTTGTTGACAACGGCAAGAACGGCAAGCTCGCGTTTGCCATGGCCGCGGCCGCGGCGCTGACGCCCGACGGCGAGAACTCCGTCTACGCCAGGGCCCGTGACATGAGCGCGATGTACAGCTTCTACTCCACGAGCTTCATGCTCCACGGCCACACGGGCGGGGGCATCGGCGAGATCTGGCGCAGCGCCGCCATGGGGCTGCTACGCGACAAGAAGCCCAGGCAGTACCGAGACTTCATGGATAGCCGCCAGTGGCACTACGACCTCTCACGCCGCTACGACGGTTCCTTCGGCATCCTCGGCGGCAGCGGCTACGACAAAGAGCTATGGGGCGTCGCCTACCCGCTGGCCTATACCATCCCCCGCAAAACCCTGCGTGTCACCGGGGCACCCCCGACGACGTTCTCCAAGCCCTACCCACTGCCCAAACAACCCTGGGGCACCGACGCGGACAACATCTTCCTCTCGCTCGAAGCCGTGCCGGATCACGATGGCAAAAGGCGGGACCTCTCCGGCGAAACCCTGGCCAACGATTCGAGCATGCACGTGCTGCGCCGTTTCCACGGCGAGCAGCAGCCGACCGACGACGAGATCCGCAGGCTGATCCGCCACCCGGAGCACAACATCCGCATCGTCGCGGCACACAAGGCCCTGGGCATCAACTACGGCTATATCGGCTGGCGCAAGCCCGGCGGCGCGCTGCGCCCCGAGTTGGTCATGGAATTCCTGCAGCACAAGGACCCACGCGTCCGCCGCGCCATGTTCGGCGCCATCGTGAACCGCACGGACGCGATCACGCCGGCGATCTTCGACCTCGCGGTCACGTCAGTCAAAGACCCGGACGAGTCGTGGTGGGTCAAGGACGCGGCGCTGCAGATCATCGGCCGCGGTTCGGCCGACCAGATCGTGCCCCTGGTCGATCTCCTGCTGACCTACCTCAAGCACGAGGAGGACTGGCTGAAGAACGCTGCGCTGACCGCGCTGACCCCGGTGGCCGCGGACCAGCGCTGCTACACGAAGGTGCTGCCCGCGATGGGCACGCTCATCCAGAGCAACCAACGTGTGTCCATCACGCGCGGCCTGGCGCCGGCCATCCGCGCCAGGCTCAAAGAGGCCGCGCCCGACGTGCAGAAACTGGCCAGGCAGACCTTGCAGGAGTCCTTTACCGGCTATGCCGGCTCGAAGACCGCGCCCGGCGGCCTGAACACCACCTCCACCCATGACTTCCACCTTCAAGCCATCGCCGCGTCGCTGGCCGACGTCCCCGGCGGCTACGACGTGCTCTATGAGATCGCTCGCCAGCGTTACCCCGACACGATCCTGCCCTACAAGGAAATCTTCCTTGCCGCGGATTCCAGCCAGTTCGGTCCCAAGCTGAAACAGGCGATCACCCCGATCATCATGAACGAGTTGATCCCCGAGTTCGTCGGGAAGCACCGCAAGACCCTGCGCATGTTGGGCGACAGTGAAGTGCAGTCGGAATGGCCCGGAGGCAACAGAGACGCCATCGTGGGTTTGGCCGCCCTCTACACGCGTGCCGGCCACGACGAATATGACTGGCACATGTTCGCCGACCTGCGCAACGCCGAGTGGTTCTATCACAGCTTCGACCCGATCCCCGCCGAGCGGGTCCCCTTTGACCAGTTGATCTCCCGCTATCGCGAGGTGACGATGCCCAAGGGCATGGACAACTGGTTCGCGAAAGACTTCGATCCCGCCAAGGTCGGTTGGAAGAAGGGCAAGAGCCCCTTCGGTAACTACAACGGGAAAGTACCCGATCGTCCGATCACCAAGTGTTCGGCCGGTTGCCTCGGACCGGGGTGCTACGGTGCGACCAAGGTAAACACCCTCTGGGAGAAGGAAGTCCTGGTCATGCACGGCACGTTCAGAATCCCGCCGCTGAAAGAGGGGCACCGCTACCGCCTGCGGGTCAATGCCGGCGAGCACGTCGGCGCCGGCGGTGGACATATCATCTACATCAACGGCAAACGCTTAATCGAAGCCAAGAAGGGCGGCGGTCGTGGCTCAGGAGGGAAGCCCAAGGGCGCCTACATCACCAAGGAGTTCCTTGACGACTTCAAGACCGGCGAGGTGACCATCGCGGCCAAGACCTTCATCCGCTACAACGACAAGTACAAGGTCAAGCCCAGTGCACGCGTCCCGCAAGGCAAGTTCAGCATCCATCTCGATGAGCAGACGCTGCCGCCGATGGGCGACGACCTGGTCATCACGTCGGCCACGGTCGTGCCGATGCTGTCATCGGAGTGGCAGGCCAAGCAGAATCCCGATGACAGGGAACAGTCGGCCGCGGCCGTCAAGTTTCGCTATGACGGGAAGTTTGTCGCGAACCCGAAGATACTGGGACCCTGGAAGGTGATTGCGCAGGTTGCGGAGATCGCCGATTTCGATCCGGAGCAAAAGGCCAAGAGACTCCGCCGTCCGCCCTTCTCCACGATCACCTTCAAAGACGGCGGCACGACCGGCGTTCCGGTATGGGTCTGGTCCGGCGACCGGCTCATGGACCTGACAACGTACCAGGCGCTGCGCATGGAGGTGAAGACGCTAAGCGGCACGGAGTATCTGTTCATCGAAGCCGGTGGCTTCAGCACCCGCAACAAGCCGGGCTGGAAGTCGCCGTGGTATGTGTTGATAAGACAGTAATGTTCCCCGTAAACCAGGGACAATCACCTGTTTCAGTTCGCTGCTGGGCGTTGCTGCCGCTGGAGTATTGGTGTGTGTGGTTGAGACGAAAGAGACAGAGGAGATGACACAGGTGACTGTCCTTATTCTCTCTGCAGGCGTGCTGGCGATATGCCCGGCGGCCGTCAAGGCCGCTGACGACGACCCGCACGGGCGCCACGGGATGGAGATCCCGGTCGAGGGACCGCTCAGGCGGGTCCGGGCGGGCGACGTGGCCTGGCCCAGGAACTTCCGGCCCGTGGACGACGAGGGCTGGTCGGTCTTCCGGGCGACAGCCGATACGCGCATCTGCTACGTCTCGTCGCGGGGCGACGACGCGTCGGCCGTCGTGTACGACCCGGGCGACCCGGCCGTCGGGCCGGACCCGTTCAACCCCGCCGGGCCGGTCAAGGCGTTCGGCGACATCAACACCGCCCTGAAGCGCCAGCGCCCGGGCAAGCCCGACTGGGTCCTGCTCAGGCGCGGCGACACGTGGCGCGGACCCGTCACCGAGCCGTTGCTTCCCCCGGGCCGATCGGCCGCCGAGCCGAGGCTGATCGGCGCGTACGGCCCCCTCAGCCGCCCCAGGCCACGCATCGTCGGACGCGGCGCCGGGTTCAGGGTCGGGCACGTCCACGCGGGCGTGCAGCACCTGGCCATCGTCGGCATCGAGTTCTACGCCAGTTGGAAGGACCCCAAACACGCCGACTGGAAGGTGGACCTCAAGCGCCTCGAAGGCCACCGCGGCCATGACTACATCAAGGCCCTGGCCGGCAAACACCGCTGCGGGATCTCCTGGGCCAACAACGACCGTCGCGGCAAGCCGATGGAGAACGTGCTGATTGAGGACTGCCTGCTGCGGTTCTGCCCGCTGTCCGGCACGAACTTCGGGGCGACCATGACCAACGTCGTGGCGCGGCGCAACGTGATCGTGGACCATTACCCCCTCCGCGGGCACACCACGGGGCTCTGGAACTCGTGCGGCTCCCTGCGCCTCGAGGAGAACATCGTCGACCACTGCGGGTGGTACAACCAGCGCGGGAAAGAGCCGAAAATCGGGTGGGCCATTCCCCTCAGCCACAACCTCTACTACTCCAAGTGCTGGAACACCGCGCTGGTTCGCAACCTGTGGCTGCGGAGCGCGTCGATCGGGAACAAGTTCCGGGGCGACTACCTCCGCAGCATCGGGAACCTGCTGCTGGCCGACAACTTCTTCCTCGACGGGGAGCTGGGCCCGGGAATCAGCGGGAACTATCCCGGCCCCTACCGCAACGTGAACGTGATCGTGGTCAACAACGTGCTGGCCGACATCGGGCGGTCCCGGCCGACCAACCGGTCGCTGGGCTGGTACATGCCGTTGGCCGACTGGGACGGCGGCCACGTCGCCCACAACCTCCTGGTGCGCAAGCCCAACGGCGCGGTGACCAACGTCTTCGGGATCACGATGCGGGCGTCCGAGCCCCTGCGCGACCGCAAGACCGGGCGCACGATCGCCAAGGGGCCGGGCAGCCTGCACGGGCGCACGCGGAACGTGAACCTCTTCGGCAACGTGGTGTACGCCCTGGGCGCGGGGAAAAACCACGCGGCCCTCGAGCTGCTCGGGGCGCACGCGGGGGCGTTTGGCAACGTTCGGGTGACCGGCAACCGGCTGCAGGCCCCGTCCGGGGGGGAGACCCTGGTCATCGCCGAGACGCTCGAGGGCGTGACGTTCGAGGGCAACACGTACTTCGCCGCCGGCGCGGAGGCCCCGTTCCGCCTGGGTGCGGGAAAGGCGCAGCGCGCCGTGAGCTTCGAGCAGTGGACCGCCAAGACCGGCGAGAAGAACGCCCGATTCGCCCAGGCCGACTTCCCCGACCCCAAACGCACGGTCGAAGCCTACATGCGCACCCTGGGCTACAAGGGTGATGACGAGCAGCTTTACGCGACGTTCTTCGCCGAGGCGCGGACGATGCGGCGCGGCGCCTGGCGGAAAGCCTTCACCGCCCAGGCGATCAACGACTACTTCCGGAAAGGCTTCGCCCTCAAGCGCATCGACCCCGACACCCTGCCCCCCGTCCAGTGCGGCCCCTTTGAGCCGCGCTTCAGCTACCGCAGCAAGCTCGAGAAAAAGTAGCCCCCCATGGCTCCTGCAATGGCATCGAAAAAGGCCGCCAGTCGTTGCTGACGGCCTTGGTTGCGTCTCAGTTTCGCGGCGGTCGCTATGTTCGTCGCCTCTTGTACCACGCCAGGGCGACCAGGCCGAGGGACGAGATGAGGGTGCAGGGCTCGGGGACAGTCTGCCCCTGCGTACCGCCGACGGTGAGCGTTTCGCTGAGAGCGTAAAGCGGCTTCTCTAAGCCAGTGTGCTTCTGCAGCGTACCACTGTCAATCCAGTTGCGGTTTGTCGCATTGAAGTTCCCAAGTTCGCCAGCATTCGCCATGCCGGCACCGGTACCAAGTGCATATGAGCCAGTTGAGCCGGCTGCGTTGCCGTGTCTATCCGTGCCAGTCCAGACCCAATCTAAATGCAGTGTCTTCGTCCCGACAGGGACGTCCCTTTGGAACGCTTTCGGATGTACCCGCGCAAGGCGGCGATGCTCAGCCCCAACTTTGCGCTCAGCATGTGTCTGTTCCCGTCTGTTCTGACGCCGCCTCGTGCGCGCTACTGCCCGTACAACCGAGAGGGGAACCGTCTCCGTTCCTGTCGTTTCGCAACATACGTCGGACTTCGCCGGCGCACCTGACAGATCGCCCACCCACTTCGTGCGCCTGCCGAGAACGGACTCCGTTTCCTCTCAGCGACCGAAATACTACGCGCGCGAACCCTCAAAAAGCAAGAGAAAAATGGCGTCTTCGTCAGAATTCTCTTCCAGACAAAGAGAGAACATACTGTGATTCCGCCATTTCGGCCAGAGTATTGAGATTATTGAAACAGAGGACGCTACCCTGTTCCCGTCCGGGCCTCACTTGCGGGCGGTTGGCTTGCCGGTCTTGAGCGGGGGGATGAACATGTTGCCCTTCTTCAGGCGGCATTGCTCGGCTACGGTCAGGCAGTAGGCCAGGTGGCCGAGTTTGGGGTTCTGGTTGTTCGTGCCGAAGGAGAATGTGCAGCCGGCCTTCTTGGCCCGTTTGACGAACGCGACGCTCGGCACGCGCGAGGTGGCGTTGATCTCAATGGCGACGTTGTTCTTCCTGGCCGCCTCGATCACGCGGTCCATGCGCTCGGGCGTCCAGAGCGCGTCGTACTTGGCGCGCAGGGCGGCCGGGAGGATCGTGGCGTTGGCCAGGATGTCGATGGGCTCGTTGTTGAGGATGCCCACGGTGACGGCCACGTACCTGTCCATGAACTTCTGCTCGTCGTCGATCTGCACTTCGTTCCTGCGCCACAGGTGTATCCGCTTGCCGCGGTGGTCGGTGAAGGTCATCGCGTCGGTGAAGACGTAGTCGAACCTGGCGATGGCCTCCTTCGAGAACATCGTGACCCACTCTCTGCCCTCGGCCTGCATCCCCTTGAAGACGGGGTGGCCCTCGAGCGTCTTGTGGTAGGCCAGCAGGGCCTTGTCGTCCTTGATGGCGAAGTCTTGCCCGCAGTTGGCCGCCACGCCGTAGCCGATGCCCGTCTTCCGGGAGTGGGCCAGCGCCTGGGCCATCGTCAGCCCGCCTTTCAGGTGCACGTGGAAGTCGATCAGGGGCAGGTGGGCGGCGTGGAACGTGGTGATGCGTTTGTGCAGTGCGACTTCCTCGTCCGACCGCGTCTCGGCCGGCCAGGGGGCCTTGGGCAGCGGCCTGACGCGGATGCGCCGGAACAGGACGGTGCTCTTGGGGTCGTGGCCCTGGAGGGCGAACGTGCCGCTCGACAGCGTCCGCCCGAACCGGCCTCGGTTGCCCGGCTTGGCGAAGTCGACCAGGGGCACGCCGTTGACGGCCGTCCTGACGCGGCGGCCGGTGACACGGATGTGCATCGTGAACCACGCGTTGTCCTTCACGAAGGGTGCAAAGACGTTTCGGACGGCGTAGAGGCTGCCGGTGCGCTTCAGTTCGCGGGTGTTGCCGTGCCCGAGGTGCGCGGTGTTGATCTGGACCTCGTAGCCTTTCTTCGGCCGGCCCGCCGCCTGGTACGCGGTGTGGAAGTAGATCCCCGAGTTGGCGCCGGGGCGGGTCATGACCTCGGCCGTCAGCTCGAAGTCCTGGAAGTCGTGGTCGCAGATTGTGCCGACGTAGAAGAGATGGCTTCGTTTGCCGTTGGCGACGATGGCCCCGTCGCGGACGGAGAACGTCTCGGGGTTTTCGCCGGCCTTCCAGCCGGCCAGCGTCTTGCCGTCGAACAGGTCGTGCCAGCCTTCACCGTCGCAGGCGCCGTTGGGTCCCGCCTGAGCGGTCCCGGCCAGGAACAGGATAATCATCGCTGCGATCGCCTTTCGCTTCATGGTCGCTCCTCACCAGCGGTCCGGTCACCCTGTCAAACACCATAGAACGGCCGCCGGACCAGAAGGGGGGGACAGATCCCCCTATGGGGCGATCACTTGCGCCGGACCATGGCGAGCCAGTCCTCGTTTCGATCGGCGGGGGCCCGGCCGAGGTCCACCGTCCTGCCGCCCGAAACCTGCCGAACCGACCCGGTTTGGAGGTTGCCCCCCTTGCGGGGATTGAACCACTGCACGGCAAAGGAGCCGGAGGTCTTGCCCAGGTCCAGCCTCGCCGAACCGCCCTGGGCCAGGTACACGAGGTAGATCTCGCCGGGCTTGGCCAGGCAGTATCGGCGGTTGCCCTTTCCGGCGGCGCCGACGAGGGCGTCGGCGTTGGCCATCTCCCAGAAGGGGATCGTGTTGTCGCTGAAGAACTGCAGGGCGTATCGGCAGTAGTCCCAGAACCTGTCTCGGCTACGGTAGTCCTGGCAGGTCAGGTCCGAGTGGGCGTGCTTGTAGCCGAAGTAGAACTCCAGCCCCGCGCCCCCGGCCAGGAGATGGCCCCACAGGGCGTTCTTTCGCCCGTCGACGTGGCTGGCGCCGGCGTCGTTGTCGGGCCTGAGTCCGTGGCTGGCGTCGCCGGGCTCGTCGCAGGCCACCACCCAGGGCTTTCCCGCCTTGGCCGAGCGGGTGATGTAGTCCAGGGTTCGGCGGTGGACGTTCTCGAAGTTCGGGCGATTCGTCTGGAGCGAGAAGCCCGTCAGCTTGGAGCCCTTGCCCAGCAGGTCGTAGTGATTGGCCCCGTTGTGGATCACGATGTTGTGGCGGTAGGGGTCCGTATCGTGGAAGTACTGTGCCCAGGATTTCTTCTGGGCGGTGGAGGCGTTGTTGATCTCCTCGCCGAGGTTCCAGTTCAGCGCCAGGTGGTGGGCGAACCGCGCGATCAGCTCGCGGTAGTAGAGCTTTCGCTGCGTGCCGAGATTGCCCCTGTCCAGCAGCAGCTCGTTCTCGGTCTCCATCGTCTTGAAGTGCAGGTACATGCCCTGGCGCTGGCCGTGGGCCAGGACGATCTCCCACTGGTCCAGGCGCGAGCAGTCCATGTGCAGCCGGTCGCGGTAGGTCGTGTAGGGAAAGACGTTCCGGTCGTCGCCGGCGATGTTGAGCGTGAGGAAGGAGAAGGCGTTGAGCCCCTCGGAGGCGAGGTAGTTGATCGCGCCGATGATCCCCTTGCCCTTGCCCTTCTGCCAGGTGGGGTCGCCCGGGCGCCAGTCCTTCACGTGGGGCTGCCAGGACTTGACGAAGTTGTCCTTCTGCCCGTCGTTGGTGAACGGCCCGTCGAAGTCGCGATAGGCCAGGAAGTTCTCCGGCGCGTCGGCCCCGCACTTGAGGAAGTACTCCCCGCTGGAGGCGAAACGCAGGTGGCGCTTGCCGACGTACTGAAGCCGGCCCTTGCCGCGAAGATCGCGCCCGGTCTTGTCGGTCGGCCTGACGACGAACGAGCCGCTCTTGCCGTCGGCGCCCGTGACGGGCGCCCCGGCAGCGTCGCTGACGGCTGCGAGCTTGCCCTTGACGAACGACACGCGATACGTCCACGTGCCCGGCTTGTCCGGAGACAGGTGCGCCCGCCATCTGGTGCCTGACTCGGCCGACGTGTCGGCGGCGTTGCCGTCGGCGGCGAAGTAGCCCGGCACGGCGTACTGGGGCGCCCCGGACGCGTGACGGAACCGCACCGTCATGCGATAGTCCACGAACGGGTTAGGCGCGTTGTCCCGCTCGTGGGCGAACGGCCCGTCGAGGGTCAGCGTGACCTTGTGCCACTGCTTCAGTTCGCCCGTGACGGTCACCGCGCCGGTGCCGTCGGGCTTTCGCGGCTTGACGAGCGACACCGCGGCGATCGGCCGGGCGACCGTCACCGCCGGCGCAGCCGCAACGGCGGGAGACACCGCCGCGCCGGCGGCAACGGCGCTGGAGGGCACGAAGGTCACCCGTGCGATCCTGGCGCGGCTGTGTTCCTTCCCGTCCTGGGAGGCGGTCCACGAGCGCACCTCGAGGGTCGTGTCCTTGTCGACGGGTACGTTCGGCCAGGTCTTGGTGAACTTCGGGCCTTCGGCGTACATGCCGTCGGCCAACGGGCAGACGAAGGTCCCCAGGCTCTTGCCGCCCAGGAGCAGTTCGAATCGGCTTCGGCCGTCGTTCTCGCCGACGGCGCAGAGCGTCACGTGGTACGGGCCGGCGGCGATCGAGAGCTTCGCGCTGACCCGGGCGGAGGTGTGCTGATCCGGGTTGATCGCCAGCCATTTGCCCCTGTCCAGGTAGTAGTTCGTGCCGCCGAGGGCGAACTGCCCGGCCCCTACGACGACCGAGCCTTCCGGCGCGTCGGCCGCCGCGCGCTTCCGCCTGGTCCCCCTTGCCGGGGCGTCGGGCTTGGCGGAGCCCTTGACGGCGGGAAACGGCTTGGGCAGCTTGCCGGTCTTGACGCGCGGCGCCGGGCCGGGGCCGGTCACGGAGGCCTTCTTTTCCCGAACCATCATCCACTTGTCGAACTCCGTCCCGTCCTCGCGCATCGAGAACGCGATCACGTGCAGCCCGGGCTTGTCGACGTTGAGGAACAGCTTGTACGGCTCGCCGCCGTGCCGCCTGGCCGTGCGCTGCTTGCTGCCCCAGACCCACTTTCGCTTGCCGGTCCACTGCATGCGCTGGCCCGTCGCCGGCCAGGTGCCGTCGATCCCCACGTGCAGGCCGTTGTCCTCCGTGCCGGTCGAGAAGATCCTCGCCCAGACGTAGTACGTGCCCGGCGTGGTGAAGTGCACCTTGTAGTGCAGGACGGCCATCTTGCCCGGGGTGTTGATGAAGTTCTGCCCGTTAACCAGTTTGTCCCCGTGGGTGCGGCGGGTGTCGGGCAGGATCTCGACGTACGCGCCCCCGCTGGCGCCGGGAAGGTGCGGCGGGTCGCCGTCAGGGTCCACCTTCGGCTGCCGATCGGGTGTGAAGATGTGCCAACTCCGCACCGTGTTGAGGGTCTGCTTGAAGAAGTGCTCGGCCTCGCCGGCCACGACGCCGTCGACCTCCTCGAAGACCACGTCTTGGCCGACGATGGGCCGGCGTGCGTCCGGGCCCGCCTGCGTCACCGTAACCGCACAGAGGACGGCAAGCACCGAAACCGTCACCACCAGGCTGCTTCGCATGAGAGATCTCCAGACTGCATGACGTTATCGACGATCGGCCGGTCGCCTTGCCGGTGATTCTACCCCATCGCTGTCAGGTGTGTGAAGGTTGTGGTGGCGCCATTTCGCCCCGGGGTGAATACCCCCGGGGCTGTCCTGAAAATACGCAGGGCTCTCATCCGTTCTCGTTCAGGAACCCGTGCACGTTCGAACGACAGCCCCGGGTGTATTCACCTCGTTGTTCTACACCTCGTCCACGGCTCAGCCAGCCCAAAGAGAGGTACAATACCGGGCCGTTGGCGGTTTCAGCCCAAAGGGCTGGCATTCGACAGCCCAGGG
>Ga0180432_10002444_pt1 | contig 27816 bp, 21 predicted proteins | sample SS_ome_10_FD_132414 | JGI IMG/M metagenome (GOLD analysis project Ga0180432, IMG submission 132414) | Hypersaline lake sediment archaeal communities from the Salton Sea, California, USA - SS_1_MS_2 metaG | ecosystem: Environmental > Aquatic > Non-marine Saline and Alkaline > Hypersaline >... | reverse complement strand
TTTTTTACCATTTTTTTGTGCTCCTTGTTTTATTGCTGATTCTAGCAAAACAAGGAGCATTTTCATATGGTTACACTATTATTGCAGAAGTGCGGTAATTCCAATCGCAAAATCCGGGATAAATACATACATGACGGATGGCCTACCCAAGGCTAATGAAAACCGAGGCCTGGGTGCCACGGATACGCCGAAGCCTGCTTGCCGCAGGCAAGGCTTATCCGTGCTATCAATCGGTTGCACGGGCCTGCCTGCACGGGCAAGCTTCGCGTGTCCTACAGACCCGTCTGGGCCCGTGGCACCCGGCAGGTGCAGCGCACCTGCCCCTCTATACATCGAAAGAAAGTCAGGTTTTCATGCCGATGGGCCGCATAAACAAAGGTTCATCGCCGATTTTAAAAAATCACTCGTCTTTTACGACGTGTATTGCATAAACAATACATACATGACGGATGGCCCACCCAAGTCCAATCAAAGTCGAGGCCGCCAGTGTAGCGTAGCGGAACGAAGTTTATCCTGAGCTTGTCGAAGGGCGGCCCGCTGCTGAGGCGAATAGCCGAAGCAGCAGCTCGCCACCGGCAGCGACGCCGGGGCAAATCGCCAAGTATCCGATATTAAACGGTTTCCATTCTTAAAACCATATCACGATTCAACCAATATCAATATTGTCAGTACATTTATCCCCGGAAATTATTTTCAATTTTTTTTTCAATGTCCATTATCCCGGATTTTGCAGTTGGAGATAGAGACAAGGTAAATATCGAGTCAGACAAGGGATTTAAATCCCTTGTCCGGTGCACTAAATGGTGTTGTTTTTCAACTGCATTGCAGTTGAAAAAGTGCATTGTAAGTATGCGATATTAAAGCGAAATAATGAAGGCGAATACTCTTTGTTCCAACGTTAAACGCAAAATCTGGGATTATTTGCTTTTGAAAGATAGATGTGCTACAAAACAAACAGCTAAATTTCTAAGGATTCCTCAAACTTTTCCAAAAAAGGAAGATAGTATGTCGCGACTCAATTATTTCTCTCCTTATCTTAGCAAACCTGAATACCACGAAGATCAGCTTACAAGGGCTTTTTTGGTCGTCTTGCGGTATGTACCTATGGCGATGGCCGCTTTTGTGGAAACAATTAAAAACCAAGTAAATAAAAGCGATATCGATTTCCAATCTTATTTGCTCGAAAATATATCAATCGAAAATATAAATACACAGGTTACAAGTCTGCTTACAGAAGGTGTTACGGATTTGGTCGCCGTTATGATGACCGACGATCATTGGAATGAAGAACTTGAAGTAAGGCACAGGAATTATGGTGCTCGTTACGATGGAGTTATTCAAGTCGGTTCGGTTTTAATTACTATTGAAAACAAACCATGCTCTAAAGATATATGGATTGAACAAATTAATCCTAATCTTGACAAAGATAGTGAAATTAATGTTTATCCCAAAGGTGTGGTTTTAAAATGGCCCGATATTATAAAAATGCTGGGATCGCTTCTTTCCAGGGACATTTTGGGATATTGTGAAAATACACTTATAGACGATTTTCTTTCTTTTGTTCAAAGTAATTTTCCTCTGTTGAATCCATATTACAATTTAGAAGTATGCAAGGGGAATAGCATCCTGCTTAATTTGCGATGTAAAAACATAATGGAAGAAGTAGCTCCTGATTCAGTTCATTGTCACAGAGGATCAGGTTATTGTATTGTTGTAGAACCGGGCGCTGTTAAACAGGTTTATTTACGTTATCACCCTGAAACTGATGTGATCTATATGTCACTATATCCCGGTGATACTATGAGCCAAGCAAAGATATTTTACGAATATTTGGACCTCGAAAGGTTCTTGGCTCTTCAGGATCAAGGATGGGAAATTGGTCAAAATCTACATTTCAGTCATATCCAAAAAATCCTTCATTGGAGCAAGTTGGAGATAAATATCAAAGAGTATCTCAACTACTGGAAAAATCATATGGAAAAGATAGCTCAGGTGAAAAGGAAGGAGGAAACTGATTTTAAAAATTATATCGATGAAATGCTTGTCTTGAACTTGATAAACAAAGAGGATGAAGAGGCACTTAATGAGTTATTTAATAAAAGCTCCAGACACCATATAAATCCATGTCCGGGCGTTAGCCTTGAATATTGCTGGCCTTTGGATAAGGCAGGCAATCTTGATGGAAATAAAAATTTTTCTGAAGAAGTGAAAAGAAAGATTATTGAGGCTTTCGATGTATTGCATCAATCCTTTATTCCTGTTCCTCAAAAAGAACTATAATCTAAATTGATATTGGTTCAATTACGTTATTTTTCGGTAATACAAGATTAAGTCAGAGAAGATTTGAAAAGGCCGACCTTAATTATGAGGTCGGCCGTCGGCCTAACTGTTGAATTAATAATTGGTTGATTTTACAGATTGCACGGTGGGGTGGAGTGATTTGACGAGTGACACGTATTGTCCGTGTCCCGTAGGGACAAGAGGCCGCAGGGCGACACTTAGAAAAAATATCTATCGAATTATTGAAAGATCGGGTAGTTGCTTCTTGTCCTGCTATGGCGGAACCCGGGGGATACTCTCTGACGGGCCGTCGGCCCATGGGAATTTTTAACAGGTTAAATTGACGAAACGTTTTCTTCCACCCGGGTGATACTGCTTATGTCCTTTAGCGCTGGAACGAGTGATATAATGCCGATGATTGACCGGCACACAATTCGAGCGGAGGGCAAAAACAGTGTAAGCGCCGCTATGTCGATCGGGTCTCCGTAATGACCGAACAGTGTAATCCATGCGAGTGTGGTTGTCCCGAACCCCGCAAACGCGATCGGCAGGTCTATAAGCAGCAAGGCAATCGGCAGAACTACCATGCATTCGAGAAACGGAACATTAATATTAAAAGCCCGGTTAAGGAAATATAACCCCACGAACATAATTACAATCGGCGGCATAACCATGGCCATCGTAAGAAACCAATGTTTCGGACGGGCCTCTCTGAAAGCGGTCCAGAACTCGCTTTCGCGGTCACGGACTATGATCTTACCGATGCCCAGGATGTCTCTGTCGTGGAACCAGTGATTCCATGTGCTGATAAAAAACAAAAGCCCGGGGAAGATTAAAATACCCCACCAGATATACATATTGATCCTGGCCTTTTCATGAAACCCGTAATACTGCATGGCGAAGGTGATCGGTATCAAGACGAACATCATGCCCCATCCCATGCCTACGCCGGATCGAAATAAAAGTATCCCCATCAGCTTTCGCCACGATATTCGGCCTCTACGTTGCTGATAAAGTAAAAGTCCACCGCCCCCCAGAGCCGTGTTAACAAACATCAATATATAAACCACCCCGCGCACCCAGAAGTATCCCCAAAACGGGAAGGGGCCGTGGAACCAATTCATGCACCTCTCAACTACGAGTGATCCAAGAAACCAGAAGATCAACTGGGGAATTACAATGGCGAAAACGGCCAGCCATAGATCCGCCCGGTAACAGGCTTCCATAAATTTGACCCATTCCATGTCCCGGAAGTAATAGTAGAGAATCAGGGCGCTCACGATCACGGGAACCGTTTTTTTCACCCAACCGGGAAGTCGGGGTTGTCGTTTTATTAGAGTTGGATCATCCATAGGCTACATCATTTTCAACGCAGGCAAATTATAGATATATTTCCCGATGTGGTCAACATGAAGAATCCGGGACATGTCGGATATTCCACATTTCCCCAAGAAATGAATGAAAAATTGAAAAATCGGGCAGTTACCTTTTGTCCTTCGGATCTTTACAGACCCGTATGGATACGACTCTCCGGTTGATTGAGCCGATTAGACATAGATTGTTTCAATTGATTTGTTTTTATCGCCTGAAGCTTCGATTTTGAATACAATGTCGTTACGGCCTATCTTTACCGTATGCTTGCCGTTTGAGGCGATATATTCTACAGGTATCTTCTCTTCATTTACCGGAACCGCAAACGTTGATTTACCGTCGCCATCGAACAATGCTATCCGCAATTGTATTTCATCTGTTTTAATCTCGCCCACGTAATTCATGATAGGCCCCATCGGTATGATACCGCCCTCACGGATATAAAGCGGCATGGTTTCCATATCCACTTCCACGTTTATCCATCGCCCACCCGAAAGGCGCTCGCCCGTCCACCAGTCCGTCCAGACGCCTTCAGGCAAATATATCGCCCGGCGGTTGCTTTTATCGGTAATAGGCGCCACGAGCAGCGAGTCTCCAAACATATATTCATTGCCGATGTTCCATACGTTAGGATCGTTCTGGAACTCGACGACCAGTGCCCGCGCCATAGGCAACGACCGCTCGACGCAGTCGATAGCGGAGCCGTAGATATATGGTAGAAGCCGATACCGCAAGCGCAAGTAATCGCGGCAGATGCGTATCGTTTCCGGCTCGAATTTGTAAAGCTCCCGGTTCCCGACGCCGTGAATACGGGCATGCGATAAAAACAGCCCGACCTGCATCCAGCGTATCAGAAGCATGTCGTAAGTCGGGCCCATAAACCCGCCGATGTCCTGGCTCCAGAACTGGAAGCCGCTCAACCCGAACGACAGCCCGCTTTCTATCTGAGGGATAATGTTCGAAAAGTGTGGACTGTTGTCGCCGCCCCAGTGAAGCGGGTAACGTTGAGACCCTGCCCATGCGGAGCGCGCCCATATAATACCCTCGCCCGTGGCGTTTTTTGTGACCTCGAAGACCGCCTTGTTATAAAGCAGCGGATACAGGTTATGCGCCTGATGCCCGGGCGTGCCGTCGTGATAAACTCCATCGATGGGGGCCTCTTCTCCGAAATCGACCTTGATAACTTTTGCGCCCAGGTCGAACAGCTTGCGGAACCACTTCTGATGAACTTCAACCGCCTTGGGGTTGGTGTAGTCGATGCACCCGACAAAGCCGCTCCAGCCCGGCGTCATGCAAATGCCGACGTTGTAATCCTCGCCGTCTTTGTTTTTCACGAAACCGCCCACGGCTTTCAACTCATCGAACAGAGCCGATCCTTCGGGAATGTATGGAAGCTGCCATAACGATACCTTGAACCCCATTTCGGTCATTTCCTCGAAGAATTTTTTCGGGTCGGGGAAACGCTCTTCGCTGAACTCGAGATTGCAGTACCAATCCTCCTTAAACCAGTTGGTATCCAGATGAATGACGTCGCACGGTATTTCGGCTTCTCGCAATTTTCGAGCTACATCAAGCGCCTCGTCGGCGGATTTGTACGAAATTTTGCTTTGCCAATACCCGAAGGACCATAGCGGCGGGACGGAACCCTTGCCGGTTATGTCCGTGTACTGCGACAGTACTTCTTTTATGCCGCCCGTCATGACGTAATAATCGATAAAATCGTCCTCGGCCGCGACCTGGAGGTCGACGGCGCTCATGCTGCCGGCCCAGCATGTCATTCGGCTCGAATGGTTGAAAAAGACGCCGTAACCTTTAGTGCTTACGAAGAAGGGGATGTTTTTATATGTGCGCGTCGAGTTGGTTCCAAAGGGTTCCTGCATATTGAGGTTGATTGTCCGGCCGACGTTATTCAACCTCATGAATTTCTCTCCGAAACCGTAAATCGCCTCATGCGGGGCCAGATCGAAGCTCTCGACAGCGATGGGCGTTCCGTCGATTATGCTGTGGCAAACGCCCGTATTGTACGAATCCCACTGGCTGAAGTTGTTCTGCTCCGGGCCGCTTATGCCGCAGATTCTATCGTTTTCGAGTGTTCGTATTACCAGATAGAAAGGTATGAGATGCACAATAATTCGCACCGAACCGGTTTCGTACACAACCCGATCTTCCTTAATTTGCGTCTCCGCTTTCGACGGTCCGTTAAAAGACCCGACGACCATTGCGGTGTCGTTCTCGGGGACGCTTTTTCCTTCCGCGTACCGGATGCGTATCATCGAGTCGGTCAGCACGTCGATACGAAGCCGCCCTTCGACCTGATGATTGTTCAGCGACTGTTCGGCCCTGTCCCGCACACTTTCGTCCACATGAGTTCCGAACGCCTTGAATCCGGTAAAGCTCCTGGTTTTGAACAGCAGAGTCGCGCGTTGCGCTTCGATCACTTCGAGATTGAAAACAGTGTTGCGGATAACTTCATTCGACTCCAGCAATCGAGTATTCATAACTCTCTCCATGTTTTTTCCCGCGTTAACTACCCACCAGGTAAAGAATGCAGCATCCGTGGCAGATGGACATCAGCCCGTGTCGTTTCATATATTCACGGTATGACTGAAACTTCTCCCCGTTCCATACCTCTTCAAAGCTGTGGTCGTACAGGTTCCCCATAACAAAATCGTAAAATACATGGCATGGAGCCATGTTTCCGCCGGCGGTAATATCGACGCCCGTCCAGGGAACCGGGCATCTGCTATATTTTTCGGGCATCTTATCCCATTTCGCTCCAAGGTATGCGGAAATATTCTCGGAGGAGAATGAGCGGGGCAGGAATATAAGCAACTTCCCCAGTTCTTTAAGACGCCTGGTAACCGTTTCCACCTGGCGCGCCAACTCGACAGTGTCCATTTCGCTGAAATCTTCGGGTGATCGAAGCATTGCCCGCCAGTAGCGATCGCCGGTGATTCCGAACTCGGACTCGAGCATCCGCGCATAAGCTTTCCCCATTTTATCGGTCAGGAAGTTCTGCATCTGGATTGTGACCATACCGACGGCATCGAGGTTGAGATCCTTGAGAAAGAACTGTTCGACGGATAGGTGATTTTCGGGAGTCACGGTGTAGATGATGCCGATATTGGGAGTGAACTTCGAAGCCTTTTGCTTCTCCTCGTGAAGGGTTTCGATACCGCCCATGGCCTTGTCGAAGCTGTTGGCGCCGCGTTGTAAGTCGTTTATTTCACGGGGGCCGTCGATTGACACTCGAACCATATCAAAGCCCGTTTGCACGAGCATTCGGGCGTGTTCGGCGAGAAGCGTGCCGTTGGTCGGAGTGTCAACTATCGATCCCGCCTCTTTTATCGCGACGATCACCTCCTCGAGATGGGGGTACATGAGAGGTTCCCCGCCGAAGAGGCTGTAAAAGGGTTTACGCGGCGCCAATTCGCTTATTATGCGTTTCACCAGCTCGTGGTCAAGCGTGGCCGGTTTTTTTCTCTTCTCGGCAGTGGAATAGACACCCGTTTCTCCCCACTCATAGCACATTTTGCAACGCAAGTTGCATGCCTCGGTCAAATGAAGCGCCAAGGCGCCGGGTAGGGCACAGGTTCGGTCGGACATCGAATCCCCCCTTATAAGCTGCTTACGTCAAGCTTGAGACACGTGAGCGAGTGAGGAGGCAGGCTTAACTGAAAACGGCTGCCGGCTCCTTCCTTGGCGACGGACAGGGTTTCGTCGGACTCCTTTAATTGCACTGCTTTGGGATTATCGAAAGTGTTGTATTGAACGAGGTTTGGATGGTGCATCTCGATGCGTTTTGCTTCGGGCGAAACGGCCAGGCCGTTCAAACTGCAATCGGCGACTATCTCGGCGTTATAATGCCTGTTAACCATAAACAGAGCCACCTTGCCGTCGGTTCGGGTGGCCGATATATCCAGCGCCGGCAGCTCGGTTTTATGCGGGATGGCGGTAACTTCTACCGAACCGGACAGGAAGCTCTCACCGGCGTGCTCGGTGTAGAGCTTATACACAAGGGCCGACGGAGTAAGGAACGTCCCCTTGTGCGTGGAGTTGATAATACCGATGCAATTAACCATCTGCGCGATATTGGTCAGCGGCATTTCGGGGGCGACGCTGTGGAAATAATTCAGCATGGTCGCGACCCATAGCCCGTCCCGGAGGTTGTAATTGGATATAATTGTATCGCCGTAAAAATATATCCATAGGTTCCATTCGTCAAAGCAAAGCGGAACCCGCTTTTCGGATGGCGAGTAACTTCTGACGTCCCGCAAGCTCCGTTCCACGAAATCCTTTATCATTTGATAGGAACCGATAATATCATAGTAAATACTCGGGGAGTTGCTGCCCTTCCTGCGGGCGATATCGAATTGGAGAATCTTCTTTAAACTGAATAGGTTTGGAGCATAATGGTGAATGGACAGGTAATCCATTTCCCGTCCTGCGCCGGTTAAAACCGCTCGATTAATGCTTTTACCCATACGGCCCGGAAGAATATTTCCGCACGCGATGAGCTTGATATCAGGGTCAACTTTCCTCATCGCACGGGCGTACTCCTTGAAAGTGTTTATATATATTGTGGGTTTCTGATGCCCGATTTCGTGTATGCCGAAGATTTCATTCCCGACGTACCAGTACTTGACATTGTACGGTTCCCGGCGCCCGTTTTCAGCACGAACCTTGCCCCACCCGGAGTCCGCAGGCCCGTTGCAATACTCGACCCAGGCCGCCGCTTCCTCCGCCGTGCCGGAACCTACATTGACCGTGATCTGAGACTCGGCGCCTACCGCATCGCAAAGCTGCAGAAACTCATCCGTGCCGAAACGATTATCTTCGACCGGCCCGTGGCGCCGCCCCATTTTCGCCCATGCCCGGTTCTTGCGCATGGGTCTGGCGTCTCTCGGGCCGATACCGTCCTGCCAATGGTAGCCGTCTGCAAAGCAACCGCCCGGATACCTTATCAAAGCCGGGTTTATGGATTTCATGGCTTCCACCAACTCGCGGCGGACGCCGCCCAGGAACATGTCCTCGGATTCGCCCTCCGCCCATATACCGCCTTTGATGCACATCCCCAGATGCTCGATGAAATGACCGTATTGCGTATGAGGTAAAGGATGCAGCGGTTCGGGCTCCACCGTCACCGTGGCGTTTAATGAATTCTCAATATTTGCCATGCTAGACTCCTTCCATGTTCTCCATCGAATTTCTCCAATATCGCATTGTAATAATATAAGGCAGTCCGAACTCCACGTAAAGGTGAGGCAAGTTCGCGGTATTCCGCCTTTCGTATGATTAGAAAAGCCTTGACAAGGACACTGCTGCTGTGATAAGATAGAGGATCGTGGGAATAGTGTTTTAAGGGGGTGTATTATGATTAAGAAAATTATAACGGTATGTGTTGTCGTGTTGGTGGTTTTGGTGGGAACCGTGAGTGCCCACGCTGCCGAGACGGCGCTGACGTTTGACAATTACCACAAGGGTGGGCCTAAGTGGAGTCCAGACGGGAACTGGATTGTCTACTCGAAGACGGACGCTACCGGTTGGAGTCAAATTTACAAGATTTCCGCGTCTGGAGGATCAGAAATCCAACTAACGAACGATTCTTATGGTCACGGCGGTGTAAACTGGTCGCCCGATGGGAACTGGATTGTTTACATGAAAACGGATGCAACGACCTATGGGCAGGTTTACAAGGTTCCTTCCGGCGGCGGGGCTGAGGTGGCGTTGACATCGAGTGTTACATGGGTGGGGGATTTGAAGCAGTACCCCGAGTGGTCGCCGGATGGGAACTGGATTGCATTCAGTAATGACGATACAATGGGGTACAGACAAATATATAAAGTTTCTCCCTCCGGCGGGCCGGAGACTGCATTAACGTCAGATTCTTACAATCACAGCGAACCGCACTGGACTAATGACAGCCAGTATATTTATTACAACAGATTGGATCCTGTGAGCGGCTATTCACATATCTACAAAGTTCCAGTTTCGGGGGAGCCGGACATTAAAGTCACAACGGAAGATGGTGGTCATGGGGGTCCTCACCTTTCAAAGGATGGCACATTCTTTGTTTTCACTAGGTTTATATCTCCGGCAACTCAATTATTTCAAGTTTCATCTTCTGGAGGTGCGGAGACGCAGTTATCAAATGCTCCTTTTTCAATTCAAGTACCGCGAATTTCTCCAAACGGCCAATATGTTTGCTATTCCAGACAAAAGACTAATCCGACAGATCAAAATATTTACCATATAAGGATTGCCGATGCACAGGAATTTCCAGTAACGTCAGACTCGTTCAATCATTTCAGGCCGCGTTGGTCGCCGGACGGCACAAAGTTTACTTATTATAAACAAGATGCCACGGGTTATCAACAAATTTACGTTGCGGACTTCGTGCCGCCGAAGCCGCTGATACCGACATTGTCGGATGTCGTACTTTTAATGTTGGCTGTTCTATTGCTTTCCGTCCTGGTTTTATCTCTCAGGAGGAGAGCGGCGGGTTATAAAGCAGCGTAGGGGCGACCGGCCGGTCGCCCCTACGGAACGATTTTGAGACACCATCCATACCATGCCCCTACATCCGTCATTTGACGAATGATATGACACTAGATCAATTACAATAAGAATTCGAAACGGTGTTAAATAATGGATGGTGGAGATAGTATGGTCAGGTATACGGCATGAGCCATCCCGGGGTTGCGTATGGTGTGCGGGATGTCGCTGCGGTGCCATAGGATATCTCCCTCCTGGCACAGGAAAGTCTCATCGCCGATTGTGAATTCGATTTCACCTTCCAGTACCATGTGCGCTTCTTCGCCCTTATGCTTGTAAGTCTTTTCAAATCCGCTCATGGGTTCGAGTTCGATAATGATTCCTTCCATTAGCTTGGATTTAAAAAGAAGGTGTATTTCCTTGTCGTCAAGACGTCTGTCGATGATGTCTTCGCCTTTTTTTATAAACTTTGTTTTGAGCATTCTTGTTTCCTTTTTTAAGCGAGCACCGCCCATAAAACTCCCGCTGCGATTGCCGATCCGATGACTCCTGCGACGTTGGGGCCCATGGCATGCATAAGCAGGAAGTTCGTCGGGTCTTCCTGGTTGCCCACCATTTGCGCGACGCGAGCCGAATCCGGTACCGCACTGACTCCCGCTGCGCCTATTAGCGGGTTTAATTTCTCGCGGCTGAATAAGTTTATTATCTTGGCAAAAATCACACCCGAAGCAGTCGCTATCCCGAAACTGAAGGCTCCAAGCGCAAATATCTTCATGGAATCCGGTTTCAGGAACGTCTCGGCGCTTGCGCTGCACCCCACGGAAACCCCGATAAGAATGGTGACTATATCGACGAAGCTTGTGCGCGCGGTTTGTGCGAGCCGTTCGGTAACTCCCGATTCGCGTAAAAGGTTGCCGAACATGAGCATTCCAAGAAGTATTGAAGACCCGGGAGCAAGCATCGTGCAGACGATAAAGGTAATAACGGGAAAGATTATCCTTTCCAATTTCGATACGTGTCTCGGAACCTTCATTCGGATAAGTCGTTCCTTACGGGTGGTTAGGAGCTTCATAATTGGGGGCTGGATAACCGGCACCAGGGCCATGTAGCTGTATGCTGCGATGGCAATGGGTGCGATAAGTTCGGGCGCCAGCATACTTGATAGGAATATGGCCGTCGGGCCGTCCGCGCCGCCTATTATGCCTATGCTGCCTGCAAACCTCGGTGCGAATCCAAGCTCCAGCGCGCCGAAATATGTTACGAAAATACCGAACTGCGCCGCCGCGCCGAGCAGGATGAGCTTCGGGTTTGATATTAAATAGCTGAAGTCCGTAAGAGCGCCTATTCCCAGGAAAATAAGCGGTGGGTATATTCCCTTAAGCACGCCGTAATAAAGGTAGTACATCTGGCTGTTGGGGTTGGCTACCGATGTGTAAAAGACATAATCGCCCGATATGATTATCGGGGGCACGTTGCCGAGAATTATTCCGAAACCTATGGGGATCAGTAACAGCGGCTCGTAATGCTTCTTTATGGCAATGTAAATGAACAATATCCCGACAAGGTCCATCAGCACGTTGCCGAATGTAATGCCCGCCAGTCCTGTTATCTGGAAGATACGCCAGAAGCTTTCCACGAATTATTCCTCCAACACCAGGAGCACATCTTGTTCCTGAACCGTATCTCCCTTTGAAACAAGGATTTCCTTTATCGTTCCCTCGATGTCGCTTTTGATTTCGTTTTCCATCTTCATCGCTTCGATCAGGATTACCGGCTCTCCGGGCTTTACTCGCTGTCCGACTGAAACCATAACCCCAAGCACTACGCCCGGCATAGGTGCGCATATATTCAGGTCGCCCGCATTCGTCGCTACGGCCTTCTTCGGACTTGCGGCAATGCTTGCCGGCGGCGAAGGCGTCCGGATCCCCGGATTCATGCCGGCGGGCGGTGAAATTTGTACGGGAGCATTCGGATTGGGTACCGGGACAGTTGTAACTTTTCGCGCCTCGACTTCGTATTCGATGCCGTCAACCTTCACAACGGCGCGGTGACCGTCGTCGGAGATAATCTCTACTTCATAATATATTTTTCCGTTGATCGAAATTTCGTATTTAGCCATTCCTAATAATTACCTTTCGGAATTACCTTTTTCTTAAACCTTGCAATCGACCGGCCATTTTCCATGGGTCGGCGGTCTTCGATTCTTCAGAATACGGTTTTGCCCTTGAAGTGCGATGACGCGCCAGCGCGAGCGTTATAACGGCGGGTATTTCGACTTCATCCGTCGATTTCGCTTCATGTTTCGTCTCCGGAGCGACCATTTCAGCCGGTACGCTACGGTCACGCGTTGCGGTTAGACGGGGTACCATTCTCCCCATAACGTGCATTAGCAGGTAAAGGATCACCAGTGTCGAAAACACCGTTCCCATACCAAGCAGCGCTACGATGCCCGGAGAACCGGAGGTTGCTATTTCTTTCAATCCGATCATAGTAACTTACGGGAAGTAATGGATTTTAACATAATCAAGGTCTATTTCAAGCGGCTCGACCATTTCGAAAGGAATTGCGACTCTGTGTGTTTACGAGAATCGATTTTGTGGTAGAATAAATCGGCGAGGAGGGCGGGGATGAAAATTGTTAGATATGAGAGAAAAGGCAAGAAAAGATGGGGCGTTCTGGACGAGGAGGGGGAGCATGTGCGCGAGGGCGTCGGCGACTTCCTCGGCGACTGGGGTTTGACGAAGAAAGTATATCGTATCGACGGCGTCCGGTTGATTGCGCCCATCGAGCCGAGTAAGATCGTGGCGCTGGGTTTGAATTACCGCGACCATGCCGAAGAGTTGGGAATGCCGTTGCCCGATGATCCGATGATATTCATGAAGCCCTCGACATCCATAGCGGGCCCCGGCGATGATATAATATATCCGCACATGAGTTCACAGGTGGACTACGAGGCGGAGATGGCGATAGTCATCGGCAAAAAAGCAAAAAATACAGCTCCGGAGGACGCTCGAAAATACGTATTGGGTTATACCTGCCTCAACGATGTCACGGCTCGAGACCTGCAGCGAAAGGATATACAGTTCACGCGCGGTAAGGGCTTCGACACTTTCTGCCCCATCGGACCCTGCATCGTAACCGATATTGTTCCCGATGACCTTGCGGTTGAAGCCTACCTTAACGGAGAGCAAAAGCAGTCCAGCCGAACTTCAAACCTCATATTCGGAGTTGACGAGCTGGTCACTTTCATATCGCACATCATGACGCTGCTGCCGGGTGATATAATAAGCACCGGAACTCCCGGCGGAATCGGGCCCATGCAGGTCGGAGACACCATCGAAATACGCGTCGAGGGGATCGGCGGCCTCGTAAATAGTGTTGTCGCGGAGAATTAACCGAACTCGGATTAATCCACCTTCTCGACGATCATTGCAATGCCTTCTCCGCCTCCAATACAAAGTGTGGCAAGCCCCAGGCGCGCATCGATACGTTTCATGCCATAAAGCAGCGTGACCAGAACCCTGGCTCCTGAAGCGCCTATCGGGTGGCCGATACTCACTGCGCCGCCGAAAAGGTTCACTCGATCCATCGGCAAAGGCAGGTCCTTGTTGCACGCCATTATCTGGGCGCTGAAAGCTTCGTTCAACTCGAAAATGTCGATGTCCTCAGGCTTGAGGCCTGTTTTTTCGAAGACCTTTTTCATTGCAGGGACCGGCGCGACGGCGAACCTGGCCGGCTCCAGCGCAGCCTGCGCATGACCCAATATGCGAACCATGGGTTTAATGTTGCGCTTTTGGGCCTCCTCGGCACTCATCACCACCACGGCGCCTGCTCCGTCGTTTATACTCGAAGCGTTGGCCGCCGTTATTGTACCATCGGGATTGAAAGCGCCTTTGAGCTTCTTCATTTTGTCGAAGTTAACGCGCCCCGGTTCCTCGTCCGTATCAACGACGGTTACGGCGCCTTTTCTGCCGGGCACCTCGACCGGTATGATTTCTTCTTTGAATAGACCGTCCTCGATGCTTTTCAGGGAGCGGCGATAGCTCTCCGCCGCGTATTCATCCTGCTCTTCCCTGGATATGCCATAATCCTCGGCGACCTTGTCCACACAAGCTCCCATATGTATGTCGTTATAAACATCCCACAGGCCGTCCTTTACCATAAGGTCGTATATCTTGTCGTGGCCCATACGGTATCCGGTGCGGGCCTTTTCCAACGCATAAGGCGCGCCCGACATGCTTTCCATGCCGCCCGCAACGGCGATGTCCGAGTCGCCGCACTTTATGGCCTGGGCAGCCATACAAACGGTTTTCAGGCCGGAGCCGCAAATTTTGTTGACGGTGGTGCATGGCGTCGTCACCGGCAACCCGGCCCCAATAGCCGCCTGGCGGGCGGGCGCCTGGCCGAGATTGGCCGGAAGCACGCATCCCATTATTACCTCGTCCACATCGCCGGACTCCAGACCGGCTCGCTTGATCGCCTCTTCGATGGTTATCGAACCCAGCCTGGTGGCTTTAACAGTGCTGAGCGCTCCGTTAAAACAACCGACCGGCGTCCGCACTGCGCTGACGATTACAGGTTTTTCATTCATTTTATCCTCCATATGTCTTATATGATAGAACTTTCCGTCTCTACATGCCGGGGGAATAAGTTCGGTTATAGGCAGCCGATTATTACGCCAGGCCGAGCACGTCGGCCATACTGTAAAGTCCCGCTTGCTTTTCGGCGACCCATCGCGCGGCGCGAAGCGCTCCACGGGCGAATGTTTCGCGAGTATGCGCGCGATGCGACAGCTCGATACGCTCGCCGGGTCCCGCGAAGAGCACGGTGTGGTCTCCTACTATATCCCCGCCTCTGAGCGTCATCACGCCTATCTGATCTTTGGGCCGTGCGCCGGTCCGGCCATGCCGACCGTAAACGACGGCGGTGTCGGAATCCAAACCCCGCGCTGCCGCTGCGGTTTTTGCAAACATAAGCGCCGTGCCCGACGGGGCGTCGGCCTTCATCTTATGATGCGCTTCAACTATCTCGATATCGTAATCTTCCCCAAGTGCAACCGTGGTCTGCTCGATGAGCTTCTTCAACAAATTCACCCCAAGACTCATATTCGGTGCATAAACGACGGCGATTTTTTCCGCCGCTTTGCCGAGCCTGTCCGTCTGGGCTTTATCGAGGCCGGTGGTGCCGACGACACAGGCGATTTTATGTTTCGCACAAACTTCCACCGCAGAGGTGCTCGCCTCCGGAGTAGTGAAGTCTATAAAAACGCGTGCTTCTTTCAACGCCTTCGATACATCGCTTTCAATCTGAAAAAGGGCGTCCTCCAGGCCGAGGACCTCCCGTGGCGTTTTGCCGATGGCATTGTGATCGGCGGTCTCGGTCGCGCCGACCAGCTCGAGATCCTCAGCCTCATTAATCAGCCGGGCGATGGTGCCGCCCATTCTGCCCGATATGCCCGCAACGGCTACTTTCGTCATGACAGCAATCCGAACTCGACCATTGCTTTACGTAGCTTTTCGAGGTTCGAGCCTCGCAGGGGCGTCATGGGCAGCCTCATTTCCGGGCCGATCTTGCCCATCAGGTGCAATGCCGCTTTCACGGGAATGGGGTTGGTTTCGACGAAAAGCGCGCGGTTGAGCGGTAGTAACTTGTAAAATATTTCCCTGGTTTCGTCGTATTTCCCATCGCACCACGCGTCCCACATGCTCGCATTCTCCACCGGTGCAACATTCGCCGAAACGCTGATGACACCTTTGCCGCCGATAGATAAAAGTGGCAGAGTCATCGGGTCGTCACCGCTGACGACATCGAGCTTATCGCCACACAAATTGATAATTTCGGCCATCTGCACTATCGAGCCCGATGCTTCCTTGACAGCGACGATATTCTCGATTTCAGCTAACCGAGCCATGGTCTCCGGCAGTATATTTACCCCGGTACGGCTTTGGATATTGTACAGGACGATAGGCAGGCTTGTGCTTTCCGCGATGTGCTTGAAATGCTCATAGAGGCCGTCCTGGACAGGCTTGTTGTAGTAAGGCGATACCTGCAGGGAGGCGTCCGCGCCGACCTTTTCAGCGCCCTTGGTAAGCTCTATCGCTTCGGCGGTCGAGTTGGCGCCGGAGCCTGCGATGACGGGCACACGACCGGCGACCGTCTCGACGCAAAGCTCGATAACGCGTATATGCTCATCGACACTTAGCGTTACGCTTTCTCCCGTCGTGCCGCATGGCACTATAGCGTCCGTGCCGGATTGTATGTGCCACTCAATAAGGTCGCGATATGCGGTTTCGTCAAAATTCCCGTCTTTGAAAGGCGTCACAATCGCCACGATGCTGCCTTGTATTTTTACCCCCATGCCAGACCTCCTTGATTAGTTTATTTCGATCTTACCTTCAAATACGAAACTTGCCGGCCCTGTTAAAGAGACCGAGCCCTCATTAGACCATTGCACAAGAAGCTTGCCTCCGTCAAGGTGGAGGTTGACCTCGTTATCGGTCAAGCCTTTGCGCACGCAAACCACCGCGCAGGCGCAAGCTCCGGTACCGCAAGCAAGAGTCTCGCCCGAACCGCGTTCCCATACCCTCATCCGTACGTTTCCACTGTCCATCACTCTTATGAACTCGACGTTGATCCGGTTCGGAAAAAGCGTATGATGTTCTATGATAGGTCCCCATTTCGAGACATCAAATCGATCCGGGTCGTCTACCTCGATTACACAGTGCGGGTTACCCATCGAGACGCAGGAGATCAAGAAACGCTCCCCGTTCAACTCGAGCGGATGGTCGAACACCTCGCCCTGCAAGTTCACGGGGATCAAGTCGGCGCTGAACTCCGGCTTTCCCATATCAACCCTCACTACATCACCCTCGATAACGGGGCGCATGATACCTGCGAGAGTTTTAACGGTCATTTCGTTACGGTCGGTTATGCCGAGCCTTTTGGCGAAGAGGGCGGCGCAGCGTATGCCGTTACCGCACATCTCGACCTCCGAACCGTCGGCGTTGTATATCAGCATTTCAAAGTCCGCTTCCTTCGAGTCTCGAATCAGAAGCAGTTGATCGCCACCGACCCCCGCGCGACGATCAAGCAACGTCACGGCGAGTTCCGGCGTAATTTCGAGCTTGTCCCTACGGTCATCTATGACCACAAAATCATTACGGGCGCCGTGCATCTTTGTGAACTCGATAATCATTATCACTCCGGCGCCTGCTCCGGCGCCAACATATCATCATAAGTCTCACGGCGTCTCACTATAGTGTATGTCGATCCGTCAACCAACACTTCCGGCGGTCGCGGCCTCGAGTTGTAGTTAGATGCCATTGTGAAGCTGTAAGCGCCGGCGCTCATAATCGCAACAAGATCGCCGGGCGCAAAATCGGGTATGAGCCTGTCCTTGACGAAAAAATCGCTCGACTCGCATATCGGCCCGACGATATCCGCCTTTCGTTCGTCGCTCGATTTAGGGACTACCGCCCGTATTTCATGATATGCGCCGTATAGGCTGGGTCTTATAAGGTCATTCATGCCGCCGTTTACTATCACAAAATGTTTCTCGGGCATGTCCTTTGTGTAGAGCACTTGCACGAGCAGTATGCCGGCGTTTCCGACGATGACCCTGCCGGGTTCCAACACCAGAGTTATATCGGTATCCTTCACTTCGGCGCAAAGCACATCGGCGTATTCGCCGGGATTAGGCGGTTGCTCGTCGGAATATGTTATTCCCAGCCCACCGCCGAGGTCGAGGTAGCGTATGTCAAACCCATCATCGCGCAGCTTTTCCACAAGAGCTTTAAGCTTAATCAGGCTGTCGACAAAAGGCGATGTATCAGTCAACTGACTGCCTATGTGGCATGTAACGCCCACCGGTTCGACATGCGACAGCGTACGCGCTCGACGGAAACCGTCAAGTGCGAGGGAAATATCGATGCCGAACTTGTTCTTTCGCATGCCCGTCGTTATATAGGGATGCGTTTGAGGATCCACGTCGGGATTTATGCGCAACGCCATGGGCGCACGCTTGCCCACAGCAGCCGCCATCCGGTCTATTTCCTCGAGTTCCTGGAAACTCTCGATACTGAACATCATAATGCCCGCATGTAGGGCCGCTTCTATTTCGCTTCGCGTTTTGCCCACTCCCGAATAAACGACTTTACCCGCCTCCCCGCAAGCTTTGAGAACGCGGTAAAGCTCGCCGCCCGATACTATGTCAAAACCCGAGCCCATGTCGGCGAAAAGCTTGAGAATGGCCAGGTTCGAGTTGGCCTTAACGCTGTAACAAGTTATATGATCGGTTCCGGCAAATGGTTCGTCGAAGGCCCGGAAATGCCTCTCGAGCGTGCGTTTGCTGTAAATGTATGCAGGAGTACCAGCCTCTTCGGCTATACGAGCCAGTGGTACTTCTTCACAGTATAGTTCGCCGTCTTTAAGCTCGAAATAGTTCATTTGAGGTTTCCATCGGTATTATTTAACGAACGCCTTCGCGGTTTCGGAATGCGGGCTTTCGTTGCCTGCATCGTCCACGGCGGTAACGGTATATCGGTAATGTTGCCTGCGAACCGCGGTGGTGTCCGTGTATTCGTTTGTTTTGATCGGTGAATCCGTAAGTCGTTCCGTTTTGCGCTTGTGCCTGCGGTAAATGTGGTAACCTTCGAGGTCATCTTCGTTATTGGGCCACCAAAGAACCTTAACCCCTCCAGTCCTTATGAACGCTCCCACTCCCACCGGCACTTGCGGAGCGATGCGATCCGCAGGAACGACTTCGAGTACTTCCGATGCAGGGCCTTCCACCAGGATGGTTCCGGCGGCGCGCGCCGCTCTTACCACATACCGGTAAGTGATCCCGTTTTCCAGACCTGCATCAAAATAAGCCGGATTCGGCGCAGGCATCCGGGAGATGAGCCTGAAATCTTTATCCCCCGTTGCCCGATAAACGAAATATCCCTCTACTTCCGGCCCCTCGGCGGGTGGAGTCCACCTCATGTTTACGGCCCTATCACCCGGTTCTGCCGCGAACTCGATAGGCGCGCCCGGAGGCTGTTCCCATCTCGTCGAGACAATCTTCGAGTATGGACTGCGATGTCCGCCCGAGTCTATGGCGCAAACGCGGTACCGATATTGGATGCCGGATTCGATCTTCTCGTCGCGCCATTTCACAAGATTACCCGAAGTCGGCATGGCCGTCGTTCCAACCACTTCGTAATCACTCCATATCGAATTTTCGGTCACTTTAGATCCTCTTCCTATTTCGAAGGCGACCGCAGTTGTGAATTTCAACTCGGGCGATGTCTCTGCTATTTCCCAAGTTAACAAAATACCATTCTCCCTGGGTTTTGCTTCCAGATGTTGCACCTGAGACGGCGTTCCGCCGAGCGGCGGTTGCGGGGACGACTTGACGCCGCAAGCCGCCGCAATCGCAAGCAACAGCGTTATCGATAAAAGAAAGCTATGTGTCCTCATGACTTTTTCTTGCGCCGTCTCAACTTGCGTAATTGTTTTTTAACCGTACCCGGCCCGCCATGACTGCGGTGAGCTCGGAGCGATTTTACAGGATCGAGCGCGTCGAAAAGATCGGCATCGAATAAACCGCTCAATGCGCGGTAGTCTTCGATCTGCAACTCATCGAGCTTGAGGTTCCTGTCCGCCGCAAGCCGAACGATTCTCCCCACCACCTCGTGCGCTTCACGAAACGGCATCTCTTTCCGCACCAGGTATTCCGCCAGGTCGGTGGCTTCCGTGTATCCGACCCTAAGCGCCTCTCGCATGGCGGTTTCATTCGCTTTCAGGCCGCGTACCAGATGAGTCATAACTCTGAGGGACGACCGCAATGTATCGGCGGTATCAAACGTCGGCTCCTTGTCTTCCTGCAAGTCGCGGTTGTATGCCGGTGGCAAACCTTTCAGCACGGTAAGCACGGCAATCAGGTTGCCGGCCATTCGTCCCGATTTACCTCGAATAAGCTCGGCGCTGTCCGGGTTGCGTTTCTGAGGCATGATGCTCGAACCGGTGGTGAAGTTTTCCGGCAGCTCGACAAAAGAGAACTCGCTGGAAGACCAGAGCACCAACCCCTCCGCCATACGCGAGAGATGCACCTGACACAAGGCCGCTGTGAAAATAAATTCGGCAACAAAGTCCCGGTCGCTCACGGCGTCGATCGAGTTGTCGAACACCGCATCAAAGCCCAATTCTTCCGCTACGAAATCCGGGTCAAGCGGCAAAGTGCTGCCGGCCAGCGCACCGGCTCCCAGCGGCAGCACGTTTGTCCTGCGCCTGCATTGTTCGAGTCGTTCGTCGTCTCGCTTGAACATCGCCGCGCATGAGAGCAGGTGGTGGCCGAAAGTAACCGCCTGAGCTCGCTGCATGTGCGTGTATCCAGGCATGGGCGTTTCGGCATATTCTTCCGCACGGTCGGTCAAAGCGTCGATAAGGGCGGATATTTCGGATCGGGCCGCATCGATCTCGTCGCGCAGCCACATGCGTAAATCCGTCGCAACCTGGTCGTTGCGGCTGCGGCACGTGTGCAATTTCCCCCCAACCGGACCGATAAGCTCTATAAGCCTCGCCTCGATATTCATATGGATGTCTTCGAGTTGAGACTTGTACGGAAAGGTTCCCTTTTTGATTTCCTTTTCGATCGAGCGCAAACCGCGCACAATGGCTGTGGAGTCGCGTTTCGGGATAATTCCCTGCCGCCCAAGCATTCGCGCGTGTGCAATGCTTGCTCGAATATCGACGAGTGCAAGCCTTCTGTCGAAGTGCAGGGATTCTCCGAAGGATTCCATCTCGGGGTGCGGGCCTTTCTTGAATCTGCCGCCCCATGGTTTTTTTACATTATTATCCATAGATTTAGGAATTTAGCCGCGAGTGGGAAAAAGTCAAGGCCAAAGTACGTCCAGCACATCTTGGCTCTTATGCGGTGGAACAAAGTTGCCGGTTGTGTTAGTTTCAAAACCGGATGGGCGCGTAAACAAACCCGCCCGGAGGATTACCACAGGAGGGCATAGCAGAATGGGAGAGGATTGTATTTTTTGCAAAATAGCTGCCGGAGAAATACCGTCGGAGGTGGTTTACGAGGACGATCACGTCAAGGCTTTCAACGACATCAACCCCCTGGCGCCGGTTCATGTAGTGATTATTCCCCGCAAGCATATCGCCACCCTCAATGACGCTACTGCTGAGGATGGCGGGCTTTTGGGAAACATGCTATTGGCGGCGGCGAAAGTTGCGCGGATAAAGGGCGTAGATGAACGTGGTTACCGCGTGGTTTTCAACGTGAATCCGGAGGGCGGTCAGGTGATATTCCATTTGCATCTGCACGTTCTGGGCGGTCGCAAGATGAACGAGCCTCCCGGATGATGACTGCGGAGGTTGATTAAGCGTGGCAAATGCGCCGACAGGGCTCGGTGAAACAATCGCAGGCCGCGACATCGTGGTGTGCGTCGGCGCCGGCGGAGTGGGAAAGACCACCACAAGCGCAGCTATCGGGTTGAAGGAAGCCCTCTCCGGGAAAAAGGTTCTTGCGCTTACCATCGATCCGGCGCGAAGGCTCGCAGACGCGCTGGGTATGCCCGATGTGGGCAACGAAGAACGCTCCATACCCATCGAGCTTACCGGTAAGACGCCGAAGGAAGGGGGTGGCCTGTGGGCGATGATGCTCGAAGCGAAACGTACTTTCGACCAGATGGTCGAGAGATATGCATCGAGCCCCGAAGTGGCCGAGACGATATTTAAAAACCCCTTCTATCGGCACGTCTCGGGGGCGTTGAGCGGTAGCCAGGAATACATGGCTATCGAGAAGCTCAGCGAGTTGCATGAGGAGCGCCGCTACGACTTAATTGTGCTTGATACGCCGCCGAGCGCTAACGCGTTGGACTTTTTAACCGCGCCGGAAAGGATGATGGCTTTCCTGGATCAGAGTGTTCTGCAATGGTTTTTGAAACCTTATCTCACTCTTTCCCGTATGGGAATAAAGACCTTTCAAATAACGAGTCGAGCTTTTCTAAAAGTGGTCGGGAAACTTATCGGCGGGGAGGCAATAAAGGATATATTGGATTTTTTTGAAGGTTTTGAAGGAATGTATGACGGGTTCAGACAGAGGGCGGAGACGGTTGATCGCGTACTGAGGCGCGCCCGAACCGGTTTCGTGCTGGTAGCGACGCCGTCGAGAATGACTCTTGATGAGACCCGGCTGTTTTTGGGAAAGCTCAAAACGATGGGTATGCCGCCTGCTTCCGTCGTAATCAACCGGGCGACTTTGCCGCCTCCGGGAACGGATTTGGGTTGTCTGGATAAAAATTCCGGAACGCTTGAATCCATGGTAGATGAGGTAGGAGGATATGAAACGCCGGAGGGCTCGATAGTGAAATATTTGTGGGAAAACGCACTGAGTTTTCGCGAGCTCATATCGAAGGAAATGAGTGCAATAGAGTCGTTTCGACACGAGCTTGACAGCGCCGTTCCCACGGTGTCGGTTCCCCGGTTCGAGGAAGACATTCACGAACTCGGAGGGCTTTTACAATTAGGTGATGCGCTTTACGAGCCGCAGGTATTCCCCGAATGTTGATACGGACGCGCGATTCGTTCGGGTGCCACGGACACGCGTAACTTGTCCGTGCCAGATCGATAGCACGGATAAGCCCCTGCGGCTATGTTGTAATGACACAAACTCTACAATCGCTTATATTATAACATTAAGGAGGAAAGTCGGTCTTACGGCTTTTTTTATCATGGCCATCGGTATATTCGATTCAGGGATAGGCGGTTTAACGGTACTCAGGGAGATCAAGAGCCTTTTACCGCGAGCGCATCTTATTTACCTCGGAGACACGGCGCGGGTGCCTTACGGCATACGATCTTCGAACACCGTAACGGTATATGCGATGGAAAGCGCACGCTTTTTATCGGAGCGCGGCATAGACATGCTGGTGGTTGCGTGCAATACCAGTTCCGCCGTAGCGATGGATGCGCTGTCGGACGGATTTGACGTACCGGTGCTGGGAGTCATTCATCCGGGCGCAAAGGCTGCGGTACAAACTACGAAGGGAGGAAGGGTGGGAGTACTCGGTACTCCTGCGACAATCTCCAGCAACGCGTATCTCAAAGCAATCCGGCAAATAGATTCGGGCGTGAGCGTTGCCGGGATGCCGTGCCCGTTGTTCGTACCGCTGGTGGAAGAAGGTTGGCTGGAAAACGAGGTAGCCAGGTTGACGGCGCGGGAGTACCTGTACCGCCTGTACCACGCAGACCCCGATATTGATACGATAGTGCTGGGATGCACTCACTACCCGCTGTTGAAGCCTGTATTGAACAAGGTGTCGGCGGGCGTGTTCGAGGGGCCGGTGACTTTGGTGGACAGCGCCCTCGAAACCGCTCGAATGGTTCGGGAGATGGTTGAGGAAAAGAACATTCACACGGACGAAGACGGCGATGTCGAGTATTTCGTAACGGATTTTCCCGAGCGATTTCGTAATGTCGGAAGTATGTTCCTGGGTGAAGATATCGAACAGGCCGAGCAAGTGGCTTTGCCTCAATATGAAGAGTAACGATGGGTGATTTTCGCAAAAGGTTGAGCGAGGGAGTGGTGCTATTCGACGGCGCTATGGGGACGGCATTGCAAAATCGCGGTCTCGAGCCCGGCATGCCGCCGGAAACGATGCTGCTCGAAGACTTTGAACTTGTGGCCGAGATACACGGAGAATATGCGCGCGCGGGAGCAGAAGTGATCACCACCAATTCGTTCGGGGCAAACTCCGTAAAAATCTCGGAGTTCGGTCTTGAAGATCGCTTCGAGGAAATAAACCGCCTGGCGGTGCGTGCGGCGAAAAAACATGCTCAAGGAGCTTTTATTGCGGGAGATATGGGCCCTACGGGGCGGTTTGTCGAGCCGGTGGGAGATCTCGCATGGGACGTTGCCGTCGAGACGTTCGGTAAACAGGCGCGTATCCAGGCCGACGAAGGGGTGGACCTGTTCATTATCGAGACGATGAGCGATATTCGAGAGTTAAAAGCAGCCATATTCGCCATAAGCCCGTACGGGCTTCCGATAGTCGCGATGATGACTTTTGAAGAAAGCGGCCGGTCGACGTTGGGCACGCCGCCGGAGGTGGCGGCGGTGGTGATGAACGCTCTGGGAGTCGATGTCATAGGGTCGAATTGCAGCGTCGGCCCGGACGGTATCGAAAGATGGCTTGCGGCAATGAGGAAAGTGGTGTCCGCGCCGTTGGTGTCAATGCCCAATGCGGGCTTGCCGAAGCTCGATGGAGACAAAACGGTTTTTCCGCTCGGCCCCTCCGAAATGGCCGAATGGGTGGAGAGGTTCCTCGATCTGGGTTGTATCGTTATCGGGAGTTGCTGCGGCTCAACTCCGGCCCACACAAGGGCGCTGGCGGTGGAATTGGAACGACTGGGAAAGGAATGGAGGCGCCCTCCGGCAGATCCGTTACCCGGTGTGACGCGGTTGGCTTCGCGGTCGAAGGTGGTTTTGATAGGTCCGGGCCAACCTCCCGCTGCGGTCGGAGAGAGGATAAATCCCACCGGTAAGAAGGAGTTCAGCGCAGAGCTAAAACGCGGCGAGTTGGATCGAATCAAACGAGAGGCGAGGTTGCAGGAGTCGAGCGGGATCGACGTTATCGATTTGAACGTCGGCGTTCCGGGTGTAAATGAGCCGGAGCTTATGCGCGAAGCGGTATTTGGGGCGGAATCCGCTTGCAGCCTGCCGATTGCCATAGATAGCTCCGACCCGCTTGCCGTCGAGGCCGGACTTGCGGCTTGCGCCGGGAAGCCGCTTATAAACAGCGTTCGCGGCGATAGAAAAAGCCTCAAGAATATTTTACCCCTGGCTCGCAAGTACGGCGCCGCTGTGCTCGGGTTGTGCATGGATGAGAAGGAAGTACCGCAAACGGCCGGGGATCGGATAAAGATAGCGCGGCGGATATTGAGGGCGACGACAAAAGCGGGAATACCCGATCGCGACGTATTGTTGGATCCCGTGACAGTACCGGCAAGCGCAGATCCGAAACAGCCTGCCGAGGCGCTGCGCAGTGTAAGGTATTTTTCCGAAAAGCTTAATCGCGCAACGATGCAAGGAGTCAGCAACGTCAGCTTCGGCCTGCCAAAACGCGCCGCACTGAATGCAGCGTATCTGGCAATGGCAATCGAAGAAGGGCTTAGCGCTTCGTTTGTCAATTTTATGGACGAAAAGACTATGGAGGTATTCTACGCGGCGAGAGTTCTCACCGATAATGACCCTGCCGCAAATGAATATATAAAGTTTGCAACTCGGAGCGAGACGGATACCGGGAAGCCGACTTCGGAAAAAGCCGAGCGGACGGAAATTTCCTCGTGGGAAGATGCTCTTAAAGATGCGGTGATGCATGGTGAGACTTCCGAAGTGTTGAGGATAGTCAACTCGACGCTTGAAAAAGGGGTCTCGCCGATGGACGTCAGCGAACGCGCAATGGTGCCTGCGATAAGGGAAGTGGGCAGATTGTTCGAGACAGGTGAAATATTCCTGCCCAACCTCATGCTTTCCGCCCAGGCGATGGAAGCCGGTATGGCGATAGTGAACGGCGCTATCGAAAAACATGCGAAAGTGGAGGCCGTGGGAACGGTAGTCCTGGCGACGGCGGAGGGAGATATACACGACATTGGAAAAAACATAGTCGCCACCATTTTAAGGACAAATGGGTGGAGAGTGCTGGACCTGGGCAAGAGCGTTAAGGCTGAGGCAATCATACGCGAGGCGGTGGAATCTTCGGCGGATGTCGTCGGAATTTCGGCGCTGATGACCACGACGGTGGTGAGAATTCCGCAGGCTGTCGAGCTTTTGCACAAAAAAGGGATACCTGTGATGATCGGCGGGGCGGTTGTCACGAAGGAATACGCCGACGAAATAGGCGCGGACTTCTACGGCGCTGACGCAATGGCCGCATTGCGCGGCGCTGAAAAACTGAAAAAGTAACGCCGCCTTCCAAGCGGTACAGGACAAGGGGCTTAAGCCCCTTGTCTATCCGTACCGGGCGGGAATTGCGTCCGGTTCTATATTTAGTTCCTGTAGCGAAACATGGTAATTGGGTATTGGCGCCTAAATTTGGAGTGCGGCGGCTTGACGCCGCTTTTATCCATGGTGGCTTAATACCCAGTAATAGCGGCTGTGTCAAGCCACAGCCTTTGAAAGCGGCGTCAAGCCGCCGCACTCCAAAAACTACCTCAGCAGGAAAAAATGGCAGTTTTACAACAGGCACTATTTACGCAAGAAACTCAAAAAATTATCAATTTGCCCCTTGACATGGAATAAAAACCTTGCTAGAATGTCCTTAGTGTATAGACTAATATATTCATAACGTAGACTTGGCATGAATTGAATGAGATTCAGAAAAAGCGCGGAGGGGCTTCTTTCGCATCTGCAAATCTAACCAGGCAAAGCCTGACCCGACAAGGAGGGGTTCAAAATGAAAAAAGGTATGTACATTGTTGGAAGCGTGGCGTTGGTGCTCGTTATAATCGGATTTGTAGGAGCGCTCAATGCAAAAGATGTCACAGGTGATGAGAATGTCACGGTTGGTGCACCGGCAAATTCGTCGTCCACGGAAGTAATCGCAAAACGGACGGAATATTCAAAAACTTATGATAATGGGGATGGTTCTTATACTGCCGTGATACATACGGCGCCTATCCATTATCGTGATCGTTCAGGCTCACTCGAAGGGATCAATACAAATATCCTCAATTTACCCATATACCCAATGGTTTCTACTAAAAGTCTCCCGGAAGAGGAATATTTATTTTCGGCTGAAGAGAATATCCTCCGTGCCTATTTCAAGGCTACCTCTACTCAAGGCAATCTCATGCGCGTGGAATCGGGCGACCACTACATCACCTGGCAGCCCACTATCATGAAATGGGTGGATTCAGAAGGGAACGAGGAAATTATTGCAACTATTAGCGATGTTCCGGGATATACCAAGGGTAACGTGATTACTTATCAGAACATTTTCCCAAATGCTGATCAAGAATTTGAAGTTACACCGGGGAAAGTCAAGGATCGGACTATTCTTTACTCGCCCCCACCGGACACTTCCCTTGTAGGAAATGATGTGTCCCTTGTGATTGAGGGAACAATGGAAATTTCACCGGATATCCATTTTGTTTCTGAGGGCGTAGAACAATATGGTAATTTCACCACGAGTTTTAATATTCTTTTGGAGGACATTGAGGGTAGCCAAATTATGAGTATTGCGGCACCCTTTGCATACAGCGCCACTAATGAAACAATGCGCTTTCCATTAAGTCAAAGCGTCACCAAGGCAGGCTCAATAACATTTCTTAATATATCTATCCCTATCAATGTGCTCAAAGATAATACATATCCTCTTGTGATTGACCCAACTTTGATTACAATTGAACCAAATCATGATACTTGGGGTAGCCCTGACAATCCGACAATTCCACAGGGTGATGCAAATATATTGGTAGTCGGAGGATCTGATGCTCTAAGACGTGCATGGACAGTAATTCGATTCAATTTAAGTGGCATTCCAGGAGGCGCAGATATCACTGGTGCAAATTTACAATTATTTAATGAGGGTTTTGATAGTGGAGATGTAACCGTACATAGAATTTCCACAACCGGCGAAGGCTGCTATTGGAACGAAAGCACTTTAGTATGGAATG
>Ga0180432_10002443_pt1 | contig 27816 bp, 23 predicted proteins | sample SS_ome_10_FD_132414 | JGI IMG/M metagenome (GOLD analysis project Ga0180432, IMG submission 132414) | Hypersaline lake sediment archaeal communities from the Salton Sea, California, USA - SS_1_MS_2 metaG | ecosystem: Environmental > Aquatic > Non-marine Saline and Alkaline > Hypersaline >... | reverse complement strand
GAGTAGGTTCCCTGGGGACATGTCTCCACACAAGACGATCCGGAAAGGGAGTAGCCTGAAGAACATGCAGAGCAACCTGAACCATTGCAAGCCGAACACCCGGTGGGGCATGGTGCACAAAGGCCATTGGAAGGGTAAGTGGTTGAAGGGCAAGAGGTCACACACTGGCCATTCGATCCAAAGGTGCCCGAAGGACACTTTGACACACAAGATCCAGAATATAAAAAGTAGCCTGATGAACACTTTGTACACATGCCAGATCCATCACAAGACTCACAGTTTGACCCACATCCGACACATTTTCCTGCTTGAGGAGTCGTCCCTGTGGGACACTGGGTGACACACTTATCACCGTCGAGGTAGTATCCAGAGGAGCAAGTCTGGCAACCGCTTCCGTTACAGGCCGAACATCCGGTGGGACAGGGGACACACACACCAGCAGCCCCATAGGATCCTGTAGGGCAGGTGGCCACACAGGCTCCTTTGTCAGTGAGGAAGTAGCCCGAGGAACACGTTTGACACCCAGACCCATCACAAGATGCACAGTGAGAAGAGCAAGGAACACATGATCCCCCCGATGGATAGGTGCCGGAGGGGCAAGAGGACACACATGAAGTTCCAGACTTTGAGTAGCCTGAGATGCAAGATTGACATCCGGATCCGTTGCATGTGGCGCATCCTTCAGGGCACTTCACACACACACCATTCGATCCATAGGTTCCGTCTGGACACTGAGAGACACAAGATTCATCTGAAAGGAAGTAACCCGAAGCACACTTCGAACACCCAGATCCATCACAAGTAGCACAATTCGATGAGCAAGGTACACACTTTCCATTTGATCCATAGGTGCCGGTTGGACAGGTGGCCACACACTTTCCACCATATAAGAAGTATCCTGAAGAACATGTTTGGCAGGTAGAGGGGTTCGTGCATGTTTGACAATTGGCAACATCACAGTTGGGAATGCATCCAGTTGGTGGAGCTGATGCTTCAAGGTTTGATGATGGAGACCAATGAGTTCCTGAAGGGCAGGCCACACAAGTGGTGCCATTCCAATGGGTGCCGTTTGTGCAATCAGTACACTCGGTCGAAGTACAAGAAGAGCATGACCCAAACAGGGATGAACAAGAGGCACAGGTTCCATCCGACTTTACGGCGTAACCATCATTGCAAACCGAGCACTTTGTGGAGGACCCAGACGCACACGTCTTACAGTTGGAAACATTGCATTGGACGGGTGTGGGAGTGTTGGGTGTACAAGAAGGTCCATGGAAACCTGGAGAACACTGAGCACATTGGCTTGACGATCCAGAAACACAAGTGACACAGTTGGAAACATTGCATTGGACGGGTGTGGGAGTGTTGGGTTCGCAGGAGGGACCATGGAAACCAGAGTCGCATGTTTCGCATTGGGTTGAAGACCCATCCACACACTTTGCACAGTGTAAGACATTGCATTGGACGGGTGTGGGGGTGTTTGGTTGGCAAATATCACCCTTCAAGGTGTAGCCTGACTTACAAGTTTGACACTTTGTGGGGTCACCCGAAGCGCAGGTTTGGCATCCAGCCACCTGACATCCATGCGTCGCTGGAGTGTTGGGGAGGATTTGGCACTGGTCGCCTGAGTAGTTGAGAGGACAAATGCAGAGACCTGTTGAGGTGTCACAGTAGCCATTAATGCAAGCGGGGGAACATGTCTTTGACACGGCCGTCACACCTCTCCACTGGGGCGGGATGAACTGCCACTCGTAGATGCCAACGTCTTTGATGTTTAAGAAGGACGCCGTCAAATTCAGCATCTCCTCAAACTTATCCCAATCCCAAGATCCAAAGCCGTCAAAGGTTCCACAGAAAGACACCCCTGGGGTGTTAGCCCACAGGTCCACGTCCTTTTGGATGCACGTGTTGTAGCCGTCAATCGCATGAGACCTCTCAATGGAGAAGAGGGGACAGATGCCCACATTTTCTGGTTTGCAAAAGTTTTGTGCACCTTGAGTCTTCAGGTATGGTTGCCAAGCGGCCAACATTCCATTTGGATCATTCCTGTAGGTCTGGTAGATTTTCTGTCTGCAGTTGCGGCAGTTTTCACAGTCGGCAGGTGAGTTATTGGAGTCGACACAGGTTTGGTAGTCGGTGTAGGAGGCCCCCTTACACATGTCACAGGGGGACGAGAAGGCACTTGGTGACTTACACGATTGGGTGTCTCCTAGTATTTGCGAACAAGTTTCATAACAGTCGCGCTGGCACACATTATTCACAAGAGTCCATCCCTGCACACAAGCGGAACATGTGCCATCAGGGCACGATGTACAATAGCCAGACGTTTTACAGTCCAAGTTGCCGGTATTTGTGGCGCCTGCTCGTTGACCTAAGGTAAGCGAAAGGTCAGCAGAAGTTGAATCGCACATTGACGCAGCGAGGGGTGGGGGAACGTAGTCCTTATACAGTGGACAAATCTTAAGCTCATTGATCCAGTAGAGTTCAGGGTAGGCGGCGTTGGAGCCAAGGGCAGAGGGAGTGAGGGATCCCTGCTTCGCCACACCAATCTCATTGATCCAGGACTTTGACGAGTCTGAAGGCAGGGGTGCATAATGGAGAGCGGCCTGCCAAGCTTGGGCCATCCCGTACTTATCGGCACCATAGACACCCAAGTCTTCACCGTCAAAGGCAATTGCCGTGATGCGTCGCTTTGTCGTTCCATCCGCGACGGCCATTTGGTTCACGTCGTTGATCCATGCCATGAGCTGCTCAAGGTTGTTGGGGGTTCCGTCCTCAAACCCGATGCAACAGGGTTTGGATGCGTCTTCGCACACGTACTTTACAACTCCACAAGCATTGGCCTTTCCGTCCTCTGTGCCCCCAAAGCATTCCTTCCCATCCCCCGAGCAGTAGTGGTAGGGTTGGTGAAAGACCCCAAAGTAGGGAGCCTCTTGAGGAATCGTGTTTTTGTAGCCGGGATTGTTGTACTTAATGCCACCCGTCAGCTTTGGCTTATAGGACCAAGCGTCCTTTGGGTCAACATCGGGAAGCACGCCAATCACCACAGAGGGATCCACCCCCTGCCGGTCAAACTCCTTCAGGTAAGAGTTTAACACAAAATTGGGTTGGGCATAGGCAAAGGTTTTTACACAGTTCTTCATGGCCCCTGGGTCGGCAATCACAAGAAAGACGCGGTCAATCAGCTGATCCTTCACAAACTTAATCATTTCAGACACGTAGCGTGCACACAAGTTGGGATCCGATTGGATCGACGCGTTAATCCCCTCGTGCCACAGGGTGAAACGTGCCGTTCGGCCGGCCTTTAAGGGTTTCTTTGCCATCCAAGTCTGGGTGTAGGCCTGTGCGTAGGCAGGCATGGTGAGAAGGGGGGATGCAGGACCAGGCGTTGGCGAGGTCAGGGGTGGAAGGGGTGGCCGGTCGCCATAAGGGCAATTGGCTTCACAAGAGGCCTTCTTTGAGTAGACGGTTCCCTTAAACCCCGTTGGTGGATGGACACATCCCACATTTTCTACACATCCAAACTCTCCACACTCAATGAGGTTGGGTGATGCGTTGCCGCAGTGACACAGGCCGGAAGTTTTACAGTAGGACGACGCCCCACATGCTTTCACACAGGTAACACTCCAAGATGGGTTTGTTGGACCCACACATGCATTTCCTTCCCCACCACCCGGGTTCTTTCCCACACAGTTGGCTTTGATGCATGCCTCCAACGAGTCAAAGGCCCCAGGTGGTTTTTCCGTCATGTTGGCACCCGTTCCCCCTGTGAGGGTGCATCCAATGTTGGGGTCGCAGGTGTACCATCCACAAGTAACTTCATAGCAAGGATGGCATGTGCCCTTTTCCGTGCAGTAGGCCCCTGAGGCCCCTGACCCGCATTCCTTTACACACTTTGGGTTTCCTCCACCCACATTAGCGTCAGTGGGTTGAGTCACGTTGCACTCGGCCTTACAACCATTCATTGTCGAGTAGGACTGAAGACCCGATTGGGGTGATATGGTGCCCACACATCCAGTCACTGGCATGCACTGGTAGACTTCATTCGCTTGGCATTTCACAGTCTTTTTCGCGCAGGGAGATGAGAGGTCGTGGGCATGGCAGGAGATAAACCCCTTGTTGTCTTTGCAGTAGGCCCGGGGGTCGTTGCATTCTTTTCTACAGAACGCATTTGCTGGAGACACTGGTGCCCCACCAAGGGTGACATCTAAAGGTCCCAAGTCAAAGGGACTGTAATAGGTTCCATAATCCATTTTTATTTTTAAGCAGATTTAAGTTGGTGAGACATACTAAGTCGAGGGGACAAATTCCCAGTCAAGCTGTTTGCAAATAAACCTCCAAATTTCGTCGTGGGTCTGAAGGTTTTTTGGGCCTTTGAGGAGAGGGAAATATGCCGTCCAGTAGTTCAACCCAATCAATTGCACAAGCTTATGCATGCAATAGTTGTAGGCCACAAAGTTTCGTCGGGTTTTTTCGGCTTCCTCGAAAGGCTCCTGCACGGCACGGAACATAATGTAGAGCTTTGACTTTTGCTCCTCCGAAAACATTTCAAGCGGCTGATTGGTGAGGACCGAGTGGATCTGAGGAATGGCAGGGTAGTACTTATTGAGTTTCAGGTCGTGAACGGCGTCATGCACGTGTTCAATGGTCAACTTATCACAGGGAATGTTGCGCTGGGCTAAGAGAGCCATGATGCGCTGGTAGGTGTCGAGGGTGACGTCAATCTTTTTCTTTGCTTGAGCCTTTCCCATGATTTCCCAAAAGTGACCATGGCGTTCGTAGTTGAACCGGTTGAATTCCATGTTGCGGCCAAAGCCCATCGAGGCGGATGTGACGTCAAGGAAGGGTCGGGTCTTTTGGCACTGGGGACAAATGAGGAGGGGATGGGTTACGGCAATCTCCATGGCAATGTCACAGTTGTCACAAATGTCGTGAGGGTTCATATAGAGTTTTGAGTCTTCATCGTCAAGTTCGACCATCAACTCGTCCATGACCACCTCAGGGTCATCCTCCTTTTCGGCACCAATCGTTGCAATCATGTCTTCTTCAATCTTTGCATCGGTACGTTGTTCTTGAAGAACAAACTTTTTCTTCTTCACTTGGGGAATATGGTCCACAAGGAGGGATGACTTTTTGCGCTTCTTTGTTTCTTCTTCCTCCCGTCGTCTCACAAACTCTCGTGAAAAGGGAGCCACTTTTTCTTCAAATTCTTTCTCATGGTCTCCCCTCTCAAGTCGTTTAATGGCCTTTTTTAACATTTCCATATTGGCTTCGACACCCTTTGCCTTTCGAAAAAACATGGGTTTATCCTTAATCCTTTCATACTCCTCTTCAAAACTGTTTAGGGTAGCCTTCATCCGGGGTAAAGACTCGGACAACGCCTTAATCTCGCCCCTCTTTTTTCGGAGGAGGGAATGAAAATGGGCTCCCACAGATTGTTTTGGCGCCGGGGGAGGAGGCATACTTTTTGCTATAAGCGCAGAAAGATTGAATGGGCAAAATAAATTTATTTTTTTTCAGTTGTTACGAAAATTATAACAAAATCTTCACCGTCTTTTCTGCATCAAGAGAGGTTTGAAAGGCAATGTACGATTCGCCATCACATCCCCTCCAAGCATTCAGGCGTCGAATAATTTTCGACAGGCCATAGGGACATTCAATTCCTTGGAAAGCTTTCACCCTTGACGATTCCATTAAGAATTCAAAAGCAACCCCGAGAGGCTTTTCATCTCCGTTTGAGCCGACAATGATTGACTTTTTCGTCACCGACGTTACATTGTGCTGAAAGGCAATCCAATCAATGATGATGGCAAAGGGGAAATCCCCAATCAGTTCGAGTTTTACCACGGCCAAATCCGCGTCGGGGTCCATCATTCCACAACACTCCCGTCGCCGGCACTGGGACTGGACTCCAAGAACGTTTGCACTGTAGGAGCCTTCACCAACCTGGGTGCCAAAGGCCTTTGCAACAAAGCGGAAGCAAAGACATTCAACGTCGATTCCCCTTTCCGCCATGGTGTCTCTAAGAACTGTGTGGATGGACCTTTGATGTATAGGACGTCGATCCGAAAAGATGTTCTTCAGGTCCTTATAGAGGTGGGCATAGGCCTTCATGGCAATCGGTGGACCGGCCACCCACCAGTCGTGATAACCCACAGCGGCAAAATTCAAGTTCCGTGGGTTTTGCTTCATTAAGATGGTGAGGGCCGTTGGTGTGAGGGCCGCATAGGAAAGCGCAGAAGGCACAATCATGTCGGCCCGATGCGAAATGACGAGGTCATAGACTTCACGCGAGGCTTCCATTAAGGAGAATGCTTGGAAGGTTGAGTAGTAGGTGGACCACCACCGTTGAAGGTTGACCGGGGTTCGTGTTAAGTGAGAACACTCGGGAGCGACTTCATCCTTCAGGTAGGGAGTGTAGGCATCCTCAAAGGACTTTGATAAGGGCTCAAAAATGGTCGCCTTTGCATTTAAGCTTTTTGCCCACTTCTCACACTCTTCCTTAAATTCTTCCTCGTACCACCCGTGAATGTACACGTCCACCCCACACCCCGCTAAGCGGGCCGCACCGATTGCCTTTTGGACCGAGTGGAGCACGGGAGGAAGGGATGCGACAATGAGGGCGTCTTTACTCATGGAGGCATGGGATCCGGAGGTGACCCGCGCAAAGCAAGCACCTCGAATGCAAACGGCAAGGCGTCGATGGCCACGAATGCGCGAAGGAATGAGGGCGTCTGAGCATCCCTTCCAACTCTCAGGATGGGAGACGTGGCAGGAGCCAATTGGGTGAAAGGGGCAATTTCCAAGAAGGGCAGCGAAACAAAAGGGAGAGTCAAAGTAGGAAGCATGTTTAAAGTCAATCACAAAGCCTGTGGATCCTGAGGCCAAAAGGTGGCCAGGTCTCTCAAGAAAGCCATGGCAAACGGAAAAGTCATTGACCAAAAATGAATGCACGGCAAAAAGATTGGCTTTGTCTTCAATCACCTTTGGATCGGGAATGCGAAAGTAGGTGATCCGTTGTCTCTCTTGGTCAATTGTGAAGATGGAGGGAAGACGGATGGTTAATTTTTCAGGGGGCCCATCGTCAACCTCACAACACCAAAGTTCCTTCAGGGTGACAAAGAAGAAGACTTCCCGTGCAAATTCATTTTGATCTTCAAAAATCTTCAAGATGCGATTATAAGACACGCCGTAGGTTTTCACGGTGGAATCGGCAGAGGTGGTTAGGGCTTCCAAAGACGAGAGGTCATAATCTAAGTTTCCTCTGTAGGGACGGCTGAGGTGAGCCAATACATCTGATTCTCCCCTGTGTCTAGTATCCATTGTTTTCATTTCAATGTTTATTTGATGGGGGAAACGTCTCAACAAACTTTCTTATTACTAAAGGCCATCCAACCATTTTTCGGCATCTTCAACAGACTTTGCAGCATAGTAGGGTTTCTGAAGAGTGACCCTTTCAAGAATGGCTTGAACAAGTTGACGTACAATTGAGTTGGAAAAGATAATCGCCGTCCCCTTCACCCCATCCACTAAGCGAGCCTTTTCATCCCCTTCAACCTTTGCCGATCCTTCCTTTGCAATGCGTTTCACAAAATCGACCTGGGCATCCATGTAAGGAAGGCAAGAAAAAATCGACATTCCCTCAAGACTAAAAATAAATCGAATGGTTTGATCCATCGAAAGGGCCGCTTTCAAAAGGGCTTCAAACTCGGTGAGGTAATCATCCATTTCCTGCTGAGACCCCGGAGAACGATGAAAAGTCAGGCGAACCTTTGGAAAGGCTGAAAGATCAAACTCGGCAAATTTGGGAGATGCCATATTTATTCAATTGAGGAAAAAAGAAGGCTTCGCAAAGTGAATCGTTTGGAATCCAACACATTTCTGAAACTCCCGTGCTCTTTCACAAACCCAAAGATATCCATGGATGATCAATGTGTACGGTGTCATGGTTAAGTTTATGTGAATTGTTATTCTGAGTTTTACTAAGAACAAGAGGATCTTACTGATCAAGAAGGAATAAACTCTAGCTGGGAATGGGTTCCTCCGAACAGTAAGTGTCAATTTCTGCTTGGAAGACAGGCCACACATCGCTTGGTGTTGTGAGGAGGGAGGACATTGGAGGTCAATCTAAAAAGTGGGGTAACAATCAGTCACGGGAATTGAAGCGTTGTAAGAGGGAAAGGGACGAGTGCAACCGGCACGCACGGCGGCTTGGACATTGGCGTTGTGAAGGGAGTACCCACCGGCAGCTTCAAGGTTGGATGAAGCGTAGCCACCCACGCGGGCGCGGAACTGAGGGGTAAAGACGTTCTTAAGGTTGGTGTAGGTGGGTTTCTCATTCATGGCAGCGATCCAAGAGGAACGAATGGCACAAGGAGAAATTTTCGTGGGAACGGCGGCCATCACAGAAGGCACGGCCATTCCGGCAGGAGTGAGGTACTCAAAGGTGTGGGGCTGAGGCCTGGACATTTTATTCTTTATCGGTTTTTTATTCTTTAAGATTCTATTATTTTTCTCGAGGAATCAATTTGGTCGAGGCCCTTTTCAACTAAGTAGTCAATAGCAATTCTTTCTACTAAGGACTTTTCACTTATGCATCCTTCCTCCATCGTGCGCCTTTCCCCTTCAAGTAGGTCACCATTCCACTCCACCGAAAACCCTTCACTCACATAGCTAATTCCTTCGGTGTCGTCCTGGCACCCCCTCTCGATCCAGTAGGATCCTTTTTCTCTCAACTGGCGAACAAATGCATAAAATCGATTTGAATATGACATTTTTTTAAATGTCAATAAATGTCTGCCAGGGCTACTCTTTATTTTATAAAATTGAACTGAAATGCGATGGGTAATGTAACACACCGTCAATGATTATCAAATAAATCTTAAAATAAATGTCAAACTCAAATTGGGCAGGCTTCTCAAAGTGCACAACCTTTGGCCCTCTGGACGCATCTAACGACATGAGGTCTGGAATGAATTACCATGGCCACCATCATCGCCATCATCGCCACCATCATCGCCACCACTCGACCCATAGCAATCCCGCCCACTTTGTTCCGCAGCCGACACCCACCCACTTTGTTCCGCAGCCGACACCCACCCACTTTGTTCCGCAGCAACCTTCTTTAAACCGTTTCCAAACCCAATGTGAAGAGTCTTTAGGTCAATTTTTGGATTCGCTCACCAATAAAATCGATTCCGTGAGTGATAAAAGATACCTTTTCACTGGGATGGAGGTGCGTCTGAATCCAGGAAACATCGATGCATCATGTTACGAGGGCCAATGGACGTAGAGTCTAAAATTTATTCTGCCTTTCCAATCTGGACAATTGAGAACGATGTGGAAAACGACTTATGCTCGTCCTGAACTTGTTGGTAGAGGGTGGCAAACACGTCATGGAGACGCTCAACAAACTTATCACTCTTCATCAGCTGGATGTGGGTCGTCTTATCAAAAGGTCTATCAAGTTCCACCTTTGGGTAGATTTCCTTCATGGTTTCCTGAAAGGCCTTTGTGAACAGTTCCCTCACGGTTGACTTTGGAATGCGATCCGTCTTTGTCGACACGTCCACTCTAACCCTATACGGAATAACCTCTCCCGTCATGGGGTCGGTGTAGGCGTGGTCCTCTTCAAGAGTGTCTGGGTGCTTATCGGCGAGATGAGCATAGATCCCCTGGTCTTGCATCCTCACCCTTTGCTCGGCCGCCTTTCGCTTCTCCGCCTGGCCCTTATCAAACTCCCTGTAGGCTCTTTGGTTGGCCGTAAACCGCTGGGCCAACTTTGCCATAGTCTTTGGGGCCTTTGCAACCTCGACCACCCTCTCGTGTTCCTTTGGGGCGGTCGTGTTTACTTTGATGGCCTTTGACGTTTTGATTGACTGGAGCTCAAAGGTGTGAAACAAAAGCTTGGACATGATGTCCCCTGCCGATCCTTCAATGGTCACTGGTTTCGTCTCAACCTTGGGTTCTTTAGGTTCAAACGGAGGAACTGATTCACTTGGTACATCCGACATTTTGTTTTTCATCAACATAGAATCTTCTTCATTTCAAACTTAGTTAATTTTGAAGTTTCATCACATCTCTGTTCTCATGTATGGATCCACCCCTCAGTCAACCCTTGTGGTGATGCCCCCCAAGGATGACTGGGGTCCCTTTGTGGAAATCAAGAAGCACCACATGAACCCCCGTATAAAGCGTCCTCCTTACCCCCACATTACTATGATGCAACCCTTTGTCGAACCTCATGCCTTTGGAGAGGTGGCCGAGATTCTAACCAAGGCCTTAGCAGAGGTTGACCCCTTTGAGTGCACCTTGGAAGACTTTAAGATTTTCGACAATGGAAAGTCTCAGACCCTCTTTATCGATCCGGTGTGTGATCCGCCTGGCTCTCTCGAAAGGGTCTATGGCATCTTAGAAGCAACCCTCCCAGCCTATGCCTTAAAGAAAGGGTTTTGTGCCCACATTGGGATTGGGTTCTTTCGCAACTTGGCAAAAGCCAAAGAATGTCTCGAGACTTACCAAGCCTCTTGGACACCCATTCGTTTTCGAGTGACCCACTTGGACATCAACTACCGAGAGTCGGCAACGACTCCCTTTTCTTCGCGGATGCGTATTCCTCTTCGTTCTTCGCCTGTTGGTTCTTCATAACCTTACAATGAATGTCTCAAATTTTTGATCTTTTGTCCATTCCTCAATCATTCTTAAGTAGATTTTCCAAGATCCACCGGCTAATCCACACCCAATCCCATAGGGAAAGTAGACTTTTTCAATACCATCAATCTTAGAAATCTTAGTCAAGGCGTCACGAAACCATGCTTCACGCATTTCCTTTGTATCATTAGACCACTTTGGCTTTCCTGGATAGAATTGGCCTAAGAGATTGATTACTGGATGGCGGACGGTAATCTCCCCTGGCACCCTTTTACTCCCATCTCCATAGATGTTGGCATGGGGATATTTGTCAAAAATGTCTTTGGATAATCCAAGACCTCGAGTCGTTTTGCAATTGCACTGATGGACAATGTAATCATTAGGTCCTAAACCCAACTTGAGAAGGTCTCCTGAGATGAGGGTTGACATTTTATTGTGATATGTCGTGGGATCCTAAGGCCAAACTTAAATTTTCCTTAGGATAACAAGAGTGTTGCACTCCTTTTGAATAAAATTTTACTTCTGGTTATAATTTTCGTAAAGAAAATTCGCCATCTTTGGCAAACCGAAAGACATTTCATATGTGGTTTGGCCATATAATTCAATTTATAAACATTTTGCCATGACAATGTACTGGCGAGTCTCTTGGCCTGACCGTCCCTGGAGGCGATGGACTTGTACCTTTCTGCGTGCTCTCGTCGTGATTCCAATAATCACAGGTTCACAGTTAAGACGGTCCAAATAGACCTTCTTTGCTAAGGGAACCTTTGCAGAAACATCATGGCCTCCAACCTCAAGAATGAGAGAGGTGTATCCCTTTCTTTGTGCAAAGTTTTCAGCAGAGCGGAAGAGGTCGGGGACAAGATCATTTGAAAGATCGTCAGGAAGCACTACCTTTGAGTTTTTGCAAAGGAGGATAATCTCGTAAGGAGGTTTGGCACCTTGGCCGAGTGGAGCTCCATGGCAATTAAAGGAGGGGAAGGACTTATTATAATTCTTTGTGACCTCATCCCAAGATTTCTTTCCATTGTCAAGGGCTTCACTAGGCACCTTATAGGTTTTGACATTTTCCCACCCTCTCTCCTTATTGTCCTTATGGGTCCATGGTTGATGAAGAGGACCTCCAAGAAGGACGGCTACAAGTTTACCACGATAGTAGGCCCTAAAGATGGTCACCTCATCACGATCTTCAAAGAATCCCCTAATTTCCTCTGGAGTATACGTCGCAAATTCGCCACGCGTGCAAAATCCTTCCTCGGCCATATGCATAAAGATTTGCTCCAACTCATCTTCGGGAACGGTGTGGAAGGGGCGATGGTCAATGGTTAAGCCTGATGGTCTGTGGGAGGATGACGCCTTATGGGATGATGAGGGTGTTCGCCGAGGTGGGGGAGACGGAGGTGGGGGAGACGAGGATGATGACGAGGATGATGACGAGGATGATGACGAGGATGATGACGAGGATGATGACGAGGATGATGACGAAGAGATTGAAAAATTCTTTCCTTTCTTGAATCTCTTTGTGTTTTCCTTCAAGGTATTAATCGTTTCTTTAATGGCTTCCAAGTTCATTCGTTGCCTCTTGGCAAATTTTTCGACTGACCCCGGTCCTGAAGACATTTGAATGTGTTGCATTCGCTTATTGACTTTATCTTGAAGCCAACCCAGCATGCCATTCATCAGCTTTGCACCCTCAACCTTATCAGTTAAGGCGTTGAAGTACGGAAGGTTGTCGTCAATCATTTCCAGTGCGACTTCGAGGGCTTCAGGGGAAACGGTCTTTCCCAAAGCCTTTTGGATTGATCGCAGCCGTGCTTGGCGAGAGGCATCGACCTCCCGACGTGTGACAAGCTTTTTTGCGTAGGCATCCATGTCGCTGAGGGAAATTCCGAGTTCTGCGGCGGCCGTTTCAGCGGCTTCGAGAAGGCCTTCCACAGTGTCTTCTCCATTTCTATAGGCCCGGTAGACGTCAAGACATGATGAAAGTTTTTTGACGACTTTCTTTTGATCCACGCTTGGGGATTCTCCTTCAACCCTCAACTCCCCGCGAATTGCGTCGGCAACCTCCTGAATGGACTTTTCCTTATTCAGCATGGCCATGCCATTTTGAACGGCCCTCACAAAATGTTGAGCCCTTTTCAGAATAGTGGAAGATGAAGTTTCAGACGATGAGTTTTGAGCCATTTATTCGTATCAATTAAAATGAATGTTATCACCGGTGAAAAATGTGGAGCCATCAATTCCTTTCCACCAGTGTCTTTAATTGAAGGGTTTCTCTACATTGGCTCCCAAAAAGATGCATCCAATGAAGCCTTTCTTGACGCTGTCGGTATTTCTGGAGTTCTTAACATGGGCCACACTTGTGGGCGCCCCGTGTGGGTAAGTCATTTAGATACCAAACAAAAACAAAAATACGCCTACATGGAGATCCATGCCTTGGATGCCCCAGGTTATCCCCTTCTCAATCATCTGAAGGAAGCCGTTCCCTTTTTGGAAGCCCATCGAAAGGCAGGAAAGAAAGTCTTAATTTCATGCCACCAAGGTATCAACCGATCGGCGACCATTGCGGCCGCTTACCTCTCGGCTCTTACCAACACCCCCATGCCAGAGATTATTGAGGGAATGAGGGCTAAGCGTCCAGTCCTTCATAACGATTCTTTTGTGGCGTCCCTCTTAGCTTGGGATCGTGAGCCTTTGAGAAAGGCCTTAAGATCATTTAAAACATAATTCTGCGCACACACGGTTGCCCTTTTTTGAGATGAAGCGAGGAGCACCACACGACGGGCAAGCATGGCGAGTCAAAATGTCATCCTTCCCCAACTTTGCCTCCACCTTTGCAATCCTTTCACGAAGGCGACCCACAATCGAGTGGATCGATCCCGTCCGATAAACCTTTTCGGCCTTTAGCAGAGGACGTTGATCTCCCGACCTCGTTTCATACATGCCCACCACTCGAATAGCGTCCGTGTCTTTTGCCCGACACTCGTGGTATTGGATGGTGGAGTAAACGACGACATAGAGGTTGGGTTTTCCTCGCACTTCCTTCACGTAGATGCACTCCCTTGACCCAAACTCCTTATGGAATGACCCCCGTGCAAATCCATTGTCAAACAAAAAATCACGGAGGGCATAGGCGAGGCCATACCTCTCAAGTTCAACGTGAGGATCATAGGTCTTTTTACGATCAACGGACCGCGATCGATTATACAATTCTCTCGACCTCGCCCTCCGTTCCTTCAGAGTTGATTTTCTGGGTTTCGATGACGAATGGTGACTTGGCATGTTTTACCTTAAATTCAAGAAATAAATATTTATTTTAGACAGTCGTTGCTGCCGTAACATCACTGGGAAGTTCATCAATTTGGGTCGAGTAGTAGGCCTCCACCTCCTTCATCCGAGACACCTCATCTCGGGAAATGAGGTTGATGGCCACACCCTTACGGCCGAAACGGGCAGATCGACCAATCCGGTGGACATAGTTCTCCTTTGAAAAGGGAAAGTCAAAGTTGATGACCAACGACACTTGCTGAACGTCAATGCCACGTGCCAAAAGGTCAGTCGCGATGAGCACCCGCGCCGATCCCGAACGGAATTCATTCATGATGTGGGTTCGCTCCGACTGTTCCATGTCGGAGTGGATGAGAGAAATGGTAAAATCTCGCTTCCGCATCTCGTAGGCGAGACGGTCTCCATCAGAGCGACGGTTCACAAAGATGATTGCTTGTGAAATTGACAGAGACTCGTAAAGGTCACAGAGGGTATCAAGTTTCCATGTCGGGTCCTCAACGTAGACATAGTACTGCTTCAAACCCTCAAGAGTGACTTGGTCCTTCTTCACAAGAATGTGCTGGGGGTTCTTCATAAACTTTTTGGTAATCTCAATGGCTTCCTCAGGCATGGTCGCCGAGAAGATGGCGACTCGAGTAGAAGGGGGAAGACCACGGGTAAAAATCTCGTGAATCTGATCGCGGAAGCCACGGTCGAGCATCTCATCTGCTTCGTCGAGGATGAAAAACTTGAGATGTCTTAAGGAAAGAGCGCCACGGTCAATCATGTCAAGAACACGACCAGGGGTGCCTGCAACAAAGTGAACGCCAGAGCGAAAGGTGGAGAGGTCGTCCCGCACCGAAGTACCCCCAATGCATGCATGGACCTTAATTCCCATGTATTCCGAGAGACTTTCGACAACCTTTTTGATTTGGTCTGCCAAGTCACGAGTCGGACAAAGGACAATCACTTGGACTTCCTTCAGGGATGTGTCAATGGATGCTAAGGAACCAATCGAAAAGGCTCCCGTCTTTCCCGTGCCCGATTGAGCCTGGGCAATCAAGTCTCGCTCTGTATCATAAATCATGTACGGAATTGCCTTTGATTGAATGGGTGAGGGATGCTCAAACCCATAAGAGTAAATGCCCCGCAACAAAGTTTCAGGGAGCTTGAGGTCGTCAAAGGACGACACTGGATCAAGAGATGTTTTGGATTCGCTAGTTGCCATGTTTTGTTATGTGATGATTTGATTTTGTGATTGGGTTGAACAATTTATTTATTTTATCGATGACTGGCTCTCACATTTCCCCCATTCATCATGGAAACAAAGCGGTCCACCATCCAAGACCTCCTGATCACTAAGCCTTTTGGCCAAGAGGTAGTCGTCTATGGATGGATCAAGTCTTTGCGTAGACAAGCACGTGTTGCCTTTGTTCACTTATACGATGGGTCAACGCCAAGCTTTCTTCAACTCGTCATGCTTCCAAAGATTCACGAGTCAATTCCTCATATTCTTGAGGCCGGTTTGAAGGACGCCGGTCTCGTCGTACGAGGTGAGGTTTGTGCACCAAAGGGTGGAAAATCGGCAGAAGATGGTGGTCAAGATGTGGAACTCTTTGTGAAGGAAGTGTTGTTTTATGGCCATCGACCCGAAGAAGAAGAACGACCTTATCCCGTAGCAGTCGACACAGTACCTCCCGAGTCTCTCCGCACCCTTCCTCACATGCGTCCTCGGACAACCCTTGGCCAGACGATGGCCTTTGCTCGCCATAAGGCCATGATGGAAACCCACACGTTTTTTGACGGACGAGGCTTTAAGTGGATTGGGACACCCATCATTTCAGGCTCTGATTGTGAGGGTGCAGGCGAACAATTTTCCTTAATGGATGACCCCACAAAGCCATTCTTTGGTGGAGATCGAGCTCATCTTACCGTGTCAGGCCAGGTAGACCTCGAACCCTTTATTGCAGCAGGGTCCGTCTACACTTTTGGCCCCACCTTTCGTGCGGAGCATTCAAAGACGAAGCGTCACCTTTCCGAGTTTTGGATGGTGGAGCCAGAGATGTTGGGCACCATGGCTGAAGTGATGGATTTGGCCGAAGCTTATGTGAAGCACCTCTTGACAATTCCTTCTAAGTATCCCGGCCATGGATTGACTCCACTTCATTACGATCTGGAAACTCCTTTTGTTCGCATCACCTACACCGAAGCCGTGCGCCTTTTGCAAGAGGAAACTGTCGACGATCCTTCCTTTTTTCTTTCCTGGGGAGACGATCTCTCTTCCGATATGGAAATGTTGTTGACTTCTCACTTTAAGTCACCCGTCTTTGTGACCCACTATCCTCGTGCCTTAAAGGCCTTTTACATGCGGCAGACAAGGACTAAAGAGGCACCTGATCGCCAGACAGTCGAAGCCTTTGATCTTCTCATGCCAGGCATTGGTGAGATTATTGGCGGATCGGCCCGTGAAGAGGATGAGACTCGTTTGATTGCAGCAATGGTGGCAAGGGGTATGGATCTGAAACCCTATCAGGCCTACCTTGACATGCGTCACTGGGGAACCCTTCCTCACGGTGGTTTTGGTCTCGGCTTTGAGAGGATTGTTTCAGTTTTAACTGGCGATTCTCACCTTCGTGAGATTACTCCCTATGTTCGTGCCTATGGGGCTTCATTGTAAAATTCATTTAAACAATAACACGGCCTGTCCATTCATGATGAGGCTTTAGCCCTAAACGATGAAAAATGGTGGGTGGAATGTCAAGGTTTCGAAGGGTAAAGGGAGGAGAAGATCCTTGCGAAATGGAAGGTCCGGCGAGGAAAAGGGGAATTTCCAAGGCTTCCTTTCCGCCCCACGAATGATGGGTGGTGCCAATGACTCCACCGTGGTCGGCCGTCAGAACCAAAAGAGTGGTTTCCAAGTCAATCATGTTTAAGATGGTTGAAAGGTAGCCGTCCACGACTCCCACATAGGCCTCATAGGCATCGGAACACCAAGTTGTGTGGTGACCAGTGTCATCCACATTGCCAATGTAAAGAAACGAAAAGGATGAGGTGTTTTGCCTTTGTAAGGTTGAAAAATCTTCCATAAATTCTTTAACGAGGCGAGCATCCGAGGTTGCATTTGCATCGGGTAAGACAAAGGTTTCGTCGGCACCTTTGGTAACATGGGCCAACCAAGGCCAGTTGTAGTAGACAAAGGTTTTCCTTTCAGGATCTTGACGTTTCATCTCGGAGATTATACAAGGGAAGGGGAACACAGTGGGAGGAATTGGAAAGGAGCCTGCTTCAAACCCTCCATCGGAATTATGTCTCACCTTTGTGCCGGTGTCGTTGGGCGATTGCCACTGGTTGGTTGTGATGCCGGTAAAGGTGGGCCTCATTGAGCAGAGGGTGGAGGACCACCCTGGAGCGGAACAGGTCTGAATGGTGGTGCGGGCTTTCAGGGTGGACATTCCAAGAGACGAAAGCCGATCAAATCCTTTATGGGAGGTTGCATTGTAAATGCATGAAGGATTCAGGCCATCAATCCCAATGAGAACTACATGATTGATATTTGCCTTGACAAAGGTGAGACTAGTGAAGAGAAGAAGGTAACGAAACATTTAGGAAAAGTGAGTATAGAATAAAAAATGAGAATTCCTCAGACCTTTCATTTTATCTGGCTGAATCCAGTTTCAAAACAAAAAACCAAAAAGTCTAAAAAAATTGATCGTTTGTCAAATTTTTCATCTTGGTCAACCTATCATCCAGGGTACCATGTGACTCGATGGTCGGAGAGCGGAGTCCGTCTTTTGTTGGCAGACCACTACCCTGGCCTCCTCCACATCTTTAACGCCTTGGAAAAATGCACCTGGCTCCAAACCCTCATTGCTCGCATCGCCATCCTTCATCGGTTTGGCGGCATCTACGCCGACCACGACATTGAATGCATCAACCCTGTATCCCAAGTTATAGATAGAGGCGCGTCTGCCTTTGTGACGACCAATTCAATCCACCACTACGGAGACACCTCGGTCCGTTGGTCCCTCATTGGTGCCATCCCCAATCACCCCGTTATTGCAGAAGCCTTAAAACGCTTAGGGTCTATTAAGTTTGATAAACCGATTGAAAAGTGTTGCTCGAAAAAGGGACGTCAGGTTTTCGAGACCCTTCAAAAGGCCGTGGACGCCATGCCACACACCATTATTGTTTTAGATTCAAATTCCCTTTTGGATTACAATGGCCAGGTGCCCTTCATGGGCCAATTCACCCTCGGCATCTACCGGTCTCCACGAAAGCACCACTACGAAAACTGGGTTCACTCCTGTGTGCGAAAGGTAAAGGTGTGGTCGATTCAAAACCCGACAGCGTCTCGTGTCGTCACCTATTTCATTCTTGGTATGATCACGGGTGTGATTTTGAACATTATTTTTTATTTTATGCGGTGTTCTCTTGATAAGCGATTTAAAAAATAAATCAAATATAAGTTTGGATTAGTTCAATCAAGTCGTCTGGTAGGTAATCTCGTAAGACGTCTCTCACAATGAGAGGTCTTGTGAACCCATGAAACTTTTCGACAAAGGGTTTCATCCAAGTGAAGGGGACATAGGGTCCGGGTGGAAAGAGGTCAAGAATTTTTAAAGGATTGCATGCATCACAAATGAAATAAGGAGAGGATCCGTATTGGCCCCAATAAATGTTTCCTTCAATCCACTTTGTGTGGCTCGCGTTTTGAGGGTGCCTGCAGGACCGACAATAAAAGGTTCCACACTTCCCAAGGCACTTAACAATGCTTTCATCTGTCAGGGAACATTTTCTATTCATTTATATCATTTTTTTGATTTGGGACTTTTCGATTTGGACTTTGACCTTACCCTTACCCGTTTACCAGATGGCGTTGGTGATTTAGATCTTGACCTCCCCCTTGACCTCTCCCGTTTACCAGGTGGTTTCCTCACAGGTGATATAGATCTTGACTTCCTCCTACCCCATAGTGATTTTAGTGTTTCGGTGGGGAGCCAGTGACTCAACCCAAAGCACGTTGGTGAAGGCCCCACCATTGTGAAGCCAGGAATAGGGCGCGACCCAAACAGCGGTGGCGCATATTCTTTTCGGTCGATTACCTCCCCAATGCTGAACCCTAAGTCACGAAACACTTTTTGAAAGCCTTTAAGGAACTCAGCCCGCACAACACCCTCTACTGTTTTACGCACAGCACGGTGACGGCCGTAGCCAATCGCAAGTTTGATATCGTTTTCATCATGACCAATCGTTTTTGTATTTGTCACAACACCGGCCCAGACAATACAGTGGGTTTTTATAGATTTGATTGTAGTAGTCGATGTAAAGCTCGCTTGTTTCCACGTAAGACTCGTCCTTGGCACTCACGTTTTTCATTACCCCCTTTGTGGACCACGCAGGGCCGTCGTCTCTCAAGTCACTCTTGGCCTACACCCAAGTCTTTGCCTGCATTCCTTTAGGCGGTCCATTGACGCCTATGGTGATGCGGCGTCATTAAACCTGCTTGTTGGTGTTCTGGCGCTCTTGGGTGCCGCCATTGCGGCCGCTGATGTGGTGGTGGACGTGTATGCCCTTTACGAGGCTCCCCGCCACCGTGCCCTCTTTCAAGTGGTGGGCATTATGTGTGGGCGTTTCCTGGGCAACACAACCTTTGTCATTCTTCAATTATTTCCACATTACAAGCCAACAACAAAAATAAAACCATCTTATTTTTCAATGAGTCACGAATTAAAATATTGATTGTGTTTAAAAAAACGTATCAATGCCATCAGTGGTAGTATTCACATCTGGTACCGACCTTAATGTAGCTTCATCATCTTACCGCGCTTACATTGATTCTGCAGGAAACCCCCAATTACCTACCCCCGGCAACCTTTCTATTGGGGGAACAATTGTACCACCCTCCAATAACACCATTGAAGTCAAGGGATGGTCACTGGATGGTGCTGATCTTGGTTTTTTCAATTTTCCCAACGGTGAAGAAGGTGCCACGACGGAGTTGGAAATAACAACTACAGCTGTGCGTTATATTTCAATCTATCTCGGTTTGACAACCACCACCACCACCGACATTGACATCACCATTGACTGTACGAATGTCACCAACTTTCCATCCCTAAACGAAATCAATATTGAAGGGTCGGTCTACGGTTTGGCCACGAGTGGAGATGGAAACAAGATTGTTACCCTTACTTCCACGGGCATTACTTCCTCGTCACCAATTTCTATTGTGGAAATCGACTTAGGAGCCTCTTACACGCTAAATGGCTCTGTCCATCTGTATTCTCCATCCAATGGAACGGGACGCTTCCAGATGGTTCAAATGTCCAACATTGCACGCCCCGCCAATTGTCTCCTCGGAGAAACCCTGGTGAGGGTTGGCATGGGTGGACCCGTGAAACCCCTCAAGGACCTGACGACCTTCAAGGCCGTGACGCGTGACGCTGATGGCGAGGCGAAGGAAGTGGATGCCAAGGTCATTTGCTCCAAAACGGAGGGTGTCCTCAAGACGGTTCTCTACAAGGGGGTTGAAGTCTCACCTGCCCACCTCTTAATGGTCGATGACGCCAAGGAAGATCGTGAAAACCTCAAGTGTCGCAAGTGCAAGGGGACGGAGCTGTATGGCCAGCCGCGTTGCTCCCGGTGTGGAGTTCTGGGTCCCATCAAAGACCACAAGCCGCTTGTCGCCGCCGATGGTGTCGAGGCCGGTCTTGCCACGACCAACCAAGCCTATGGCCGGTGGTACCATGTCCTTCTCGAAGACGGGACGGTTCACGAGCCCTTTGAGCTTGGAACCGAAGGCATCCTGTCTGAGCCTCTTCGCCACGTCTTCGGGACGGCCAGGGGTGACAAGCTTTGGGTAGAGAATCGACCCTAAGAGAATCGGACCATTCAGAATTCGATTATCCAAATAACACAAATGAATGATGAACAAACCAAACGGACAAGGAGATCGGCCAAGGACTCATCATAGACTCCTTTGGTGTCTCAAGAATGTACCGAGTCCCCCAAGTTGAAACTTTTAGGATCCTCATCTGCCTTATAGGGTTCAAAGGCTACACCGTCATCATCAACAATCTCAATCCCGGCTTCTTCGCGCCCATCAAGACGATCCGCTAAGGCTTCACGAGCAACACCTAAGAACGATGCCGATGGATCAAGAGTTAAAGTCCATTCGACTTGATTAAGAACTTCACAAATATCTCGATAATCCGTTCCAACCAATTAAAGTGACCTTATTTTTCCGAAGGAAACGGAATTGCACCTAGAGCCTAAACACAATTCGTTTTTGAAACATGAATCGTGCACCTTTACCAAGTAAGTATTTTATCCAATATTCTTCTCTTTTTGACAGTATAGATTGGCACAAGGTCGAAGGGGGTTACTACACCATCTTGACAACAACGCATAAGAAAGATGTATGGGAAGCCATTGAAAAGATGAAAGAGAAGATGGTTAAATTTAATGATTGTCATGGACGATGTGACGCGCGAATTTTTATTTCAAGATTTAAAGACGATGAGACTTTGGAGGTCTTGTACAACGACGATCCCTTTGCTGAACCCCCAAACAAAGATGAAACTTTAGAAAAAGTTTCCGAGACGATACCGGTAAAAACGATTGAAGACTACATCAGTTATTGTGAAACGGCAAACCTGAGCTCCTTAGATGATTCTGAATATTTTCCTTAATTAAATTTGCTTCAAGAATATCTTATGAAGAAGGTCCCTTTACCTTTCGCAAAAAGGCCAACTTGAACGACGAGTAGCGTGGGTCGCGCGACATCAAGCACTGGACCTCTCTTACAAAGTCATCAATGCCTGGAGCAATGAGGTTGGTCCACGTCGCGCGGTTGCGCTCCACTGTGCGAGCCTCAAGTTTTCCAGTGTCGGCATGGTATTGGACATGGACACACTTTTGGGCATTGAACATTTCCAAGTAGGTTTGGATTTGAAGCATCTCAGAAGGAGGAATGGAAGAGAGGAGACCACGGGTTCGGTTCTTCACCTCCACAATCGTCTCATCGTCCACTCTGCCGTCAAGGCGACCATAGAGTTTCCAATAGGAGGAAGGACCTTCGGCATCAAATTGGGTACGGCCCACCTCGCCATCTCGTCGCGGCACGTAGGAAGCCGAAGACTTTTTGTGGTTGACCTTACAGTGGGCTTCGACTTCGAAACGTGAGAGGGCTTCCTTTTCGTAGCGACGTCCTCGCATGCGGCGGGCTCCCTTCTGAAGGTCTTTGGACATGGTGGACGCGACGGTCGAAGGAACATCTTGAAGAAGCCTCTCAAGAGTGGATTGGATTTGGCGACCAATGTCGGTGGTGGCTTGAAGACCTCCACGCGATGAAGCCATGGAAAGTAAATCATCCACCTCACTTGACACAGTCCGAGGAAGGTTGAGGGCCGGCATGGCATTTTGGCAAACTCGGTGATATCCCTCAGGGTCGATGGCGGACCAAGTTTCGGCAATCAAAACATCTCGAGACTCGTGAGGGTTCCTTCCCAAAATCTGGCCCATCTTATAGGGGGAGAGCGTGATGCAGGGAAACACTTCATCCGTCTCGATCAAGTTTTTTGTATCTTCAGGTTCTTCTTCTTGAGGTTCTTCTTCCACCTTTGGTTCATCTTCCACCTTTGGTTCATCATCCACCTTTGGTTCTTCTTCTTGAGGTTCATCATCCACCTTTGGTTCTTCTTCTTGAGGTTCATCATCCACCTTTGGTTCTTCATCTTGAGGTTCATCATCCACCTTTGGTTCTTCTTCTTGAGGTTCATCCACCTTTGGTTCATCTCTTACCTCTAAGCGAGGTTCCTTCCTGACATCCACCCTTCCATTCTTCAAAAGGCGGAGACCTCGAAAGCGACGGGTGTAAATTCCATGAATGGACTTTTTGTCGTACTCCACCCCGACCTCTTCGCGAATGAACTTACACAAGTTTCGCGATTCAGTGATTTTTGACGAGGGAGCCTTTCGGTCAGGGTAAAGGAGTTTGAAAGCATCGTAGACGGTGGCGAGGGTGGGGAACCATTCATTTGACTGGGGGCATTTTAAATAATCTGTTGCAACCTGAAGGTGGTTGGCCACAAAGTCTCTCATCAGGTCTTCCTGGCTTAAGCGGTGGCGCTTTTTATCACAGACTGAACCATTGTCACTGTTCCCACTCAGAGATTCACTGTCATCATCGCCATCACTGACATTGCTTTGAAGGCGCCTTTGAAACTCTCTTAGAAATGTTGCCTTGAAAAACTCCAAAGCGTCATCCATCACCTTTCCACCACACTGGTCCCACATCCACGAAGCAATCACATCGGGGTTATCCATGGTTGTTTTTGTGAGAACCAGGTTGAACATCCGTTTTTAGAAGGGAATGACGGAAATATTAAAAGTTTATAAAAAAATGTCCTTAGCCCTTACCCTTCAAGGACCCTCCATCCTCTCTTCCCTTTTTGCATGGGTCTACTCCATATTTGTCTTTTGGCCTATCCACCGGCTCTACCGTTTTGGGCCTCGATGGTTAGGCGGATGGGAAGGCACCGACCTCCCCCACATTTGTGCGACCCTTTCGCCCCGCACCTCCGTAGACCTTTGGATGGAAAATGAGGAAAAGTGCTTTGCACTTGTCGAACGTCACCTCGAGTCATACCTCGTCATTGGCGAGCTCCTTTGGGTCGTTCTCCTCGTCTACATAGGTTGTAAGTTGGCCTATGACTTTTTTTGGCGCCGGCGCCTCATGAATGATATGAAAACAATTCTTCAATCATTAACACATAAACCCCCTTTAACGCTTGAAAATAAGATTACCAGATAAAAAATAATACCTCGCTAAAATTCTTACACTTTATTTCATATTCCCTTAGAAACCCATGTCTGACTACCAACGGCCAGTTGCATACCTCCCCCTTGGGTCGAATTTTCTAAACCACAACGAGTACGACACCTCGACTCATGCAGACTTTGTGGCCCACTCCCTCCACGTGCGTCCATGCACCGACGAAGACTACACGGCGGGCGTGAAACTCATGGCAAAAATTCGAGACGGGACGTCAACCCCAGCTCTTTCCCAAACGGAGATTCTTCTCGCCCTTGAAGCCTTTGTCATGATGGGGGCCGAAGATAAGTGCGCTCAAGCCATCCATCTTTACAAACAACGGTGTCCATCGACAATGCACCAAGAAATCCCCAAATCCCTTTCCTACACCATTCTTCACGGAACCCTTCCGTCTCTTAAGCAAACGGCCCTTTGGATTGCTTTGCGCATGCAACACGGTGAGATGCTAAGGGGACTTGGCACCTACCTTTCCTCCACCTCTCATGAAATTTTGGAAAAGTGTTTGTATGCATCCTCGTTGGCCGTGTGCCGGTTTCCAAAGTCGAAGCAGGTCCACCTTGATGTTGTGGAACTGGCTCTTCAAGATTTGCCTCCATGTCCCCCTCGCACGACACGGGTCAACTACTGGCTTCCCTGGTTTGACCCTTCGACCGACCTTCCCACCTTTGTAAAGTCGGGTGCGACTTCCTACATTGCTCTCGGCCTCACGTTTTTTGAACGGTGCACTCCCCTCCTTGAGAAACGTGCCGACACGGGGCACCTCACCCTTTCCCAAGTAAAAACCCAACACTTTTCAGGGTCAGATAAACACCTTGAAGCCCTTACTTCGGCCAGTGAAGAACATGGAGCTCCCCTCTACTACCGCGATTCAAAAGCAAAACTTCCTCCATCTTTCGAAGAAGAGTTGCGGGATGAAGTAAAACTTGAAGACGCCCTTTATGGCTTCTTAACCTTTTACTCCTACTACGTGGCATGCAAATCAAAGGAAGACTCCATTCCTGAAGGGGAAGAAATCGTTTTTGGGAATTGCTGTCGAAAGCTTTGGAAGGGCATGCGCTATCAATTGGCCATCCTTCTCAACCCAAAACGCATGGGCGAGTATGCCGTGCACCTTCCCACCCTTGAGGATAAGCACCACCCCCTTCTTTGTTTTGCCCATCCGTGGTTTGACGAGTGGAAGGAAGAATTCAAATCCATGGAGGCTTCAGGTGTCCTCAACGACGAAAACCTTCAAGCAGTCATCATGGCACGGGTTGCCGGCATTGGCGATTACCTCTTTGAGTATGTTTTGCAAAACGGCCATGCTTTTTATAAGCAGGTCGCCTCCTTAGTGTGGGCTAGCTTATTTTCTTTGTCAAGGTCGTCCATCCAACGTCTTCACATTCTGACCGTCCTCGAGTGTTACATGCGTGGCATGATTTCACAGGACGATCATTTTGCGGCCGTCCTTTCGGTGATTCGTTTCATGACTGAGACCTCTTGGCATGCCCCCACACACCGAGAGACTTATGCCCACGAAACCAAAAAAGATGACAAAGACGACGATTCGGTGGCTCCCTCTCCACCACCCTTTGCTCTTTCCTTAACCCATGAGCCCCCTTCGCAAGCGTTGATTGCCTTTGACGATCATTCGTCATCTTCCATTTTGTCGGATATGTCCGTGATTGCAAAACGCCTTGGGTTAGGGTCTCAAGTTGATGTCCATTTTCGTCCCGAAAAACCCATCAACCCTGACGGCTACCTCCACGGCTACATTGACATTCTTTGCCAGTGGGCCCTTCAGCCAAAGTGCTACCCCCAAAGGTTTATGCGGAAAGACTTTCGACGGTTTGTGGTTCGCCAAGGGGTGAGCGAAGAGATTGAAGGCCTTGGACCCCTTATCCTCGATCCTGGCATCTTCCTCGACATTCACTCCCCTTCGTTCCTCTCCGTCCTTTTTGAACGGTCGTGGGATTCCAACTTTCATCCCATTGTGGGTCCTCAACTCTTATACCTCCCCCTTCCCTCCGAGTCTTACGAACACCCAGAAGAAACTCGAATGTTTGAGCGTCAGCTCCAGATTGGCATGCACTCGTGCGCCATTACCCTCTTTAATTCCCTGAAGCTCCATGAGAAACGACGGTCGCACATTACGGTGGTGGACACCATGGCCCTCTCTGGGTTTTCCATGCGTAAGTTTGCCACTCACCTTGGGTCCGCCATAGGTCGTTTGTCAAGCGGGGACTCCATCCTTTGGTATGGTGGAGAATTGTCTTTTGAAATGGACCCTTGGACGTCTCTCCGAGAAGAAGCAGACATTATGGCCTACTCTGAACGTCTGATGGAGGACTGGAGAAAAAGGAACATTAAGCCTGATCCCATTCCCTTAGCGTCCACGGCACCCATTGTCGATCCTGCTCGCCAAAAGGCCATTGCAGACCGGTGGGAATACGACTCGGATGAGGATTTTTTCGATTCAACCCAAGCGTGGAACGAGGTTGCCAATGAAACCTTAGGGGAGGATGTGAAGAAGGAGCAAAAACGCATTTCACTGATTCAGCAGAAGAAGATGGGCATCCTCGACGACTTTGACAATCCTGCAGATCCAAAGCCAAAGGAGACTCTCACTACACTTGAAACGATTCGAGAAGAACCTCGGTTGGAGGACGAAGAGGAAAGGGTGAAGGAAGCAAAGAGGCGAGTCAATCGCTTTGCGACGTCTTCCAAAGAATTTCAAGGAAAACGCGTAAAGATGGCGGACCTTCCATGTCTTCCTTCGGGGATGAAGTCTCCTGAGAAACCGTCCCCCATGGACACAAAGAAGCAACGCCTTCTTTCTCTCATCCATCCTTATGACGTTGACACTTGGGATTCCGAGGCTTACTTTGACATTAAAGAACGAGTGATTCCGGGCACAAGAGAACTAAACCTTTCCCTTTCCTTCCACAAACCTTCCATTGGCCTCATTCGAGTTCCCGGCTTAAGGGACCAAATCTACTGGGTGCAAAAAACGGACAGTAAACGGTTTGGCCACCCCTTGGTGATGTGGCAACTCATTTCGAAGATTATGTGGCACAACATCGACTCCTTTATTGCAAAGGCGAGCGACCGAAAGTATTACATTGCACTTTCCTATAAAAAGACGGGAGTGACGTGGATTGAAAGGTTTTTAAAGATTACCAACTTGACGGCCCTTCCAAAGAAGGTTTTCTATCAAACGAGCAACCCCTTTGGGGGAGCCTACAAAGCCTTCAAGTCCTACCGAAAGAACCTCTATTGGATCTTCCTTCCTCGCTTAGCAGGTTACATTCCGGAGCTTCCCTGCATGGGATGGTACTCGGACCAAACAGGGCATAACGACCGTCTTTTGCCTCTCAACTGGAACATTCACCCCGTGAATGAAACCCTGAAGCCAAAGTCTCTCACCGAATTCTTTTTCGGAAAGGCCTTTGATGATGAAGCGATTGACACAATCTTTCGTGGAGTTTTTGGCGAAGAGGTGAACCAAAAACGGTTCCATGGCATGGCAACCCATGCCCGACGTCTCTTTCAAAAGTGCGAAAAGGACTTGACTGAGTTTTCCATTCCTATTGATGCGTCGGCCCTCTCGACCTATAACGAGATTGTCGAAAAGTCTTCCCACATGGAAGCCATTGGGCCAATGACAAGGGCAAGAGCAAAGTCTCGATCGAAAGAATAAATATGAATGTATTGTCTTTAGATACTCATGCCTATGATGGATCGCTTGGGGGAATCTATGAAGATGCCGTTCGGCGGGATACAAAGGCCAGTCTTTCCTTTGAAGACGCAGTGCGAAAGGTTCATGGGTACATTGTAGCGTCAAGGGAACCAAAGGGCAAAAAGTTGGCCGCCATGGCAACCATTCGCCTATTACTTGGGGATGACCCTTCCAACTGGGATCCAAAAAATGGAATCCAAGCAAAAGAATTGTTTTCACATCTCATGGCACATGACATGGATAAGGATTTATTGATTGACATCTTGGCAGAAATTAAACAAAAAGGACCCTGTGTCCAAGGGCGAACGACGCGTCTGCTTCAGTACTACTTAGCGCTTGTGGATGG
>Ga0180432_10002441_pt1 | contig 27827 bp, 24 predicted proteins | sample SS_ome_10_FD_132414 | JGI IMG/M metagenome (GOLD analysis project Ga0180432, IMG submission 132414) | Hypersaline lake sediment archaeal communities from the Salton Sea, California, USA - SS_1_MS_2 metaG | ecosystem: Environmental > Aquatic > Non-marine Saline and Alkaline > Hypersaline >... | reverse complement strand
TGAAGAGGCTCGTACGAATCGGGTATTTCTCATATTGCGAAAACGGGCCTGTTTAGGTTCTTCGGAGTGAGAATTAGAAGATCGCTTTGCCGTATCAGTCAATAGATGCTATTTACGCGGTGTCGGGTCCGTCGAGATTCAAAAAGGATTGGTTTTTGGGGAGATCGGAGAAGCTTAATCAACTACTCCAGGTCCTCGCTCCTGAGCTCGAGGCCGGAGCCTGCCTCGATGAAGTTTTCGCCGAAGGCGTTTCTGAAGAGCTTCTTCGCTTCCTCCCCGGTGCAGTGGCACGGGGCGACGTATTTCAGGCCGAGCCTCTTGACATTCGAGATGATATCCTTGACCTCGTCCTTGTCCAGCTTCATGGTGTGGTAGCCGCCGAGGGCGACGAGGAGGGCCTCGGGGCTTAAAAAATCCACCGTCTTCTTAAGGATATGGTCTATTCCGGCGTGGGCGCACCCCGTAACGAGGACGAGACCGTTTTTCGTATTCAGCGTCATGGATAGCTCGTCGATCTTCCCGGGGAAGCCGGTTATCAGGTGGACGTCTTCCGATATCTCCATCGGCGCCGTTACCTCGACTACGTCGGCGCCGTAGTCTATGCAGCCTTCCTTGAGCTCCTCTGCCAGGGATGCGGGCATGTATATGGTGACGTCCGGGTTGGTCCTAAGGAGGTTTTCGAGACCCCCGATGTGGTCCCAGTGGCCGTGGGATAGAACGACGGTGTCGATCTCCAGCGGATCGATCCCCGCCTCCTTCATGTTTTTCAACATCAGCCCGTCGTCGGCGCCGGTGTCAAAGAGGATTACGTCGTCGAGGCCGAAGACGCAGCACGAAAAACCCCATTTGCCGCAGGTGCTGTGAATAATCTCCTCCAGAGTATTGTTGTCGTAAAGGATAGTTATCACTACATCTTTTTTTAGCGCCTGTTCCATCCCGAATCCTTGGCCACTCTATTTTTAAAAAACTCTAATTTGAAATATATAGGTTTCGGGGTGTAATGTCAATAGAAAGGGCGCTGTTTTTATTAAATACCTCTCTTCGCGGATTGACGGATTGACATTTCCGCCTTTTGGAAGTATCCTTTTGGGTGAAATATTTTTGGGCGAGACAATTTAAGTCTCAAATCGCGGAGATCATACGTTTATTCGATATTAGACATTCTGAAAGGGTTGTACGATGAAAAAGCACGACTTTAAGGGAAAAAAGGTACTGATAACCGGGGCGTCTTCCGGGATCGGGAGGGCACTGGCGGCTGAGTTCGCGAAAAAAGGAGCAAACCTCGCCGTTACGGCCCTCCCCTCCGAGAAGAAGGCGCTGGACGATTTTGCGAAGGGGCTCAAGGGTGAGTATGAAATCGACGTCTGGACCTTCACGACCGACCTTACAAATAAGGGCGCTCCGGAAAAGCTCCACAAGGACGTAAAGGCCAAGGTGGGGGACGTCTACGCGCTGGTCAACAACGCCGGAACGCTCTGCTACGGGAGATCGTGGGAGATAGAGTGGGAACTCCAGATGAAAACCTTTACGCTCAACCTTTATGTCCCTATAAGGTTGAGCTGCCTCTTCGTAAAAGACATGGTAAAGAGGGGAAGCGGGGTGGTCTTCAACACATGCAGCGTGTCGTCATTTCAACCGGTCCCTTTTAAGAACATGTACGGCATGTCGAAGGCGGGCCTTCTCAGCTGGAGCCGGGGGATGAGGGTTGAGCTGAAGGGGACCGGGGTGACCGTCTGCACTTTAAACCCCCCGTACACGGATACGGCGCTTCTTAGGCACGAGGGGATCCCTAAGAAGATTCGGGCCTACTGGATTACGGGCCTTGCAACTCCGGAGTGGATCGCAAAGAAGGCGATCAAGGCCTTCGAAAAGGGGAAGTTCCTCTACGTCCCGGGCATATACGCGAAGTTCATCCACCTTGTCCTGATAAGGCTTTCTCCGAGGAGGTTCGTGGACTTCTGTTTCTACCACCTGCTCAAGGGAAAAAAGGGGGGTGAGATATTCTAGGGGGAAAAGTTTTATGGGAAATAGTTTTATAGGAAAGAGGGTCCTCGTTACCGGCTCCGGCGGCTACATAGGGGGAAGGCTCGTAAGGGCGCTTGGTGGTCTGAAATCTGTTGACCGGATTGTCGGGATTGATGTCAAGGCCCCCGAATTTGATCATCCCAAGTTCAGGTCCTATAAGAGGGATATTCGAGAGCCGTTGGACGATATATTCGTGGACGAGAGGATAGACACCCTCTTTCACCTCTGCTGGATACTCCCGCCGCTTCACAGCAAGAGGCTCATGGAGGATATAAACATCGGGGGCACGAAGAACGTCCTCGGGGCGGCTTCGAGGTGCGGTGTCAAGTATCTCCTCTACACGAGCTCCACCACCGCCTACGGCTTTCACCCGGACAACGACTTCCCGCTGACGGAGGAGAGCGCAATCAGAGGAAACGAAGATTTTACCTACAGCAAGAACAAGAGGGAGGTGGAGGGGATAATGACGGAGTTTATCGCCGAAAACCGGGGGATCAAGGTTGCTATACTCCGTCCCTGCTTCGTCGTGGGGTCGGGATTCGATAATCCCCTGGCAAAGCACCTTTCGAGGAAGCTTGTTATAATGTCAAGCGTAAGCTCCCCCTTCCAGTACGTCCACGAGGACGACCTGATAGATATTATGCTGCTTTTTTTCAGGCGGGAGATCGCGGGAATCTACAACGTGAGCGGGAAGGGGACGATGACGTTTGACGAGATGGTAAGGATGCTCGGCAATATCCCGATTCACCTGCCGCCGAGGCTCCTCTATCTGCTGAACGGCCTTTCGTGGCGTTTGAGGCTCGCCTTCCTGACCGAGTTTCCCAGCGCGGCGCTGAACTTAATGATATATCCCTGGGTCGCCACATCCGAAAAGTTGATCTTCGAGACCGGGTACAGCTTTGAGCACGACACCGTTTCCGCCTTCGAGGATTTTGTCCGTCACGTGAAGGGGAAAAAGAGGGGATAGAGACTTAAGCCTGGTATCCCGCCCTTTTGGCTACCGGTTCTTCTGGCCGTAGTAAATGAGCTTCGGGTGACCCACAATTCCCGAGAGAATGGGGGTTCCCAAAAGGTTCTCCGCCGTGTTCGATACGCATATCTCGAGGATGTTTTCCCCGTCGATGATGTAATCGGTGATGTCGAATCTGTAGGGGGGCCACAGTTTTACACCGACCCTTTCCCCGTTTAACACCACCCTGGCCGCTTCTTTTACGTCCCCGAGGTCGAGGATGCCCCTCGTCCCACGAAAGCGCTTGGGGATTTTCAGCTTGCACCTGAAGGCCACGGTTCCGCTGTAGTTTCCGGTCCCCTTCTGGCCCCAGGAGAGGGAAGACGTCCTGTTTTTCGTCCGGATGATGCTGTCTTCGCTGACCCGAAAATTCCCGGTGATCACGACCGGCTCGATCCCGTGGAGGGTCGGGGGTATGGTGGGAAAGGCGGGCTGCCTCGACTTGATGCCTATCCTGTTTTTCCCCCTTCGCAGAAAGTCCTTCAGATTCGCCCTTCGGTTGGACCTGTCCCATAGAAAGAAGGGCTCCGATTTGTCGCTTATCAATTGACCGTTGATGTAGATCTCGATCGGCTCCCCGCTGTCCTCCCAGACGAGATGAATCTTTTTGGGGATGTAATCCACCGAGAAGTAGGAGACGATCTCGTATTCCGATCCGGGGGGGGGCATAGAGATAGTAAGGGGAACTCCAAGATAGAGGGCGGCGTCCTTTATCAGGTCGAACTTCTGGTAAAGTCCCAGCCCCTTCGTCTCTATTCCGAGAAGCTTGGCCGCTATCTCCGTGAGCTTGAAGTCATTCTCCATGCTCTTAAAGGGGGCGTACCTTACGCGCTTCCTGAGACCGATAAAGGGCTCCAGCGCCTCTATCAAAATGCGGATCAGGCTTATCTTGAGCTTGGTCTCGAATCCGTACCTTTCGTCCTCCCACAGCTTGTACAGGTTGGGGAACGAGGGTGAAATGGAAGATCGGATTATCCGCCAGTTGTCGATTCTCATCATGTTGCCTCTTTTATAGAGAACCTCCCATCTCCTCGGCAGTGAGTGCTCCCCGATCTTCTTTTCCGGGAGAAACTGTCTTCCCTTTTTGGAGTCGGAGACGTCGTCGTGGATTACGTAGAACTTCGATTCCCCGGGTTCGAATTCGATTTTAAATTTAAGACCTTTCTTTACCAACTCGAAATCGGCGATTCCATATCTCTCGCCGGTTTCCGGATCCCAGAGCTCGGGGATTCCCCTCTCTTGAACGGTCAAGGATCCCTTGAATCGCTCCACACCGAGATAGGAGAAGAAATATATATCCGATTGACCGTATCTCATCTGTCGGCTGACGAAGTCGGTGGAATTCCTTCCTTCTATTACCGGGCTTGTGATGTTGACCGACTTCAGGTAAGCGATGAGTTGATCGATATTTCTTGTCGTCGCTCTATTATTAAAATTATTGAGATCGTCCTCTTTCCGGTGATTTCTCTCGAACCGGAAGCGACCTCCCATATAGACGACTTTTATCCCGTTCTCCTCCGCCTTGGTCAGAAAATCTCCGGTCGGCTTCGTTATCTGATCCACTTCGGGAACGATAATGGTGTCATAGATGGATTTTCCAACAAATATTATCCCCGAGGCTATCTTTGTAGTCTCTCTTTCGATGTCCTCTTCAAAGAGGTAATCGAAATTCCTCTGATTCTTGATTAAGTTGTTCGTTATCTCCTTTATGTCCTTTATGACCTCCGCACCTCTTTTTGTCAATATCCCCATTCCGGTGGTTTCCAGCCAGAGGGGGTTTATTGGAAACAACAGGAGGGCCTTTGTGACTCGCCTTGCGGTGCTTGTCATTAGGCTCACCCTGGAGATGTAATCGGCGAATATCTTGTAGTATCTCCAGAAGGGCTGTTGGACGAAGTGGGACGGGGGGAAGTCCCTCTTTCTCAGGCCCATCAGAGATGTGTGAACCGCGTGGGGGACAAAGAGGTTTATCCCCAGGGCGGCCGCCCAATCTATCGATCTCTTCAAGTCCCTCGGGCCGTGGCCCCACCCGGAGCCCCCCCATATCTCGCAGAGAACTCTCCCGCTCTCTTTCGTCCGTGCGGCGGCCGACGCCAGCTTCGGGTTGAAGTTTGGAAAATCGGAGAGGATCTCGTCCTTCATGTATCCATGGCCCGCCCCGAGATAATCGGTTCCGGGCACGTGCATCTCGGAAAGGGCGGAATAGGGGCTGCCGTGGGAGTGGGGAAACTTCTCCGGAAAGTCCTCCTCCCCGAGGTGGCCCGTAAGCAAAAGGCCGTTCTTTTCCGCCCAGAGTCTCAGCCTCTCGTAATAAGAGCTTCGGGTGAGCTCGGTAACGAGGGAATAATAGTCCCTGCGCACCTTTTTGAAGTCGCCTATATCCTTTATAAGGGATGGGAGGTAGCTCACTATGTCATAGCCGAAGCTGTTTGAGAAGTGGCCCGCAAACGCACCCGTCCACGGAAAGGATCGATAGTGTTCCGGCTCGTCGGTGAATACCCCGACTATCGGGTCCCCGAAATATTTTTTCAGGTGTTTCTTGAATCCGCGATAGACAATTTTGATGAAGTGGTCGACGGCGTCCGGATTCATCAGGTCGAGCGCCCCCCAGTTCGACGATATAAACCAGGGCGCGCCGGTCTGGCAGAAGTTGCTGTCGGTCATCCTGCGGGCCGTGACGATGAGGCTCGGTTTCCCCTTCGGGATCTCCCCGAAGTGTTTGAACACATCCTTCTTTATAGAATAGGCCCCGATGAACTCCTCCCATTTCTCCACCGATTTTCCGTAGCGAAAGACGAGCCCCGAGGCCGCAAAATCCGGCTTTTCCTGTATTACCCTTCCCGCCGCAGTGCCGCTCGGCCAGTTGTAATCGTCGTAGAGCCATACCACCATCCCGAGCTCCTTGGCCTTCTTGACAATAGCGACAAGCCTCTTCCAGAACTCATCGCTCGCAAACTTCACGGTAAGCCCCGTCCTGGGATGAAGGACCACTCCCTTAACTCCCTTATCGACAAGCTCTCTCAAGATAGACTCGGTTGTCTTCGGATCCATGTTGTGGTTCATAAAGAAGAAGGGGGCGGGGGAGAACTCCCCGGGGGGATTCTTGAATCCGGAGTAAAGCTCTTCTATCCTGTTTTCACTCTTTGCCATATATGGTTCCTAAAAATGTACTATTCTTTCCAGTCAATCATTTTATTGGCGGCCGCCTCATTCCGCCTTCATCACGAAGGCGAATCCATTCAGGCCAATCGCTGTTTTTCTTGCCGCCTCGGGGATTATCTGCGGTCGATCTTCGTTTTCGACCTTATCTCCTTAAGCATCTCCTCTATTTCCCCGTACTTCTTTTTGTTGAGCGGAAAAAAGAACAGCGCAATCAATCCGAGGGAGAAGAAGATGGCGGGCACCGGGCCGACGAGCATCCTGATGCCGAAGAGGGCCGTATCGCTCTGTGGGACGTTCGGGACGAAGCCGGTCCTGTCCATGGTGACCCCCACGATGAACGGCGCCAGGGCGATGGCGATCTTGAATATCAAGAAGTAGATTCCGAAGTAGGCCCCCTCCCTCCTGGTTCCGGTCTTGAGCTCGTCGAGGTCTATGATCTCCGGCATGATGGCGTAGGGAAACAGGAAGTAGGCCCCGGTCCCTATCCCGGCGACCACCATGATCGCGTAGAAGAGCGGCCCCGTCTCCCTGGGGTGGGAGAAGATGAAAAGGACCGCCGAGATCAAGACGATTATCCCGATTACAAAGGTCTCCTTCTTCCCGATCCTTCCGCTTATGTAGACCCACATCGGAATCGACAGGAGGAGACATCCCATCACTATCGCCATTATCGGCGTGAAGAGCTCCTCTTTTCCCAGCCAATATTTCGAGTAATATATGAGGACGGTCGATAGTATCGTGTAGCCGAGGGAGGTCAGGGTATATACCGCGATGAATATCCAGAACGGGCCGTTGCTGAACGTCTGCCTGAAGGACTCGACGAGGGGGAGCGGGCGGGCCGTCTTGAAGCCCTCCCTCTCCTTGACTCCGTAAAAGGTCGTCAGCAACGCCACGCAGCATATGGCGCCGAAGAGGATGGCGGTGTTGGAGTATCCCAACATCCCCCCCGAAAACAGTACCACGAGCAGGGGGAGAACCGCGCTGCCGATTACCCACCCGGCCACCGAAAAGGGTTGGCGAAACGCCATCAGCTTCGTCCGCTCGTGGGAATCGAGAGACAGCTCCGGCAGCAGCGCATTATACGGAACGGCCACGACGGTGGAGGAGGTGAAGAATAGGATGAACATGATCAAGAGGTACGCAAAAGTGGGCCACTTACCCGCGACGATGGGGGGTGTGAAGAGGAGGATGAAAAATAGGGTGTAGGGGAGCGCCCCGAAGAGGAGGTATGGCCTCCTCCTTCCCCACCGGCTTCTCGTCCTGTCGGATATCTGGCCCATGAGGGGGTCGGATATAGCATCCCAGATCTTCGCCAAAAAGAGCGCCAGTCCGGCCGTGGCCGAGGTGAGCCCCAGCCCCGTTGCGGGCATCACTGCCGCCACGTCAGTGTAGAAGTAGAGGAGAAAAAAGGTGATCGCGGAGAGTGGAAGCGCCGTCCCGAGGTCGGAGACTCCGTAGAAGAGCTTAGTCTTTACGGGGAGAATCTTCCCGGTTCCGCTTGCACCCCTTTTCACGATGTCCACGTTTCACCTGAAAATCGACAAATACGGCTTTAATGATAGCACATAATGCAGTAATGTAAACAGTAGAATGACGGCACTCACCCCCAAAACGTCTAAAAGGGCGATTGAAGAGGGTTTTTGGACGGTAACATAAAAAATCAAGTTCTTGATAAAAAAAACTAAATAATTCTTGATTTATTCAAAACAATAATATAAATATATACCTTCAAACTAAATCCCTTATATAAATGAGCCTATATCAGGGCGTAGGGAGGAACGTGGTAATATGGTAAAGAAGATCGTTGACAAGATAAAGGACGCCGAGACCAGGGGCGAAAAGCTGATCAATAACGCCGAGGCGGACGCCGAGTCTATAGTGGTCGAGTTTGAAAAGGAAAAGGCGAATCGTCTCGAGAAGCTGGAGAAGGAAAACGAATCCGCAAGGGCGAAGCTTTTGGAGGAGGCCGAAGAACAGGGAAAGATCGAGGAGTCCAACATCCTCTCCGAGGCGCAGAAGGAGATGAATCAACTGAGGGCGGCCGCGGACAAGAAGAAGGACAAGGCCGTCAAGTTGATCTTCAAGGCCCTGGGGGTGAGCTGACAGGTGAGGGTCGGGGATGAGAGGGAAGGTTGGGAGTGGGCGTATGATTTGAAAGCCGGGGATGGGGGGGCAGGTTGGGGATGAGTGGGGCGGCGATAGATATATTTATCTGGACTTTTGGCTGTTGAGTCGTTTTATCGGGGAAGATAGGAATTATAAAAATTGAGTATCTCGGAACTTAAAAAGGTATTGTTTGCGTTCCATTCGGACGAGAGAAGCTCTCTCTTAAAGCTGCTCCAGAAGTGGTCCGTGGTGGAGATCTCCGAGCTTACCGAGCCGAACGTATTGGAGACCTTTCCGGAGCTCACGCCCGCCGACTCGGAGAGGCTGAACGATCTGGTAGCCCTTACCTCCCAGATAGACTTCGCGATAAACTTCCTGAAGCCATACGAGCAGAAAAAGCCGGCGCTTGCCTTCCTGACGCCGAAAGAGATGGAGAGCACCGAAGACCTTGTCTCGCTGGCGAAAAAGTACAACGTCCAGAAGGCCATAGACGCGGTCAATAGGCTCAACAGGGAGATAACGGAAAACAGCAATCAAATTACGAAGCTCGAATCCTCGGCGAACGTCTTGAAGCCGTGGCTTACAATAAAGGCGCCCATCGCCGACCTTATGGACACGAAAAACGTCTACCAGACACTCTTCATGATCTACAAGATGCCTTGTGAGATAATAAGGGAGGAGCTTGACAAGGCGGGGGATACCCATGTGATAACGTTCGTCCATGAAGGGACGAACTACTCCTACTGCCATTTCGCCTGTCACAAGGCGGACCGCCCCGCCTACGAGGAAGCGCTCGCCGCCATAGAGGCGGAAAAGGAGACGCTCCCCGAGACATCCGGCACCTTCAAAGACGCCTTGAGGAAGGTGGAAAAGGAGATCGCCTCCCTGAAAAAGAAGGGCGAAAAGTTCAAGGCCGAGGCGGAGTCTCTGGCGTCGGACATGGACAAGCTGAAGGCGCTCTACGACCACTACACCATAGAAAAGGAGCGGGAGGAGGCGATGGAAGCACTCCGCTCTTCCGCCAATGTTTCCTACATGGAGGGGTGGGTTCCGGCCGCCATCCTGCCGGACCTCGAAAGGGCGGTAAAGGAGAAGCTCTCCTTTGTGGAGATCGTCGAGTTCCCGCCGTCCGAGGACGATAAGCCGCCGATCCTCCTGGAGAGTAAAGAGAGGGTGGTCAGCCCCTTCCAGCTTATCACGGAGCTTTACGGGATGCCGGACCCGAAGGAGGTAGATCCCACACCGCTTCTGACGCCGTTTTTCGCTGTCTTTTTCGGCCTCTGTCTCACCGACGCCGGGTACGGGCTGGTTTTGGTCGGGCTTGTCCTTTTCATCATGCTGAAGTTCAAAAACACCCTCGGAAAGACAAAGCTCGTCCGCCTGCTCCTCTACGGCTCCATAATGACGGTGGTCCTGGGGGCCCTGGCGGGGGGGTGGTTCGGGATAGATATCAATATGCTCTCGGATGACTCGCCCGTGAAAACGTTCATCGAGATGTTCAAGGCCTTCGACCCGATCACCGACACCCTCACATTCATGAAGCTCTGCATAATCCTCGGCTTCATCCAGATAAACTTCGGAGTTATGATAAGGATGTATAAGAACATCCGAAAGGGGGCGTATACCGACGCCTTCCTGGTGCAGCTGGGCTGGATCGTCTTTCTGAACAGCGCAGCAGTATTGGTGGTAAACTTTATGGGGGGCGGGATCCTTCCCGTCTGGGCGACGAAGACCGCCACCGTCACCATCCTCCTGGCGATCGCAAGTATCATCTTCTTCGCAGACCGGGAGTCCAACAACATAATCATAAGGGTGCTTTGGGGCGTCTACGCCATCTACGGCAGCACGTCATACATGGGAGACCTGCTGAGCTACCTGAGGCTTCTGGCCCTGGGTCTCTCCACGGGAGTGATCGGGATGGTGGTCAACTTACTTGCCGTTCAGGCCAAGGCCATCCCGTACATCGGGTTCGTATTAGGGGCGCTGATTCTGATCGGCGGCCACTCGTTCAACATAGCGGTAAACGCCCTGGGGGCCTTCGTCCACACCACGAGGCTCCAGTACGTGGAGTTTTTCAGCAAGTTCTACGACGGCGGTGGGAGGGCCTTCAAGCCCTTCGGGGTAAAGCCGAAATACGTCCTCTTGAAAGAGGAGAGGAGATAGAGGCGCAACGATTTAAGCAATGGGGGGGTAACGATTTTAGGAATCGGGAGGGGTGACGATTTAAGCGATGGAGGGACAGCAATTTAAGAAATCGGAGGGGGTGACGATTTAAGCAATGGAGGGGTAGCAATAAATATTGAAGGGGTTTTTCAGCGACCCTTTCTAAGCGGGAGTATTCGATCAATTTATAAATTTTTGGAGTGTGAATAATGGAAGGACTGGGTGACCTTACACAATATCAATTATTTGTCTTGGCGCTGCCAATTTTAGGGGCGGCGATATCCGTCTTCTTCGGGGGCGTGGGCTCCGCCATCGGTATCGGCCTTCCGGCCCAGGTGGCAAACGGCGTCCTCGCCGAAGATCCGGACAAGTTCGGTAACCTCTTGATCCTTGTGGCCCTTCCGGGGACCCAGGGAATCTACGGCTTTCTGGGGGCGTTTCTGATCCTCATGAAGGCCGGGTTTGTCGGCGGGAGCCTTGCGGAGTCCCTGAAAATAATGACCATGACCCAGGCGTGGATGATCATGATCGCCGGAATCCCCACGGGGCTTGCGGGATGGATATCCGGCATCAATCAGGGCAAGGTCTGCGCCACCGGCGTAAGCATGGCCGCAAAGCGCCCCGAGGCGATGATGCGGGCCGTTATCTACGGCGCCATGGTGGAGACATACGCCATCCTCGGACTCCTGATTACGATCCTGATGTTGAACGCCATCACCATCGGATAGGGTAATCATAGACATCCTGTAGATCTCGATTCGAGGATTTTGTTTTCGGTCCTTAAAGGATATTAGGTGACTTTATGTCCCTTGATAATATTGTCAAGAAGATCATAGACGAGGCCCAGAAAACGGCCGCCGTCGTGGGCAAGGAGGCCGATGAGGAGCTCGACCGCCTCAGGGGGAAGCTTACGGGCGAGGAGAAACAGCTCAGGGATGACGCCAAAAAGAGGGCTGAGGCGGACGCCGCCGAGATCATGAGGCGAAGGGTCTCTTCGGCGAGGCTCGAGGGGAGAAAGCGTATCCTGGGCCAAAAGGAGATGATCTTAAACGAGGTCTTCGCGGAGGCCAAGGAGGACCTCCTCAAGCTCCCCGCGGATAAATACCTCGACCTCTTGACGGAGCTCGCCATAACACACTGCGCGGAGGGGGACGAGGTAGTGATGCTGTCCAAAGAGGACGCCTCGCGCCTGGTGGATAAGCTTAAGGCGTGGAACAAAGACCTCAACGATAAGCTGAAGAAAAAGGGCCTTAAAGGTGAGGTTGTGGTCTCGGACGAGACCAGGGAGATAGAAGGGGGCCTCGTCCTCTCAAAGGGGAGGACGGAGATAAATCTGAGCCTCGATGTCCTCCTCTCGGAGCTGAGGCTGACCCTCGAGGGAGAGCTGATGGAGATACTCTTCGGCGCTTAAGGGGGTTCCGATAAAAAGGATTGCCGGTGGGGGTGGGAGGACAGGCTGGCGATTGTGTGTGGTGAAATGATGGGGGGGAGGGGGTTGGGGGTAGTATCGGTTTTTGACTTGGACTGGGAGGCTATTTTGTTATTCCCAACTCGATTGGGAATCCGTAGAAACTATAATGTCATTCCCAGCTTGACTGGGAATCCAGGAAGATATCAGGTTTTGCGATGGTTGAAGTTGGCATAGACCTCGAAAACAATATCCTGTTCGGCGACTGGAAATGGGGGAGCGACCCGAGATACGCCTACGCCACCGGATACATCCGCTCGATCGAGCTGCGGCTCATCACCCAGGACCGCTACCTCCGCTTTGCCGAGGCCAAAGGCGTCGACGATGTCTTCAACATGCTCGGGGACACCGATTACGCCAAGACATATCAGGACGACATCGGAGGCCTCTACACCTTCGATATCAACGCCATCTTGAGGGAGGAGGAGGAGAGGGTAAGGGGGATAATCGACGGGCTCACCCACGACAGGGAGATCACCGATCTGTTGTTTTTAAGGAACGATTTTTTCAACCTTAAGCTGGCCTTAAAGGAGATCTTCGGCTCAAAGGAGCAGGGAAAGGCGTATTCCCCCCTCGGCCTGTTCCCGGCGGAGATGATCTTCCAGGAGGCGAGGGAGCCGGAGGCGTCGAAGGAGCTTTTGGATTACCTCAGGGAAGCGGCGACCGAGGCGAAAAAGACATACGAGGATTCGGCCAACCCTATGGATATCGACATAATTGTCGACAGGGCGATGTTCAAATACATCATCGAGAAGGTAAGGGAATCCAGGCTACTCTTCTTCTACAAGCTCCTGACCATGGAGGTGGATATAACCAATATTCTCACCTTCTTCAGGGCGAGGTGGCAGGAAGAGCCGCAATCGGTCTTTAACCGGGGCTTTATCGAGGACGGCGGGATACCCCTGGAATATTTCTCCGACCTCTACCTGAGGGAGCTCGAAGGGATAGAGACGATATTTTCCAATACCGAGTACAGGGACCTCGTCGGGGACGGCGTCCCCTACCTGAAAGGGGAGAACTCCTTCTTTCGCTTCGAGGCGCTGATAAACAACGAGTTTGCCAGGGTTATGGACAGAACGAAGCTCCTTAACTTCGGAATCGAGATACCCCTCGCGTATTTCTACAGGAAGATGATGGAGATAAAGAAATTGAGGACCGTATTTATCGCCAAGGAGAACGATCTGCCTCCGCAGGATATCAAGATGAGGCTGGGACATGTCTGATGAAAAGGTCAAGGTGGCGGTGATCGGGGACAGGGACTCCGTGCTGGGATTCTCCGCCCTCGGAGTCGCCGTTATGACGCCCGCGCCGGAAAACGTCAGGGAGGCGGTTGTCAGGGCGGTGAAGGACGAGGTCATGGTCCTCTTTATCACCGAGAAGATGGCGGAGACGGTTTCCGACCTCATCGATGACCTCGCCGAGAGACCGTTTCCCACCGTTGTCATGATCCCGGACGCATCCGGGAGCATGGGGATGGGCCTTAAAAAGCTGGACGACATCATCGTAAGGGCGGTGGGCTCCCATATCACATCAAAGGAGGACGAGGAGGAGGGGGACTGATATCGAGGCCGTGGGATTGTTTTTTTAAGGAGGGTGGGAAAAGTTTTGGCGGCTGTTTTGCGATGATTCGTAAAGTTCACCGCGATTTGTTGAGGCCGTCGCGGCTGTCGGAAGTGCTATTATAGATAATAAATATTAGGGCAATAAAAACTAACAGATAAAAAGGGTGGGTCGTCAATGGAAAAGGGAATAATTACCAAGGTGTCCGGGCCGCTTGTGGTTGCGGATAAGATGAGCGCGTCAAAGATGTTTGACGTGGTGAAGGTAAGCGACGAGGGACTGATAGGCGAGATTATCGAGCTTCACGGGGACAAGGCGTTCATTCAGGTCTACGAGGAGACCGGGGGGATAGGCCCCGGAGACCCGGTCTACCCCACGAATATGCCCCTCTCGGTGGAGCTTGGCCCCGGGCTCACGACGTCTATCTACGACGGGATCCAGCGCCCCTTGAGCGTCATCAAGGACGCGGTGGGCGACTACATCACCCGCGGCGTGGAGGCGATGGCCTTAGACAGGGAGAAGGTCTGGGACTTCGAAGCCACCGCAAAGGAGGGGGACGAGGTAGAGCCGGGAGACATCCTGGGCGAGGTGAGGGAGACCGTGGCGGTAGTCCAGAAGATCCTCGTCCCGCCCAACGTCTCCGGCAAGATCAAGAAGATCAAGTCGGGTCAGTACAAGGTCGAGGACGTCATGTGCGAAGTCAAGACCGAGGACGGGGTTGAGTCGATCACCATGATGCAGAAGTGGCCCGTCCGTGTCCCCAGGCCCTACAAGAGGAAGATCAAGCCGGAGAAGCTCCTCACCACCGGCCAGAGGGTCGTGGACGCATTCTTCCCGCTGGCAAAGGGCGGAACGGCCTGCGTGCCGGGCCCCTTCGGGAGCGGAAAGACGGTAATCCAGCACCAGCTGGCCAAGTGGGCGGACGCAGAGGTGATCGTCTACATCGGCTGCGGCGAGCGGGGAAACGAGATGACCGACGTCCTCCAGGAGTTCCCCCACCTTAAAGACCCGAAGACGGGAGAGACCCTGATCAACAGGACGGTGCTTGTGGCAAATACGTCGAACATGCCGGTGGCCGCGAGGGAGGCCTCCGTCTACACCGGGATCACCATAGCCGAGTACTTTAGGGACATGGGATACTCGGTGGCGGTAATGGCCGATTCCACCTCCCGCTGGGCGGAGGCGATGAGGGAGATATCGGGACGCCTGGAAGAGATGCCGGGCGAGGAGGGTTATCCCGCGTACCTCGGAACGAGGATAGCGGAGTTTTACGAGCGCTCCGGAAGGGTGATAACCCTCGGCTCCGGAAACAGGGAGGGAAGCCTCTCGACCATAGGCGCCGTGTCGCCCCCCGGAGGGGACCTGTCGGACCCGGTCGTTCAGGCGACTTTACGGGTCGTCAAGGTCTTCTGGAGCCTCGAGGACAAGCTGGCCTACCAGCGCCACTTCCCGGCGATCAGCTGGCTGAACAGCTACTCCCTCTACCACGACAACATCGAGGAAAACCTGAGGGAGGAGGTAGCCGAGGATATAGTCGAGGTGAGGCAGGAGGCGATGAAGATTCTTCAGGAGGAGGCGGAGCTTGCCGAGATCGTCAAGCTCGTGGGGGTCGACTCGCTGTCGGATAATGACCGGTTGACACTTGATACTGCAAGGTCCTTGAGGGAAGATTTTCTCCATCAGAACGCCTTCCACGAGGTAGACAGCTACTGCTCTGCGGATAAGATGACCACCATCATGAAACTCATCCTATTTCTCCACCACAACTCCAGGGATGTCCTCGAAAAGGGCGTCTCTTTCGAGGGGATAGCGAACATGAAGGTAAAGGAAGAGATCGCGAGAGCCAAATATATCCCCGAGGAAAAGGTCGGGGATATAGAGAAGATCAGAAACGCCATTACCAGCGAGCTGGAGCTGATCACAGAATCCTACGCCAAAGACGAGATATATATGTAGAGGAGGCATCGTACTAAAATGCAGAAGGAATATCGAACGATAAAAGATATCTACGGCCCTCTGGTCATCGTCGAGGAGGTCGAGGGTGTGAAGTACGAGGAGCTTGTGACCGTCGAGCTTCCGGACGGGAAGATGCGCACGGGAAAGGTGCTGGAGGTGGACGACGACCGCGCCATGATCCAGCTCTTCGAGGGCACCACCGGTGTCGATATATACAAGTCGAAGGTGAAGTTCTTGGGCCGGGGAATCCAGATACCCCTCTCCGAGGACATCCTGGGCAGGGTCTTCGACGGCATGGCGAATCCGATCGACGACGGCCCCAAAATAATCGCGGAAAAAAGGATCGACATCAACGGGAATCCGATCAACCCCTACGCCAGGGATTACCCGGAGGAATTTATCCAGACGGGTATATCGGCAATAGACGGGCTGAACACCCTGGTCCGCGGCCAGAAGCTCCCGATCTTCTCCGGCTCCGGCCTCCCCCACAACCAGCTTGCGGCGCAGATTGCCCGCCAGTCTAAGGTCCTGGGGACCGAAGAGAGCTTCGCCGTCATCTTCGCCGCTATGGGAATCACCTTCGAGGAGGCGAACTACTTCATAGCGGAGTTCAACAAGACCGGCGCCATCGACCGCTCCGTGCTCTTTCTAAACCTCGCCGACGACCCGGCCCTGGAGCGCGTGGCGACGCCGAGGATGGCGCTGACCTCCGCCGAATACCTCGCCTTCGAGAAGGGGATGCACGTCCTCGTTATCCTCACCGACATGACCAACTACTGCGAGGCGCTGCGGGAGATATCCGCCGCCAGAAAGGAGATCCCCGGAAGGAGGGGATACCCCGGATACCTCTACACCGACCTCTCCACGATATACGAGAGGGCGGGGAAGATCCAGGGGCGCTCCGGCTCCATCACCCAGATACCGATTCTCACAATGCCGGAGGACGACAAGACCCACCCCATCCCGGACCTCACCGGATACATCACCGAGGGTCAGATCATCCTCTCGAGGGTCCTCTACAGGAAAAACGTCAGTCCCCCGATAGACGTGCTTCCCTCCCTCTCCAGGCTCAAAGACAAGGGGATGGGGGCGGGAAAGACGAGGGAGGATCACGCCGACGTCAACAACCAGCTCTTCGCCGCCTACGCCAGGGGCAAGGAGGCCCAGGAGCTGGCGGTCATCCTGGGGGAGGCGGCGCTCTCCGACATCGACCGCCTCTTCTTCGACTTCGCCAACACCTTCGAGGCCCAGTACGTCTCTCAGGGCGAATACGATGACAGGAGCATAGAGGAGACCCTCGACCTCGGCTGGAGGCTCTTGAGCGTCTTCCCCACGGTGGAGCTCAAGCGTATCAGGACGGAGTACATAGACAAATATATGTCCAAGTTCAAGAAGGAGGAGGCCGCCGCAAGCTGATCCCGGTCGACCGGGGTTGGTCGGTATGTTGGGTTGATTACATGCGGGGGGAGTCGGACGATCAAGTATTAAGGGGAGTCAGGCGATAAAGGGTTGGGGGGTGTGGGAGGATTAATTCACATATAGATAATCCGATAATCGGGCCTTTGGCCACATGATATTTAACACTTTTCTATATTTGGAGTAGATGAAGCTAAACGTCAACAGCACGAGGATGGAGCTCATGCGCTTAAAGCGCAGGCTCGCGGTCGCCCAGAGGGGCCACAAACTCCTGAAGGACAAGCAGGACGAGCTGATGCGCCAGTTCATGGAGATCATCGAGGAGACGAGGAAGATCAGGGCCAAGGTGGAGAGGGAGCTCTCCGGGGTGCTCGGGCGCTTCATACATATCAACTCCTTCATGGGGCCGGAGCGCGTCGAGGAGGCGCTGACTCTCCCCTCCGTCAAGATCGAGATGGAAGTCTCGATAATGTCGATAATGAACGTCAAGGTGCCGGAGATCTCATACAAGATCGAGGGGCCGCCCAAGTGCTACGGCTATGCGGGGACATCCGGTGAGCTCGACCTATACATCGTGGCGCTCAGAAAGCTCTTCTCAGACATGATAAAGCTCGCCCAGAACGAGAAGCGGGCGGAGCTTCTGGCCGAAGAGCTCGTAAAGACCAGAAGAAGGGTAAACGCCCTCGAATACGTCCTCATCCCGAACATCGAGGAGACGGTGAGATACATCACCATAAAGTTAGACGAGATGGAGAGGAGCAACCTCTCCCGCCTGATGAAGGTGAAGGACATCGTCAGGGCGAAGTAGCTTTCGGGTGCCGGGGGGTCGGGCAGAAGTTTAGATTGGTGGGTGGGGGATTGGTACTGTTTCTGTTTGCGGTGGAGGGTAGGGGGATGTCGATTGGATGGCGGGGCGTGTTCTGATATCTGACTAAAAAACCAGTTTTAAACTTCTTGACGGCCTTTTTTGGGGCCGCTTTTTTTTGCCCTTTTTTCGTTTTTCATTTATTTTAATATTGCAATTAGTGAAATATTATCGTATCTTTTTCAAGGGGAGCGGGGATATAGGTCAAAGGCAAATTGTAGAAACTGTAGATACTATTTTCAATCCGAAAGAGGGAAGAAGATGAGGTGTCTCTATTGCGGCAGAGTGAACAAGCCGGAGAGAACCATATGCAAGTTCTGCGGCGCGCCGCTGGATTATATTGAAGAGATGGAGGAACAGGCAGAAGATGTTCTGGAGAATCTTCCGGAATATACCCCGGATCGTTTTCCCGAGGAAGTCCCGTATCACGTTCAGGATTATCTTGTTCAGGCCATCCTCACTACGCTCTGTTGCTGTATACCGTTTGGTATAGTTGCCATTGTGTACGCCTCCCGGGTGAAGTCTTTTTTAAGAAGAGGGGAGTATGCGATGGACAAGGAGGCCTCGAAAAAGGCCAAGATGTGGTGCTGGATCGGCGGTATATCGGGATTTGTATTTTACATAATCAATTACTTGATTAGCTATTAGAGGGCAATTATTAAAGGTATGTATCTTTGGGAGCAGGGCCTCAATCTAAAAATATATGAAAAATATTTTTTTTAAAGAATAAGGATAAAATGCCCCTACTGCAGAGAGGAAAATCCGCCGGGGAGCGTCAGCTGCTCGTCCTGCGGGAAGCCCCTGAGACAGGGCGATATCCCCGGGGAAAGGAAGGATTACGTCCCGGACTACCTCATGGAGTCGGTCCTGGTCACCCTCTTATGCTGTCAGCCCTTTGGGATAGTGGCCCTGGTCTATGCCACGCAGGTGAAGTCATTTTTGGTCGGCGGATTTCATAAGGAGGCGCTGGAGGCCTCCGAAAAGGCCAAGAAGTGGTCAATGTACGGCTTCTGGTCGGGATTTATATTGATCGCCGTATTTCTTTTCTTTTTACTGATTATCTTTCTGACCGATATAGATTGAGCAATAGATGGAGGGATTGTAAAACAAGGATGATTGTGGAAAAAAAGTTCTTTTTTTATAGGAGACTAATATGAAATGTCCATATTGCCATGAAGAGAATCCACCGGGAAACTTGAAGTGCTCGTATTGCGGCAAGTTCCTTACCGGGCAGGACAAGACGGTCGGAGTCCCGGCAACCTACATTCCGGACTACCTCGTTCAGTCGATCCTCGTTACACTCTGTTGCTGTCTCCCCTTCGGGATTGTCGCCATTGTATATGCGGCCAGGGTCAAGGCCTTTTTGCTCAGCGGGCAGTATACAATGGCCCAGGAGGCCTCGGATAAGGCCAAGATGTGGAGCTTGGTGGGCTTCCTGATAGGTATCGCTATCAGCGCGATCTACATCCTTTTTATTTTTTTAGGCGGCTTCGCCGATGAACTATAGCTGTGGGGGGAAATCCTCTCTCAGTGGATAATTACAGGCTTTTTAAGGGATAAAAATGAAATGTCCTTACTGCAAGGCGGAAAATCCGCCGGGAAGCGTAAAGTGCTCAAGCTGCGGCGAGTCCCTTGATCCCAAGGTGCTGAAGGAGGGGGAGGGTGAGTACATCCCGAATTACCTCGCCCCGGCAATCCTCGCTATGATCTTCTGCTGCCTCCCCTTCGGGATAGTGAGCCTCGCCTACGCGGCTCAGGTAAACGGGAGGCTGATCGCCGGCCAGCGCGAGAGGGCGCTTAACGCCTCCCGCATGGCGAAAATATGGTGCTGGGTAACGGTCGGAGTCGGGTTCCTCTTCTGGAGCTTCTATTTCATGCTCTACTTTTCGATCTTTGGACTCGCCATGATCAGCGCCATAATAGGATCGATGCAGTAGCACTCGATCGATTTTAAAGGCCTGCAGTTGAACTGGAAAGATATCAATTGTCCGCCCATGATATGAACAAGCTGAATATAGTAAAGGTTGTCGGTGCGGCGCTCGTTCTGATGTTTGGACTCGTTGTCCTCTACTTCTTCAAGCCGGGGCAGTCTCCCATATATCCCCCGTGCCCCTTCCATCTCATTACCGGTCTCTATTGCCCCGGCTGCGGGTCGCTGAGGGCGATCCACGCCCTCCTTCACGGCCGGATATTGAGCGCCCTCGACCTCAATCCCCTGATGGTCGTTTCCATCCCCTTTTTGGGATACGGCTTTATATCCCTCGCCCTCTACAAGATAATGGGAAGGGGGCTCCCGCAGCTGATAAAACACCCCCTCTGGATCTGGTCTATCCTCGCCTTGATAATCGTTTACACTATTCTGAGAAATATCCCCTTCTACCCCTTCAGCGTTCTCGCCCCATAAATAATTGACCGCTGTGGTTTTAGCTTTCCCTTGACAATACCAGCAAAATGGAATAGAGTAAGAAAAATTTTTACGGTAAAAGAAGATACAAGTGGAGATATAGACAATAGTATTGCATGGAGGAGATCCACTGAACAGGGCAATAGGGGTGTTCGATTCCGGGGTCGGGGGGCTCACGGTTCTGAGGGAGATCATAAAGGCCCTTCCGAGCGAGGACTGCTTCTACCTCGGCGATACGGCGAGGATACCTTACGGAACGAAGTCGAAGGAGACGGTAACCGGTTTTGCCATAAAAAACACCGAGTTTCTGGTGTCACTGGGGATCAAGTTCCTCGTCGTTGCCTGCAACACTGCAGCCGCGGCGGGGCTCGATAGAATTGCCGAGAGGTTCGATGTCCCTACGATCGGCGTTGTCCTGCCGGGGGCCGAGCGGGCGGCCAGGGTCACGAAAAACGGCAGGTTGGGGGTGATCGGGACGAGGGCCACGATCTTAAGCGGGGCATACGAGAGGGAGATTGTCAGAATCGACCCCGTCATTAAGGTCTTTCAACAGCCGTGCCCCCTCTTCGTTCCGCTGGCAGAGGAGGGCTGGACCGAAGATGAGATCGCGCACCTTACAGCGGAGAGGTACCTCTCGCGGTTTGCCGATCACAGCATCGATACGCTGGTCCTCGGCTGCACGCACTACCCGCTCCTCAAGGGAGTGATTCAACAGGCGGTTGGATACGACGTTACCCTGGTGGACTCCGCGGCACCGATAGCCTGGGATGTCAAAAAGAGACTCGATGAGATGGGGCTCAAGAGGGACGGGAGCGGGGGGGTAAAGAGGTTTTTCGTCACCGACGATCCGGATAGTTTTAAGAGGGTGGGCGAGCCCTTTCTGGGTTGCAGGATAGACGACGTTAAGCACGTGGATATCGTAATGTGATCGATCTCACCATCCGATGGTGATTTATAGAAACGGCGGGATTTTTGCAATTGAAGTTTGAAGGGGGGGCAAAGGATTTAGGCGGGAAAGGGAGGAGGCTGTTTAGATAAATGAGGTCAGTGGAGGTAATTTCTAAAAGATGGCGGGCGAGGGAAGATTAAAGAAGATCCGTAACATTGGGATCATATCCCACATCGACGCGGGGAAGACCACCGTGTCCGAGAGGATCCTCTACTACACCGGCGTCTCCTACAAGATCGGGGAGGTCCACGACGGTGAGGCGGTCATGGACTGGATGCCCCAGGAGCAGGAGAGGGGGATTACGATCACCAGCGCCGTCACCACGTGCGGCTGGAGGGGGCACGAGATCCACGTCATAGACACCCCTGGCCACGTCGATTTCACCGTGGAGGTGGAGAGGTCCCTTAGGGTACTGGACGGGGCCATAGCGATCTTCTCCGCCGTCGAGGGGGTGGAGCCCCAGTCGGAGACGGTTTGGCACCAGGCGGACAAGTACAGGGTGCCGAGGGTTGCCTTCATCAACAAGATGGACAGGCTCGGCGCCGATTTCTCCGCCGTAATCGATATGATGGTGGAAAAGCTGGGCGTAAGGCCGCTCGTCGTCACCCTTCCGGTCGGGTCGGAGGAGGAGTTCTCCGGGGTGATCGACCTTATCGATATGTGTGTCCTCACCTTTTCGGGGGAAGACCTCGGGACAACAGTGGCCCGCGGAGATATCCCTGAAGGGCTTAAAGATAAGTCCGCCGAGTACAGGGATAAGCTCTTGGAGGCCGTATCGGATATAGACGACGATATAGCGGAGAGATACCTCGAGGGGGAGGAGATAGCCAAGGACTCGATAATCGATGCTTTAAGAAGGGGGACGATAAAAGGCTCCTTCGTCCCGATATTCTGCGGCTCCGGCCTGAGGAACAAGGGGATTCAGCCCCTTCTCGACGGCGTGGTCGATTTTCTTCCATCACCCATAGATGTTCCCCCCATCTCAGGCACGAATCCGAAGACCGGCGGGGCGGAGGTAAGAAGGAGCGACGAGAACGAGCCCCTCTCCGCCCTGGCGTTCAAGGTGCAGGTCGACCAGGGGAGGAAGCTGACCTATTTCAGGGTCTACTCCGGTGTTCTGAAGGCGGGAGCGGAGGTCTACAATCCGAGGCTGAAAAAGCCGGAGCGGATAGCGAGGCTCCTGAAGATGCACGCGAACAAGCGGGAGCGGATAGATACGGTCAAGGCGGGGGACATCGCCGCCGCGGTGGGCCTCAAGGACACCACCACGGGGGACACCCTCTGCGACAGGGGAAAGCCGATCCTCTTGGAGTCAATCCTCTTTACCGATCCGGTGATCAGCCTCGCCATCGAGCCCAAGACGGTGGCCGACCAGGAGAGGCTCGATCAGTCGCTGGGAAAGCTCGTCGACGAGGACCCGACGCTGATGGTCAAGGTCGACGAAGACACGGGACAGACCATCATCTCCGGGATGGGGGAGCTTCACCTGGAGATCGTGGTGGACAGGCTCTTGAGGGAGTTCAACGTTGCGGCGAATGTAGGAAAGCCCCAGGTGGTCTACAGGGAGACGGCGACGAAGGGGGCCGAGTCGGAGGCCGTCATAGACAGGGAGATAGCCGGCGAGCAGCGCTATGCCAGGGTTTCCCTCTCGATAGAGCCGATCGATAGGGGTCTGGGGGTCGAGGTCAAAAGCCTTGTTACGTCGGACGGAATACCGGAGGAGTGGATGAACTCCGCCGTGACGGCGGTAAGGGACGCCGCCGCGTCCGGGCCGATCCTGGGTTACCCGCTGGACGACGTCAAGATAAGCATCCTTGCGCTTGATGCCAGGGAGGGGCTCACCGACGAGATGGCCTTTTCCATAGCCTCCGGAATGGCGGTCAGGAGCGCCGCCGAGAAGGCGTCACCCGTCCTCCTGGAGCCGATTATGGCGGTCGAGATATTGACCCCGGAGGAGTTCATGGGGGAGATAATCGGGGACTTAAACGCCAGGGGCGGACATCTGAAGGGTGTTGATCCGAAGGGGAAGATAAACCACGTCAGGGTCGAGGTGCCCCTCTCCAACATGTTCGGTTACTCTACAAAGCTGAGATCGCAGAGTCAGGGAAGGGCGACCTTTACAATGCAGTTTTCTCACTACGGAAGGCTGGATGACTGAGATGAAAAAGCTGTTTTACAACTATATCTATTTCTTATACCTCCCTGTTGTTGTTCTGGTGACCAGCGTAACCACGGTCTTTTTCGGGATTGTAGTGATAATAATCGGTTTCATCCCCGGTTTGGATAAGAACAACAACTTCGGCTATCAGATAGGAAAGTTATGGGCCTGGTTGAACCTGAAGGTCACAGGGACGAGGCTCAAGGTCAGGGGGATGGATAGAATCGACAGGAAGCGATCTTACGTCGTGATGTCCAACCACCAGAGCCACTTCGACGTCTGGGCGATTATATCGAGGCTCCCCCTCTCTCTCAGGTGGGTGATGAAGATCGAGCTCAGGGCGATTCCGGTCTTCGGCATAGGCTGCGAGAAGCTCGGTCAGATCTACGTCGACAGGTCGAACTCGGAGAAGGCGAGGGAGAGCCTGGAGGCCGCAAAAACGAAAATAGAGGCGGGGGCCTCGGTGGTGTTCTTCCCGGAAGGGACAAGGAGCAACGACGGAAGGCTGTTGACATTCAAGAAGGGGGGGTTCCACATGGCCCTCGGCACCGGGACGCCGATCCTGCCGGTTACCGTCAACGGGGGGAGATTCGCCCTTCCCAAGGGACTTCCCTTCATGATGAAGCCCGGAAAGATGGAGATTATAATCCACGATCCGGTCGAGGTGGAGGGTTTGGGCTTCGAGGATATGGATATGCTGATCAAAAAGGTGAGGGGTGTGATTGAGGGGGGGCTCGACCTCGAGTACGGCAGGATATTTTGATATCCCGTCATATCTACCTGTTCAATACTTCAGCCAATTCCTGTAATTTTTAAGGGTATAAATCAATGAAAAACCATTTAAGACGACACTTTAAAAAGTCGCTTTTTCCAATAGTTCTCATTTTTTTTGTTTTCGCCACATTTTCCGTCTCGGCCCACTCCGAAGAAGACCCTGACGTCCTCTTTGAGCTGGGGCACAAAGCGGTGAAAGAGAAGAGGTACGAAGATGCGGTTAACCATTGGGGAAAGGCGTTCTCCCTCTACAAGGCCTCGAAGAACGAGGACGGGATGGCCAAGGTCCTCAATAATATCGGACTTATGAAGTTCTACATGAAAAAATATGAAGAGGCCGAGAAATACTTCCTGATGGCCCTGGCGATCGACAAGAAGAGGGACGTGGACAAGGACGTCGCGTCCGACCTCTACAACATCGGCCTCCTTTACTACCAGATGCATAGGTATAAGGAGGCGCTCTTCTCCTTTTCAAAGTCGGCAGGGATATTTAATAAGCTCGGAGACGAGCCCCGAAAGGCGATGATAGTCTATATGGTGGGGCGGGTCCACTATTCACAGGGGGAGTACGTGGCGGCGGCGAACTTCTTTGCCGCGGCCTCCGATATTCATATGAAGCTGTTGGACAGGGGGGGCTACGCCCAGGATATAGTCGCCCTGGCGGACTCTCTGACGGCGCTGGGGAGGATCGACAAGGCCCTCGACCTGTACGACGAGGCGGTCAAGGTTGAAGTAGCCGACGAGAATATTGAATCCGCGGTAAAGATAAGGATTCGCGCCGCGGAATCGCTGGAGGAGTACGGAAACTACGAGGCCGCAAAGAGGTATCTGGACGAGGCTTTTAAGGTCGCGAAGAAAGAGAAGAACGAGTCTCTAAAAGCCACGGTTTATAAGGCGATGGCGGACCTGTACAACTACTCCGGGGATTACGAGGAGGCGATAAAAACCTATTACAAGGCGCTCGAGATAAAGAAGGAGACGAAGGAGCTGGGAGACGTGGCCATAATTCAGAGGAAGCTGGGATCGCTGTGGGGAGAGCTCCTGATGTTTATCGAGGCGGAGAAGGCCTACGGCGAGGCGAGGCTGATATATCAAGTGGGGGGAGATAAAATAAACGAGGCGGTTGTCCTGAACAGCCTCGGCAACCTCTATCTTAAGGTTGGCCAGGTCGATAAGGCGCTCGATCTCTTGAAGAAGGCGGATGAGATATTTAAGGAGACCAAAAGGGACAGGTACAGGGGGATAAACCTCCTCGGGATCGGGGAGATCCTCTACGACAGTGGGGAGTACAAGCAGGCGAGGGCGGTCTTTAACGAGATTCAAAAGCTCCTGACCGAGGTGGAAGACAAGAGACACCGGGCGAAGGCGATCTCATATATCGGGCTCATCGACTACAGGGAGGGCAAGTACGAATCTTCGTTCAAAAATTTTTCCGATGCCTTGAGCCTCTATCGGGAGAAGAGGAGCCGCTGCCGGGAGGCGGACCTCCTGATAGGCTCCGGATTGGCCCTTATGGGGATGGGGAAAACGAACGTCGCCAAGGGATTTTTCGCGGAGAGCGGAAAGATCGCCAAGGAGCTGAACCTGGGGCAGATTATGTGGCGCGCGGCCTATTGCGAGGCGCTGTTGGAGGAGGTAAAGCCGGACGGAAAGGAGGAGCTTGTGCTCTCGCGGCTCGAAACCGCGCTTTTCGTAGTCCAGCAGAATCCCCCGGAGCTCTCACCCGACCTTCTGGGCGCAAAGCTCGTTAAGGTTGAGGACCTGTTCAAAAAGCTCGCCGAGAAGAGGGGACTTGCCGGGCCCGATGCAGAGGCCTTCGTAAAGAGGGAGATGGGCGCGATAAACGATCTCAAGGACTTCTTCGGAAACGCCCCACCGCCCCTGACGGGCGACGACGCCGAGTTCATGGAGCTCTTCGTGACAAAGGCGGGAGTGGTTAGCTACTTCAGGGAAAAGCTCGCCGAAGACGAGTTTCGCAAGGCGGACAACAGGGACAAGTTTGCGATAGAGCTGTTAAAGGCCCAGGGGGGCTACCTCAAGGGACTGGAGAGGATAAAGAAAAAGAATCCCTCCCTCTGGAACAGGTACTTCAAGGAGGTCTACGAGTAGGAGGGGGTGGCTGGTTGGTTTGGTTTTTGGTGTTTGGGGGCGAAAGTTCTTTACATACTCCTTGGAATTTTCTTTATAAACATTGTTATCTGTTTTAGAAGTTGGTGAGGCTAATATTTCAAGATAATAACTATAAGCTGGAAGCACTTGAGCCAATAAATAGAGGATACTAAATGAAATTAAGAATAAAGCTCTTAATAGTGGTGGTCTCTTTTTTTATCTTTACCCTCCCGGCCCACGCCTCCGAACTCTCCGACCTCATCAAAAAAGCCGACGCCGCCTTCCACGCCGATGACTACGAGACGGCGGCCGAGCTATACACCAAGGCCCTCGAGATAGAACCCACTGACTACATGGCCTGGCTCAACCTCGGCTTCAGCCTGGCGGAGCTGGAGCGGTATGACGAGTCACTGAAGTGCTATGACAAGGCTAAAAAACTTGGGGCGCCATTTACTAAAATTACTCATTGTAATGACAAAGCAGTTGAATTAAATGGTATTGCTAACATATACAAATTAAATTACAAAAACCCAGAGAAAGCGATTGAATATTTTTTGATGTCACTAGAGGCAGATCCGTCGGATGCTGGTATAAGTAACTCGATTGCCTGGACTTATAGGGACATTGGACAATACGAAAAATCGGAGGAATATTTCAAATTGTCCTTAAAGACAAACTCGTTATTCGAAAATCCTTACGGTGCTTTAGGGACACTATACTATGAGAATATAGATAGTTTTGGTTCACCTGATAAAGTAATACTATGCCTCTCAATAGCGAGTAAAGTAATAGATCCCAATAGTAAGTATGTGGCGGATGACCTAAAGAAAATAAGGGAATGCCAGGAACTCCTCAAAAACCAGCAGTAGCAGAAGACCTCCATGCCGTTCAGACTCGGTAAAATCAGCGATACGGAATACGTCCTCGAAAACGGGGAATTCTTTCAATTACCCTTCGTGGCAAAATAGAGATAGCGAGGTACGTCAGACCTGTGGGTGGGAAACTCCCCAAGCAATAATATCTTTTTAAAACCCTTTGACTTTAGATAGTTTTCGATCCACCTCTTAACGTCAGGTTTCATAAAATTGAGCATGTCTTTCCATTGAACCTTCTCGTTGAATTGCCCGGTCTCAAAGAATATAGAATCTGTTTTATTGCAAAGCGAGGTAAAGATTGTATCGGCCTTTTCAAAGCCAAAATGGCGAATCCAGTGGTGATAGATTGAGAGAAAGCAAACGACATTCACGGAAGGCAGGCCCACCACTGTGTTTGTATCTATCAAGAAGTTGAGAAATGAGACACGCTCCACTTCATTCACGGCTTTTATAGCCTGGGCGAGCTCATATTTACCCGGATGCATCTCGATTCCAATAGCAACTGCGCCCATATCTTGGGCGTGAAAGGTGAAGTAGCCAATGTTACTGCCGATGTCCATGAAGGAGAAAGGTGCCTTTGGGAGGTGTGCTTTCATCACATCCCATCTATCTTCGCAATTGCGCTTGAATTTCCGGCTTTTACTGCCGTATATTGGCTGGTAAAGGTAAAAATCTCTAAAGATTCCTCTTTTAATGATTCCGTATTGAAAAAGCTTAACAAGATTTCCGAAGATATCTATCTTTCTTGCAATGTTTAACGGAATTACAAGGATATTATAGAGAACCTTGCATTTCCTGATGGTTTTTTTCATCGATTGAAACATCGAT
>Ga0180432_10002440_pt1 | contig 27838 bp, 50 predicted proteins | sample SS_ome_10_FD_132414 | JGI IMG/M metagenome (GOLD analysis project Ga0180432, IMG submission 132414) | Hypersaline lake sediment archaeal communities from the Salton Sea, California, USA - SS_1_MS_2 metaG | ecosystem: Environmental > Aquatic > Non-marine Saline and Alkaline > Hypersaline >... | reverse complement strand
CTTCCACGCTGCTGCTCTCTTGGAGATCTCCCTCTCGTATTTCTGGCGACTGCCTCGCGGTGTGGCCAACCGAATACTCATATCCTCCTGCGACTCCTCCTGTGGAGGGGCCTCCTCGGTCTGGTCAGGGGTTTCCTCAACCTCAGCCGTGCCTGGATCCGCCTCAGACTCCTGTTCTTCCGACTCCCGTGTTGGGATCCTCAACTGTTTCAGCAACTTCAGTTGGTCAATCATGGACGTGAGAGGGTTCTCTGGCAGATTCCCCTTTTCGTACTCGACGATCATCTTCAGTACCTCGGTCAACACATCCATGTTCTCTTGGCTCATGGCGCCTGGGACGATCCTGGCTGGTGGCGCCGTCGGACCGAAGTTCGCAAGCACCAATGGAGGAAGGATCTGCTGGCTGATCTGCTCGAAGAGAATCTTCTGGAGGTTCAACGAGATCATGTCCGCCACACCTGACTGGACCTGGACCATGGCATATGCTCCGACACTCTTACCCTCGATCAAACGCTTCTCTGGCTGAAGGCAGGCTCTCATGATGAGAATGGACAGATGCTCCAGCACCTCCAAGAAAACAGCTTGCCTCATGTCGTCTTCCAATAGGGAGATCTGCCACTTCTGCTCTTTCGTTTCCAGATCGATATCGAATGGCAAGACCACGACACCATGACCCCTGACAGTCTTGCAGGTGTCGAGCATGACATCGAGGTTGTCCTTAGACACCGCGTCGACACCCTGAGATGTTCCCTTGGGAGCTCTACCGATGATGGGCGGATCTCCCAAGCGCTCCAGGTACCGCAACATGAACTGCATCGTGTTCACTTTTGCCCACCACGGATCGTAGCACTGCTCCAGCCTTCCCTCTCCTGAGTAGTCGCCCCATCGAACTCGTGGCATGGTAACTACCGCCCCCTTGTCGACGGTCTCACCACTCGGATCGATCTCAATTGTCACTTTCCCACATTTGAACCCTGCCAGCTCTCCCTTCTTGATGACAAACTCCGCTTTGGAAGGATCTACGTCGAACAACTCCTTGTACGTCACAGCATTCGACACTACCGTGATTTCTTCATCCTTCTCGCCCGTCCTGATCTCCACGTCCTTCACAACGTAGACCTTCTCGAACGCCTGGAACCCATACGCGACTGCGTCAACGGCCGCTGAGATGAACGGGGCCCACACTGGTCTTAACGCTCCCTCCAGGAAAGCTGCAATATCCCCATCGCTGCACTCGATAGCCCACTCGCTTCCAGAGATCGGACCTGCCAACGCTTGCATAGCAAAGTTCACGTCAGGGTCCCGCATCATTTTCTTCTTGGTGTCGGGCTTGATATCGTTGTCATACGCCTCACCACCAAATTCCCCCATGAAGTCGGATCCTGTACCGATCCCCTTGACCATTGACCCCTCTTTGATTTTCATTCCCGCCTTCTGGAGTTCCTTCGAGGCTGCTGCGAAATGCTCGTTTACTCTCCGACTGACTGTCGGGTCAAGGCCCTCAGTAAGATCTCGGGCCACTCGTTCTAACTGGAGGTCGCTCGACATGGCTTTCTCCTCTCTGCGATTGGATCGGTGCAGGACCCATCGTTCTTGGTTCGCCCATCGCTACGACTTTACCCTGAGCAGGCTCGTACTTCAAGTGCTGGTCGGCCATGAACAGCGCCATGGCCATGTCATCATGGGCTGCTGCTCCGAATTGATTCAGTTCGTGACACAGTTGATCGATTAGCTCTCTTGTCCTTTCTCCACGGTACGGGAAGATGTACTCCTTATTCTCCAATCGGACGCTTAGACCCGCTGTACGGCTCTTGAGCTGGACCTTATGAATGTAGCTCGTGTTGTGGGATCGAATGGGCAAGTCCAGCTCCTCCCTCGCATGGGCAGCATAGTAGTGTTGCACTCCTACAGTCTCGACAATGATGATATCGGGCTGGTGCTTCTCGTACTGATACTTGGCCGCGGACAGCCATCCTCTCGGTGTAAGTCCCCTCTGGCGCCAAACCTCGGCTATCTGGCGTTCATTCTCAGGAGTCAACCCGATGGTGGCACATGCGTAGTAATCCGAGTCCTTCCGACGTGCATCCTCTGGATTGTCGATACCCGCTACATCCCAGGCCTGAACTACGTATTGAAGTCCAAGCTCCCTGGCTGGTCCCATTTCAAGATCGACCCCCTTCTCCCTGGCCCACTGTAGCCAGTTCTCAGGAACAGGTGCGTTCTCATCGGACATCGGCATGTTCCGCTTATCCCTGTCATACGCCGATCTGTTCTGTTTCATCAGCGCCTTGAGCCGTCTCGCTGGCCATAGCTCAGGCCACCTGGACTTGAACTGGCCATCCTCTTTGTAGTCGGCCCTCTCGTATTTCGTGGGGACGTAGAACTCGGGATGCTCGGTCTCTAGCTCGCCATAGAGGTCCCCAAAGTGCTTACGTGTTCCTACCATCAGGAAGGGCGTGTTGGCTTCTCGACATCCACCTAGAGTCTGCCAGAACCACTCCTTGACTTTGGCCCGACGCTCTGGTGTGCCCGTATTCTCCAGGGTCAGAATGTCATCGCAGATAATGACATCGGCTCGCATTCCAGTAACACCACTACCGATACCGACGGCCTCCAGCGTGGCATCAACCAGACTGCGATTCTTCCTCTGTTGGATCGTGAACCTGGTATCGTTCCAAGGACGCCTGGACTGGAATCGTCCGAACTCTTGATGAAGCTTCGTGTTCATCTCCAGCTCGTTCCTCACGGCTGCTACCCTCGTCTGCGCCTGGCCCTTCGTATCAGACGCCAACTTGATGCGTATGTCGGGGTTCATACACATCAACCAGATCGGAAGGATGAACGAGAAGCATGTGGACTTCGCAAAGTCCTTGGGAGACTTCAACAGGAAATTCTGCCCCTCAGCAGCTATCTGCATCCATTCGTGGTGGAATGGTTTGGGAGGGACAGGAAGTTTCCATAGACCAAACTCGACCGCAAAGTTAATCGGATCGAGGAGCCGCTCCTGGGCCTTCGTCATCTGGAGTGCTATCTGCGTCAGGTACTCCTCCGACATCTGTACGTTCGGAGTCCTCAACAGATCGCTCGCCGGTATCCCTTGCATGTCCAAATCTCTCCATCAACATCTGCTTCGTAAACTGGACCACTTCAGGCAACTGCTCTCCACTGGCTGGAGTATCGGTCTCGAACGTGAACTTGCTCCTGCTGTGTCCCTCCATCGTTCCCGACCCTTGCCGTCTCATCTCGGCTGAGAAGTCCATCATGGCCTTGATAAGATCGATCTTTACTGGACTCGGTAGATCGGACCAGTCCTGTTTCTTCAGGACATTCTCCTGGAGCCATTGAGCCAGGGACGCACCATCCACTACTGTCTCTCGCCATTTCAGCAGGGAAACGACTTCTCTCCAGTCCTCCGGCGTGAACTTCCCCTCGAGACCGTGGTTCATGTGACGTGAGAGGGTCTCCCTTGCCATTCCTACTGCTTTTGCTGCACGGGTGATGTTCCCATGTCTTGAAAACTCGATCACCGCTCCTTGATACTCTGGAGGCCAGTCTCGGATCATCAGGCGGATCTTGTCATCATTCAAGGCTGATACCTCCCAATCTCATCTCCACAGATCGGACATGCCAGAACGCCATCGGGCAGCTCGCACCAGCATGACTCACAAATCAGGGAATCGCAAGTCGTACATGGTACGCGGTCCACTCCATCCTTGATCTTGTTCTCACAAGCATCGCACGTTGTGGCGTCATCTGGAGGGTCTTCGTGTAGGTCTGCAATCTGATCCTTGAGAGCCGCTATCTCCTCACCCATGCTGTCGATCATCCCCTGCATCGACTCCTTGGAGATCTCATCTTTGTCTTGAACGACTGGCTCATAAAAGAATGTGTGACCAGATCGATGGAACAGCACGGCATCCCACTCGTTATCGACAACCTTCTCCAGATGGATCCAGATTTCATTGAGCGCATCCCACTGATCGAACCCCTCATCGATATGAAACAGTTTGCTCTCATTCTCCATACTTCTTCACCTCCGCCTGTTCCCAGTACCAGCACGGTTTCTCCGACTCCCCTTCAAAGTCCCTGAGAATGTCCATGTGTCCACAGTTCGCCGGCCATTCCTCGCTGACAGTTGGATCCCAGACGCCGAACTTGCATGACCTACAGTCTCCGCTCTGCCAGTTGTTCTCATGTCGCTTCCGTGTGTCCTTAGCCATTCAGACCTCCCATCTCTCCAAGAGGATCTTCCCTCTCTCGCTGAAACTTCCTTGCCTGGGCAATCATCAGCTGCATTGCATTCGGATACTGCATCTGCCCAACCTTCGGCTTGAAGATCGATGCGAACGCATACGTCATATCGTCCAGGCAATCCTCGCAGACCCACACCTGGACTCCAAGATTGGCCAGAGCCTGGATCCACGGCCTCGTGGTCCCCTGGCTGTGCGGAGTCAGTCCCATCCCACATCCAGCATCAACAGGAACATCCTCTCCTACTTGGGCCTGGCATATCTCGTTCCCGCAGACGTAGCACGCAGAGATCGAGTTCCCATTCCTCCACATCCGTCCACAGCCCTCACAGATCTTCATCGGGACGCACCTACTCTTCATCGGATCCTCCAGTCCCTGGACATTCTCTCTCTTTCACGATCATCGACAGCATCTTCGAGAACTTGAAGGCGTGGTCGATGGGAAGCTCACCGTAGACCTTGTTGGCGTTACCCGACTGCTCCCTGCTGAGGATCACCATCTTCCTCGGAATATCCCACCTCACCATGAAACCCTCGCAGTGGACTTGCACACATTCCCTCGTCTGGCAAATTGTATCTGTCTTCTCTGGCACCATCGAATAGATACCAGTCTCAAGCATCCTGTATTCCACTCGCTCGCTCCTTTCGTCTTGCCGCTCTCCTGGGAGCATCATGTCTGTTATGGCACAACTGGCACAACGCTGCAAGGTTCAACAGTGAACACGCCTCTGGCCGATGGTCATACACATGGGCACAGGTCAGCACGACTTTACTCCCTGTTATCGGATGGGGCTTCCCGTTCTCCGCGCCACACCACTCGCACTTGTTCTTCGCCCGGTATTTCCGGACAAACAGGCTCCGCTTCTTCCAATCCTTCGGGTATCTTGCCTTGTCCTCTGGACGGATGGGCATGCCGCGCTCCACCTACCCCTTGACTCACGAGGCGGTTCGAGGTACTCATAAAGAGACCCCGGACCTAACACTAGGTTGGTATCAGGTCCGAGGTCCTAAATGACTCTTCGTGACTGGCTGTGACCGTCTTAGCCTTCACGACCGCCGTTTCCTCCACGGTTTTCGGTCAACTCGCTGTCTTCCTCTTCATCATCCTCGTCTATGCGGATCTGAGCATCACCTGCCACCTTTGTCTCCAGAGAGACAGAGAGTTCGGCAAGCTCGTCCTTCAACAGCTTCTTCTCCTTTTCGAGGTCCTTGACTGCTTGCGGTGTAAGCTCGCGTATCTCCTTGGCCACCTTCTTGAGCCGTCTACGGATGGTTCTCATCTTGACGGCATCACGAATCATCTCCTCATCTCGGATGCCTGGAGCTGTCAGTCCTTCGAGGACTTCAGAGACAGCCGCATCGATCACCTCACGGAGTTTCTCAAGAGGTGAGTTCTTCCCTAGTTTTGGATTCCTTCCTTCAGTCATCTTCACTCCTTTCTACGGACTCTGTAACGCTCGCATCATCTGTCTTCCCAGTTTTGCGGACAGATACTGCTGAAGCAATTCGTTCGAGGTCCCATCAGGCCAGATAAGGTTCATCCCCTTGGCCCTCTTGAACAGCGCCTTGAAGTCTTCCGTCTCCATGCCCATGCGCTTAGCCCAATCCGAATAGTCCAGCTTGACTCCATTCCATGCTGCTTCTGCAATCATAGACTCTTCTGAACGCATCTTCTTGGTCTTGCTTCCGCTCTTGGGGGAGGTTTTCCGAGCAACTGGCATGGTCGGCCACATCAGGACTAGCTCCATGAGTTGAGGATCTCTCTCAAGAACGGGTGCACTTAGGGCGCCGCGCTTCTCACAACGGTTCTTCAGTTCCGCAACAGCTAGTTTCCACGCGCTGTCGTCGGGGGGCAGGTTCGGGAGGGTTTCCTGGCCACTCGCTTCCATGACGGCTCCTTTCTACAGGAAGATCGAGATCACGATCCCAACAATGTCCTTGACCGCATCTCCCTGGATGACCAGACCGAACCCCGTATCGTTCTCCTGGAAGAACTCCAAGAGCCCTGCCTGAGTCTTGATGCACCACGCTCCACCAGTGAGACTAGCACTCACCGCCAGGCTGAACTCGTTTTCCGAGACATACTCCTCGATGAACTCGATGCACTGTTCGGGCTTGCCCACGATCCCTGGACCATCACCCTTCAGTATCTGGCCCAGTTCCTTCAGAAACTTCCTCGACTGCTGACTCATCCGAATCACCTCCACTTTCTTCTTCCTTTGACAGTTCCACATCGAACAGACCCTGCTTCCCTGGACATACGACGGGAGGATCCCATCTCTGAGGGTCGGAAAGCACGAACATGAACGGCCCACTACACCAGCGGTTGGTCTTCCTCATGGTCAGGCCTTCGGGTGTGTTCATCTCGACACAGCCCTGAACTGTGACTTCACCGAGGATCGCTCCTGTGACGGGCTCGTAATCCTCTGCCCTTCGTACACCGAGGGCATTCAAGATTTCTCCACGCTTGAGCGCGTTTTCATCGATGGTCTTCGGAGCATGAACCAGGAGAGGCCCCTTGTGGTTCGTGGACCACGTGCGGTTCTCCACGTTCTTGACCCCAAGCATGATGAGGTCTGCCCATGGTTGTCGGATACTCAACGCTTTCATCGGTACTCCTTCCGTTGGGCTACCCTTCGCGGGTGCCCTCTTGAGATGGCTTCTTCTTCCTCCGGCGGCCGCGGTATCCCTTGGACGCCTTTCCCTCCATGGCATCTTCCAGATCCATCAACTCCTTCTCGGACATGCCCGTGATCGCTTGGGCAGCTCGGCCCTTGATGACAAATGCCTTTCTCATGAGGGTCTCCTGACGTGGAGACGGGCCTGAGAGCTTTTCTCAGGCCACGTCGCCTTGACTGTGGTGTGATGGGGGGGGGGTGAGGGGCCCCGACTTGTAGATCGGCCTATGGCCGCTTCTGGAAACACAGAAAGGAGCGGGACCCCTCGGAGGTCTGTATTATACCCCACCCCTGAAAATTTCTTCGCTGTGGTCATGGAACGTTTCCAGAAAGTCATTGATATATTCAACCATACGTGATGACTCTTTGTCAGGTCCACCGTGATGAAGTGCCACCAACTCCTTCAGGTACATCATGACTTTCGCGTCTGGCGTACGTAGCATCTCCCTCGGTTGGGGTCGGTCGTTGTACCCGTAGTACCACAGATACAGGATACGGTTGCATGCCTGGCCTCGGATGGTTGTCATGTCTGGAAACAGCGCCTCTGATCTCAGACTGAACCCTGGATCGAAACGGTCATTCTCGGAACGGCGTATCGCTAGCCCATGCAGATCCTTGTACGCCATGAACCCGTCGATCGCGGCGCCGTACATGATCTGGAATGGCCCGATCTCTCCTGCAGCCCCCTCGATGTTCTCCAGGTCACGTCGCTCCCACTCCCCTCGGCTCTCTACCCAGGCAATCGAGTAGAGGAACCTGGCCGTGTCCTCGGAGGTCAATCCCAACAGCGTCCACCTGTCATGTCCGTTCGTGATGCAGACGCTATCTAACGTCGCTTGCCATATCGCTGCTCTCAGCCCTCCTGAATACATTTCGCCTCCTTCTCCTTTCGGATCTGAGCCATTCTCTCTGCATGCTTCTCTTCACTACAGGAACATTCTCGAAGGAACTTTACGTCCGTCCAGTCCTCATTCATCTCCACCTCGTGCTTGCATGGCAGACAGAGGGCCATACTCTGGCTTGAATACCCCCTGAGCCCCTGAGTGAGGTCCAGTAGGTTGATGGCCTTACACTTGGGACATTCCCCTCGCCAAACTCCATAGGAATCGTCCAGGAGGCACAGGTATTCCCAGACTTCCAGCCCACAGTGGGCACAGTTCCCCCATACCTTGTCTCCTCCACGAACATTCCAGACCGCATGCTTGGTGAACATCTCAATGGTAAGCCACGGCCTACCGTTAAGCATCTTTCCCATTGCTTGCTCCTTTCATTGGGATCGCGCTTCCCAACAGTCGCACAGCCCAAGCTCCTCCACATCTAAGACCATGGGATGGAACCTGCGACATTTATACATCGGCAATCCCTTGCTCTCCGTCTCTACCCGCACCCATCCACAACAGCTGCAATGCTTGTCGTTGGTGTGGTGAAACCCGATCTCTTTCTTGATCCCTCGCTCAAGCTCCTTGTTCATTGCTGCCCTTCTCCTTCTCGATTACGTCGGCCAGCGTGATCCCAAGCTCAACTAGCTCGTTGTGCATCCTCTCGATGGCCGTCTTTCTGTTCTGTATCTCCTTCTCAACGTCCGCACTTGGCTTGGTGAGTCGGGTCTCCGCATAGCTCACCATGACCAGTTGATTGCAGTGAGGACATTTCCTCACAAATTTCGAACGCTCCAACGGATTACACATTCCCATTGCTTGCTCCTTCCTCGCCCTCTTCGGCGAACTGCTTGTAAAAGTCTTCGGTGCCATCGATCCCGACTATCCATCCGTCAAAGGACCCAATCACTTTGATGAGCCATCCCCTGCCTCCGCAGGAAGGACACTCATCGGCCCCCTTCGGCTTCAGCCCGTTGCAGTACGGGCACTCGATGACTCTCATGTTCTTCAGTCGAACGATCCGCATCCGACGCGTCTCACCCTCCCACGGTACTAGCGCAAATCCATGGTCTGGATTGTCAATGCCCACGATCAACCTCCTCCCTCTGAGAGGTCCTTACGAACGAGATGCTCGAACTCGGTCCTCAGTCCAGACTTATACAGCTTGGCCACTTTCCTCTTGATCTCCGACTTGGCACATCGGATACAGATGTTCGAGTAGATCACCCATGTGATGATGGGCTCCCCACCCGCACTCACGTTCAAGGTGAAGTCCGTCCCGTGAGTGAAGAGACGGCACCCGCACTTCCTACAGGTCTGTTCAACCATTACTTGCCCTCCACTTGGAGCCTGGCATCGGCTACGGCCTTCTCCCACTTGTCCACACCACAGTCCCTCCAGCTCTCGTAGTCCATGCTGCTGTGCGCCCAATCGAGGTCCGACAGGAGTTCATCGGCTGCATTGAGCGTAACCCTCAAGAGTTCCACTACCCGCTCCAACTCGGACTTGTAGTGCTCCCTGGCTCTGGCAGTAGCAGTCAGACTTGCTTGCTTCTCTCTGAGAGCCAGCTTACACGCCAACAGCTCGCTACTCACCATCGGTCCACCACCTGGCCGTCCTCGATTACAATGGCAACCTCCGCCCCTTCACCAACCCTCTCCACCCAGAGCTGCGCTCCATGCTCGTCTGCAAGCTCCATGAGCAATCGGAGGTTCTGCTGGTCCAGAACTGAGCCTTCACGAATGAACATCACCCGGAGTTCTTTGTTCTCAGCAATCCCCACAGCTACCGAGACCTTCAGTCGTTCGGCGCTACTGCATTGATCGAGTGGAGTCCCGTTGAACGTGATTCGATCCCAGTCGAACATGAGCCCGTCGATGGGAAGTTCGGCCTTCTCCATCTTTAGCTCCTTGTCCAGATCGATCTGCTCGATCTCGGCAGACAGCTCCGTGTACTGCGCCGACAACGACCGGAACTCCTCGCTCTTCTCCGCAAATTGGATGTTTCGCCTCACCACCTTGTTGATCTCCTCAACGTCCTCCACCTGGGACTCGATTTCATCCAGGTCCTCGAACTCAAAGCTCATGTAGCGCTGCTCTGCGGCTTCCAGCTGGACCTCCGCTGCGGCCTTCTCGGTCATAAGGTGATCTATCTGCATCTGAAGGCTCTGGATCTTCTCTTTCCAGCTCGATACCGTTCGGCTGATAGACATTCCCTGTTCATTGTGCTCTCGTGCCTCTCTGAGCTTCCTGAGTAGCTCTTCAAGCGAGACTTCTTCCTCCCCTGCATCCTCATCATAGGAGAGAGCCTTGAGCTGTCCCTTCACCTCGTCACGGTGCCGACCCACTACCCGCCTGTCCTCGTAGAGTTTCTGTCTGGCCTCGTCCAGCATGTCGAACTCATCCTCGAGGCCTGTGACTTTCTTGAGCATCTCCAGTTGTTCCTTGGGGGATGCGTTGGCAAAGTGCAGAGGATCGAACGTCAGAGAGCCTGTCATGCGATCCAACAGCTTCTGGGGAGAGGCAATCTTCTCTCCCTCGGCCCCATACACTTCCAGGAACGACTTGAAGTCCTCGCCCTTCCGCTTGAACACTCGACGGATCCTGAGATCTCCCAGGTCCACCGTCACCTCTGCCTCATCCTCCCCATGTCTGATCGGATCGGACGGGCACAGCTTCTTCCCTCCCAACGCCATCGAGATGGCATTGAGAACCGACGACTTGCCCTGAGCGTTCTCCCCTCCGATAACAACAAAGTTGTCGTCTGGAGAGATCGACACTGCCTTCAGACGCATCACATTGTTCGCAGTCATCCCTACAATCGTCCGTGACTCCATGGTTGCTCCTTTCCTAGAACGTGCTGTTTGCGATTTCATCCAGCTCGTTGTTCATGTCCTTATCGAACTCTTCCTCATCACCGTCGTGAAGAGGCTCGAACCCCTTGCCGTCTACGGGGTCTGGCTTCTTGTTGGCTTCGGCTTCCCTCGCCTCACGCTTTTCCTTCTGCTTCTGCGCTTTGGTCTTTCCCTTGGTTTTCTCCTTGACCTCGTCCGGCGACAAGATCGCCTTCATCACTCGCTCGACTTCTTTGTCAATGTCGGACCACTGCTTGTCAGTGAGTGGGTTCTCCGCTATCCACTCGGACGCCCACACTGCCTCATCCGAGATCTCCTCATGTTTCCTCAGCGCACCAGTCAACAAGGACAGGACTTTTTCCTTGTCCTTGTACTTGGCCATCATCTTCTCGTAGATCGCCTTCGCCTTCTTCGGCGGTTCAACTCGTTCCTTTTGGTTCCCGTTGATCTTCACTTTCCGTCTAGCTTGTTCCGCGATCTCAGTTCCCCTCTCGCTGGACCACGCTTTGCCCGATACTGTCGCCTCCTTGTTGGTTCCGTTGTGGGTCACATGGGACGCGTCATCATCGTAGCCTGGGGGCTGGAGTCCGAAGATCGCTTCGAGACAGTATCGACATGCGTACGTGACTGACCCGCCGACCTTCTGGATCTCCAGGGGTTCCTTGACAATGACCTCGAACGACTTGATGACCCACTGGCCAGACTTGTGCGTGATCCACGTCTCGATCCTCAGCCGTCCCTTCCGAGGATCCCCCACCATCTCAGGGAACTGATTGACTGCCAGCCCACTCTTCGAGAGAGGTCCTCGGATCGCATCCCAACACTGGGATATGTCCGCATACCTGTACGAGTACAGGAACTTGCCTTCTCGGTTCTTTACCTCAACCAGGTTGGTCCGCTCGGGAGGAACAATCTCCCCCATGGCATTGGCCATTGCCTCTGCCCACTTGCCGATCTCAGGAGACATCTCCCGTTGCGACGGCGCCACTACCTCGATGAAAGGATCATCTGGAGGTGGAGCTGTGGCCGTTGCAGCGTTCCGCTTCAGTTCCCTCTGAACATCATCGTACATCTCCTCACCATTCGCATATGCCATGCCGCGCATCCTTTCTGTGTTTCCTGCTCGCCCCTACAGGGACGTTGCAATGAACAGAGCAATCCCGTGGAAGATCATTCCCATCAAAAAGATCCACGTCTTCTGCCAGGCCACTTCATCGAACGGAACATCGATCCTCTTCACATGATCTGGGAACGTGTAAGCGATCATCCACACCATCCCGATGAACGTGAAGAAACACATGCCTGCTACCTTCAATGCGATCACAGCGAACTCCTTTCTACATCCTGCCACTGGGCTTCAAGCCACTCGAAGATCGTCCTGGACTCCTCCATGCACAGGTTTGCCGCAGCGATCGCAGCAAAGCCCTGATCCTCTGGAGTCCTCTCGCCGTTGGCTACTGCATCCTTCCCTCGAGACCGAACCTTCAGGAGGAAGGATACTTCATCCACGATCTTGTGGACGGTCGACTCACTACCGACAAAGCTCTCGACGAGACGAATTAGGGATTGGTTCATTGGCGCTCCTTTCTGTGCGGTGTTTCCATGTCCAGAAGTATTGTAACCTTTTCTCGCCTATCGATCAAGCATCAAGATCAACCATCTTGACGGGTACTAGCCCGTTCATTCTCATCTCGACCAGGCGGCGCCTCTCAAATTCCCAGATGCCCATACGGATGATTTCCTTCGATGGTCCTCGGACCTTCATGGGAACTGCACTGCCCAGGTTGACGATCTCGATCCCCTTGTACTTCCACCACCCAATCCTATGAGTATGACCCCCGATAATCACATCGACCCGCATCGCCTTCGCGGCTTCTACAGCGCAATCCAGGTAGTGCTGATCTTCCAGACGGTCCCCTCTCTTTTGAATGAGCCTCAGAGGCGCTTTAAGCGTACCAAGGACCCACTCGTCTATCATTGGGTGTACTCCAGTTTCGAGTGCCCGTCCGTTCTTCAAAAGGGCCTCTCCAAGCCTCGCACGTAGCCAGCCTGGATCATTCCAGATCGGATCGAACTGGTGCCAGTGCATGCAGAGATAGCTGTACCCCTCCCCGTAGACGTCATCTATTGCGACTCCGCCTGGGATAATGAGGTCTCCCTTCTTCACCAGGAAGGTGCGCTCCTGTCGCTGCTGGATGCTGTCCGTCCCTTGCGTGTCCGCTGGCTTGGCTCCCTTGTTCCGCCAGTCGTGGTTCCCCGGAATGATGGTGAGCCCAGCTCGCCTCAGCATCATGATGATCTCGGCGTGTTCCCGCATGGCTTCGGACAACTTCCCACAGTAGTCGTACATGTCGCCTATTCCGTAGGTGTGCCAATCATTCGCTACAGCCAGAGCCGCATACCGGTTCATGAGCTGCTTCCCAGAACACCGGGACCCCGACAAGTCCACTACATAGCGGTCCAAGTCGGGGTCCCCCCAATGCCAGTCGCTTACTGCACGTCTCGCCTTCTTCTGTCCTTCCACAATTCCCATGTGATGAGTCCTTTCAGCAGCCATTCTGCCAGCTTGATCTTCCATCGAGTCGTCGACTTCCAGATCGGCCCCTCACCATACTCCTCCAATTGCAGGTGAACATCAACCTTTGGCACCATTAGTTCATCCTCTCCATCTGCTCGGCCAGCATCTCGAACGCTGACGCTGTACCACGTTTCACTGCTTGCTTTCGAGTCTCCATGATCCTTCGATACTGAGGATGCAGGGCGTTGAGGAACCACTCTTCACACAAGCTGAAAATCTTCTCCGAGTCCTCCCTTCCGCGTTGAGAGATTGCACAGAACAGCGTTGCCGCGCCAAGCGCCTTGCACCACTGCAAATAGATCATCTTCCAGTCCTCAGTGAGCCTCGCCAACGTGACTACGGTTCCCTTGAGAACATTCAGCATCTGCTGCTCGGTACGTACGGTCATCATCACTTCTCCCATTTCATCCACTCCACGATACTCTGGTACCCGTTGTCTGACAGTATCACATGGTCGAAACACGGGATACCAACGACTTTGCCCACCTCGACCATCTTCTTGGTGAGGTCCTTGTCAAAGCTGGACGGCTCCAGCCCCCCAGACGGATGGTTGTGCGCGAGAATAACTCCAGATGCCCCCACACTGATCGCCCGACGGTACACCTCCCTCGGATGGATCACTGTCATGTCCTTGGACCCCATGCTGATGACGCTCTTGTCCAGTAGAACGTTCCTGTTGTCCAGAGACAGCACCCATGCTCGCTCCGTTCCCAGGAGTCTCATGTCGCTCTCAAGCACCTTGAAGACGTCCTCCGGGCTCCTGATGGCATCCAGGTTCTTCGAGGTTTCCACCCAGATCCTCCGGCCTAACTCGACCGCGGCCTCGATTCGTTCTGCTCCTTTCCTTCCGAACCCACGATAAGCCGTCCGCGCCTGGATCTCGGCTGCGTTCATCTCGGACAGCTCCTCGATCCCTGCGAGGTCCTTCTGCAGCGCCTGGCCGATCTCCACGCCATGGTTGGTCTGGAGGATCAGGCCTACCAGCTCCGCAATGCTCAAGGACCTGGGACCCTGGCTCCGCATCCGTTCCGTCGGCTTTTCCCACTCTGGCATCTCGCGCACTAACCACCGCCGATCCATCAGTCGTCACCGAACCCTTCCCGCATCAAGCGCTGGACTTCTCTGCACTTCTCACGCCCCTTGTTCTCAATCGAGTACACATGGGCTACCGAGCACCTCATGGCCTCAGCTACTTTCAACCTGGAGGTATTCGTCCTGAGCTGCAGGACCATATACTCTTGCGGTGTCGTGACGGCCTCCATTAGCTTCTTCATCCTCTTCAGCTCACCCTTGGTGACAATTATCATGGACTCCTCCGAGGAAACGGTCGCCCATCTCGAAGATAGGCGCCACACGGTCAATCCTGAGACGCAAGCTCGCTTCGTTCGGAAAGCTGTTGCATGACAGGTACCGAACCAACGCCTTGTCCAGGCTGTCCCTAAGCCCGACGTCGGCTGCCCTCTTCACCATCCTCCGAAGACATGCAATCTCACAGCCCTTCTCTTCCTCCGCTGGATACCTCCCTTCTACGTTCGCTGCACGGTTGGACAGATCGAGAATATTCTCCTTGTGGTCCTCGATACGACGATCCAGGGCATGCAGCATCTGCCCTGCCAGAACTACAAGACCCTCGTTGATGGGAAACAAGTTCATTTCGACCTCCCGATCCTGATGCTGCGCTTCGCTGACTCGACCCTATCGTCGAGGTCAGTGGGCAGCATGCCATACGCCTCATCCAGATGGTTTCCGATCTGACAGAGCAGATCCCACAGCTCCTCCTGCTCGTTGTGCGCTTCCTGGCGGTCGACCATGTTGCAGTTGGGATCCAGCGCCTCAAGCTGGCCCATCAGACCGTCGACTCTCCGCTTTGCCCGGTGGATATCAGAAACAAGCTGAACTCCTGAGTAACTGAAGTAGGTGAGCGTTTCCATTTGAACTCCTCAGCCTTGGTAGGCCAGCACGGTTCCGCCATCGTGGAACTCAGCATAGAAGCCGAGATCGCTGAGGGCCTTCACGAGTTTCGGATGGATGCCGAACTCATACCCCAACTTGTAGAGCCCGTACTCGTCGTACATGGTCGCTGCTGGCAACTCGTCGATGGTTCCGCCCTCAGCTGCATCACCCAGATGGATCGCTCCAGGCCTGCCCCAGAACGACGCCTCCCTGATCCCGTTGATCCCAGGGAACATCCTGTGCAGCTTCCTGGCTGCTCCTACCGCCTTCTTCTTCGCTTTCTGCTCTGCATTCATGGTCGATCCTTTCTGTGTTTCCGTTTCGGCCCCAACTACCTGGGCAATAACTCCTGAAATCCCTCGTGCCCACCCTCAAGCACAACTCGATACACTACGTTGTACCGCCTACCCGAAAGTCGGATCCGATGAAGGTAAACCTCGGCAATCGGGCCAACTACATACCCGCCAACATCATCGTGTTTCATCATCTTGGTCTTTTTCCCGATGGCTTGCTCCATGTGCGTCAGGATGCTCACTGCAAACCGCCTACGATTTGCGATGTCCAGATTGCGGACCTGCTCGACTACTTCCTCTACCGTGGAGAAGGGGCGGTGGGTTGCGACTTCGGCCATGCTAGCTCCTTTCTGTGTTTTCCATGTTTCCATCTTACACTTATACTTTAACCTTTTCTGTCTCATGCGTCAAGCGTTTTTGATAGACCGAGTCAAACCCCCTGCTCTTTTCTCGATCTTTTTTCATCTTCACCTGAAGGGGCCTAGAATGCCTCCAGACTCCACCGTTCCCACAGGGGTATCCTCTGTCCATAACAGGCTCGATCTTGCTGAATTGCTTCTCCTGGCCACGTAGGACTTCCGTTCCCTGAAATAGAGAAGGGGCCCAGGGAATGATCCCTGAGCCCCAACCATCAAACAACGCCATCAGGCGCCCAGCAAATCCTCCAGCTTCCTTGCTGCCTCGGAAGCAAAGTACTTCGCCCTCTCCACGTCCTGCTTGATCCCAGTCAAGCAGTCGGCATCCAAAGCTGACTCGGCCGCCGGTTCCCCGGGGGAGGTCTCGTTGGTCCACCAGGCCATCAGCGCAGTGCGGTTGAAACGGTACGCCTTGCCCACCTTGACGTGGGGAATGTCCTCCCTCTTCTTGCACCACCTGGCCAGGGTCGGGTACTGGATCCCCAACAATGCCGCGGCCTCTTTCAGGTTCAACTGCTCCTTCTGTCCTTCCATAGCATCCTCACTTTGGTACGCGGATCGACACCTGGCGCCCGGCTTTCGAGTACTGACCCGTCCGAACTACGTCCTGGCCCCACTTCTTCCGCAACTTCCTCGTCTGTTCATGAAGCATCTCGTTCGAGCGGACAGACGCATAACCGCCCTTGTTGGTGAACACTGTCCACACTGCTGTGAACCGTGTGTCCTGCCATACTCTCCGATGCCTGGCCAACGTCTGCAAGGTGAAGTCAATGTCGGTGTGGTACTGTAGCGACTCGTCGTAACGCTGGCCATCGTCGATGTAGCCGACAAGTCCTCCCCAACAGATCGTCCTGAGCATGAAGGGGTTGAAGTCCTGATACCGCATGGGATAGCCCGTGCCCAGGAAGAAGAGATTGGTCCCCAGGTCCGAAGCGCACTGACACACCTGATGCAAACAGTTCACCAGGAGGTCCTCAGACATCCTCAATAGTCGGGGCCCTGGCTCCTGCAGGACAATCCCAACGTAGTGGAGATCATCATCTACGTTGACCACGCACTCGACGTCCACTACGTTGTCCAACATCCAGTTCTTGATCCGCCCAAGATGACCCACTCCGCAAGGATGGCCAATCACTGGACGGCCTGTCTTCTGCTCGTACTCCTCGACCTCGTCCTCTGCTACCAGGAACTCGACATGATTCGGAAACACCTTCATCACGCCCTGAGCTACTTGATCTGCTCGGCCATGACTTGGACATATGATCCTCACGTGTCCCTCCCTTTCAGCAGATCCATGAGGACCTTCCCATCGAGAACCCTGCCCAGACCCACTCGCGGCTTCTGAGTCCATCGGTTCTTCACCAGGCCCATGCCTAGCGCAGTCTGGATGTGAGCAAAGTCCACCTCGTCATCGAAGACAAAGACTACGTAGTTGTGCTTCTCGTTGAAGCGCGGTGAGAGGTCCTCAGCAGCCTGAGTTCGCGGCTCTGACGGCGCGCTCTTGGTTCCCTTCTCTGCAAGCAACTCGTTCAACCTGAATGCGTCTACAAGCCCCTTTCCGATCTCGCTTGCCTCAAGTTCCTCGATGACTCCCCTCACGTCCTTCGTGTACCGTCCCTGGAGAGTGGAGGAGTTGAGCGCAATCATGAGCGCCTTTTCCTTCTCCTCCGGAACATCGACCACATTGACCCAGACCTTCTCCACTCCTCTCGACCTGAGAACCAGGAGACGCTTCTCGCCACCCAGGAGGTACTCCGTCCTCTTGTTCCACACTAGCGGAACAACCTGATCGAACTCCTCCAGCGAACGGCCAAGTGCCTCGCGGTTCTCCTCTGGCATCACCCTTGGGTTGTTTGGGTGAAACCTGATCTCAGCAACCTTCATCTCCTGAACATCCACTTCGACTCCTTTCTCAGAACAGCGACGGCTCTTTGTGTGTCGTGGAGTCCTTCTTCTTCCTTCCGTTGGACCCCATGAACGACCAATCCTTCCAATGTTGAGAAGCCGACTTCGCTACCTTCTCAGCCCTCTCGTAGTATTCGTCGGCATACGGCTCACCCTCTGGGATCTTATTCTCGAGACGATCACCCTCACCCCAGAAGTCCTCCATGGTCTTGCCCATCTGACGGCCACGCTTCGTGTGTTTGTCCAGAGCGAACTCGGGGATCTCAAGCCTCAGACCCTCCTGTCGCAGTCCCGCCATCAACGCTTGGTAGTTATGGATCTGCCTGGACTTTTGTGCCCTGCACAGCGCGTAGACCACGTGAGAAACGCAGAAATGAGTATCCCCAGTCCGTCTCTTGTCAGCTACCAACTCCTGGAACCATCGATAGCACACATCCACTAACTGGAGAATGTCCGGCGCCATCTCTTCCAGAGCAATCACCCTCAGTCGATACCACAGATACTTCGAGTATCCATTCGAGAGTTCCATCGCCCAGTACAGCGCATCCAACTCCATCCCACGCCTGATGGATTTCTGGAGGGCACTCGACACCTCGTCGAGAGGGTATCCCCCCACCGTTCTGATCTCGTAACTTCCGCCCATTTCGACTCCTTTCTGTGAGGTTTCCACTTTGTCCTATTCTAACCTTTTCTCAACTATTGGTCAAGCGTTCTGCTTCTTCCTCTGACAAGAAAAGGGGCGCCACCCTTTCGGATGACGCCCCATGATCGAGGAAGGGTCAGGCGGCTGTTTTCATCAGTTTGCCGGCCATCCTTTCTGCTTTCACCCTCGTGTCGGTATGAGTGATGGATCGGGCCAGGGCACTAGCCCCATTGACGACATCCATCAACGTCCTCGCCTGTCCCTCTTCGGCCTTGGCGGACTTGATGATCCCCTCGGCCTCTCGCTTCTTGTAACCACGCTTCATGAGCCACTCGCCAACTTCCTCTTCGTCCCGTCCGACCTCAAGCTCCTTCGCACGTCGGATGGTAGCCTCGACCTCGCGAGGTGAAGAGTTCGCGTATTCCTTCAGCACCTTGGCACCCTCTCGCCTGAACTGGTCAGGCCCATTGGCACGGTGAACGATCTTGAGTTCCCTGTACTCCTGCTGTCCCCAGATGATGCGATTGGCGCAGACGTACCTGTACAGGAACATCGCCAGCCCGAACGTCGCACTCCCGACCTCCGAGTTCCACGTATAGAACCCTCGATACATGAGGTCCCCGTTGACCTCGATGGGATTCTGCTCGTCCACGAGGAACATAAAGCAGTCACGATCGCTGGCGTACAGCGTGGTGGATCTCTTCGAGGGTTCGTTGTGGACGTGCCCGGGGACCCGCCACCTGCCCTCCACATTGAGGTCCATCACAGCGTTCACCACATCGAGATCCCAGATGCGGCCGTAGCTCGCACCGGTGAACGCTCTCAACCTGGGCGGCTCCACCTTGGTTGGAGGATCCACGAGATGAGGATCCTGCGTCGGCATGATGCCCTTGTCAAAAAGGACCATCCCGTCCTGCGACTCACAGTGGTCCAGCCCCCACTGCAGATTCTGCACTGCAAATTCTGCAGGCAGGGTCTGGAGATAACGCCCTGGCGCGGAGGCCTTGCGGCATATCTGATTGAATGACCAGTTCGTGAGGCCCATGGGACCCTCGACAGTTTCGAGGAACAGGTCATTGTCCGCTGTGTGCCCCATCTTGAGATGAGCTGTCTCGGTAACGAACGACTGTGAACGGTCGGTTCGCTCCTGGACAGCACTCCTCAACGACTCAAGAGTCAGGAACCTCTCGTCGTCTGGACGACTGGCCCACTGGCGGCTGGCTGTGTGGTCGTTGCGTGTCATAGTGACCTCCTACTGTTTGGCGCTGAGCGCCGCTACGATATCCGAGAACTGCAACATGCAGGCTCGGGGTGAGTTCATCTCTGTAAGTCGGACGACCTTGCCGTCCTCATGGTGGACTTGGTTCTGCCACTTGCATCCTGCAAACCAGACTCGATGGGCAGCAAGTCGGACCATCGTGACACAGTACTGCTTGCCCTCGCCGTCGCGGTTGACATGCGTACCCATAAGCGGTTGGTCCTTCTTCGGATCGGTGACTGCTGTCGTGTCGAGGTACTCGGCTACTCGGATCATGACTGCACCTCCCACACTGAGATTTTGCAGCACCCCTCAGAGGATCTAGCACACTCTTCCCCACACTCCACTTTGGCGCACCTGCGAGTGAGGTCGTGGGCAAGTTTCTTGCTCCGATCCACGATACTGCCAAGCGCCTCCAGATGTTCCTGGAGCCTCCAACCGTTCTGGAGAACTCCTACATCACCCATCAACGCTTGGATCTCATCCATGTACTCTTCTGCTGTCATGACTAGCTCCTTTCCACAATGGGCTTGCGGACGATCTCGATACATTCGACTGGATCCAGGTCTCCAGCCTCACACCGCTCGGCGGCTTCGATCCAGTCCAGGTAAGTCCCGTACGGCGTACGATACTCGATCGTGTGAGTGGGAGGATCCTGGGCTGTGCGGTCATCAACGGTCTCGAACTGTCGGACCATCTCAGGGGTGACTACCAGGGCTTTCATCGCGGCTCCTTTCGTGTGTTTCCATGTTTCCATCTTACACTCATACTTTAACCTTTTCTATATCATCAGTCAAGCCAAGTTGATAGACCGAGTCAAACCCCCTACTCTTTTCTCGATCTTTTTTCGATACTTGCGAGACTGTGCCTAGAATGCCTCCAGACTCCACCAAGATCGCAGGGGTATCCTTTGTCATTGAGGTGCTCGATCTTGCTGAATCGCTTCCAGGGCTTACGAATGGCCTTGTTTCACCAGGCATAGAAAAGGGGCCCACGGTTGCCCATGAGCCCCTGTCCTCTCTCTCTCTGGCAGCTATTCCTACTCTAGGGGTTCCCTTCGTCCAGCTTCCACCCACCGGTCGATCATTGCATCCTCGGCTGCAAGGTCCTGATGGATCCGCAACTGCTTCCACTCGATCTCGGTCTGTTCCCTCAGCTCACCGAGTCCAGCCATCAACGTGACCCACAACCCTGGCCTCCTCTCTTCCAGGAATTGCCACGTCAGGTTCTCCACATACTCCAGGCTCTTGGACATTTCCCGATGGAAGCGATCAAGCTCCGCAATTCGGACTCCCCACATCCTGGCGCCGCTTCCGTCCAAATGGACAAACCTTTCGTACTCCTTGTCTGCATGCAGCTTCTTGTCCTGGATCAGAACAAGTTGCTCCTTGGCTCGCTTGCGTGATGTTGCGACTGATTTCAAGAGGTCTCCAATGTACGGAGCTACTGCCTCCATCCATCGCTGTTGGTCATTGTGATTCACTTCAGCTCCTTTCCGTTCCGAAACACCAGCCAGGCCTGGGCTTCGGGCTTATGGCATCTGCGGGATCTACAAACCCGCTCGGTTATCATGTCGTTCAACGCCCATCCTGGAGGAGTGACATAGACCCACCGCTTGCACCCCTTCGGGCAATGAACCCTCCAGTCCATCGCTACCTTGCTGTTTCTGAAGTACTTGACCACATAGTCCTTCATGCTAACTGAGCCCATGCGCTCAATTCCCCAGACTTTGGGCTTCGGCACTTCCCGTTGCTCCACTACCAGACCCTCCCAACTGCCGCGAAGCGATCGAACTCAAAGTCGTCCAAGTCGATACACCGGTGCGGTTCCTCCAGCTCCTCCACCATCGCCTCATGATGATCCAGCCAGTCCTGCAGAGCATCGGTGCCCTGCCTGATGGCCTCGACCTCCCTGGAGAGGTCCTCGACCTTCATCAGACCGCGGTTGGCGATCAGAAAGTCAAACGACTTCACCATGCCCGTGGCGATGACCTTGCCTCTGTGAATTCCTGACAACTCTCTCACACTGACTCCTTTCTGTGTCCCAACAAGAAAGGGGAGGGACCCTCTGCCCCTCCCCACACTCACTCGATTACGCTTGATCCATGTACTGCCTGGCTGTCCTCATGCAGATCCTGGCGTCCCGAATGGATCGGACCATATCGTCCATGTCCGTTGCATCGAGGGCGTCCTGCCAGTTGAGATCCGCCTGAAGCAGGTAGGCTTTCGCATCATCGCCATCCGAGGTTTCCCGGCTGGCTCCGAGGTTCCACCACCGGCTCCAAAGTGACTCCATCTCCTGGCTCGGCGTCATCGCCCTGCTCTCGCCCTTGGTTGCTGTTGCCATGCTGACTCCCTTCTGTGTGTTTCCATGTTTCCATCTTACACTATCATTATGCCCTATTCTGTCTCGAAACGTCAAGCATTTCTGATAGACAGAGTCAAACCCCTGCCATTTTCTCCACTCTTTTCCACTCTTTTTCTCGATCTCTGCGAGAAGGCCCCTGAGAGCCTCTGAGACTGCACCGATATCTAAGGGGTATCTCCGTAGGGTCAGAGGCCAGTTCGTTTAATCTCGCTTGCCTCAGAGCCCAGTCCCAAATGAAAAAGGGGCCAGAGCCTCTCGACCCTGACCCCTGGCGCCTCAGACCCCCTACCCGAGGGTCGATCTCATGTAGGCCAATGCCCTCATCGCAGAGGCGATCCCTTCCGTAGAGAGTTCGGCCAGACCCTCCAAGACTCCGTCCACCATCAGCAGCGCATCGTGGATCCGTCCGGCGGCCGTCGTGTCGGTGGTCTCCCACAGCGCCTCCTCCAGTTCACCCTCGGTTGTCAGTATCGCGGCTTTCAGCTCGGCTACGTGGTACATGCTAGCTCCTTTCCTCGTTCTCGATATCACAGACGATCGTTGCCAGGGTCGTGTTGTGTCGGTTCTCGCTCCGACCCAGATTGAACACTTCGTACGCCTCAGCCCTGTGATGATGGTTCGGAAAATGCTCCCGCACCAACTCCTGCGCTTCCAGCCCCAGGTCCTCAAGCTCTGCCAGGATTTCGTTCAATCTGTCCAGTGCCTCATCGCGGTCCATGCTCGCTCCTTTCCTCCAGGGGAGGTCGGCGGGGGCCCTCCTGGACCCCCGCCTCGGTTCCTTTACAGCCAGATGTAGTGAAGTGCCCTCGGCAGCTCGTCATCGATCGAGAGGTTGTTCTCGATCATGAGATCTGCAATGTACTCCTCAGCTTCCTCGCCGTGGTCCGTCATCATCATGATGGCTTCGTAGAACTGAAGCCTTGCGGCGGGATCCTCGATCTTCGCGGCTGTTTCTCTGAGGTACTCGCACTTCAGCATGAAGGCTTCCTCCACGCTCTTGATTTCGGTGATCCTTCCAGGTGATCCGATCCATCGGGGGTACTGTGGCTCTGCCATTGTCGATCCTTTCTGTGTTTTCCATGTTTCCATCTTACACTTATACTTTAACCTTTTCTGTCTCATACGTCAAGGCCGTTTGATAGACTTTGATCGACGACGCATCTTTTTCTCTACCTTTCCGACTTTTTTTCCTCTAATCGAGGTCAAGTCCCTGCCTCACTCCCCCGGGGATTCCTACCAGGTAAGACTTACTAACTGAAGAAGAATCCTGTGATAGTAAGAGAGTCACTCTTTTAACAAAGAGAGTAGAAGTAGTAGGGGAGGGCCGAAACAGGGGCGATTTCATGCTAAGTGCCCCAGGTAAGAAAGATGGGCTGTGGAGAAACTGTGGAAAAGCTGTGGAAAAGCTGTTGGCAAATTGTCAGTTATTCCACAGCGTGTTCCGGAGTCGGAACATCGAACTGTTCCACTGTCGGAACATCACGGCGTCGACGTCGGAACGGCCGTTGGCGTCGGATCGATCTTCGGTTCGTAGAACTCCACCCCTCCCTCGGTCCCAGGCATGGGGATCTCTACAGTACCCGCATCGCCCTGCTGATTCCACACCCACCAGTAGTGCGCTCGATACTCTCCACCGTTCTTCCAGATCGTAAAACACAGCCACGCATCCTTGGTTCGGTTCCCTGTCACTCGGTGTTGGATCGAGACAGAGAACTTGCCAGGCACGTACCATGGCGCGATCGCATACCCCCTCCGAGTCCTGTCGCAGTTGGCATTCTCTTCTCTGGACGTGTACCAGTACCCGCTGTGTGTATTCCAGTCCCACTTTTTCTTGCACCAGTTGTCTGCATCTTCCCTCACATCCTTTGGGGATCCCACCTGCATGCAGTCTACGGGAATCTGGAAACGCTCACCCGTTTCTACATTCGTGTAGATCACCTGGCCGACCGCAGTCGATCCGTAGTAGTTGTCTGGAGGATTGTACCCGAACGGTGAATAGTTTGCAGTGCAGATCATGACTCCAGGCGGGATCTCTTGGTTGTAGCTCTCACCCGAATACTCAGGGAGATGGAAGCTGGTACCGCTCGGCACAGAAGTGGGAGTCGGATCCACTTCAACAGGATCATCATCACCCACATAACCAAGCAAGGCCTGCCACATTGCATCGATCCACGTTGAACCACAGCCAGTCAAAAACAGCAACCCGAACGCTACAACCAGGACCTTCTTCATGTGAACCTCCTCAAAGTGATGGGAGGGCGCCCGGTGAAAGAAGCCAAACCCCGGGCACCCTCCCCAGCGAGTGGGCCTCGCTGCGCGGCATTACGCTGTATCTCCTATGTCATCGATGTCGTCTACGTAGACGTGGATACCGTACTGAATGTCATAACCGATATAAAGGTTCTCCCCCACATCAGGCTCCTCGCTTGGGAACGAATAGGTCCCTCCACTTGGATATGCAAGACCATCCCAATCCAGCCTGCAGCTCAGAATGTATGGAGGCGGGTCTGGACGCTCTCCACCGATATAGGATTCGTCGTAAGTCCCCCACACTTCATCCCAGTCCCACCAAGAGTTCACATTCGTAAAGACCATCGGGCGCCAATACGCTGGAACATTCGTTTGAGGAGGAAGATAGAAGTCGTATCTTGGCGGGATCTCGGAACTCGACCAGCTACCAATCAGGGTTTCCGAATCCGGCGCATACGGGTTGAATGGCTCGCTACTGTGATCCTGCTTGTACAGCTTGATGCCTGGCATGTCAGTACTCTGAAAATCTCTATCGTAGATTCTCCTGAACTGCACTGACAGCACCGTATCACATGGATTGTCAGGGAACTCCTCGTATCCATCTTCTGGACGAATCGGGTACCTCAAGTAACCAGGGTAATCGGTCGGTACAGGTTTCGGATGGCCCCACAACTGTTGGACCGTCCTATCGTTCCGTATGCCAAAATTCGTACCTTGAACATTCTGGAACCAGTTGAATCGACAAATACTCGCAAGAGAGTTGTACCAAGCATACTGTTCCGTGATGAAGTCCGATTTCACCGTGGATAGCGGATATCCTGTTACGTACTTCGCGCAAATCTGATTGAACGTTGTCGTAAGAAAGTAGCAGTCCCACCGTTCCAATGCGGCCGCAATTTGGTTGCGGTAGCTTAGAGGTCCTACGTAGCTCGGATTGATATCTTCTCCCAGGATCCAGTTGAAAGGACTTGCTTGCTCGATTTCGCGGATATCATCGATGAGCGACTTGATCAACAGAAAGGCATCCCACGATATCGGCTTCTCTCGGAGGTCTGGCCATTCATTCCAGGCAGCATGAAGTGTAGGGGAATCCTCGAGACCACACGCACGGATTCGTTGATGAAGTTTCGTGTGGTACGGGCTCCACATATACGTGCTCTCTTCATCGGAGAGATCTGGTAGCCACGACTCGTACCAGAAAGGATATGCGCCCTTGCCAACCACAGAGCCGCTTGGGATGATCCTCCCTGAGTTATCTGGCCGCGCAAATATCCAATACGAGACAGGCTCCCAGGACTGTCGATCCTCATGCCGTTTCGCCCAATGCTCTGCGCCTTGAAATACAGGATAGAAATAGGGACCAGGCATCTACACTCCACCCCTCATGAGAACGGTCCCGTCTTCCACTGAGCCTGGAACTCTTCGGTTTCTGGATCGTACGTTACAGCTATCGGGCCGACGTTCGTTCCATCCGTCATCTTGGTGTTTTCTTCGTGCAGCTCTTCTGGATTGTTGGAATCGTGGTCGTGGGCCCCAGTTGCAATATCTGAGGTGTTTTCGGAAGTCCCACCCTCCACCACTGTATCTGTACTCTTCTCGTTCCGCTGGATCCAGATCTCGACTTCCTCCAGCCTATTCTCTATATCGATGGCCGCTACTAGGTCCTCATAACTCCTCATAGCGAAGGACGACTCACTGTCGCATCCAAAGTCCAGGGAGTTGCTCTGGAAGCTGTAGTCCCAATTCGTGAGGATTACATCCAACGCTTCCCAGTTGGTCGTGTGGCCGTCATCTGCAAAGATCCTCAGCTTGAACGGATTGTTGAAGTAGCTAATGCTCCTCGCCGCCAACTCCAAGGTCTGTTTCACCGGAAACGATACAGCTGTGAGGGACGGGAACAGCGCCTCCAGGATTTCCTCGAAGTCGCCCGACGTATCGATTCCAGTGATAGTGTAGTCCGTGCCAGCGGGAATGTTGCCTACATAGTCCGTCTCGAAGAAGTCCGTCTGGTGAGACGAGATGGTGTACGTGCCACTGAGGAACTCGATAGTGCAGCCCTGCAGCTGTTGCGCTCTGACGCCAGCATGCACATCGATAAGGCGCCCGGAGACTAGCCCCGAATCCGTGGAGGTTCCCGTCATGGTGATGCTACGTAGTTTTTCGGAATACTTCTTCCAGACAGTCTCCGTGCCGTCAATCGTGTAGGCGTCACCGTCGAAATCGGATCCACCCGCCCCACCTCCAATCTCAGGCAAGCGCACCGTCACAGCATCGCTCAGGACAACATTCCGCAAGACCAACTCGGAAGATTCCCACCCACCTGCAAGGTCCGACACGTACGCAGGGGCTGACAACTCAAACGTACGATCATTGGGATTGTAATCCCTCAGCGTGAACGGCATCCACACTACGGACGGCGTAGGACCACCGGTGAACACCTGCTTTGTGCAGAAAACCTTAACCTCGGTGTTGGGGGTAATCCGCACTCCGATATTCGCCCACCTCGCCACAATGCTAGCCTTGGCCTTCCATCGCCTGAATACCGCTCGTAGCCCCTCGCTATCATTTCGTGTCTGAGGAGTCCACACGCCCTCATAGGATGGACTCCACACAGGCTCCAGATCACTACCAGAGGTATCGTCTGGATCCCAGTACCAGGCACGATCCACCTGCCCTCTCTTCCCGTAGATCTCAAGGGCACCATACGAACCTGCGCTGGTCGGCGCAATGCGGTTCGACGGCACCCACACCTTCCCACCCAGTACTTCGTTGACAATCGATGTGAGGTTAGCAGTCTTGCGGATGAGAAGCTGGCATCCAGTCTCTCCAGGAAGGACGTAGCACACATAGCCCGGAAGCCAACGAATCATCTGGTCGATGATATCCAACGCACCTGTGGGTGCATTGAAGCAGATGTTCTCAGGAGTCGGGGAGTCGGCACTCATCGAAGGATCGAGGTACCAGCTCGTAATCCCTGCGACGTCTTCCAGGTCATCGGAAGCCGTCGTGTCGGTGAGCATCTGCCAAACAATATGGTAGATATCTTGATCCACGTGAGCTTCGTCGTAATCCTCATCATCCACGTCCGACAGGTTCCAACAGACTCTTGCCAGGCCATCGTGGATCCAGAAGACCTTGTTCAAACGCGACTTCGGCCCCATGCACTCGTACTCGATGTACTCTTCACCTGGCGCTCCAACCGACATGGGTGTCTCGATCCATCCATAAAACATCCAATGCGTCGTATCGCCTTCGTCAACGTACTTTAGCCTTACCAGGGTATTCTTCCCCCAGGAAGGATCATCGTGCCTCTTGGGCTTCTCTCGGAACACCAGTCGCCGCGCAGCAGTTAGGCCTCCAGACAGCTCGACGAGCTCAATCCGTGGATCGGGGGTCTCGGGGGGCTCGGCTGCTTGGCCTGGCGTTGGGATATCGTATTCGTCGGTGTCGATGTAAAGCGTCCAGCCGGACAAAGAGGCCATAACTACGTCCCGTCGTCGGGTTTGACATTGGTG
>Ga0180432_10002439_pt1 | contig 27838 bp, 29 predicted proteins | sample SS_ome_10_FD_132414 | JGI IMG/M metagenome (GOLD analysis project Ga0180432, IMG submission 132414) | Hypersaline lake sediment archaeal communities from the Salton Sea, California, USA - SS_1_MS_2 metaG | ecosystem: Environmental > Aquatic > Non-marine Saline and Alkaline > Hypersaline >... | reverse complement strand
GGGTGTCGTAGTCGATGTCGCCGGCCTGGAACCGATAGAGCTCGACGCCGTCCTGCCGGACGATGATCGCCACGTGGTTCTTCAGGTTCGGCAGCTCCGAGGTCAGCAGAGCCTCGGCGTCCGAGAAGTCGTAGGGCTGAGCCTGGGCGGTGGCGAGTGTGGCGAGCAGCAGGCTCAGGGCCAGTCGGGCGTTCAGGCGCATGGGCACACCCCTCCTTCGGCATTCGTGGGCGTTGGCGAGCACAACAAACACGGCGCCGCCGGTGGGTCGCATCTGACCGCACCATCAGCTCGCCGTGAGGCGGCACCGGACCCGCCCACCCGTTGAACGGCGGTGGTCACGGGTTTCCTGTGCCCGTTTTGTGTTGGCGGCCCCGGAACTCGTCCGGACCGGCCCTGTGGCTTCGCATCGCCAGGCGTTTCCGTCGCCCGCGTTGGGGGCTCAGGCGGCTGCGGTTGATGTCCCCGGGGCTCGCCCCGGGCTTCATTCCGCCGCCGCCTACCGGGGGGGCTGACCGGCGGGCAGTCCGGTTTCCGGCCAGGATTGTCACTGACACTTAAGGCAGGCCGGAATACGCTCCACCCGCGGATTTTCCGGGAAAAGCCGGAGCCCCGTACACTGGTTCTCCGGTGATGGCCATCACTCCGGTGGCCGCACGAGGGACGGGCATGGCAGCAACCGATGCAACCCTGGTGAGTGGCGTGCTCAGCGGCGACCGGGCCGCCTTCGCGGAACTCTACGACCGCCGGGCACGGCTGATCCGGGCCATCTGCTTCGACGCCACCAACGACCTCGATGCGGCCGCCGACCTCACGCAGGAGGTGTTCTGCCGGGCGTACGCGCGGCTGGGCACCCTGCGGGACCCGCAACGCTTCGGACCCTGGCTGACCAGCATCGCCAAGCGCGTCTGCCACGAGTGGCGGCGCGGCCGGCTGCGCGAAGCCCGGCGATCCACGCCCCTCTCGGACGAGATCGCCGTGGCCCAGCCGGAGGACGCGTCGGACGACCGGCTCGGCGTGCTCCGCGATGCGGTCGGCCGTCTGCCGGAGCGGGAACGCGACAGCGTCCGGGCCTTCTACCTGACCGGCCTGGACGCGGAGGAGGCCCGCACGGTGCTGGGCCTCTCCAGAAGCTCGTTCTATCGCGCACTGACCAGCGCCCGCGAGAGACTGCGCCGAACGCTGCGACGCGAGGAGGTTCAGGCATGAGCTGCCCACCCACCGAGAAGTGGACCGCGCTCAGCGCCGAGCTGCTGAGCCCGTCGGAGTCGGCCGAGCTGCGCCGCCACGCGGCAGAGTGTGACCGCTGCGCCCGGCTGCTGCTGGCCGCCCGGCGGGATCAGGCGACGCTCGTGCGCAGCTTCGAGGTGTTCGACCGCGAGCACGACGCCCTGCGCGAGCATCTGATGGCCGTGCTGCCCGACACCGTTCCGGCCGCCCACGAGGCGCCGGGCGAGCATCCCAGGCGGCACCGGCCGGGAGTCATCACCATGAGCATCCGGAACCACAAAGCCCGCTGGGCCGCGATGACGCTGGCCCCCGCGGCCTGCATCGTCCTGGCCGTGGTCGCACTGATGAGCACCGGCTCGGGCCCGGCCTTCGCCGACGTCCTGGAGCGCATCCGCCAGGCGCGCACGATGGTCTGCGCGGTGGAGGTGTCCTCGCGCGTCGTGCAGCGGTTGCCCGCGATGGGCGACGAGGTGGAGAGCGAACGCGTGCTGTCCGCAAGTGAAGCCCGCGGCACGCTGTCGATGTATACCGACGGCGCCTGTCAGGCCCGGCGGCACGACGTGACCGAGTACGTCCAGTCGGTGGAGACGGCGGACTCGCTCGTCGCCCCCTATACGGAATGGTCGCTGCCGGGGCGGACGGTGGTCCGCAAGGCGGACGGGCGGGTCGAGGTGACGGAGTACTCCGCCGACGGCGCGACCGCTCGGGCGTCTGCCCGCAGTGCGGATCGCTGGTTGCGCCGCATGCTCGACGTCTGCGAGCGGCCGGACCGAGACCTGGGCGAGCGGATCATCGACGGTCGCGAGGCGGTAGGCTTCGAGATCGAGGGCTGGCGACTCGGGCTTGGCGCCCCGCGCCGGGCAGACACGCACGGGGAAGCCTCCGACTCGTGGGTGCGGCTCTGGGTGGACGTCCGGACCGGGATGCCCGTGCGGGCCGAGATGCGCCAGGTCAGCGTGACGGTGGCCGGCCGTATGGTCTGGGACATCCTCTGGGACCGGATGGAGTGGAACGTCCCGCTGGACCGGGCCGACTTCGAGCCCCCGCCGCCGACGTCGCCGGAGGACGTTCGTCAGGCCGACGTTCCGGCACCGTCGGAGGAGGCGTTCATTCAGGCGGTGCTCGACTGGCGTGCCGAGGCGCAGCGTGTCGCGGACCTGCTCGCCACGGTAGAGGAGGGTCCCCAGGCCGAGTATCTTCGCTCCCTCACCCGGCCGAACGACCCCAACCCCCCTCTGGAAGTGAACGAACTGGTGGCCATCGCGGCTGCCCGCCGGGCCGGGCTCGTCGCACACCAGCGATCACGCCGGGCGGCCCATGGCGAAGAGGCCCAGGTGCCGCCCGCCGAGGATGGGGAGATGCCCTCTTTCATCGCGATCCGGCTGTTCTTCGACCGGCTGGTGACGGACGGTTGCGAGCCGGTCTACGACCCCGCCGCCGTCGGGCCGGACAAGCCGCTGCTGCGCTGGCGCGTGGATGAAGGGCGGCAGCGCGTGATTTACGGAGACCTGAGCGTTGAAACCGTGCCGCTGGCGCCGTAACGGCCGCGGCCTGCGGGCTGTATTCATCGTGCGCCAGGCGCCGGCCCGCGGTCGGCGCCTGCTGCGTTGGCCAGAGCAGCGCTTCCGGCCGGCGGCAGGGCCGGCTGACAGAAGGAGGAAGCTCGTGGAAGGATACCTGGGGTATGCGGGCGCCGCCACCGTCGGCGCAGTCATCAGCGGGAAGTGGGCCATGGAACTGGGCCTCAGCCAGTTCCGCCAGCTTCTCTGGGCCATCGCCGGGCTGTTCTTCCCGCCGATCGTGCTGCTGGTTCTTTATCTACGGATGCTTTATAGCCGAGAGCGGGCCGGCCAGCCGGGCAGCGCCTGGTGGACCAGTCAGGGCGCCGAGAAGAGCACCTGAGCGGCTCAGGCCTCTGAGCCAGCGTCGCCGCCATCCCGGGGCGCCAAGGCCCCCTGGTCGGCCGGGCTCCGCCGGCACCGGCCGGCGCGCCCGCGGCGCAGCGCTGCGGGCGGCCCCGGTCGTCCGGCCACACGAGGCCCGGCAGGTCGCCGGAAGGCAGCGCCGCCCGGACCGAATCAAGTGGCGCTCGGCCCCCCGACCGTACCGGTCTCTTCACCGTCCGTGACGGGCACCTCGTCCTCCGGCACCGGGGGCTCCCCCAAGGCCTTGCGCTCACGCCGCTCGCGCTTCAGCGCCGCCTTCTCCGCCTTCTTGCGTTCCCGCTGCCGCTTCTGCTGCTCACGCTCCCGCTTGCGGACAGATGGTCGTTGCTTGGCCATAGGATCTCCATTGTCTCGTCGCTGTGGGCGGCATTGGCACCACGCGGCGGCAGACCGCGTGTGCCCGGCGTTCGTCAGCAGGCCTGCAGCGAGCCGTTGTCATGGCTGCCGCGGTGCCACACCGGCATCGTCTCGATCCGCTCACGCAGCGAGGCGAACGTCGTATCGAATCGATCATTGAAGCTCTGCAGTGCCGCCATCGCGTCCATCTCCGCGTCGCGCCTCGGCCAACCGAACGCGCTCCGCCTGCCGTGGATGTGACGGTCAAGCTGGACGAACAGTACGCAGGCACGCTGCCACCCGAAGAGTCGGCACAGCGCACCGGTGAGGTCCCAGGCAACCGCCGCGGCGTCGTCGTAGGTCACCGGGTCGCCGCGGGCATCGTGCGCCTCTGCCTCGCGGCACCACTTGCCGGCCCCATCGAGCAGGGCGAGCAACTGCGCCTTCTCGTCCGGCATCACCGCCGGGACTACTCGCCGCCGCCGGGCTGTTGCAGCGTCAGCTTGGCGTCCTCGACGTCGAGCGTGTTCCCGGCGAGCAGTTCCGACGCCTGGGCGTCCAGCAGAAGCACCGTCCGGCCTTCATGCTGAAACGTCGTATCGCCCTCCCGCTGGTTGTCCGGCCGCAAGGCCACGCCCTCCTGTTCACAGATGAAACGGATGGCGATGTCCTCCGGCACATCCTGCTGCTCGAGCAGCTCCGCCAGATGCGCGCTGGCAGCTTCTGTTACGGTGAGCATTTCGGGCTCCTTCGTTCCAAACAGCCTGCACAAAGTCCGTTTCCGGAGCGTTTGCCCGCGACGTTGGACCTACCAGCGTCCGCCACCGCCACCGCCACCGCCACCGGCGGGTCGCGGCTTGGCCTCGTTCACCTTGATCGCCCGGCCGCCCATGTCGGTGCCGTCCAGCGCGGTGATGGCCGCCTCCGCCTCCGAGTTCGAGCTCATCTCCACAAACCCGAACCCCTTGCTCCGGCCGGTGCTCCGATCGCTGATCACGGTCGCGCTCTCCACCGTCCCGTGCGGGGCGAACGCCTGCTCGAGATCACCGCTGCTCACGTCATAGCCCAGGTTGCCGACATACAGTTTACGACCCATCAGGATTCTCCAACCGGCTCGATGCCCCGGTCCCCGCACTCACCGCCACGAACCCCTGACGGGCTCCAGACCCACCGACCGCGCAAGCCTGATGGTCGGGCGCCCCTTTCCGTGGGGCAGCCCCGCAACGAGGCATCTTGGCGATCGGAAGCCGTCCGGGACCGAACCGGGGTCGCGAGCGAGGCCTGAGAAGTGGGATAATCGAGCTCTCTACGGTTCCGCGGCCTTTGCCGCGAGTCACTGCCTGGCGGCGGGCAACACTTGCAGGAACGCCCCGCGCATCACACGACACCAGGCCATCAATCGAGCCTCAGTGACCAGTCCAGTTCAGGAGAAAGCGCCCGCGACCGCGGACAGGTCCTCAGGAAGAGGAAGGATCAGAGAAGATCGCAACTTCGCAGAGTGTAGTCGGGCTGAAGGCGGGCGGCAACCCCGATTCACGATTTCGTGGATCCCCCGCAGGAGGTCAGCAGCGTTGACGGCAGAACGCCCGCCGGCCCGCACTGGCCCCGCGTCTCGCCCAGTTCCTGCCGGGCGGTTGAGACGGGCCGTAGCTCCGACAGCGTGCTTCGCTGGCCGAAAACGGCGTCAGCGGTCGTGCCACCGAGTCAGGCGGGTGGGCCGGTCGCGCTGGAGCACGAGATCGATGTCATCGACAATCGCCCGGGCGTCCTGATCGACAACCGCGTAGAACCGGTGCATCTGCTCGGTGTACGACTCGGTCATCGAGCGGTCCTGGGAGACCCCCTTGGTGACGGTGCGGTTCCAGTAGATGGCTTCTTTCGAGAACTGGGCACACCCCAGCGAGCCGAGCAGCACCGAGACGCCCAACAACACACCCAGCACACGACGCATAACAACGCTCCGACGCAGGAGTTACCCAACGTCCCGCCCCCCCGCGTCGGGGACGGGCCCGGGCGGGACAGCGGTTGCCGCTGTCGGCCAGCCCACGGGGGGGCCATCCTACGCGGGCCGGGCCGCCGGTGTCAAACCGCAGCCGCCTGGCGGAGGGCCTCGAACCACTCCAGGTACGTGTAGGGCAGGCGGAAACGGGCGTGGAGATCCCGCAGCCGCTGCAAGACCTCTTCGCTGAGACCGGGCTGCCAGTCCCGGGCGCGGGGATCACAGAAGAAGATGCGGCAGCCGCTGGGCCGGCCGTCGCGGGCCGTGCACCGCCCACCCTGCTGGTAGGGACAGGCATCGCTCCCGTCGGGCGACCGCACCGCGCCCCCGGACCGGGCGAGGAAGTACGCCACCTCGGCCGGGGTCACGTACAGGCGGTGGCCGTACTCGCCGAATCGGCAACACGCCCCCCGATTCACGCAAACCGGCCGCCGGGCCGCAATCTCTGCCGCCAGTTCGGAATAGAGCAACTCCATCTCCGCTGCAAACCGGGCGTCACCGGCGCAACGGCGAACCTCGTCGACGGGCAGCAAGACCGCCTTCATAGCCCGACGCCCGCCAGCCGAAGCGGGCCTGATGTACCGTCCACTCCGAGAAACAGAACCACCCCGACCGGCGGTCCGACCCCGTCCCCGATCAGAACCGCGAGCGTAAACGAGCGGCCCTCTTTCATCGTTCCAGGCAACACCGGAGACGCCATGAAGACGCGGAAAAGCACCCTTCCCTCTGCTTCACGCGCCAGGACGGCCTCCCGGAGGCCCCGGAAGTGCGGGCGGGACGACGTTCGCGGCTCGATACGCTGCGATGGTCGCGAGTCAGGGTGCTAGTGTGCCGTCTCATGAATACACCACCCAAAGGAGCCGCGAAGGGAACAAATCCCGATGAAATCGGGAGTTCGCGCGGAGCCCGAATGGCCAGAGAACCGCCCGTTCGCCACGATCGAGAAACGTAACGTTTTTCTGAGACACCACACTAGTGTAGTGTCTCATTGAATCCGCATCTTATCGAGCCGCGGGCTTTAGCCCGCGCGGTGCCTGTCATGCCGAAAACGCCTAGATCGGGAGGCATTAAAACGATGCGGTAATTGCGAGACACTGCACTAGGTCGTGTTCGGCTCAGGGGGATCCTCCGGCAACCGGCCCCGGCGCCGCGCCTCGATCTCGACGAATTCGTAGCGCCGGCCCCGCCCGATGCCGGGGCAGGTCCGGGCGGCCTCGTTCCAGTCGTCCGGCGATCGCAGATTGCCGGACCAGAAAGGCCAGGTCCGGCACTGGAGGGGCCGGACCGGGTAGACCGAGCAGAACGCCCGCTTGCCCGAGCGTTTCAGGAAGACGCAGTCGCCGCCGGGCTCCTCCGTGAGGCTGAAACGCAGGCCCACCCTCCGCAGTTGCTTCTTGTCCAGGTCGCCGTCGGTACGGCCCAGGTACTCCGAGATAGCCCTGATCTCCTTCCGGGTCACCCAGACGTACCCCGGCGGGCCGCTACAGCAGTTGCCGCACTGGGTGCACTCGAAGTTCAGACCTGCCTGATACCACTTCGTCCTGACCACAGGCACAGAAAACACCCCTTTGACAGGAACTCGGCTGGGGCGGCCATCCTATCCCATCCCGGCCGAGATTGACAAGCTCGTGCCCGGCCCCGGCCGATTCCAGTGCAATAATCAGTCATAAAGGTATAATCCACCCCTGGCAGGTGGACGGCAAGGACCGGAGCGAACGCCCGGGAAGCGCGGCCGGCGCCCGACCACGGAGCGCAGGGGATGTCCAAGCGCAACCTCATCTGGCTGGCGGTCATCGTGGTAATCGCCCTGGCGTTCTACCGGCTGGCCCCCATGGCGGCCGAGCAGGACTCGGTCCTGCGCACCTACGCCCCGCTGGTGGAGGCCGACGCCCTCATCCGCCAGCGCTTCGTCGAACCGATCAACGACGACCGCCTGGTCGACGGCGCCATCCGGGGGATCATGCTCAAGCTCGATCCCTACAGCGGTTACATCTCCCCCGACGAACTCGACGGCTTCCGCCGCAACGCCGCGGGCAACTACATCGGCATCGGCGTGCAGTTGGGTGTGCGGGAGGGGCAGCTCACGGTGATCGCCCCGATCGAACAGAGCCCGGCCCTGGAGGCCGGGGTGCAGGCGGGTGACGTCATCCTGGCCATCGACGGCACCTCGACCGAGGGGCTCAGCGTGGTGGATGTCGACCGGCTGCTCATGGGCCGCCCCGGCACCCGCGTGGACCTGAAGGTACGCCACGCCGCCAGCGGCGAGATCGAGTCCCTGTCCATCACCCGCGGGCCGGTCAACATCCAGTCAGTCAAGGGCTTCCGCCGCAGCACCGCCGACGACTGGGACTACTGGATCGAGCCGCGGGAGCACATCGGCTACATCCGGGTCTCGAACTTCCATGAGGACACCGCCGCCGAGTTTGACCGGGCGCTCAAGCGGCTCCGCGAGGGCGACGTGTCGGGCCTTGTGCTGGACCTGCGGTTCAACCCGGGTGGATCGCTGACCGCGGCGGTCTCCATGGCGGACCGCTTCCTGGATCAGGGGGTCATCGTATCGACGGTGACGCGTCACAAGGCGGTGGACCAGTACGAGGCCCGGCCGGAGGGCACTTTTCCGCAGGTTCCCATGGCGGTCCTGATCAACGGCCATTCGGCCAGCGCTTCGGAAATCGTGGCCGGCGCCCTCCAGGACCATCACCGCGCCGTCATCGTCGGAGCCCGCAGCTTCGGCAAGGGCGTGGTCCAGAACGTCATCGAGCTGTCGGAGTACCGGGCCGCCGTCAAGCTCACGGTGGCCCATTACCGCCTGCCGGAGGGCCGCATCATCCACAAGACGCCCCGCAACGCCCACACCGACGAGTGGGGCGTCAAGCCGGACCTCGTCGTCGAACTGACGCCGGAGGAGACCGAGGCCGTCCACACCCGCCGAGCCGAGGCCGACCGGGCCCCGGTCCGCTCGACCACCGCCCCGGCGAGCACCGACGCCCCGCCGCCGGCGGACGACCAGCCGCACGTACTGATCGACGCCCAACTCCGGGCGGCCCTGGCGGCGGTGCACGAGCCGCCGGCCAGAGCCCACTGAGCCGCGGCGGTTACTCCACCGTCACTTCGGCCGTCGCGACCACCAGCGGCGTCCCGTCCGCCGCGTCGTACAGCGAGGCGAATCGCTGCACCAGTGCGGTCTCATCCTCGCGGAGGTCGACGACGGTGCGGTACGAGACACTCTGGTAGAGCAGTTCGGCCGTCACGGCAAACGGGCCGGCGGCATCGCCCACCGCCACCTGATAGCGGATCTCGTCGCTGCCACCCACGAAGTCGTCGTCCTCCGCGGCCGCCCCCCGCACCGCGAAGTCATCGGCCGCCGTGGCCTTGTCGAAGCCCTCGGGCAGCAGCCGGTTGTCCTTCCGGTAGGTGGCAGCCCGCAGCAGCGTGTAGGTGACCTCGCCGTCGGTGTTCGCCAGGATCGGCTGGTAGATCTGCACCTGATCGGCGCTGGTGATCAGGTCGTGGTGCGGCTCGAAGGTGGCGGCGTCCTGATCGGCGTTGTTGCCGGCGATCGAGCCGTCGGCCTGGGGAGCGCCGGATTCGAACACCACGGCGCCGGCCGCGTCGGTCACCGTCAGGTGGATCCAGGCCTGCCGCGAGGGGAACCCCGTGGGCAGCTTGTGGCCGGCCTGGTTCTCCACCCGCAGGTCGACGGTGAGGGTATCGGCCGCAAGGCCGGCTTCGGGGATGGTCAGCGCCGCCGCCTCGCTCTGGACGAAGGCGGTGCCCAAGGCGACGGCCTCGTCGAAGGCAGCGGTCGACGCGGTGAGCTCCAGCTCGTCGACGTTGTCGCCCAACAGGCCCACCATGAAAACGTTCGGCCCGCGGAACTGGTGCTGGTAGAACGGCGTCCGGGCCTCGAGCCCCGCCGGCACCGTGGAGATGACCACCGCTCCGTCGGCCGCCGGCATGTGGCACTCCTGACAGACCCGGTCATCGTCACCCTCGCCATCGCCGTACCTTCCGTGCTGCCATTCCAGGTAGGGCACCTGCTCCGGGAATTCGTCCACCCCTTCGGCCAGCTCGCCCGCCGCGTTGAGCACCGGCGTGTAGAGCACGTGGCAGGTGGCGCAGAAGTCCGCCCCCCGCAGGTGCTCGCCCTCGACGGGGATGTATCCCACGGTGGCCTGCATGACGTCCGGGCTCTGCGGGTCGGGGTAGGGGCCGAACAGCTCGCGGGCGTCCTCCGGCGTGGACGTGTCGATAACGAACTCGCCGGAGAAGCTGGTCGCCTCGCCCAGCCCGTCGGGCTGGATCTGATGGCAGGCCGTGCAGGATACCCCGTCCAAAGCCGCCTCGTGGAGCGCGTTCTCAGCGTTCAGAAACCCGTCGTCCAGCACCCGCGTGGCCGCCTCCGCCACCACCGCCTGCGTCCGGGCCATGGGCATGTGGCAGACAGCGCACTTGTCCTCGATGATCTCCCGCAACGCCGCGGACGCCCGGTTCACCTCCGACTCGACGCTGGCCTGGAAATACGGATCCTGGGTGGCGTTGGCCAGCAGCGTGGGCCGCCAGTCGTCGGGAATGGACACGTCCTCGCCCCCCTCGGTGGTCAGGCCTGCGTGACAGGCCGTGCAGGTGCCCGAGCCGGCAAAATCGTCCGTCCGGAACGTGGCCAGCGGCAGCCCCTCGGACTCGCCTTCGCCTTCACCTTCTCCCTCGCCTTCACCCTCACCCTCGCCTTCACCCTCACCTTCGCCTTCGCCCTCCCCTTCGCCTTCGCCCTCCCCTTCACCGCCTGCTTCGACACACACGCCCTCCACGCACTCGAAACCCTCGCAACAGGGGACGCCGTCACAAGGCTCATCCAAGCCGGCGCACTGCGGCTCCTCGCCGCCACCCCCCCCGCCCCCGCCTGCCGAAGCGCACCCGGCCAACGCAGCCGCAAGAGACGTCAGTGTGACACACGCGAGACGACAAAGAGTGATCCTCATGGGAAAGCCTCCACACCAAGACACCCGGCCGCCCAACCGCCGGCGCGGTCGCCGCCGCTGATTGCACCTCATAGGCAAACGAGATGCCGAAGAGACTACCGCAAGCGCCAGGACGGCTCAACACACCACCGCGGTCATGCCATGGACACGGGGTCGACGTCCACCACCAGGGACTGCGCTCCCGTGCGCAGGCCGCGCTGCTCGCGCAGCCGGTCGAGCAAAGCCTGCATGGCGCCTGGCGAGGAAGTGCGGATCAGCAGGTCGTAGCGGTAGCGGTCGCGCACCCGGGCCAGCAGGCACGGCGTGGGCCCCAGGACGCTCGCCTCGGGCAGAGCGGCGTCGGTGATGCTCCGCCGGATGCGGTCGGCCAGTGCCGCCGCCTCGGCCCGGACGGTCTCCTCGCGGGCGTGGGCGAGGACGATGCGGGTAAGCCGGCCGAAGGGCGGGAAGCCCTGGTCGCGGCGGATCTCCAGTTCCGGGCCGACGAACGCCCGGTAGTCGTGGAGGATGGCCGCCTGGAGGGCCGGCGCTTCGGGGTGTTCCGATTGCACGACAACCTCGCCCCGGCCGCCGCTGCGCCCGGCCCGCCCCGCCACCTGGGTGATGAGCTGGAACAGCCGCTCGCCGGCCCGGAAATCCGCCGCCGCCACCGCCGCGTCGGCGCCGATCACCCCCACGAACGACACGTGCGGAAAATCCAGCCCCTTGGCGATCATCTGGGTGCCGACCAGCACGTCGATCCGCCGGGCCTCGAACTCGTCGATCACCTGGCGATACGCCTGTGTGGTGCGCATGGTGTCGCTGTCCACCCGGACGATGCGCTTGTCGGGGAAGCGGCGGGCGAACTGGTCCTCCACGCGTTGCGTGCCCATGCCGACGGCCACCAGCAGCCGGTCGCAGGCCGGGTCCGGGCACAGGTCCGGCGGCCGCTCGCGCCGGCCGCAGTGGTGACAGATCACGGCGCCCAGGGCCGTGTGCAGCACCATGGGCACGTTGCACGAGGGGCACTCGATCCAGCGCTTGCACGAGGGGCAGAACAGCCCGCTGGCGAAGCCCCGCCGGTTGATCAGCACCACCGCCTGCTCGCCGCGGGCCAGGGTGTCGGCCAGCTTGTCGGCCAGCAGGTGGGAAACCAGGATCGACCGCCCGGCCAGCAGGTGCTCCTGGCGCATGTCCACCACGTGGACCGCGGGCATGGGCAGATCGCGGACCCGGCGGGTGATCTCGATCCGCCGGTAGTGCTCGGCCCGCTCGCTGTTGAACCAGGACTCCAGGGAGGGGGTGGCCGACCCCAGCAGGACCGGGAGGTTCTCGATCTGGCCCCGCTTGACGGCCACGTCCCGCACGCCGAACCGCGGGGACTGGAGGTTCTTGTAGCTCGTCTCCTGCTCCTCATCGACCACCATCAGACCGAGGTTCGGGCAGGGGGCGAAGACGGCGCTGCGGGTGCCGATGACGACCTTCCGCTGGCCGGCGGCGATCTCCACCCAGGTGAGGGAACGCTCGACGTCGGTCAGGCCGCTGTGGATAACGGCCACGTCGTCGAACCGCCGGGCCAGCCGGTTCACCAGTTGGGTGGTCAGGGCGATCTCGGGAACCAGCAGAATCGCCTGCCGCCCGGCCTCCACCACGCGGCGGATCGCCCGGACGTAGACCTCGGTCTTGCCCGATCCACTCACCCCGAACAGCAGGCCCACCCGGAAGCGGGCCGCCGCGATCATCGCCCGAACCTCGTCCAGGGCCGCCCGCTGTTCGGCCGTCAGTTCGAAGTCGGGTTCGCTGCGGGGCACGTCCCAGGTGGGCGCGGGCGGGGGGACCCGTTCGCTCGAAACCTCGACCCAGCCGCGACGGGCCGCCTCCCGCAGCGTTGCCGCGGACGCCCCGCTGCGCTCGAGAAGCCCGCCCACCTCCACCGGCTGGCGGTGCCCCGCGAGGGTCTCCAGCAGACTGCGCTGGCGGGGGCCGAGCCGGGCGTGCTCCGCGATGATCTCCTCCAGCAGGCGGGCCAGCCGGGCCCGGCGGACAGTCCGGAACCCACTCCGGCGGTGGACGGCCGCCGGCACGAGTGCGTTGAGCGTGCGCCCCAGCGGGCAGGCGTAGTGCCGGGCCATCCAGCGGCCCAGCTCCAGCAGCGGGCCCGTCAGATGGCTGACCGGGTCGATGCACGACTCGATCGGCTGGAGCGTGCTGGACCACTCGCCCACGTGGATGTCCAGGCAGAAGGCCTTCATCGGACGGCGGGCCCGGCCCATCGGGACGACGACCCGCTGGCCCGGGGCGAGCTGCCCGGCCAGGTGATCGGGGACGGCGAAGGTGTATTCCCTGTCGATCGGAGCGATGGGCGCCACGGTGGCCACCGGGCCCATCCGCGGCTCACCCTCCTCGACCCAGAGCGTGGGGGCGTTGTCCTGGTATGGCTTGGCGGGCATGACTCTGCCTCGGGCACGGGGGCTGACCGGCTGAGCAGTCGCGTGTCTCAGGGCAGACCATACAGATGTTTGAACCACCCTACAAAGCGAAGCGCCACCGCGCTGTCGTGCCGGAAGAAGTGGGCCTTGAGGGCGGTGCCGAACGGTCTGCCCGGCTCCTTCTGCCAGGCGAGCCAGCAGTGCAGTTCCGCCTTCACGCGATCCTGGCCGGCAAACTGGGCACCGCGCGCCGCTGCCTCGTCCGTCGAATCGCGGGCGTGGTCTATAAGCACGTCACCAGCCGGCACCAACGTCTCGATCAGGTGCTCGAGTTTACCCTCATCAGTAACGTTGTCCGGCATGATCCAGACCCCGACCAGGGCCTTGGATACAGAAGACCGGTCCACAAAGCCTGTTTCCGGGACGTTGTCCGGCAAACGCAGATCCAGCTCGTTCAGGTGTTGGCAGACCGATTGCCACCGCTGCGAAACAGGCACGTCGGCATCGACCACGAAGCCGACCGGCAGGTTCGTGCTCGCCCGAGCTGCCGTGCGCATCGAGTGCAACACACCCCTGTCGCCCGCGGCGGGCTTGATGACGACGGGCCCGAGTTCCTTGTCGAGGTTGATGCCGTGCCGGGCCAGAAGGTGCACGATCGTGTGGCGGTCCGATTCTCCCTCGACATAAAGGGCGGGGAACTCGAGGGAGTCGGCCATCAGCGGATCTCGATCTCCTGCTCGACGGCGTCGAGAACCTCGGCACCGCTGAAGCGGACGTTGCTGTCGAGCTCACGTTCGATCTTGTGGACCGAGACGTCCTCCCGCAGATCGGGGCTGCCCTTGCAGAGAACGCCCAGTCCTCGGACGCAGTCGGCGCTGTGGGTGGTGGCGAAGACCTGGATGTTCGATTGTCTCGCCGTCCGAACAACAAGCTCCCACATCTTGGCCATGATCGAGTAGTGGAGCCCCGTGTCGATCTCGTCGATCATCAGGTACCCATTCCTGGCGTGGATCAGGGACACGGAAAGTGCCAGAAGACGGCGCATCCCGTCGCCCGTGCTGCCCAGCGGCACCCGCCGCTGGTGCCCCCTGAAGCTCACCAGGACACCCGACCCGCCTGCGTAGGACCGGTACATGGGCTCCCCCGCCTGAAGAACGATGTCCTCCAGGTCGGGTTCGAGAATCCGCATGGCTTCGCGGACCTTACCCTCCTGTTTGCCCCGGAGAACATGGTTCCACATCGTGCCCAGGGAGACCGGGCCGATGGAGTCGGGTGCAATGAACGCCGCCGGCGGCCCGTTGCGGCGCTCTTTGCCGGGGTAGCGCCACGGCAGGCGCCGCGGATCAACCAGCAGCGCTCCTTCCTCGGACAGGAGGACGGCCGGCTCGGCCCTCGCGCCGTGACGCCCCCCCTGAATCTTCAGGGCAAAGGCCGAGCTGACAGCCCGGGCGTCCTCAAACAGTTCCGCATCGGAGTCCAGGTCTCCCAGCGGGACCGCCTCGACCGTTACCGGCGGAACATCCTGGTCGCTCGCCAGGGTGAACCGCGAGCCAGGCGCTATGTCGTGACCGTGGAAGAAGTGGGAGACGTCGGGGAGCAGACGCTCCTCTCGGCCACCGGACGCCACCTCCTCACGCCTGCTCGCCGCGGCCAACAGAACCGCCGGGTCCCCGTCGGAGGCCAGAAAATGAACAGCCTCCAACAGCGCGGTCTTCCCGCTGTTGTTCCTGCCGACCAAAAGGTTGACCGTCGTCAACCCCTCCATCCGGTACGACTGGAACCCGCGATAGTTCTCGATGTTGACCCGTCTCAGCATCGCGTCGGCCGATCGATTGTCGGGGCTCCGCCTTCAGCCGGTACAGCCGCAGTCAGGCCCGTTTCGCCGAAAGTCTATGGGCCAGCCGTGGCGGTCGCAAGGCTGTGGGATTCGGGGCGAGGCTGCCGTCCGCCCAAACAGAAGTCCAGCTGCGGGGACATGCGCGTAGACTCCCCACTTCGGGCGGACAGGCTCCGTGCGCGGCTCGACGCCGCCTTCCCGAGCCGCCGGCTACATCGCCGGGGGGTTTTCCCGCGGGCGTTCGGGGGCGTCGGCCCGGCCGCGGAAGCCGGTGATCAGCGGCATGTCCTCGGGTTTCTGTGAGGGATGCACGGCGAAGGCCTCGACCCGCACGATCTCGTCGAAGGGGACACTGACCACGAAGGACCCGACCTTGTAATGGTCGTCGACCGGCTCGCACTCGAAGGTAAGGTGGGTCTTGCTGGCGACATCAGCCATCTCCTTCAGTTCGTAGCTGAAGCCGTCCCGCAGGTAGACGAGGGTGCGGACGATGACCTCCTCGTGGAAGCGTCTCGCGTCCTCGTGCTCCTCGAGGGCCTCGGCCTCCAGCTCGGGGAAGCGTCGGGCCGTGCACCGCCAGCGTGCCTCCTCCTGCTGCTGGAGGAAGGCCATGCCCTGAAACCAGTCGTAGTCGAACATCAAGTGGGTTCTCTCGTGAGGTCCAGCGTTGCGGACCCTCCAGGGGGCCGAAACCGGGGAAGCTAGGGTCCCGTAACGCGGGTGTCAACCGGGCGGGGCGGTACTTTATCCCCCTTCGCGCCGGTACTAGGATATCGGTGTGTCACCGGCCGAGAAGAAGGTTGTCGTCCGCGAACTGGCCGCCGAGCTGGGGTTTGACCGGGTGGGCATCGCCCCGGCCGGCCCCGTGGCCCGCCAGGCCTACCTCCGCGAGTGGCTGGACCGGGGCCGGGCAGGACGGATGGACTACCTCCACCGCTACTTCGAGCTGAGGGCCGACCCCCGCGGCCTGCTGGAGGGCGCCCGCAGCGTGATCGTCACCGCCCTCAACTACCACCAGCACGCCCCGCCCCCCGGCGACGCGACCCCGCGCGGCCGCATCGCCATGTACGCCTGGGGTGACGACTACCACCGCCTGGTCCGCCAGCGGCTCTCCGAACTGGCCGACCGCCTGCGACGCCGGCTCGACGAGCCCTTCGAGACCCGCGTCTGCGTCGACACCGCCCCCCTCCTCGAGCGCGAGCTCGCGGCCCGCGCCGGGATCGGCTGGATCGGCAAGAACACCATGGTGCTGCACCAGAAGCTGGGCAGCTACTTCGTCCTCGGGGAGATCCTCACCACCCTGGACCTGCCCCCGGACCAGCCTTGCACCGACCACTGCGGGAGCTGCACGCGATGCCTGGACGCCTGCCCGACCCAGGCGTTCCCGGAGCCCTACCGGATGGACGCCTCGAAGTGCATCTCGTATCTGACCATCGAGCTGCGCCAGGCCATTCCCGCGGAGTTTCACCGGGCCCTGGGTGACTGGATCTTCGGATGCGACATCTGCCAGCAGGTCTGCCCCCACACCCGCCGGGCGCCGGTGACCGAGGCCTTCCCGATTCGCCCGCCCGGGCCCTACCCGGTGCTGGCTGAATTGCTGGCCTGGTCCGAGGCGGAGCGGAGGGTGGCCCTGCGGGGCAGCGCCGTCAAGCGTGCCCGCCTGGAGATGTTGCGGCGCAACGCCGCCATCGCCCTGGCCAACCTCGCGGAGCGGCAGCCGCTACCCGGTTCAGGGAATCAACTGGAATGGGAGAGCCGTGGTCCGGGTGCCAGACCCCGACCGTTCCAGGAGCCGGCCGACTGAACTCGGCCGGTTCAGGCGGAGGCGGTGGCCAGCCGCGGGTTCTCGCCCCCCAGCAGCTCCTTGCCGAACTCGTAGCCCTTGTCGAAGGCGTTGAGGTTCAGGTTCTCGGTGCCCGCGGGCACGGAACCCTCCACCGAGCCGCGGGCGGCTTCGAGAGTGAGCAGGCCGGTGACCGCCGTGAAGAAACCCACCATCACGATGTTGGCCACCATGCGACGGTGCAACTGCTCGGCGATTCGCGTGGCCGGGATCCCGTACTGCTCCACCCCCTGGGGCAGCTCGCCGGGTTTGACCAACTCGGCTTCGTGCAGCAGGAGCCCACCGGGCGCCATCTCCGGGGCGAACCGGGTGCAGGCCTCCTGCGACATCACCACCAGGATGTTGGGGTGCGTCACGTAGGGGTATTCCACCGGGTCATCCGCCACCACGATGGACGCGCTGCACGCGCTGCCCCGGGCCTCGGGCCCGAAGCTCTGCGTGAGCGTGGCGTGCTTGGCCTGGTAGATGGAGGCCGCCCGGCCGATGATCATGCCCGCCAGGATGACGCCCTGCCCGCCGAGCCCGCCGATCTTGATCTCCGTCGTGTTCACCTACTCGCCCCTTCTGGCGGCCCGGCCGAGCGGTTTCCGCTGCCGGCGCCGCACGTCCTCCCAACGCTGCTTGCTCTGCAGGGTGGCCTTCTTCGCTTCGAGCATCTCCAGCAGCGACGGCCGGTCGGCATCCACGAACTTGCCGCAGACGATCTTCTCCTGGAAACCGATGTCGCACTGCCGGGTATCGACGTTGTTCTGGATGGTGGTGTTGTCCTTGAACCACTTCATGCGGGCCAGCCCGTCGCCCAGCCGGTTCCGCCGCTCGTAGAGCGTCGGGCACGGCGTGATGATCTCCACGAAGCTGAACCCCTTCTTGTTGAGGGCCTCGACCATCGCCTTGGTCACCTGCCGCACGTGGTACGAGGTCCAGCGGGCCACGTAGACCGCGCCGCAGGACTCCGCCAGGAACGGCAGGTTGAAGGGCCGCTCCAGCACACCCAGCGGGGCGGTGGTACCCACCGCGTCCACCGGCGTCGTGGGGGCCACCTGCCCGCCGGTCATGGCGTAGTTGAAGTTGTTGACGCAGATGACGGTGATATCCACGTTGCGCCGGGCGGCATGGATGAAGTGGTTGCCGCCGATGGCGATCAGGTCGCCGTCGCCGCTGTAGACCACCACCTTGAGGTCGGGGCTGGCCAGCTTCAGGCCGGTGGCAAAGGGGATGGCCCGGCCGTGCGTGGTGTGGAACGAGTCCAGCCGCAGGTAGCCCGCCACCCGACCCGTGCAGCCGATCCCCGAGACGACCGCCAGCTTGTCCAGGTCGATCCGGCAGCTCTCGATCGCCCGGGCAAAGCAGTTCACCGTCGTCCCGATGCCGCAGCCCGGGCACCAGATGTGCGGCATACGGTCCATGCGGAGAACCTGCTCCACGGGGTTCTCCAGCGTGCAGGTGCCCGCCTCCGCGGGGTTCGGCATGTCGGTCATCGGACCGCCTCCACAATCGCGTCGCGAATGGTCTGCGGCTCGTGCAGCGCCCCCCCGGCGTGGGGAACGGACACCACCTTGCACCGCCCCGCGGCGCAGCGCTCCACCTCCAGCACCACCTGGCCCAGGTTCACCTCGGGAACCACCAGGGCCTTGACCTTGGTGGCCAGCGTGCGGACGTAGTTCTCGATAAACGGCCAGACCACCACCAGCCGCAGGTGGCCCACCTTCACGCCCGCCTCCCGGGCCATGCGGATCGCTCGCATACTGATCCGCGAGGTGATGCCGTAGCTGACCACCACCACGTCGGCGTCCTCCAGGCCCCGCGCCTCGAAGCGGGCGATGCGGTCCACGTTGCCCCGGATCTTGTCCACCAGCCGCTGAACCAGCTCCGCCTGGCAGCCGGCGCTCATCACCGGATAGCCCCGCTGGTCGTGGGCCAGCCCGGTGACGTGGAAGCGGTAGCCCTGGCCGGCCTTGACCATCTCCGGCACCAGGTCCTCGCCCGGGGCATAGGGCCGGTACTCGCCCGGGGGCAGGCTCGTGTACCGCCGCGGCTGGATCTGGATCCGGTCGACCGGCGGAATCACCACTTTCTCGGTCATGTGCCCCACCACCTCGTCCATCATGAACAGGACGGGCACGCGGTACTCCTCCGAGAGGTTGAAGGCGTGGATCACCAGGTCGAAGCACTCCTGCGGGCTCTGCGGGGAGAGGGCGATCACCTCGTAGTCCCCGTGCGACCCCCAGCGGGCCTGCATCATGTCCGCCTGGGCCGGCAGCGTCGGCAGGCCCGTCGACGGGCCGCCCCGCTGCACGTTGACGATGACGCAGGGCACCTCCGTCATGGCGGCCAGGCCGATGTGCTCCATCATCAGAGACACCCCCGGACCCGAACTCACCGTCATGGCCTTGGCCCCCCCCCACACCGCCCCCTGGATGGCGATCGAGGAGGCGATCTCGTCCTCCATCTGGATGAACGTCCCACCGGTGCTCGGGAACCTCCAGGCCAGCCGCTCCACCACCTCGGTGGACGGCGTGATGGGGTAGCCGGCCACGAAGTTGCACCCCGCGGCGATGGCCCCCTCGGCACAGGCATGGTCGCCATCGAGATAGTGGGCTCCGGTCAGGTCGCCGTTGCCGCTTGCGGACACCGCGATCACTCCTTACTTGCTTTTCTGGTCCTTTTTGGCCAGCCGAACCGCGTAGATCGCGAAGTCCGGGCAGTACATGCCGCAGAGATCGCACCCCGCGCAGTCCTCCGGACGCAGCACCTCGGGGTAATGGTAACCCTTGCAGTTGAAGCCCTGGGACAGCCCCAGCACCCCGGTCGGGCAGAAGGCGACGCAGTAGCCACATCCCTTGCAGCGGTTCTGGTCGATCACCACCTGCCCGCGAGGTGCCCGGCGGTTTCGCGGCGGCGTTCCGGTCCGGTCATCGGACGTTTCCGCTTTTGTCGTCATGGTGTGCTCTCGCCTACAAACGAGGGATTAGGCAAGGCCGCGCAGCAATTACCGCGCCAAACCCGCCGGATGGCCCGAAACCGGCCCCGCACGACGGCGTTTCGGCCCGGATTCCGGCAGGCAGACGCATGGGCGTCCTCGATTCCCTCGGAGGCCCCCGGCGGGACCCTGACCTGCGCCGGCGGGGTGGGTCCGGATCCGACCGGGTGGCTCATATCGCGCGACCAAGGCGTAATAATCCCGTTCGCTCGGTCACAGCAGCGCAGCTCAACTCATCAGAAAGACATCGGCAGGACAAGGCGTGCGCTCCACAGCCTTTCGTCCGATACCCCGGGGCGGTCCGGGCCCCCACCCGGTGCGGCCCTGCGGCTAGGTCATCTCCGCCCCGGGCACGCGGTAGGCGGGGATCATGGAGTCCTGGATCCAGTCCTCCATCAGCCTGCCCAGGTGGGCGACGTCGTTGATCATGACGGCGAGGTTCCGCTTCCGGCCGTCGCGGTCCTTGACCAGGTCCTTGATGACGGCCACCACCTCGAAGCCCACCGCCTGGAACATGCGGATCGGCCCGGGGTGGTCCTCGATGAGATGCACCTGGAGCTTCTCGAGCTTGCGGTCCTCGGCCAGGGAGACCAGCTCCCGGGCCATGTGGGCCCCCAGCCCCGCGCGGCGGTGGGAGACGGCCACGGCCAGCCGGAGATGCCCCACGTGCTGCATCCAGCCGTGCCGGGTGATGTGCAGGGTGCCGTCGGCCACGATCCGTCCTTCGTGCTCCGCCACCAGGGGCAGGACACGGGCGAAATCGGGCTCCTCGGTCCACCTGCGGATCAGCTCCGGGTCTCCGACGTCATGCCGCAGGAAGAGGCGGTCCTCCTCGGGCAGATCCTGGAAGAACGCGTAGAGCTTCTCGAAGTCACCGCGGCCCAGAGGCCGAATCGTCACCTTCCGGGCGTTTTTGAGCACCGCAATCTTCGGGTATGCATCCGTCCACATACCGGCACACCTTTCTCCCGGCCGCAGGTGCCGGGCCGGCCTCCTTGACGAAACCACCCTACATCCCGGGGATACCGGTTCCGCGTTTCTGCCGCTTCGTACGCCCCTCCGCGCCTCCAGGCAAGCAAAATCGGCGCCCAAACACCCACGCCCCGACACCGATTGCCAGGCCGGCGCAGATCCATCGAGAACAAGCCGGGCGCCGGGGCAGCCGGACAGGCGTGAAGCCAGACTGCAAGTCGATTCGCACAACGATCCCGGGTGGCGGGGGCCATCGCGCCCCCCGAGCCTGCAACCAACCTGCCGGGCGAGCCGCCGGGGTGATCCCGGCGCTGCCCGAGCCGCGTGCCCGCCGCGATCGGCGGGCCCTAGCGTAGTGTCTCAGAAGAACGTTACGTTTCTCGATCGTGGCGAACGGGCGGTTCTCTGGCCATTCGGGCTCCGCGTGAACTCCCGATTGCATCGGGACTTGTTCCGTTCGCGGCTCCTTACGGTGGCGTGTTCATGAGACGGCATGCTAGGGCCTGTCCGCGCCGGGTCGTGGCGGGAGCTGCGCGGGCCGGTCGGTCAGCAGCTCGCGGGCCCGCGGCAGCGGTATGACGTAGTCGTCCGGGTCGTTCGCCTGACTCAGGCGATCGAGCGTCCACGCCTCCGCCAGATCAAAGGGGCCGACCGCGGAGCGGATCAACGCGGTCAGGCAGCCGCCGGTGCCGAGTGCCTGCCCCAGGTCGCGGACCACCGCCCGGACGTAGGTGCCCCGGCCACAAGCCATCTCGAAGTCCAGATCGGGCCAGCGGTAGCCGTGGAGGTGGATCCAGTAGATCCGCGCCGGGCGGGCCTTGAGCAGAGGGGGCCGGCCGCTGCGCTCCAGCTTGTACGCGGGCCGCCCGCCCACCTTCACCGCGCTGACCGCCGGGGGCACCTGCTCGATCAGGCCCTCGAAACGGGTGAGCGCCCCCCGCAAGGTCGCCTCCTCCGGAATCGCCTCCACCGGCACCTCGATCAGCGGGCGGTCGCTGTCGAAGCTCTCGCTGGTGACGTCCAGCCGGGCGCGGGCCCGGTAGACCTTGGGCTGGTCCATCACCCGTTCGACGAGCTTGGTGGCCCGGCCCAGGCAGAGCACCAGCACCCCCTCGGCGGCGGGATCCAGCGTGCCGGCGTGGCCGCTCTTGCGCTGGCCGGTGATCTTGCGGACGGCGTAAAGGGCCTTGGCCGAAGTGATGCCGGGCGCCTTGTGGAAGTTGAGAATGCCGTGCAGATCGCTCATCACTGCCGGTCCGCCGGCGCCGCTGGCAGCCGGCCGGTGGGGCGCCCGCGGAAACCGGTGCCGCAATGCACCGAGCCGCTCCCCCGGTGCCCCGGAGAGGCGGCTCGTTCGCTTCCGGTCCCTCCGGGCGGTGCTACTCGCCCGCCGCGGTCTGCTTCTCGAGCGTGGCCGTCACCTTCTCACCCTCCGCCTGGTGCGACAGCACCAGGTGCCCGGTGAACATGTTCCAGTGCCCGGGGTAGACCCGCTCCTCCCCCTCGGCGGGCATGACGGTGAGCTTCATGCCGTCCCACTTGTACTTGCCGGCCGAGGTGCGCAGGTCTTCGCCGTACTGGTGGCTGGCCGAATACTGCCCGTCCTCGGTGAAGGTGACCATCTGGAACGGGCTGCCATGCATGGTGCCCTCGGGCTCCACCTTCACGGTCTTCCAGGTGCCCGCGATGCTGCACCCCCCGATGATGATCGCCAGGACCACTGTCGCGACAACGGTAATGGAACGTTTCATGGCGTGACTCCCTTCATACCGGTTGGATCCGTTTCTCGGTGGGACATGCCTCTTGCACGCGCCGCGGGCCAGTATGACCATCCCCCGGGGCGTGTCAACGGGAATGTGAGGAAACATCGCCGCTGGCGGCAGCGCCGCCGGCCCGGTCCGCCTCCGTGTCGAAACCGTGTTCGCGGGCCGGATCGATGTGGAGGTATCTGCCCAGGTACCGCACCCCGATGTAGAACGGGATGGTGTCCACCACCGCCACGGTGAACTTGAACAGGTAGGTGCCCCCGACGAGCACCAGCATGCCGCTCAGCGAGCGCTCGCCCCGGGCGAACGAACCCCAGAAGGTGATGAAGATCACCGCGGTCGAGTCGACCAGTTGGCTGACCAGGGTCGAGCCGTTGTTCCGCAACCAGAGGTGCCGGCCCCGGGTCAGCTTCTTCCAGAAGTGAAACAGGAACACGTCGCACAACTGGGCCGCCAGGTAGGCGATCATGGAGGCCAGCACGGCGCTGCGGGTGCAGCGGTAGAGGATCTCGAACAGATCGATGCGGTCGACCTCGCCCCCGAAGGGCAGGTAGATCGGGGCCGCGAAGGTGAGCGTCTGCCAGGGCGGCGGCGTCCAGGAGCCCTCGGGCTGCCAGGAGGGGCGGGCGTCCTCGCTGATGCCGGGGAACTGGTGCCCCAGCCAGAGGAAGGCCAGCACGAGGACGTTGAGCAGGAAGCCCACCCAGACGACGAAGCTGGCCCGGCGCCGGCCGTAGAACTCGCTGATGAAATCGGTGCACAGGAAGGTCAGCGGATAGGGCAGCACGCCGACAGCCAGGGCCAGCGGGCCGATGTGGATGAAGCGGGTGATGCCCAGGATGTTGAGCATGGCCATGGCCCCGAGGAAGATGCCGGCCAGCACCACGAAGACGCGCTCCCGCCGCTCGTGCAGGGCCGCCGTCAGGTGGACGGGATCGTATTTGGCTGGGGACATGGAGCGAACCGTAGATGGGGCACGAGGGAGAATCAAGCAGAGGTAGCGGCCGGCATCCCCGCCGGTCTTCCCCGTCGCCGCAGGCCCCCGGGGCGCGGGCGGCCCCGGCTACGGAGATGATCGGCACCCGGTCCTTTCACGCCGGAGGTGTCAACGGCCGCCAGTCCCGGGTGGCCCGCCGGTTTCCGTCGTGATGATCCGCACCAGCTCGAGCATCCGGGCCCGGTCCGGGTGCCCGGGTTTCAGTTCCAGCGTGATCCGCCAGTGGCGGGAGGCGTCCTGCCGGCGGCCGGCCTCGAAGCAGGCGTTGCCCAGCGTGTAGTGGAGCTCGGCGGACGCGGGGGCCTCGCGGAGGGCCAGTTCGAGATGGCGGATGTAGTTGTCCAGATCCCCCTCGGCGCCGTACCGTTCGGCTACCCGCCGGTAGGCCTCGGCGAGGCCGGCGCCGTACCGCTCCGCATCACGGGCAGCGGCCTCGCGGAAACACCTCAGGTAGCCGCCCATGTCCTCCGCCCCCAGGCAGGCCTGGGCATAACGGTGGTAGTAGTCGGCCTGCTGCTCCTCGGGGACGCGGTCCTCGACGCCGGCGTAGGCCGCCCGGGCTCGCCCCGGCCGGCGCGTGGCCAGCCAGATGTCGGCCAGCAGGAGCCGGGCCGCGACGTTGTCGGGCTCGGCGTCCAGCGCCGCCCGGGCGTGAAACAGCGCCGACCGCCGGCCGGCCACGTGGAAGCGGCCGTCCCGCTCCGGCACCTGCTCGATCACGTACACGCCCTGCACGATCCGCCCGGGAACGCCACCGAGAACGCGCCGAGGCGCCGCCGGCGGGCCGGTGTGGTTGCCCAGCCGGAAGTAGGCGGTCGCCAGGCTGAGGTGCAGTCCGGCCGAGTTCAGGCCCAGCACCTCGGCGGTCTCCAAGGCCTCCGCCGCCAGGGCGAACCGCTCGCCCAGCAGGTACACCCGCCCCAGCCAGTAGTGGGCCTCGGCCGATCGCGGCCCGCGCTCGGTCGCGGCGCGGAAGCAGCGCCGGGCCTCGGGCAGGTTCCGACCATCGAGATGGGCCCGGCCCAGCAGCAGGAGCGTGCCCAGGTCCCGATCCGGCTCGGGGACAGCTTCGAGCAATCGGATGGCCCCGGCAGGATCACCGGCCGACAGCACCGCCTCGGCCCGGGCGTAGGCGCTCGCCGGCTGCGAAGCAGCGGGCGGCGCCCCGGCTGCCCCCGCCGCCGCGGACCAGACCAGGCACATAAGCAGCAAAACCGGCTTCATGTGGACGGATCGGAACTCAGACCGTGCACCCGACCCTGCACCGGTCGGAACCGGTCCGGACTCCGGAAACAGCCTCGTTTCTCGGGCCCCCAAGCCGCTCACTCGGCGAGCAGCCGCTCCACCAGCGCCGGCGGGGCCCCGATCTCCTGGACCACCACCCGGCCGACGTACGGACCGGCCCCGGGCCGCGTGAACCCGATCTTGTTGGCCAGGAAGGTCACGGTCAGGTCGGCCCGGGTCGCCGCGTTGGCCGGCTCACCGCTGTTGCAGTCCAGGCCCGAGGGCACGTCGATCGCCACCACCAGCGTCTTGTCGGCGGCGTTGATTCCGTCGATCACCACGTCCAGCGGCGCCCGCACGTTTCCCGAGAAACCCGTGCCCAGCAGGGCATCGATTACCGCGTCGCCGGGCCGCAGTTCCGCGGTCGCCCGGGCGGCCGCGCCGGGGCCGTCGATTCGCCGGATGTCCGCCCCCATCGCCGTGGCGATCTGGTAATTGGCCGCGCAGTCGCCGCTGAGACGCTCCGGATCGCCGGCCAGGTACGCCAGCACCTCCACTCCGGCGTTCAACAGGTGCCGGACGACGACGAAGCCGTCGCCACCGTTGTTGCCGCCACCGCAGAACACGACGGCCCGCCGCGCCCCCCGGGCGTCCATCTCCCGCCGGATGTGGCCGGCCGCACCGCGCCCGGCGTTCTCCATGAGCACCACCCCGGGGATCTTCAGATCGTTGATGGCGATCGAATCCGCCCGGCGGACCTGCTCCCGCGTCAGAATCGGTTCCGACTTCATACGCGCTATTGTAGGAGGACACCGCGGTGTGGGAAGTGCAGAGGTGAGGGCGGCCGGATGCGGTGCGATCAGAGGATGTCGGACAGGTCAAGATCCAACGCTTCGGCGATTTCGCGGAGGGTACGGAGGCGGCTGCGTTCCGGATGGCGGAAGATGCGGGAGATCACCGTCGGCGACCTGCCGAGCTTGCGGGCCAGGTCGGCCTGGGTCATGCCCCGGTCGCGCAGGGCCAGCACAAGCTGATTGCGGGCCGCGTTGGGCCGGACCTCGTCGGCGGTTTCGGTTTCGACGCCCTTCTCCATGGAACGCCGATAGGCCTGCCGGACCCAATCCGGGACCTGCTCCGTCGTGGCTTCCCCCGACCGCGCGGCGGCCCCCCGGCCCCCGTCGGTCCCCTGCCGGCTCAGGCGGGCGATGACCTCCACCGTGTACACGGCGAAGGACTCGGCGAAGAGACGGCCCAGACGCTGAACCAGGGCCTCGTTGGCCAGAAAGGCCTCGGCGAACGTCTCTTTCCTGGCAGGCGTCACCGCGTTCTCCTTGCCAGCGGCAGACCGCCGGGCTCCGTTCGGGCGCCCCTCCACCCCAGGGGCGACCGGCAGCTCCGGGTCCTCTTCAGCATCGGCATCCATAAACATTATGTAAACACAGAGTCCCGTTGTCAACACCTAAATAGCCATATCACGCCCCGCTGATGCGCGTAAAAGTATACTCGTGGGCCGGTTCGGCGTCATTGGGCCCGCAAACCACCGCCCAGCGGAGCCTTCGTTAACAAAAATGTGTAGAGCACTTGACCGTCCTTTACCGACCGGGTACGCTCCCGCGGCGTTCGATTCCGCGCAGAGCCAACCGCTCGGCAAGCAGCCCGGCGAGCGCTTCGTGCAATACCCGTGAGATCAATGACCAGGACCGCTGCCAGAGAGATCGTGTTCGTCGACCAGGCCCTCCGGGTGATGCGGTTCGCGCACCGGGGCGAGGGCCCCGTTGACGTGCGCGAGCGGTGGCTCTTCGACGCCCAGCGGGCGACGCTGGGCCTGCTGGCCGAGTTCGCCGCCGGCCCGGAGACCTGCGAGATCCGGCCACTACTCGAGCCGGGGCGCCGTGTCCGGGCCTGGGTCGCGGCCGATCCGACGCGGGTGACCTGCTTCGCGATCGAGGTCTCGGAGGACGGCGGCAGAACCTGGATGAACCCGCTGCCCTGAGAACGTCCCCCAGGACGTTTGAGGACCCGGCAGACCCTCCGCCCGATCAGCACCGCGAGCGTGAGCGAGCGGCCCGCCCGGCGAGCGGGCCGTTTCCTCTTCCCAAACGCCCCCGACACGAGCCTCTGCAAGCTGAGAGCTCAGATCTCAGATTCGAAGGGCCGCCACTCCGGCGGGGGTCGGCGCCTGGCCGTCGAGGACTGTGCAGATGCGGTTCGCCGTGTCGCCAGCGATGGCCTACTTCGCCTCCAGCCAGTTGGGCCCGGTGGCGATGTCCACGGCGATGGGCACGTCGAGCGGCAGGGCGGTGGTCATCAGCTCGCGGATGATCTCGACCTCCTCGCCGGCGCGGTCCTCGGGCGTCTCGAAGACCAGCTCGTCGTGCACCTGGAGGAGCATGCGGCTCTTCAGCCGGCCGGCCCGAATGGCCTCGTGAATGTCGATCATGGCCCGCTTGATCAGGTCGGCGGCGCTGCCCTGGATCACCGTGTTGACGGCGATGCGTTCACCAAACGCAACACGCTGCCGGTTGCGGCTGCCCAACTCCTCGATGGGCCGGCGTCGGCCGAGGATCGTCTCGGCGTAGCCGTCCGCCCGGGCCTTCTCGATGCACCGTTCGATGAACAGCCGGATGTCGGGGTAGCGCAGGAAGTACTCCGCGATGAACGCTTCCGCGTCGCCGCGGGAGATGTCCAGCGTTCGGGCCAGGCCGAAGGCGGTCTGGCCGTAGATGATGCCGAAGTTGACGGCCTTGGCCCGGCCGCGCTGCTCCCGCGTGACCTCCTCGATGGGCACGCCGTTGACCTGGGCGGCCACAAATGCGTGGATGTCCAGCCCCGTCCGGAACGCCTCCAGCAGGTTCTCGTCCCGGCAGAAGTGGGCCAGCACCCGCAGCTCCACCTGCGAGTAGTCCGCCACCAGCAGCGTGTGGCCGGGCAGATCGGTAACGAACGCCGATCGGATCCGCCGGCCCATCTCCGTCCGCACCGGCACGTTCTGGAGGTTCGGATCGCTGCTCGACAGCCGCCCGGTGACCGCCCCGGTCTGATGGAAGCTGGCGTGGATCCGGCCCGTCCGCGGGCACACCATCTGCGGCAGCGGGTCCACGTACGTACCCTTCAGCTTGGCCAGCTCCCGGTACTCCAGCACCAGCGGCGGGATCGGGTTGGCCGTCGACCGGACCAGGAACTCGAGCGTCCCGGCGTCCGTGCTCCGGCCGGTCTTGGTCTTGCGACCCGCGGGCAGACCCTGCTCGTCAAACAGCACGCCCGCCAACTGCCTGGTGGAATCGATGTTGAACGGGTGACCGGCCAGCCCGTGGATCT
>Ga0180432_10002436_pt1 | contig 27858 bp, 51 predicted proteins | sample SS_ome_10_FD_132414 | JGI IMG/M metagenome (GOLD analysis project Ga0180432, IMG submission 132414) | Hypersaline lake sediment archaeal communities from the Salton Sea, California, USA - SS_1_MS_2 metaG | ecosystem: Environmental > Aquatic > Non-marine Saline and Alkaline > Hypersaline >... | reverse complement strand
GATAGAATTGAAAATGATGGATATCGTAATAAATATAAAAAAAAGATAAATAATTTATTCAATATTGCTGTTAATAGTCCAGTGCAAAACTTTGAAGCATTAACAGCATATCGGGACATGAGAAAAATTTGGGACGAAATGAAAAAAAGAAATTTAAAATCAAGGTTTATAGCAATGATACACGATTCCTTTTCTTTTTATATTCATAAAGATGAAATAGCTGATATGTATCATATTTGTACTGAAGCTATGAATGATTATGATTCATATGAAATACCAATTCTTTGTGAATTTGAAATTGGTAAAAATTGGTTAGATATGAAAGAAGTTACTAAAGATAATTTATGGGAATTTAAATAAATATGAAAGATAATAAATACAAGATAAATGAAATTACAAATAAAGTTATTTGTGGAGAAGCTTTATCTGTATTAAAAAAATTTCCTGATAAATGTATTGATACTGTTATGACTTCACCGCCTTATTGGGGGCTTCGAGATTATGGAACAGCTAAATGGGAAGGGGGTGACAAAGATTGTGATCATATAGTAAGTAGAAAAACAAGAACACAAACAAATAAAAGTTATAAACAATTAACAAATAAAGGTAGTTATGATGATGAATCAATAAAAAATAGTAAAGAATGTTCTAAATGTGGTGCTATAAGAATAGATAAACAAATAGGTATTGAACCTGATTTTAATGTTTATATAAATAAGTTATGTGATATTTTTGATGAAGTTTATAGAACACTTAAAGACGAAGGAAGTTTATGGGTGAATATTGGTGATACTTATTATGGTGGAGGTAAAGACGGAAAATATTGTACTGAAGAAAAATCAAAAATACAATTAGGGAATAAAGGAAGTTTAGGAGTTAAAGGTTCTGATTTTAAAAAAATGAAATATAAAGATAAGTGTTTATGTATGATACCACAAAGATTTGCAATAGAAATGATAAGACGAGGATGGATATTAAGAAACACAATTATATGGTATAAAAAAAATTGTATGCCTAGTTCGGTCAAAGATCGTTTTACAGTAGACTTCGAGTATCTTTATTTTTTCGTGAAACAAAATAAATATTATTTTGAACAACAGTTTGAAAAAACACAAAGACCAGGAGAAATTGGGAAATTTAGTCAGAAATGGAGACCAAAAAAAGAAGACCCTAATTTTAGAAATGGACATGAACAATATGGTACTGACAGATTAATTCATACTAATAAATTAAGAAATAAACGTACAGTATGGACTATTAATCCACAACCTTTTTCAGAAGCTCATTTTGCAACTTTTCCTCCAACATTAGTAGAAAATGTTATTAATGCTGGTTGTCCTGAATTTGTTTGTACTAAATGTGGAAAAACAAGAGAAAAAATATTTGAGCATAACGAAATTTATGAAGATGGACAAGCTGAAGTTGTTACAGACCCTCAACCTTATTCTGTTCAAAAACGAAATGGTATGGTAGCAATTAGAAAGTTACCAGAACATAATGAGATAAGAGAATATTTAAATCATTGGAAAAATAAAAGTAATATTACAATAGATGAAATTGAAAATATTTTTAATACACAAGCTCCTCATCATTGGTTTGAACAAAATGGTAGTTTTCCTTCTAAAAAAGATTGGATAGAATTAAAAAAGATTTTAAAGTTTGATGATAAATATGATGATGTTATGATAAAAGAATTCTATAAAAGAGCAGAAAAACAAAATTGTAATTTTAAAAACATTGGTTATACAAAATGTAATTGTAATGCGGATTTTGAAAAGGGTATTATTCTTGACCCTTTTCTTGGGTCAGGAACTACAGCTATGGTTGCAAAAAACATGAGAAGAAATTTTGTAGGTATTGAATTAAATAAAGAATATGTAGAAATGAGTTTAAGACGAATAACTTATATACCAAAAAGATTACCGAGAAAAATAGATGACTGAATATATTGCTTATACTGATGGAAGTAATTCTACTGATATTGCAATTGCTTGGGGTTTTGTAATTTTAAAAAATAATAAAATAGTCCATGAGGATTGTGGTGAAGCTCCTGTTAAAAGATTTAAAAAACATAGAAATATATACGGTGAAATAGTTGCTGTCATACAAACTATTAAATGGTGTAAGCAAAACGACATAAAAGAGATTACAATTATTTACGATTATTCGGGATTAGAAGAATGGGCTACAGGACGATGGAAAAAGAAAACTTTAATGACAAAATTATATTATGAATCAGTAATAACATCAGGAATACATATTAAATGGATAAAAGTTAAAGGACATTCAGGAGACATATGGAATGATTATGCAGACAGTTTAGCTAAAAAGGGATTAAGAGTTGCTTTAAAAAGGATGTAGAAGAATGATAAATATAAAAGATAACAATGTATTAGTTGATCTTAAAACATATGATGATTGTTTTTTTAATACTATATTCACAGACCCACCGTATAATCTTGGTTCTACATGGATAATAGATAAAAATGGTAAACCTGTAATTAAACAGGCTCAAGATTTTATGAATAAGTGGAACGCTTTAACTCATGATGATTGGAATGGATATTTTAAAGAGTGTTTTAGAGTATTAAAGTATGGTGGATATTGTTTAATGTTTGGAATAGATAGACAAATGTTTGCTATTCAATACTATGCAATGAAAAACGGATTTGAAATACAGCAAAGTTTATATTGGTATTTTATATCATCTTTTCCAAAAGCTACTGATGTAAGTAAGATGATTGATAAGAGGTTAGGGTGTGAAAGAGAAGTTATTGATAAAGTTAAAGGCATGGGAAAACAAAATCCTGAATTTAATGGTACAGCACAAGGAAGAAAAGAAAACTATCTTAAACCAGAATATAATTTAACAGCACCTTTATCCGATCTTGCAAAACAATTTGATGGTTATAAATATTCTATCTCACCACTCAAACAGACAGTTGAAACAATTATGGTGTTTAGAAAACCAACAAAAAATAAATCTGTACTTGATGATATATTTGCATGGAAAGATGGTGATGAAGAAATTTCTCCAAGTGTATTGAATATTGATGGTGGGAGAGTTCCTATAGATGAAAATATAGATGATAAAAGATTAGGGGGTAAGGGTAAGTGGAAAACAGATAAATGTGCAAAGCGTGTATATGGAGGTAGTTATGCAGGTAATAATATAGAAAGAAGTAAAATAGGTCGTTACCCTGCACAAACATTTATGGATAAAGAAACAAGTGAAGTTATTGATGAGCAAAGTGGTAAATTAAAAAGTGGGGATAATTGCATTAGACAAAAAGAAGGGTTTTTTATGGAACATGGTGGTTTAGGTAAAACTGGTGATATACAAATTACTTATGGTGATGAAGGTGGTGCTTCAAGAATTTGTCATACTTGTAAATATGAACAAGAAGAAATTGATTTATTAAATTATGAACCTAAAGTATCAAGTAAAGAAAGAAATACAGGAGCAAATGAAATCACACATCCAACTCTTAAACCAATTCAATTATGTAAACACGTTATGACTCTCTTTAAACTTCCTGATGAAGTTAATCAAACAGTATATATTCCCTTTGCAGGAGTATTTAGTGAAGTTATTGGAATATATAAATCTGGAATAAAAGAAGAAAATATATATGCCTGTGAAATAAATACTAAATGGATAAAAATAGGAAAATCTCGATTTGAATTTTGGAAAAATAAAGATTTATCTCAAATTAAAAAAGAGAAAATACTTGATACTCAATTTAAATTAAAAGGAAGTTTAAGAAGTTTGAAAAAAATTACTTAATTTTTTCGAAGATTTTTTTATAATATATATGAGATACAATAAATGATTATATTAAAAGACATAATTATTAATTTGATTTTAGTTATTATAACTGCAGTAGTTATTATTGTAGCAAAATATAATTATGATAAAGAAGAAGGAATTATTATTAAAGAAATTAACGGTGTATATGTTACAGCTTATTGTCCTTGTAGTAAATGTAATACAGAAAGATATAAAGGCAGATTAGCAATAGGAACTAAAATGAAATATTTTACTCCTCATTTCAATATATGTGCTGTTGACCCAAAAGTTATACCATTAAAGTCTATTGTTATCTATGAAGGGAGAATTTATTTAGCTTTAGATACAGGAAGTGACATAAAAGGTAAACATATTGATCTTTTAATGAATTCACATAAGGATACACTTATATTTGGTAGAAGAAGAAATCAGACAATAAAGGTGATAAGGAATGAAAATGAAAAAAGGTAAAAGCTATGCTAACAAGACGACAATTTTTTATTAATGCTTTAATATCGGGAATTGGTATAACACTCCCTTTAAAATTATGGTATAACTGCGATGAGGTATTTTGTAATAATGTATTTCCAAATAATAATTTATGGTTTTTACACAGCTCATTTCTTAATCGTTTATATTCAGGAATAACCGTTCCTTTTATGCAAGGACATTGGGCTTATTGTAGTGAATATGATTTAATATTACCAATTAAAAAGAAATATACAATATTTGAACTTAATAAATACTTTCAAAAAATACAAAATAGAATTAATAAAAAATATTTTGGACTTGAAGATCAGTCAAAGTACAAAGGTGAAGCAATTTATTTTTTCAGAGATCAACAAAAAGGAGTTATTTATCCATCAACAATAAGAATATACGAAAACTTACTATAAAGGAAAGAGAATAAGAAATGAAGATACAAATAAGAAAATCTAAAGATGGTACAGGCTTATATATTGCAGATTGTAGTGATCTTCCAGGCTCTCCACCTGTGGGAGTAGGTAAAACAAAAGATGGAGCAGTTAAAAGTTTGTTAAGAGCTATAATAATTCACCATCATATATGGTTGAGACATCTTGATTTAACTACATATGAAGAAGAGTTAGTGAATGAGTAAAAAAGAAATGATAAAAAATTTATTAAAAGTAATTAGAATAGAAACAGCTAATTCCAATCGTGGTAAATTATTTACTGAATTACCAATGGAAGTAAATGAAAATTCATCTATAATTAAAATTATCAGAAATAGGTGGTATCATCACCCAATAAGAAAATTAGTAGATAAATATCAAGTATGGAATAGAAAAAGAAAAGGAAAATGTACCTGTGAATGTCATTGGAGAGATGGATTTTATCATTGTTGGGATGTTTGTTGTGATAATCCAAATGATAAGGAGAAATAAATGCATTTATGTAAAAAATGTGAAAAAGAAGAAAAAGACAATGAACTTTCTTGGTTGTTCAATACAGTGTTTGGAGATGGTGTTTGTGATAAGCATGGAAGATTCTCTTTTTATAGAAATAATTTAAAAGAACATTGTTATAAATGTGCTGTTGAAAAAAATATATGTCAAATATGTGGAGAAATAGTAAAATGAATTATACACATATTTATTGTCCCGAATGTAATACATATTACGATAAACTGAGAAGTGTATGTAGGCATATTTATTACATAGGAAATAACATATATGGAGGGGAATTTGTAAATATAAAAGATAATAAAATAAAAAGAGTAAAATCTAATAATTATAAATTATTCAAAAAAGCAGATAAAGCTGATAAAATATATATCAGTATTGAGAATGGGATTAAGCAAAGTCAAAATTATTATTTTGAGGGCATAACAGTTTGTATTAAAAGATGTAGAAATGCTAAGGATGTAGGAATAATTCCAAAAAGAGAAGAACATCCTTTTTCTATTCAATATAATGACCCAACAGGAATTAAATCGGCTCTTTTAATGGTTACTATGCATGAAATAAATGAACTTCCTTTATGTGATGGAATTTTAAATTTATATTCTCGAAAGATTAAATTTAGAATTGGGGATGTTAAAATAACTGAAAAACAATTAAAAAAATTAGAAGTATATAGTGCAGTGTGGGTTAAAGAAGGAAGAGCTTTATATACAGATTATAACACGGAAAAAGGATGGATTGCAAAATTATATGGAAGAACATATCATTCTACTAAATCAATTAACCATGCAATTAAAGGTGTTCTTAGAAAGATTCAAAAAGAAAAAAAATTAAAACGACTTCAAAAAGAAAGAGTTTTTAAAAAAGCTAAAGATGAAAAAGATTTTTTAGAATCTATACCTAAAGATATGAAAATTGGGGTTAGTGATTCATTAAATGCCGGTAATTGCGAATCAGGTACAATGCTTTTTGTAATTAGGCATGGCTTGAAAAAAAATAAAAAATATAATGCAAAAGAAATATTTAAATTAGAACCTCATAATGATAGATTAAAGAAAGTTATACAATTTAAAATGTTAAGAGAGCAAAAGAAAAATAATTATGATTTGGTTAGGTAATAAGAAGTATGATTTATAAAACTACTAAACAACATTTTGAGATTTTTAAAAAGAACTGTCAAAAATGGATTAATATTTTTGGTCTTAAAGAATGGAGGGTAGATTTTAGACATGGGACATATAGCGAGCATTCTTATGGTTCTATTTATTGGGATTATTCTGGAAAGTGTGCTACTATTTATCTAACAGAAGAATGGGATGAAGAAGTTGATTTAAAACAATTAGAAAAAACAGCATTTCATGAAGTATGTGAATTATTATTATGTGTTTTATTCGATATGGTTGACAAAGATAAATATTCTTATGATGAAAAAGTTAAAGAATTTCATACAGTTATAAGAAGATTAGAAAATTCTGTATTCGATAAATTTTAAAAGGAAAAAGTAAAAATGGAAGAACTATTAAAGATCGTTAAAAGAAAAATAACGATACGAAAAGTGAACTTAGTTATAGGCTTAATTTTAGGTCTTACAGGACTTATTTTTTGTTTTATATGGTATGATTGGAGACTGTTTATAATATTGTTTTTACTTCTTTGGTCAAACAATATAAGCATTTCAAGAGATTAAGGAGAAATTATAATGAATGTAATGTTAGTTCATGAGAGGGATGAGTTATTTAAGATGCTTTACAAAAAAAGTTTTAAGTATTCACCATATAAACAATTTAAATTAGTATCTGGGAACGAGAGTCCTTATTATTTTGACTGCAAAGCTACTATACTTGATAGCGAAGGATTAGCTTTTGTTGGAAACTTATTTGCAAAATTTATAACACACGTTGTTAAATCAAAAAGAATAAATTGTATAGGTGGATTGGAATTTGGAGCAATACCAATTACTTTATCAACTTGTATGATTGTAAATCCTGGGTTGAAAATAATGAGTGGTAAAACTGTAAATCCTCTTATAGTTCGTAAAGAACCAAAGAAACATGGAACACAAAAATGGATAGAAGGGAATTTTAAAAAAAATGATAAAGTGGTTGTAGTTGATGATGTTATAACAACAGGTGGTTCTACTATAAAAGCAATAGAGAGAATGAGAGAAGCAAAATTAGATGTTATTCATGCCGTTGTACTTATAGATAGAGAAGAATTTAATGGTAGACGGAATATAGAAAATTTGGGAGTTCCTGTTACTAGCATATTTAAAGCAAGTGACTTTAAAGAAAAATTATGAAAGAAATTATATGTACATTAAATAAAGATGGTGTTTTTGAACCTGTTTTTGATACGGATAATATGAGAGAACAAGGTAAAAGAATTATAAGAAATGCACTTGGTTTAAGTGTTGAAGAATTTGATAATTTGTCTATGGAAAGATTTTCGTATTTATTAAATAATTTTAATATACCATAATAGATAAATGGAAATTTATAAAATAAAAGAACTTGTTAAAAAGACTATCTTAAAAACTTTTATTGAAGATGATAAAGACCTTAATAATGATATTGATTCTAAAATTATAGCAAAACGATATACAATTATTTACGGTAAAGTAGTAGGTTTATGTGATAATAATACTTTTTTAGCCGAACAGATTATGGATGAGGTTTTAAAAGATGTTTTTAAAATAGATGAAAATAAATTTGCATTTCAAATGATGTTAGAAGAAATTAATAATAGATAAAAATCGGAATAATAAATTTAAAATATCCAATTGAAGATTACTAATAAATAAGAGGTTAAAATGATTATATGTTTAGATGATCTTATTAGACAAGAAGTTGATAAAATGACTCCGTTCTTAGGAGCTATTACCGATGAAGTAATTTTATTATATGCTAAACAAAATAATATAAAGCCTAAAGATTTAAAAGATAATTTAAGAAAAATTCATTTATCTGATGATTTCAAACAATACGAATTAAAATATAATAATGTATTATTAATGAAAGTCACATTAGATTTATTTGAACACTCCTCTTTAATTATTAAATTCGGAGATTGGTATAAAAATGCTAATAAACAATAAGTTTGATAAATTTGTAGGGATAGCGATTGGAATTATAATTACATTGTTTATAGTTTTAATGGTTAAACAATGTTCTAATGAACAACGATATAATACTAAATCTAAAAATCAAAAAGTTATCGAATTAAGAAATTCATATAATTATTTTATTTATGAAGCAACACCTAAAGAAATTTATATTAAGTGGATAAATAAATTTTTTGGATGTACATATCATTTAAACGGAGTTGTTAATCGAGATGAATGGGATTGTTCACAAGCACTTATAGGATTATTAAACGAGGAGTTTAAAGCTAATATTCCTGCTATGAATGTTAAAACATTAAACAGCGTTGTAGAACAATACGAAAAATTAAAGAAGGTAATTATAAAAACTAAATATGATGATATACAATTTAAAGATATTTTAATATGGAATATAGTTAATAATTATCATGTCGCTTTAATTATTGGAAAATCAATAGGTAAATATGGAAAAAAATATATTTTATATCTAGATGTTACTGGTAAATACGGAACAATGAGTCAGGGAGCAATTGAATACAGAGATATAAGAAACAATAAATATATTAAAGTTTTTCAGATTAACTTTGATCTTTGGAAAGGCGAAGAATGAAATTTAGATGTTATGTAACTAAAATAGGAAAAAATAGCGATATTGAATATATAGCTTGTTGTATTACTATTAATTTATTATCTATTGGAACTATTAAAGAACACACTATTAAAAATTTAGAATTATTGATAAATGATTATATTAATTTCTATAAAGAAAATAATAAACTTAAATTAGTTAGACCTGCACCTATGTTTATGTACTTCAATTATATTTTATGTTTGTTTTTAGGTAATGTTTGTAAATCAAAAGATCATTATATTTATATAGTTGAAAAGGATATAAAATGAAATTAGCCATAGTTGGTTCAAGAACGTATGAAAATTGGGATGAATTTTTAAAACTTGTACAAGATGTAATATATGTAGACGGTATAACTAAAATTGTCTCAGGTGGAGCTAAAGGAGCAGATAAATTAGCTGAGAAATTTGCTGATTTTTTTGAAATTGAAAAAGAAATATATCATGCAGATTGGAATAAACACGGTAGAAGTGCAGGGTATATCCGTAATAAAGATATTATAAAAAATTCAGATATAGTTGTGGCTTTTTGGGATGGTGAAAGCAAAGGGACTAAACATGCTATTGATTTAGTTTTAAAATATAAAAAAGAGCTTCATGTTTTTATAATTAAATAAGTTAAAGGAGAATTTTTCGTGAAGAATACAAAAATAGTAATTACAGTTTTAGATGATTCGGCAAATAGGTTTTCTATAGATACAGTTATACCAAATGTAGATATTGAGAGATCAATAATAGAGTCTACAAATATGAATGTTGGACATTTACTAGTAGGAGAAGAAATTAAGTATATTATTAGAACTTTAAAGAATAAATTTCAATATGACAAAGAAAGTTAAACAATACACACTTGACAAAATTTATATTCAAACATTTAATTCAATTAAAGAGTGTGCTAAATATTTTAATGTTACTAAACAACATATAAGTTGTATATGTAATAATAAAGGAAAGTTTAAAAATTTTATTTTAAAGTATGAAGAAGATAGTATTAAAGAAAAAGAAGTTGAAAAAGAAAATAACGAAGCACTTAATTTTGATATAAATAAAATTTTTGGATTAGGAGAAATTGTTAAAACTCATATAAATGAAATTGGGTATGATTTTACAGAGGATGAGTTAGATAGAATAAAAAGGATAAAGAAAAGAAACAAAAGGAGCAATAGAATGAGTTATAGTATATGTTTAAATTGTAAAAATCCAGTTACAGCTTATGAAAAATATTGTCCTATGTGTGAATTAATTTATAAGCAAGATGAAACTTATTGGAAGAATCATCATTTTTCTGATATAGACAGAGATGAAGAATTAACTAAGGATAAAATTAAAGGAGATTAATTATGAACAATTATGAAGCATTAAAAACAGCAGTTGCAGATTTACTATCTGAACTAAGAGTCACACCAAGAGATTTAAAAGATATGTCTGAAGGATATTCACCTAATTATCCAGGAAGAATTGTTGAGAAATATACACCATCAACATGTAAAATTCAAATATCAAAAATAGTAGCAAAAAAATTATTTGACTCTTTGGATATTCCTGAAGAATATTTTAAAGAAAAATAGATTTTTATAAAAAGAGTAATGAGTTCTAAGCAACTACAACATTTCTTTAAAAATGTTATAGTGTGTCTTGGATATTATGATTGGAAGCTTAACTTTTGTAGAGACTACTATTGTTGGATAAATAAAAAACGAATAGATATTAATATAAATTATCCTGGAGATGTTAGGCAAATAATTTTGCATGAGATTGCACATATAGATAGCGCAAGATTTTGCAACAATAGACATAATATAACTTTTTGGAAAAGATTAGAATATTTAACACAGAAATTTTTAAAGACAGGATTAGATCATCGTCAACAGAAGCATAAAAATTATAGTTGTAATTTAGGATTTTATAAATTATGTTATGATAACAAATAAAGGAAATAGTTAATGATAAACCTTAAAAAGTTTAAAGGGTTTGCATTAGTGCAAAATGATTATTCTCTTGAAGCTACTCGATTAATTAGGCTGAATCATTTATATGACGTGCCACTAACAAAAGTTAACAATAAAAACACTCCTTGTCCTAAAGAATATGTTCCTTGTGGAAGTGTTGAATGGTGCTCAATTTCTTTAAATAAAAACATTGTACCAGATTATTATCCTGAGTGGTTAAGTAATCATTTACACAGAAAAGTTTGGTATGCAGAAAAATATCCTTATACCATTACTTGTTTTATTAAACCCGCAAATAAATATAAAAGATTCACAGGATTTATTCATAAAGCTGGTTCATACAAAGATAAGAAAAGAAAATGTACTTATTGGTGCTCAGAAGTTATTGAGTTTGAAAATGAATGGAGATATTACGTTACAAATGGTAAAATAATTTGTGGAGAATGGTATTGGGGAGATGAAGTAAATACACCTGATGCTCCTAAACTAAATATTAGTATTCCAGAAAATTATTCAGGAGCTTTAGATTTTGGTTCATTAAAGAATGGTAAAATAGCTTTAGTAGAAGCTCATCATCCGTTTGCTTGTGGGTGGTATGGCAAACAAGATAGCGATAAATTATATTTTCAATGGTTATTAGACGGTTGGGAATATATGCAAAATTTTTAAAAGGATTAGGAGGTGCTGTGTTGAATAATGAAAAATGTTATGTTTGTGAAGGGACAGACCCGACGTTGTCATCCAGGAGATGTGCTGAACACGATGTTTGTTTGAAATGTGGAACTAATAGGAAAGATTTGAAGGAAGGTTTCATTTGTCGGGAATGTGAAAGAAAAAGACAGAAGAAAGCTATCGCAGATTATGATAGTTCAGGCAAATCATACGAGTATGGGAATACTCCGATATGTCCATATTGTGGAGAAAAATATGATATTGATGAGCATTATTCTCTTTACGAAGATGACAACGATGAGGATATTGAATGCTCTAATTGTGGTAGTATGTTCAATTGTAATACTTATGTGTCATATTCTTTCACTTGCAGAAAAATAGGAAAGCAGAAATAAAATGTTAAAAGAAATTTTAGAATTAGAAAATCCAAATGACCATATAATATCTGCCGGGATATATGAGAATAATATAACTAATCCGCCATATTATTATCTTATTGTTACTACAAGATATTCAAATATGTCAACAGTACCATATCGTACATATGTGTATAAAACTATTCGTGGGGCTAAGATTGGGTTTGGAATACAATATATGACAGGTGCAAAATGGAAGAAAAAAGATAAGGAGAAAAAGAAAGATGAATAGAAAACAATTTTTATTAACAATGTAGAGATATAAAATGGATATTTTAAAAAATGATAATTATTGTAAAGAACAATTTACAGAAGCATAAAAGCTATTCGGGAGCACCATTACTACACGACAACAATATGAAGCGATGGAAAAAGTGTTGGGATTAATATATCTTTATATAGAGTTGAAAAAAATAGAATGGGACAAACAAAAGGAGGAATAGAATGGACACAAGAACTGGAGAGCTTTATAAATTTAAAAATGAAGAAGAATTAAAAAAGAAAATTATTGAATTCAGAGGTGATTTAGTTGAAATAAAGGAATCTGAAATGACTGAAAAACAAAAGAAAAACATGAGGGTTTCGTTGTATGACAATAGGTCTATTTTGGGTAAAAGACGAATAAGAAGCAGACGAGAAAGAAATAGGCTCAAAAGAAAGTTAACTAAACAAAAGGAGGAATAGATAGTGAAGATAAAAAAATGTCCTTTTTGTGGCAATAATGCTTTTCCTAAGAAGGAAGATTATTTTGAAGGTGAGTATTGGACAATGATGTGTGATGGTTTAGACTGCATTATGCGACACATGCATAACACTAAAAAAGAAGCAATTAGAGCTTGGAACAAAAGACAAAAGGAGGAATAGAGATATGGAAATAATTTGTGATATTTGCAGAAAAGAGATTGTAAAGCCCGGAGCTTTGATGTTTTCGCCGCCGGACAAAAATGGATTTTGTCAAAAATTTCATATTTGCACGGAATGTTTTGATAGGTGGCTTGAAAAAGAGGTCAAAAAAGCAAGTAAACAAAAGGAGCAATAGAGATATGGAATATATAGAACAACATCCAGGTTTAATAGATCATAAATTATATCCTCATTTATCAGGCGTTACAAGATGGTGGATTACGAAAGATTTGAAGTATGATATAAAATTTGATAAGATAAATGGATTTAAGCATTTGAGAATTAAACGAATAGACAATAAACCAATAAGAAATTATAAAGATATGCAGAAAATTAAAAATGATTTATTAGGGGAAGGAGTTACAGCAATAGAAGTTTTCCCAGCTGTATTAGATGAAATTGACAATAGTAACACTTATCATCTTTGGGCGAGCGACAAATTTAGAAATTTGCCTAATTTGAAAACTTTGTATTACTATAAATAAAAGGAGAAATATATATGATAAGTGATTTTAATGTTATTTATTCTCTGTTGTACGATTAAATTAGAACCAAATAATTTTGAAAAAATTTAAAAAAGTTCTTGCCATATAGACATAATTTTAGCATATTATCTATGAAAACAAATTAAAGGAGAGATGATTTCGATGCAAAAAAATTTATTACATTTGATTTCAGCAATTTTACCAACTGTGAAATATCAGTGGACTTGTATAGGTATGGACTCAGGAAGAGAAAATGATCTCTTTACAGGGGGTAATGCCTTTCGCTAATAGAATCTAACAATAAAATATGAATATACCAAAAGCGAAAGGCAAAAAAGTCTTTCGCTTTTTTTGTATCTAAAGGAAGGATACACTAAATGGTAAGTGGCTTGATTGCTAATCAAGTGTAGGTGAAAACCAATGAAAGTTCGAATCTTTCTCCTTCCGAATGGAGAGTTACACTAATTGGTAAGTGACCTGTCTTGAAAACAGATGTAGGTGAAAACCGATGAAGGTTCGAGTCCTTCACTCTCCGATAAAGGGTGTGCTATCCAGATGGTGAGGGATGTTGGTCTGTAAAACCAATGCCGATGGCTGAGTAGGTTCGAATCCTACCACACCCACATTTGACGCTGTGACCGAATGGTTAAGGTGTTGGTCTGCAAAACCAATTATTATGGGTTCAAATCCCATCAGCGTCTATGAAGCTCTGTAGCCAAATTGGTAAGGCACTTGCCCTACAAGCAAGGTATTTTCTCAGTTCGAGTCTGAGCAGAGCTAATGGGGATGTAACTCAACAGGGAGAGTATTTGGTTTGCAACCAAAAAGTTAGGGGTTCAATTCCCCTCATCTCCAAATGGGGTGTTCGTTTAATCGGTTAAGATAGTGGGCTTTCATCTCACTGACACCAGTTCGAATCTGGTACACCCTAATGATGACCTGTAGCTCAATTGGTAGAGCACCTGAATTTGGCTCAGGGTGTTTGGGGTTCAAGTCCTCACAGGTCAGATTGACGCAGGACACTCAGTATTGGTGCTGAACATGGCTCATAACCATGAAAAGAGTGAAGGTTCGACTCCTTCTCCTGCTAATAATTTTAAGGCAAGTGGTGGAACGGTTAGACACAAATGTAGGTGATAGATGACAAGTTAATTTAACCTTGTAGTGTTATAAAACATCCCTAAATCTATCGTATAAGGTTCAAGTCCTTATCTTGCCAATTATTGCGATGTAGCTCAATTGGTTAGAGTGTACGGCTCATATCCGTAAGGTTGAGGGTTCAATTCCCTCCATCGCAAAGTTGCCAGCGTAACTCAATTGGTAGAGTAGCTCACTTGTAATGAGAATGTTAGGGGTTCGATTCCTCTCGTTGGCTATGGAGATGTAGATCAGTTGGTAGATCGCTTGGTTGTCAGCCAAGAAGTAGCGAGTTCGAATCTCGTCATCTCCGAATGTAGAAGTAAAAATAATGGTGGGTAGCTCAAATGGTAGTAAGCGGTTGGCTGTTAACCAATGACATTTATGTGGGTTCGAGTCCCACCCCACCAGAATACGGAGTGTAGCAGAGTCAGGTTACTGCACATGCTTTGGGAGCATGGGAACGTAGGTTCGAATCCTACCACTCCGATATAAGAAATGCGGTTGACATAATTATCCTACATTATTATTTTAAATTTAAATAATAATGTGGAGAAATACAATGCCAATTATTTGTGAAAAATGTAATACAATATTTCCATTTCATATAGTTATGGATGGAAAACATTATAATTTAAGTGGTAGAAAATATTGCTTAAAATGTTCTCCTTTTAAAAAACATAATACTAAAAAATTAAATGGAGAATCACGAAAAGGAACAGATATTAAAAAGTATTATTGTAAAAATTGTAATAAACTTTTGAACAATAGTAGAGGAAAAAAATTTTGTAATAATAAATGTCAAAATGAATTAAAGAGAAAAATTAGGTATGAAAAATGGGAAAAAGAAGGAGCAATACCAACACAACGACAAGCAAGAATTTATTTTATTCATAATAGAGAATATAAATGTGAAATATGCGGTATTACAGAATGGCATGGTGAACCAGTGCCTCTTGTATTAGATCATATAGATGGTAATTCAGATAATAATAAAATTAAAAATTTAAGATTAATTTGTAGAAACTGTGATGGGCTTTTACCAACTTATTGTAAAAAAAATAAAGGAAAAGGAGGTAGTAGAAGTAAGCAAAGATTGAAAAATTATAAACAAGGTAAAAAGAAATGGTAATTCCATGCGGATGTAATTCAATTGGTAGAAGTGTAGATTTCCAATCTATCCGTTGCGAGTTCGAATCTCGTCATCCGCTATTATGCGGTTGTAACTCAATGGTAGAGTATTTGCTTGCCGAGCAAAATATTGAGGGTTCGAGTCCCTTCAACCGCTATCATGGTGATCGTAGTACAATTGGTTAGTGCTCAGGATTGTGATTCCTGCAACGTGGGTTCAAATCCCATCGATCACCCATATAGGAGTGTAAGCTAATTGGTAAACTTGCGGTCTCCAAAACCGTTTTTGCAGGTTCAAGTCCTGTCACTCCTGAATGGATAAATTGTATAGAATAGAAATGACTTATATGTGTGCTGGTGTAATTACTAATGATAAACGTATCATTATAAAAACAGCACCAATACTGAAATGGTCTATAGGTAAACACATAAGTGCGGTAGAAAGATGGTGTAAAAATCATAAGAAATTTATATCATTTATGTCCCTGTAGCTCAATTGGATAGAGCACATGACTACGGATTATGGGATGGGGTTCAAATCCTCTCAGGGACGATGGCGGAGTAGCCCAATCTGGCAGAGGCGACGGCCTTAGAAGCCGTGCGTTGAGAGTTCGAATCTCTCCTCCGCTAATGGACGAGTAGGCCAATAGGTAGAGTCAACGGACTTAAAATCCGTCAAGTGTGGGTTCAAGTCCCACCTCGTCTAATTACCCTTCGTAGCTCAATTGGAAGAGCATTCGACCGATAATCGAAAGGTCGTTGGTTCAACTCCAACCGAAGGGAACGCACCCTTAGCTCATTTGGAAGAGCACTTGACTCATAATCAAGGGGTAGAAAGTTCGAATCTTTCAGGGTGCAATGAATAAATATTTAGAAGAAACTGAATTACCTTCTATTATAAATGAAAGAATAAGAATAGAAGCAACTACTGGTAGTGAACCTAATTATTTAGATAACTTATTTAATTTTAGTTGCTTTAAAATTAAAAGAGCTTATTCAAAAAAAATAGGAGTAATTAAAGATTATATGTCAGGGTAGCTCAATTGGTAGAGCATATGGTTGAAGCCCATAGTGTAACAGGTTCAACTCCTGTCCCTGACACAAAGGGTCGGTGGCGCAATAGGTAGCGCAACAGCCTTTTAAGCTGGATGTCGAGGGTTCGACTCCCTCTCGACCCAAGATAATCTCCCTGTAGCATAATGGATATGTAACGGTCTTCTAAACCGTCTTATAGAGGTTCGAATCCTCTCAGGGAGGCAAAAAAATTTTAAAGGAGGTATTGAATATGGAAGATGTACTGGTTTTAAATTCAGGGTTTATACCTATTAGAACTATATCAAATAGAGAATCTATATGTCTATTATATCAAAACAAAGCATATACTGTTATAGAAACTGACAAGATAATGAGATCACCATCTTTAACATTTAAAGTACCTTCTGTCATATCTTTAATCGGTTATAGTGCTTTTCCCAAAAAGAAAGTGGGATTCTCAAAATTGAATGTTATTTATAGAGATGATATGATCTGTCAATATTGTGGTAAAAAATTTAATATGAACGATCTTACAGTAGATCACATTATACCAAGAAGCAGATGGGCTATTGAAAAAAGAACATCTAAAAGAAATTGGACAAATTGGTTAAATTGTGTATGTGCTTGTAAATATTGTAATAATGCTAAAGGAAATAGTCTATTATATGAATTAAAATGGAAATTAGTTAGACAACCATTTGAACCAGAGTATTTACCTCATATAGTAGTATCTTTTGATCAAGCGGAAAGAAAGGGATGGCTTCCTTTTTGTAAAATAAATGTAAGACTTATCTATGCAGTGACTTAACTTTTTTTTCAATTTTTTAAAAAAAATTGTAAAAAAGGGTTGACAGTATAAGGTAGTATTTAGTATTATTAGGTAGTATCAGAGCAGAGATAGGTTTCAGATGGGTATAAGAATACAAGCAGTTTTAGATGATAAAACACTCAGGAGATTAAAAAGATACTGTAAAGAAGAAAATAGGACTCTCAGTAATGCAGTGTTTCTGTTCGTTACAGAAGCTCTAGATAAACACGATCTTTCACAACAACAATCAAGTTAGTTATTTAAAAACTTCGGTTCTTAATTAACATAATATTATGGGGGGGCGATTTCGAAAGGAATCTATTGACTTAAAAAATAATGTTACTTGAATGAGTTCTCATTCCACTAATTTTATTTTACAAGCAATTTTCAGTGAAAGCTGACCCCCTCCACCAAAGGCGGTGTAGCTCAACTGGTAGAGCAACTTTTATTTGGGAAAGTTAAAAACTTTTGAAATAATACAACTTGAATGACTATCATTCCATATATATTATTTTACAAGCATGTTGTTGTGGGTTCAAGTCCCATCACCGCCACAGAAAACCCAACCGTATTCAGGCTAAACGGCAATGGCAGTAGAAAGCGATCTTAAATTTCCGAGCCATAGGAGAAAGGCAAAAGCCATTAGATCGGATGGACGCTACTGGAATAAACCTGAACTTGAGGGAGTAGCCCAATGGTTGAGGCGTTTGACTTTTAATCAAATTTAGTTTTGACAAATAATTCAACTTGAATAGTTTGCTATTCCATCTAAATTATTTTACAAGCATTATGCAGGTTCGAATCCTGCCTCCCTCACATTGCAGTAAAGATATCCCACATAATATTGTGCATACAAGCATATAGCTCATTTGGTAGAGCAACAGTCTACGAAACTGTGGGTAGTTGGTTCGAGTCCGACTATGTAACTAAAATTTTCTCTTCGGAGAAAAGTATATTGCACTATTAACTTGGATATCTTTACTGTGATTTAAAAAATTTATAGAAGGAGTAAAGCCATGACAACAGATGCATTAGTTCCTATTGATGAACAGGTTGAATCAGATATTCAAAACAAAATATTTGTAACAATTAATGGGCAGGATTGGCAAAAGGATATTGAAGAACTTGGTCTTACCTTTGACGCAACAGAAGAAGAGATAATGAATAAAATTGTTCCTGTTATTCAAGAACAATTTAATGAAGATATATCTGATCTTTATAAAGTTCGTAAAGCAACTAACACTCATAATATATTCATTATACCGAATTCGACTGCTGGTTAATTATAAGGGATTATTCCATCATTATAAATTTACAAGCTTAATTGTGGGTTCAAGTCCCACTTTATCAACCATTTGATAAATAGCCAAATTGGTTAAGGCATCAGTCTATAAAACTGAAAACAACTTATAATTTGTACAACTTGAATAATTCCTTTTAAATAAAACAACAGGAGAATTTATCATGTCTAATCAAGAATTTCAAGAGTTTCAACTATCTTATCTTAACGATAATGATAGACTTAAAGCATATCAAATTATTACAGAAGGATGTGCTCACCTTTGGTCTAAAGGCAAACTTCAAGAAGATAAATTAAATGGAACTCTTTCCAATTTAATGAATCTTGCTGATAAAGACCCTTACTTTCTTGCTCGCTTTACATCATATGCTATAAAAAAATTAGATAGTAAAGATTTAAAAGTCTTAACTGTCTTTGCTAACTCTCTTAGTGATGCGGATGGAAAACCTTTTATTGTAGAACACGATAATGAGGGGAGACCTGTGTATAGTGATAAATTTAAAAAACCTAATCTTCGAATTGTATCACAAGCGGGAGTACAAGGACTTAATCCTAAATTAGTTAGTAGGGTTATAGAGATTGCTAATATTAAACAGCCTTTAGGAGATAAATATAAAGAAGGTACTCATTTTTCCAATTCTCTAAAAACAGCAGTTAAGAAATATATTAAATTTAGAGAAAACAATCCTAAAGCTATGGAAGGAATTAAAAAAGCTGGTTTTGCTCCTACAATAAAACATTTATATAGAATGTTACACATTGCTCCTTCTGAAGAAACTGCTGAGATTTTAGGATGGCAACAAAAGAAAGGTAAGAAGATTAAAAAGAAAAAATTGTTTGATTTTAACGGAATGGATGATCTCCAAATAGCTGAAAAAATCAGAAATGATAATCTTCCACCTTTAGGAGTTCTTGGAGCATTACCTGATAAAATATCTCCTGTAATTGCAGTAGCTATTTTAGAACAGGCATCAGGAGATCAAGCTGTAATTCTTAGAGGATTATTTGATAGTCAGGGACTTTTAAAAGATAAGGAAGTTATGAAAGTCTTTGAAAGTAAAATCAAAACAGCTAAGACAGCTTTAGATAGAGTAGATAAGATCAATACAGAAGTTGATGAAGCTGTAGAAAAAACTCTAAAAAAAGCTAAAGCTGAAAAGAGAAAAGAGGATGTAGGAAACATAGGTAAAATTTTTATCCATTTAGATATTAGTTCTTCTATGGATAGTGCAATTGAATTTGCTAAAGAACGAGGAGCTATTATAGCCGAGTGTATTCAGAATCCTGAAGAAAATTTCCATTGGGGAGCTTTTAATGATCTTGGGTATGGCATTCCTAAACCTAAATCTTTTGAAAAGGACGGATTTATGTCTGCATTATATGGAATCAGAGCAAGTGGTATGACAGATTGTTTAGCATGTTATACAGCCGCTCGAAGAGTTAATGCTGATGTAGATATTTATATAACTGATCAACAACATAATGGATATCCTATGGAACAAAGAATCAGAGATTGCGATAATAAAGGACTTGGAAGACCTAAAGCAGTTGTGATTGTAGACTTTTCGAAAATACATAGTAGATATAGATATAGAGAAGATGAAGTTTTAAGAGATGTGTTTGAACAAGTAGGTATCCCAGTAACAGTAGTTCAACCTGATACTCTTACTGAGAGTGCTCTTGTAACTCAAGCAATCAAAACAGCTATGTTAGGTGCTGTAGCTGTTATTGATGATATTATGAAGACTCCATTACTTAAATTACCAGAGTGGTGGGCTTCTATTTAATTTACCATTAATCTCCATATAAATAGTGAGGGAGTTGCTCTTCTCCCTCACTACATTTTTTCTTGAAGGATATAGAATGATTGATCTAAATAAATTCACTTCTAAAACTACTGCGATAGTTCCTCTTATCAAAGGTCATTTTCAATATAATAGAAAAAAATACAATACATTAACCAATTTGTCAGGATGGTATGAAGTAGAGATACAAGGCAATGATGTTGAAATTATTAATCCTGTATTTATTGAAACAGAAGATATAAAAGATAATATTATTAAGGGATTCATCTATCATAATAAAATAATCTTTCAAAACTTTGATGTTGGTAAAAGAAAGATAGGCCATGAAGTTATGACTGATCTTCATTTAAATAATACTTCAACATTTACTTCTATTGAAGCTATTATATGGGAAGATAAAAAACTCTATTACTACAGACCTAACTATAAAGATACTTTTATTTATGAAATTAAATTCTTTTTTGATGATGGACAAAATTTACCCAAAACATTTAAAGGGTTGACTCCTGAATATAAAACTCTTTATCTTTTTCATGAAATAGAAAAAATTGAATTGAAAGTTATACAGGAGAAGTTACAAAAAGAAAAAGAGATTGAGGAATTTAAAAAAACTCTACAAGGTCGATTAATATTAGCTTTTAATACAGTAGGAGGAAAAATTCTTAATTACTCAGTATCAAATAATCGAATTACAGTTGATTGGGAATTAGAATCAGGTTCTCAATTTAATTCAGTTATAAATGCTGATACGTTTCAAGTTATAGAAGCAGGATATTGTATGTCAGGTTTTGATAAAGATCATTCACTAACATCTATGGTTGAGTTAGCTAAGGATTATGAAGAAAGAGATGTGATTTATAAGACAAGAGAATAAAGGAGAAATAAAACATGGAAACAATGACAGTAGACGAATTTAAAGAAGCAATCAAATCACAAAATGTTCCTATTGAAGATGTTACTTTTGAATGCCCACGATGCAAAACATTACAATCAGCAAATGATCTAATTAAAGCAGGAGCAGGAAAAGATTTTGAAGAGGTTGAAGGATATATAGCTTTTTCTTGTGTAGGTAGATGGACTAAAGATAAAGGGTGTGATTGGACATTAGGGGGTTTATTTCAAATACATGAATTGGAAGTTATAACTCCAGATGGAGAAAAACACCCTCGATTTAAACCTGTAAAAAAAATTACTTAATTTTTTAAAAGTTTTATCTATAATATATATAAAAGGGATAAAAATATGAAAAGATATAAAGTAAAAGTAAGTATTATTTATGAATTTGAATTTGTAACTGAAAAAAAGGAAAGACATGAAATACAGAAAGAAGCTGAATCTGAATGGGATAGACTCGTAATGATAGGACGAGATGGAGATAAATATCAAGAAACAGAAATTGAAGTTGAATAAAAGGAAGAATAGGGATATGAAAAAGTTAATGTTTATGTTTATTTTAATAATCTTCATTAGTTGTGGTAATACTACTAATTACAGTAAAACTTTTGGAAGTGTTCAAGCAGAAATTTTAACTATAAATAAAAATATTTTAACAGGAAATATCTATAGTGCATTTCTTTCATCTCCTGATGGTAAAATTTCCAACGATATTATTAAGGTAGGAACTAATTTTGTTATTAATGATATTTTATTTCTTGAAGATTTTGAATTGCAACATGCAGAATTGGCATATTATGCTAATTGTAAAAGAATACCAATTGATGTTTATGTAATTATATATGACTCATTTTGTCAATTATATAAACTTGAATTTTATATAAATGGAAGATTTTTAAAAAGATATAAAATTAGTTTTGAAAAGGCTAAATGTTTATATAATGAAAAGGAGAATTTGAATGAAAGAATTAAATCTCAGTGATATCAATATTCATGACATTGGTAATACTATTCAAATTTCAGGAGTAGTGTATTCAGGACAGGGCAAGAATCTTATTTGTTATTTCCCTGATGAATTAAATTTAAACGATGAAGATGTTCGTCTTGTTATGGATTTACAAGATTGGAAAAAATTTATAAGACAAACTGATCTTCTTGAAACAGAAATACTTGCTAAGGATGATGATAATAAAATTATTAAAGCCGTATTTAGAAAATCTCAAAGACAAATTGATTCAAGAATACAATGGAAAGTTTTTCAAAGAGATAATTATAGATGTAGATATTGTGGAAAAACTGGTATTCCACTAACAGTTGATCATCTTATTTTATGGGAAGAAGGTGGAATGACTATAGAAGATAATCTATTAACTGCTTGTAAAAAATGTAATAAAACAAGAGGTAATATGCAATATGAAGAATGGCTCAAAGATGATTATTACAAAAGAGTGAGTATAAATTTAGATTATAAAACTTTTCTTGAAAATTCTCATGTTGTAGAAATTCTTAAAAATTTACCGAAACAAATTCATAAAAGATCAAGATAAATATAAAATATAATAAAAGGAGAAAATAAAAAATGGAAAATGGAACGAAGCAAGAACAAAAGAAAAGAGCAATTGAATCAGCTATGGATGGTATTCGTATTACAATAAGTAATATTAATACAAGTTGGAGTCATCTTAGTAAGAGAATAAATCCATTGTTGGCAGTAAATGAAGGTATTCCTAAAAACGATGATAAAAGAGAGGTAAATAATGCCCCCTTTGTTGAGGAATTAGCTGAGATTCAAGATGAATTATCATCACTCTACAATGCTATGGACGATGTACTTGATAGAATACAGTTATAAGAAAAATAAATTTAAAGGATAATGTTTATGTTTAAACAAACTTATGAAACTATTATATCTATAATTATTTTAATTTGTGTTTTTCTTGTTGTTTTCGGAAATATTTTTTATGCACTTGTTATATACAATAATTACATAGATGTTATGACGGTTATAATGTGTATAGTTGGAATAGCAATTGCTCTTATTGTTGCAAATTTATTACTATATAGGAAAAAATCATAATGATACTAAGACAAGCTCATTTTCATTTATTAAAATTATTAGAAATTCCAAAAGTTGATGACACTCTTAAATTTTTTCATATAAATATAAAAGATAAGACTATTACAGTAGATAATGGAAAAATGAAAGCGGTTGCCAAATGGGAGTGTCTCGGAGAATCTAAATTTAAAAATGATTTTAAAATATCTTATGAGAACATGAAAATTCTCAAGAGTTTTGCATATGCAGGACATCAGATAACCCTTGAACCTTCCAATAATTTAAAATGTAATGCTATAGTTGGAGATTTAATAAAATTAGAATTTTTATTGACATAAAATACTACATAATATATCTTTGATATTGAAAGGATATATTATTAAAGGATAAAGAAATGTTTAGAGAATCATCTATTGTTACCTATAATCTTTGTATATTAGATTATTCTATCGGAACTTTAACAACAGTTGAATTTAATTTTGAAAATATATGGTATTTTACTAAAACATTTAAAGATTTTAATCCAAAATATTTAAAATTTTATCATGTCCATCCCCAAGATACATTATATTTAAGTATTAAAGATTATGAATGTATCAAAGGATTTTATCTTGCTTTTAATTTTCCTATTAATTTTAGTGTTATTACTTTTAATGATAATAAAAAATTAAACACCCAATCAGATATGATAACATACTTGTATAAGAAAAAAGATAAAATGAAAAAAATAAAAGGTTCAGAACTTACAATTGATCAATTATTATTTCTAAAATATTTATCTTATAAAAATATTATAAAAGGACAAAATAATGTCAATTTTTAGAAAGGAAATCAAGAGAAATCAGCCAAAAAAAAATTCATATCAAAAAGCTTTAGATGAGTTACTGACATTTCCAAGTATACCGTTGGATTATGTTTTAAATAAACTTCTTATAGATTTTATGCAAGCAAAACAAAAGGAAATATTTAAATTTTTTATACCTAATTATTTTAATAATAGAGATGAGGAAGAAATAAAGAAATGGAGTATTACAGATAAAATATACATAATTATTAATTTGATTAGTTCTATAAATTATGGCAGTCATGGACTTGTAAGAGGATTATGTCCTTTTTGTATTTACATAGACAAAGATGTTAATCAGGGGTGTGATAATTGTACCTATGGAAAAAATCATGGTATTTGTACTTCTTGTTCTTCAGATTTTGGAATTATTATGGCACGTCATATTAACAAGTTAAATATAGATAAACCTTTTCTAAATAAGGTCTTTTACAAAAAACAAGGAGAGCGTCTACAAATTATAATGTGCCATATAGAAAAAATATTGTCTAATTTCAATACTGTAGTTTATAAGGATGACTTAGAATATATTAGTGATATTTTAAATGGTTTTAATATTGCTACTCCTAATATACGTTCACTTGTAGATTCAACTATAGTGTTAGAAGTTAAGGATAAAAAAACAAGTATTATAATTGATACTTGTTATAATAATAACCAATTACCATTTATAGATTTCACTACTTTTGTTCATGGTTTTTATATAGATAAACCTATCCCTTTACAAGAATCAAAAGAAAATAAAGGAGAAAATCAGATATTTAAGAAAGATGATTTTATTGTAAGATTATCGGACTATGATTCATATATGAAAAAAAATCATGTGTATAAAGTTTTTAAACAAGCTGTCTATAAAGATGTAATTTATATAAAAGATAAGGAATATGGGGAAAATGGATATATTAAAGAAAATTTTAAACTTCTTACAAAAGAAGATTTAAATGAATGTCTCATAACAGATATTAATGAGAAAGAGTGGAATATTATATGGAGAGCATTTAAAGATAAAAGGATACATAGGTATCCACTATTTTTAAAAGATAACTATCTAAGATTTAACAAACAACGGCTAAATTGGGATAAAAAAGAATATTATGAAATAGGGTGTAAGGATGCTTATGATGATCTAATTAGAATCAAAGCAGAATATTTTATAGAATTTATGGGATTAAATAAAAATAATGAAAAGGAGCATCCTATGAGTTACTCACCTGGTGAAGATTATTATCCAAAATTTGTTAGCGAAAAGGATATTAAAAAAGAGGAGAAAATTAAAATGAAAAGAGTAGTAATAAAAAAACCTATAGAAGATTTAAAAATAGGATTAGCAGACATTATTAAAAAAGGAGCTTGTCAAGATGCCGTTAAGCGATTTGCAAATAAGTATGGCAATGAAGTAATTGATTATGATAAGCTTGTAAATGAAGCGAATACATCTGATTTTAAATGGATTAAAAATAACTTTAGTTCAGATGAAGAAGTTATTCCTTATAGTGATTGTAATAGCAAAGGATATAAAATTTATGCTTTGTATTTTAATAATAATTTTTATATAGCTCATAGACTTTGTAACAAATATTCTTTTTTAGATTTACAATACATACATGAATCTTATCATGGTAGAGAATTTGATTCACTTCCCGAGTTACTTAATTGGTGTTTAACTACATATGAAAATATTACTATTTATGAATTTACTGATCTTAAAGAATTTATAAAGTGGGCTAATAAAATAATAGAGGAGAATAAATAAATGAAATTAAAAGAATTACTTACGGAAAAACAATATAAAGTAGTATCAGCAAGATGGAAAAGTCAAGAAAAACCATCCAAGTTAAAAAGTATCTTTAAGAACTTTTTAAGAATTATCCGTAATCCATTAGAGATAACAATATTAGTTTATTGTTTAATCTTTGAATTTTATCCCAATGCAGGATTCTTAGTTATTGCTTGGAATTGGATTTCTACTATTCTTGTATTTGGAGCTTTAGGATTTATATATATTATTAAAATAATAGTAGCAAATAGTTCTGCAGAGAGACTTAAAGATAAATTAAAAGAGCTACACCTTTCACAATCAATACTTGAATCGTTTTTATTGCCACATAGAAAATTTTTAAATAAATATAATGAAGTATTACATATTTGTATAATAGTTATAATAGGATTAGCAGGATATTATATACAATCTGCTTTTCTTGGAGTATTTGCAATTATAAATTGGGTATTAGATGTTGATATGGAATCAACTATGTGTAAATATTTAGAAGAAATAGATGCGGAGTAAAATATGATAGAAAAATTACAGAATCTAATATATAAAGAAGCACATGACAAATATGTAGAATGTCACAATGCAGTTAGGCATATTATTGAAGACAATATTGGCCTAGTAGAGAACGATGTTGTAGATAAAATAATGTTTGTAGTTATTAAAAACTATAAAATTTAACCGTCTTTTGTACAACGAATTCAGCGTACTATACGTTATTTAATTTTTACATTAAGGAGAATTATCATGCAAACTTTATATTTATTATGCGGATTAATTGGCAGTGGTAAATCTACATGGGCTTCTGATCGTACAGAAAATAATACTAATACTATAATTATAAATAGAGATAAAATCCGAGAAATGATTCACGGTAAATATGCTTATAAAAAAGAAACAGAAGATTTAATACGAGATATAGCATTTGAAATAATGATCATGTCTATAGGGTTTGGGTTTGATATTATAATTGATGAAATAAATATAACAAAAGAAAAAAGACAACTGTGGGTTAATATTGCAAGAAAGAAAAATCCAGATATAAAAATAGTTTGTGTTTACTGCACTGAAAAAAAAGATAATGTATTTTATAGAATGAAAGATTCTAAAGGAGTCGATAGAGAAGCATGGGAAAGAGTTTATGAAGGAATGCTAAAAAGTTTTGAAGAACCTACAATAGAAGAATTTCCAGATAATTGCAATATTATAGAGATAAAGATTTATGAGGAGGGAGAATTAAAATGAATCAAATTTATATTTTCGGTTTAGGAGCAATAGGCAGTAATCTTCTATTACAACTTGTTAAAAAATATCCTGACTTTACTTTTATCGGTATTGATTATGATAAAGTAGAAGAAAGAAATATTCTTACTCAGGCTTATCTAACTCCACACATTGGTATCTTAAAAACTCATGCTATGACAGCAATTTTGGGTCTTAATAGTCCTGCATTTAGAAAGTTTGGATATTCTCCTATTAGTGTAAAAGTAGAAAGTGAAAATCAATTATGTGAAATTATGTTTAAAAACGCAAGTACCAAAGGCAATCTTTATATCGATTGTTTTGATAATGCTTTTGGAAGAAAACTGTTTAAAGCAAGAAATGATGATATTTTACATATAGGTTTTTCTCCTCAGTACACAGCAGAAATTATATGGAATGAAAATTACACATCACCAAATGATATCCCAGAAGATCAGGATGATAT
>Ga0180432_10002435_pt1 | contig 27865 bp, 50 predicted proteins | sample SS_ome_10_FD_132414 | JGI IMG/M metagenome (GOLD analysis project Ga0180432, IMG submission 132414) | Hypersaline lake sediment archaeal communities from the Salton Sea, California, USA - SS_1_MS_2 metaG | ecosystem: Environmental > Aquatic > Non-marine Saline and Alkaline > Hypersaline >... | reverse complement strand
TGTCGCTTTCGCTCAAGCTCTTTTTCGCCCCGATGTTTTTGAGTGTGACGGTGGTGTTGTCGCCGTCGTGACTGTACTCCTCGGGACATTCGCCGTCAGCAAAGCAGATGTAGGCAGAGCCGGAGGTGAAGGCTAGCTCGTTCAGTTCCCGCCACGTGTCGTACTTGAGCGACGTTACCTGCTCGGGAATCGCCGCCCAGGCCGTGATCTCTTCACACATGGCGATGATCTCGGTCGTGTCCAGCGGCTGTGGATACTGCGCCGCAAAGTCCGCCGGGGAGGCGTAGGGTTGCGGCGTGATCACCGGATCGGACGTGCGCTGAATAAGTCCTGCGCCGCCTTCCGGGACAGGAAACGTGCCGCCGTTGGCCAAATCCAAGATTTGCCCTTCGATGTTCGGTGCTTGGATACTCATTGTCGTACTCTCCTAAAGTCGGCTACTCACCACGTCTGGACTTGACAGCCCGGCTTGACGCTGTAGCACACCAGGCCACGTCCGACTTGACGGAGAGAAATTTGCCATCTAGCCGGTCACAGTCCAACCGACCGGCGAATCATTTGAGTCAGCTTGCTGGGCTGCCCGGTGACGGGCGAGACGGGCAACGCGCCCTGGTCACCCTGTCCGGGTACGGTCGGTACGCCCGACAGGCTCTTTTGCTGTGGGGCGACCATCTGCGGCGTTGCGCTTGTCGCCTTCTGTTGGTGCGCCAGCAGGAGCGCCACCTGCTCCGAAAGTTCTGAGACGGGCGCTAGCGCTTCCTTGAGCGCGTCGGCGACCTCGTCCGCGACGCTGGGCGGGGCGACGGCGTCGATTTCAGCCTTCACCGCCACCGCGTAGTCGTTCAATGCAACTTGGACGGCTTGCATCTTGCCTGTACGACCCAGGGAGGCGTCTGCAACCGCCGTGTCAACAGCCGCTTTGAGCTGCGCCGCCGGGTCGCTGACGACCGGGGTAGAGGTGGGTTCCGTGCCTCCTGCCTTGTTCTTGTCTTTGTCTGCCATAACTTTGTCTCCTTGCGCCGCCGCTCTGAACAGGAAGGCGTCGACGGCGTTCGATTTCAGTGTTGAGACCTGCTCGTTAAAATCAGCGACGGCTTGCTTGATAGCTGCGATCTGGTCGATGTCGTCACGCTGAAGGATGTTACAGATCACAATGTCGAAAAGATCCCAGTTGGTGTAGAAGCGGTCGATGGCTTGCTCTTTCTCAAGCCAAGCGTTTGCGTCGCCCAGCGTGGTCGCGCCATCCAAAGGCATCCAGCTATACTCCTGGGCCGCACCCTCCGCTGTCATGCGCTCCAGCATGGCTTTTTCGGTTGGGAGTTCCATGTCCTCCGAGGTGTAAAGCTTCTGGAGTTTGTCGACAGCCTTTTGCTTGTCGGGTCCCTCATAGACGTTCCCACGATAGCCCTCATGCAGCGCTGCCCATGCCGCGCCCATCAGGCCATGATCGGCCTTGCCGTTTTTCTTGACCTGCAAGTGCCAGGTGGACGGCTTGTCAGCATCCTCGACCACCAGAAAGTCACCAGCGGGGTACTCCCCGCCTTCCACGGTCTTGGTGACAGCCTTGATCACCAAGCCCTCGTCGCCCTCTACCGCCGATTTGCCGACCAGTTCCCTGGACTTTTCCTCCAATTCGTCAGCGAGCGCGTCACCGACGATACTGGCGGCGTCATCTCGTTTGGTAATTGCCATAGATTTTTCCTCCAATTCTACCGACGTCCGTTCGTTGATTGGGACGCGGGTGGAAGCAAAGTGATCGAGCTGACCTTTCAAAAAAACGCGGGGAGCACCCTGGGCGCAAAGGGGACAGCGGTCGCCTTTTGACTTCCTGGTGAACACAAAATCGCCGTGGACGTGCTGGATGTCCCACCACGCTGCTGATATGCGAATCGGGCTCTCGACAACATCGCCGCGTTTGATGGTGGCGCGCTCCTCACGGATGGCCTCGAACAAAGCGCGCCCGATCGGCGTATCTAGGAACGGGCCGTCGGCCTTGAACTGCTGGCCGTCTATGAATAACCGTTCAGCAACACCAGCCTCGCCGAAGCCATCCAGATCAGGGTAATGAGAAATGCCCAAAAACGGCTTGCGGGGCGGGGGCAAGAACGGGGTCTCGATCCCTTTCTCTACGCGCTCGATCCAATCGTTGAACAACTGGATCGTGGCCTGGTCGTTGGCGGAGTCGCGCTCCGTGTCGGACGCCGTCAATTGCCAGCGCATAGAGCCATCGGGCTGCAAGGTTGCCTTGGTGATGACAAGCTCTATCCGTTGCAACCCTGCTTTTCTGACCCACCTACTCTCATCGACCTGCTCGTATTCCCTCTTGATGGTCGCCCAGGCCGCCTGTCGCGCCTTGTCCTCATCACCTGTTTCATCGAGGACCGCGTTAAACGCCGCCACGCCAATTTTGACGGCGCCGGGAGGCAAATTTTCGAGCCAGTCAGGAGGGTTGTCTGATGTGTACGGCATATCCTTACTCCAGAATCGTAGGAAAGCCCCTAAATTTCTCTTTGAAACCTATCGCCATGACGTGCATGGTAAACGTTGCAACAGCCGCCAAGACGACGACCTCCAGCCACCACGCCCACAAGCCAAAGATGGTCAACTGTCCCCTACAGAGCCCAAGAACGAGATAGACCCAAAAACCCAAACACAGGTCGCATTCTGAGAACTCTTTCAGGTACGAGTTCAAGCCCCAAACCAGGCGTAGCGGACCCGCAACCTGCAAGAGCCAAATCAGCAGCCGGCCCACAGCCAGGTAGACAAAGAGATCGACCAGCGTCACGACAGCTCTTTCACCAGGATGTAGAGAACGTTGAAGCCACGCGGCTCGAGGCCGATAAAATGCGTGCTGTGAAGCTTGTAACCTTTCTCGATCCACGTGCTTACGTGCGCGTCGGCTTGTTCAGCGGATACCGCGCCTTCAACAGGATACTCGCCAATTGTGCGCACCATATGATGTACCAACGGATAATCCCGTTCTGGTTTTGCCTCGGCTTTCTTGCTGTTTGTCGCCATGCGTTTTCTCTCCTTGTCTGTAGTAACGCTCTCGTAAAACAAAAAAGGTGCTAACCGGCTTTTCACCGATTAGCACCGTGTTGCTCTGTTAGAGTTCCTGGTGCGCTCCCCGCTTATGGTGGAGCGGAGCTTGCGCCTATTTAGTTTTCGACTTTGCCCAGAGGCTGGACAGTCCAGTCCCGATGGTCATCACGACCTATAGTCAGTATAACATAATATCGACCTGGCGTCAAACCTAGCAAGCGCCGTGCTAGCTTGACGGCCCATAGTGGAAGTTGAGTTTTTGTTTCCATCCTCTTTGCTCCACACACCAGGCACTCTGAGCGATAACGAGAGTTATGACCGTACCCGCAGAGGGAGCAGGTCCAAAACTCCATATCGTATCATCACCTGATATGCCAAACCAAAACGACGTGACGTTTCCCGATGCCGATACCAGCGCGCCACCCCGAATTGTCGCGGGTGCATGACACGAAGAACAGATTGACCCAGGCAAAAAATCTCGGGCGGTGCATCCAATGGTTTTTTGGCGCGGGGTCGATAACGAAAAAGAAAGATCTCCGGTACTTTGCCAGCCTGATGGCAACCCAGCGCCACGGAATCTTTTTCGATTTATACAGGTTGATTGATCTCGTTTTTATAGAGCCCCTAACGCAATCTGAAAGTTTTCTTTTCATGCTTCCCCCTTCTCAGTACCCCAGCGACTTCCCATATCCCATCTGGCCAATCCTGTGCCTGAAACGTTAACTGCCTCACTTGTTCCACGGACAAACCACAAACGCGCTGGGTGTGCGTTTCGCATTGCGGGCAGCCTGGTTGTAGGTCGTTGCCGTGTTCCTGGCATGGCGGGTTACTCTCCCTCGTCTTCGACACGGGTGAAAAACTCGTCTACGAAACCATTAAAGGCACCAGCAATGCCCTTGGCTATATTGTCTTTAGCCTGTGTCACCGACATTCCACATGTCTGTTGCATCCACGCTTCGCACTCGGGGCAGTCAATACGCCAATTGAATGTTTCTCACACAACAGAGTAGTATCACTCATCCCTCTTTGTCTCCTCGCTCCCATCTATCACCTCTGCCTTGCCACACCATGCAATCCAAAAACCGAGACGGATCAGCCACTCTGCAATCTTGAGCCTCGCTTTCCACACCCCGTAATTTTTCAGCATCACGGTGATTTCTATACGCCGCATCAGATCCTTGGTGTCTATCGTCGTCGCTACACCCGGCTTTGTTTTGGCAGCCCTCGGATAAGCGATCAAGAACATCGTCAGTATGTTGAGGAGTGCCAAGACAAGCGCGCCAATCGCGGTTACAGTCGAAGCCTCCATCAATCCCCCATCCACACTTCAAGCTCCCCGGCTCGCTTGATGACCTCGTTTTCATCAAAAGCGATGTGGCAGTGACACACGGTCGGGTGGGCCGGGGGGCCAACAATATCGCTGGGTCCGAATACCGAATCATACATAAAATCAATCGTCACGAAACCACGATCGATGTTGGCCTGACACACAGGGCAGGGGCAGCTATCACCAGACGTTGGACCCGTGTGCAACCACTGTTTCTGTGTGAGACCTACCTGTGCCCACTCTGTGACGCGCCCCTCGGTCTCGGCTTTGGCGATTTCTGTATTGACAATACTGGTGATGCGGCTCTCCGTCATCGTCCCTATTTCGTCCGCTACGTTTTGAATGACGCCCTGTGTGTATCCGCCCTCTCGTAAAATTGCTTCAACACCCTCGCCGCCGGCTATCATCTGCGCGATAGCCGGACTGGAGAGACCTTCCTCAACCGTGCTGACCAAGATACGCTTGAGATAGTAGCGCGTGCCATCGTTGACACGGCGCACCAGTAACGCTGCGTTAGCCTCCAGCTCGGCAAGCGTGACCTCGTTGGTTAGCTGGAAGTTCAGCCCGATCAGATCGGGCGAATCGGCGAGACCTTCGGTGTACAAGAACTGTTGCACCATTTCCGCCGCAATCGTTGCGCCTTCAGTAAACGCCAGCTCCATGACCAACTGAAAACCGGCAGTCGTGTTCTCCTCAATTTTCCACCACTGGTCAGATTCCAAGATCCCATCGATCTTGTCCAAGATCTCCTGAGACGCTTTGACCACATCGGGAAAAGCGTCAAACTCGGACGGCAAACCGAACCACAGGTTAACGCGCTGCCCCAGCCAGAAAGGAAACTCTGTCACAGCGAGAGACTTTAGCGCCTCCTCGTCCTGGGGGAATAGCAAGCGAGTTGTGGCTTTGACCAGCTTCAAAAGCTGCGGCTCGCCCATCTGAGCCATGACTTTAGCGAAAGCCTCGCGCAACGTCATGGCCATCTGGTCGTAATGGTCGCTCTCCTTTGGCGCTGCGCTGATGCGTTCATCGCCCAAGTCTGCCGCTCGCTCTACTATGATGTCTCCCCGGCCGCCTTCGTCGGTGGGGGTTTTCTCCCGTTCCTGCTGGGCTGCTTGAGCTGACCCGCTACCACCACCAGGCAGAAACAGAGGGAAGCCATCCTGTGGGGGTTCTACTTCTATCGTGATTAACCCGTCCCGCACCAGTTGGGCCTGGCGCTCTCGAGCTGTCATCACGCCAGCCTCGGCGGCCGCTTTCATTGCCAGTGTCGCCAGGTTGAACGCGCGGTATCGCCGGATCAAGGCTTCCTCGTTACGCTCGATCCAGTTGAACTCCAGGTAAGGAGGTAGCACCTCCTTGTTGAAAAAGTTCTTTGTCTTTTCCTTGACCATGCCGAAACCGGATTGCCTGGCCTTGGCTTCCTCGCGCAACTGACCCGCCAGCGTCTTGCCCGGTGCGGGCTCAAGGCCGATGTCTCCTAACGTGAGGTAGTAACCCGCCGCTGTGATGCGGGCATACTTTGTCGTCACCTCGTTGAACATCAGTTCTGTCGGCGGTCGACCAAACGAGATGAATTGCGCCGGCGTTGTATGCTCGTAGAGCACACCGATTTTCATCGGATCAATACCGGCCAGAAGCTCTCGGAACGACCCGACCCATTCGCCTGCCGACTTTTTGGACATATCCATCAGGTCGAGGAGGCCGGCCTCCGGCGTATCAAGCAGGAGGTTGGCGTAATAGCTATCGCCACGGAAGAGGAGGGAGAGAGCGAGAAACACCCGCTCGGGGGGCGCCATGCCGTAGCCTTTGCGCTCAAGTTCCGGGCGCGCCGACAAAACGATGCGCCCGATCTCGTTGCGGGTGAAATAGATCGCGCCGGTGACCTGGCCTTTGGTGCGTTGCATCAGCGGGAACGTCGGATCGTGTGTGGGATAGACCGTCCCGCCGTCGAGGTGAACGATCTTGAAAGCATGGCCTTTGGGATTCGGGTGAGAGAGCGGGCCATCCCCACTAGGCCAGCGCGTGATCTCGGTATTCCCCCCCACCGGTAGGTCAAGAGCATCCTGCCAGATTTTCTCGAGTAGGGTGTCAAAATCATCTGCTGTCCCGTCGACACCGCCGTCAAGGACGAGCTTGTAATACTCTATGTCCTCGGCGTATACGTCCTCATCGCGTGGATTGCGGGCATGTATCTCCCAGGAGCAGGTCTGCAAGTGAACAATCAGTTCATCCCGGCAAATGATCGCCACCGGCTGTTGGCGCACCGTGCGCCGCCACCGTTCGGCTTCCAGCCAGGTCGGCGTACTCCACAACGGGACGACTCTGCTGATGTATGCCGGCAGTTGGGCTGATTTCTGTTTTGGTTCAGCCATTCGTTCTCTCTCGTCAAAAATAGTGATTAGTGCGTATACTAGGTATTATACGCAGTTATTTTTATATTATGGTAAAGTGTTTCTACACTAGATTTTCAAAAATTCCGTGTCTCGCCACCCGTCTTGTCCCAAATTGTCCACGTGCGCGACGGCGTATCTCGTCATATCCATGCCGTCGTCAAGCTCCTTTACCGGCTGTTCCTTCGTCACGGAGTTTGAATAGATGTAACCGGCAAACTCTTGCTCCGTGGCGTAGGGCTCTTTTTGCGCTTTGAGAGCCTCGTCAGGTCGTCGCAACGCATCCCGGACGACGAACAATCGTGGCTTACCATCATCGGCAATCTTTAGCCTCTGCTGTACCGCGTCGATGCCGGGGCTAACACGGTTAAACGCCGGTACAGCATTCAATCCGGCAGCTCTATACTGGTCAATGTATGACGGTTCGGACGGATCGCAAGCGAAAGCCTCGATCTCAAATTCCTGGTTGAGTTCCTGGGCTCGCTCGATCCACCAGTTAATGTTCTTCTTCGTGTGGTAGACCTGGGCCACCAGGTACATCCGCCCGTCACCATCCAGTCCCCAGACTCCCAGGACGCCAGGGTGAGTGTAACCCCAGTCTTGCGCCGCTACAAACCGCCTTAACGGCGGCACACTACCGGCATAGATGAAATGGACTGACTCGTCCCAATCGGCATATACAACGCCTTCTGCCTGCGCTGATTTGCCGTCTAACAACCGGGTGCGTCTCACGCCGGTCAGCGCCTGCAATACCGCCATCGTCCGCTTGCCCTGCTCCGTGATTTCGCCCGTCTCCTGGTCGTACAACGCCGGGTTCTCCGTGTGGCGAGAGTAGAACAGCCTGAGAGATTCCCGGTGATAAATCCAGTGTGACGGAGCTGCCGGGTTACAATCGCCGATGGTTTGGGCATACGGCATGTTGCCTGCACGCCCGGTTGTGCGCGTTGTTAAGGTTTCCCAGTCCTCGAGTGTCAACTCTTCGGCCTGGTTGACGTACACAATATCATATTCCGACGACAGCACTTTGCTTGACTTGTCCAACCCTGCCATCCAGATGCGAGAGCCGTTGGTGTAATCGAACCATTCTGCCTTCTCGCCGCCGAAAGCCCGAACCGGCGCGCCGTCGTGTAACACCTTCTTCTGGAACGTCATCAAGACTGTACTGTATGTACTTGCCAGCGTTTTTCGCACTATCACCAACGATGCGCCGGGGTACTTACAGGCACAGATATGCAACTTGAAAAGAGCAGAAATTGTCTTGCCGGTCTCGGCGGGGCCGTGAATTATGGCCTCTTGCCCTCTGTAATGAATAAACTCACGCGCGCCGCCATAAAAGGTAAAGTAGGCGTCGGGTGTATCGCCCTCGCGGATTTCATATTTCATCCAACCTGACACCCCCGATGCTGACGATTATCTCGCCATGTTCGTGTTTCTCCGGCGCATCGAGGCCCAAAATCTTGCATCGCCGCTCTAAGCACCATTGTACACCACTCAAGAAACGAGGATCGCCCGCCTGGCCCTTCGCCGTTTTGACAATCTTGTCAAGTATTTTGGTAGTTCCCTCTTTTCGCACCGTCTCGGCGTCCTCACAAGACCGCTCCCAGGCCCGCCAGTATTCGCGCTCCAAGTCGTCGATCTTGGCAAGTTCCTGCGCCTTGGCTTCGCTGAAATCAGCCAAAGCAGAAGCCAACCATTCCCGGTGCAAGGCTTTCAAGTCACGGCTAACAGTTGACCGATCAACGCCCAATTTTTCGGCAATGTCAACCTGCAACCAGCCTCGTAGGTAAAGTTCCCCTATTTTCTTTCTATCACGCGCTATTTGCGCAGTGTCTCTACGCTTACCCATTTGTTGCACGAAGCGTGCATAAAATCCTTTCTAGCTCTCAACCAATCGCGGTTCAAGCCCCAGGCCCTGAAGGCGTTCCGATAAATTCCCCTTGACAAATATACGATTGTCGTATATAATATAACCAGACATATCTACTAGAAGGGAGAGAAAATGAGACAAACAAGTGTTCAACTCACCGAGGCCACGGAGAAACAGATCAGCGACTTGCAAACTATTGGCTTTGGTTCGTTCACCAACATTGTAAGAATTGCCATAGACAGAATGCACGGGAAGGAGGTGAGACGAATGAAAAAAGTTAGCATTCTCTGGAACAGAAACAGCGACGATCTTGCCAAGATGCTGTACGCGATTGACAATAGCGCTTATGACATCACAGTCAGGAGCGTCAGCCCTGACGAATACGACGGGCACGGAGAAGAAGTTTACACCGACAATGTGAGCCTTCTTTCTAAAATCGCAAGCGAATTTAATTGCCGCGTTGAGCGATGACTTTGCAGACCTGAGCACGTCTTTAAACTGCTCTATTACCATTACCATTCTAAGGAGGTCTACCACCATGTCAGTCCTTTACACTCCGAAGGGCCGCGCCAGGGAATACGCGCCGCTGGCAGTTAATTTATACTCCGGCTGCTCCCACAGTTGCCGGTACTGCTATGTCCCGACAATACCGCCTTGGAAATTCAGCAAAACAGCCCGTCATGATTTTCACACAACCCCGAAACCGCGAAACAATGTATTAGCACAATTAAAAAAAGACTGTGAGAGCAGACCCGGTCACGGCGAGCGAGTCATGCTCTGTTTTACCACCGATCCTTACCAACCAATTAATGATGAATTCAATCTTACCCGTGGTGCAATTCAGACCTTGCACCAATTCGGGTACAATGTCCAAATTCTCACCAAAGGGGGTCGCCGGGCTTTGAAAGACATCGATTTATTTAGTTCTGGCGACGCCTTTGCTACCACCATGACATTATTGTCAGATGAGCACTCCCGCAAGTGGGAACCTGGAGCTGCATTGCCACAAGAACGAATTGACACAATTCGCCAGTTCTATGATGCTGGTGTATCAACCTGGATCAGTCTCGAACCCGTCCTTAATCCAGAATCAGCACTAGAGATTATCCGTATCACCAGTGGATTCACGCATCTCTACAAAATTGGTAAGCTCAATCACCACTCGCTTGCCGACCGCTTCGATTGGTCAGATTTCGGACTGCGAGCAATCCGACTATGCGAGTCACTTAAGCAACCATATTACATCAAAGACGATCTGGCCCTTCATCTACCAAGCGGGGCTCTAGGCCCACATCACATAACCGTTGAAGAACTAGAGCGACATATTTCGGTTCTAGCTCCATGCCAATACATTGACGAGCCACACGCTCACAGGCAATTGCCGTTGTTCCAGAGCCAATGAATAGATCGCAAACAACATCACTGTTGTTCGAAAACATTTTAACCAGGTATTCAAAAAGATCAATATTTTTTTGATATTTCATATCCTTTACGCTGGGATATGAATATTCCAGTACAGAAGATGTGACACCGCCCTTAATGCTATTAAAAACCAATTCACCTTTACCACCACGATAACAGAAAATGTTTTTGTGGTGGCTTAATGGCCTCTTGGCTGCCAAGAAATGGCCCCAATGATATTTCCAAACAAAATCATACCACGCGGTATTTGCTGAATGACTATCAACGCTCAAGATCTCCGGCACAACACCGAACAATAAAGCCACGGAGCACTTTTCCAAACTCGCGTCTAGAACCTCCGCTTGCTTTTTAGTATCAAAATCAAATGGCGGATCAAGAATACACAAAGCAACTTTGGCTTTTCTTAGTAGCCTCTCCACATCCTCATCACTCGTACTATCCCCGCACATCAGCCGGTGCGCTTTGCCTGGCACGGACTTTGACGGTACCTCCCACACCTGCCCCCGTTCAACCTGCCATTTCCCCTGGAGCTCCGCCGCTTTGTCGAGTTGCGGACCCGGGTCGGGGGTTGGGTCGTCGTCCTCAAAATCCCACCCAGCAAGACCCAATCTCTCCTCAGTAAAACCCCAGTCCACCAGCTCCTCAACTTCAACATCCCAATTAGCCAATCCATCCCAGTCCCACTCGCCGGTTGCGCCTTCGTGCAAATAGACAACCAGCTTTTGACGCTCGCCCTCCGTCAGTTTTCTCGAGGCGACCCGGACGTCCACCTCGTAACCGGGACCGAACTGTTCCGCCGCCGACCAAACGAGTTTCCGTTGATGCCCGTCGATGATTTCGCCATCGGGATCAACGGCGATGGTTTGCACCTGCCCGAACGTGCTGAGCGAATCAACCATTCGCCTGGCGCTGTCTCGCTTCGTCTGGCGGGGGTTTTGCTCCCACGGAACAAGGTCGCCCAGCTTGCGCTGCTCGTTCGTCCATGTGATCTTGTCGTCAGTCATGCCCCTCCAGAATCCGCCGCGCCTCCTCTATGCCCATCACCCCGCGCCGCAACGCATAACCCAGACAATTCGGACAGGCAAGGCTGCCCCACTGCGGCATATCGTCTCTAAAGATGCTGCCGCAATTGATGCAAACGGCAAGCGTATCGCCACGCTCCTTGTACGCCTCGCTCAAAAGCTTGATGTCGTCCATTCTCCCTCCCAAAACCCCCGCCAGCAGACAGGGGGGAGAACTGCCTGCCAGCGGGGTGATGTTGTCATGGTTGTTCCCGATACTGACACGTCCGACACAGCGACCTGGACGCGCTGGCTTGACGTTCCGCCTCAAGTCGCCGCGCCAACTTCTTGGCGATTTTGAATAACCTGTCCCGGTCGGCTTCGAGCTCACAGACCAGGCGCTCTACGCTCAGCAGCATCTCGGCGACGTCGGCAAGAAAACCAGCGTCTACCTTGGGCAATTTCGTCGCTGCGGCGGTCGTGTTCATAACAGTTCACTCACCAGCCACAGCCCGCCCCCCAACAGCAACGCGATGCCTACCATCGCCAAAAACCGTTTGACACGTGCTGTGACGCTGATTCTCATCACGTCAAGCGGTGTGTGCAGCGTGTTGATCCGCACCTGTTGAGGCTGCCGGTACGCCTCGCCGAGATCGCGCCATTCGCTGAATCTGATAGCAACGTAGTGAACGACGACCATCACGGCCATTCCGCCAACGAGGCCGACCACGAACCAAAACGGAGCATCACCGGTCATCATCATCGTCGCCCCCGTTCAATATCTTGAGTAGCGACTTGGCAGAAACGATGATACTCCCCACGTTGCCAAGCCGATCCTCAACTGACTGGATCTCTTCAAGTTCCCTGACAACCGCCTCCGCCTTTCTGACGGCGGCATTGGTTTTCCGCCTGAACGTTATGACCAGGTCAACGAGCTTTTCCGGCGCTTCGTCGATCATGCGTTGCAGTTCCTGGCGTGTCACCTCATCAACTTTTTTTGCCAACCGAACCGCCTCCCTGGTCAGACCTATTTTCATCCAACTCTTCTACCAAATCGTCAAACGTCTTGTCGGTATCCCGGAAGTATACCCGCGCCAGAACGAAACCGACGGCGGCAACAGTTCTTTCCGTCGCTTGCAATGCCGCCGTCACGTCCCGGAGTAATGCGTCCTGGCGATCCGCTTGCACTCTGGCAATGTCGGCGAAATCCTGCATTACACTGACCGCCTGTGTAGCTAGGTGCTCCGTCGTTCTGGCTTGCTCTAAAACAGCCTTGTTGGCGGATCGTCGCTCCATCTGCTCCGTTCGGAGCTGTTCCAAGAACTTTTCCACCAGTGACCGGCTGTACTCGCCGTTCTGCAGAACCTTCTTTCTGGCCTCCTCATCGAACCTCAGATCGGACTCGTCACGCGCAATTCCAACCGTCGCACGACGCGCAAACAGCGCGACCAGTTTGTCACGCTGAGACCAAACGACCATAGCGACGAGAGCCAGCCACGGCCCGAACTCTCGGGCGGCAGTGATGTAGTCCATAGAACGGGAAACAGCCTACCTCAATTTGAGCGGCTGTTTCGTGGTGAACCTGAGAACGATATTAACGATGGCTGCCACCAGCGCCAGTACGTCAGCATCTGGCACAAACTCCAGATAACCGAACTGCGACGCCACAAAGACGGCGACCGCCACCGCGTTGAACCAAAACGTTTTGCTTTTCCAGAACTCTTTCACGTTGTCTCCTTCTATTCCCCTACTCCGCCCGCGCCTGTACCGAACTACTCGCCACCAGAATGCCCCTCGCGTCTAACTGGACGCGCCCCCACGCGAGCGGGAAAGGGAGGGGGATGACGGGATGCTGCGGAACAAAAATGAGAGCAGGGATCTGCTCTCATTATATCATAAAGTGTTTACAATTTTCATCATATTGACATTTACTTGCCGTCCATCAGCCATTCAAAATCCGTCACGCACCACTTGACCTCCTCGCCATCCTCCTTGTGCGAGTAGATCGGCAACGCGCCAGACAATCGGCGCATCAGACGATAAGCCTGGCCAGCGTCTACGCCGATCAGGCGTCCAAGCTCCTCGTTTGAAAGCCCGCGCTCCCCGCGTAGAGCTTTCAGCATGACGCCCCGACACAGGTAAAACCCCGCGCGGGCGGCTTTCTCTGATGCGGTGTACTCACACAAATTTGCTCCTCACCACCCGTCACACACAATAGACAACTTACCCTCACAGCGATGCAAAATATTTTTCTCCTCGATCAGGGGACAACACCAAGAGCACCCTCCCGTCTTGAAGGTAGATGTTGCCTACTACGTCGCCATGCCCACAGCAACTGCTCCGCATATCTATCCCGCCCTCCTGCAGCGCGCGGACAAGATCCGCGATGCACGAATCTATTTTGGCCAATTTCCACCTCTCACCGCCCGTGTGGCTCAGATCAGGTGGCACTTTTACACTAACAGACGTCGGCATTCGCCCGCACCGTTTGCAGGGACGCTCAGTGGTGGCAGGTGATCCGTCGTCGGAGTACACCCAGTGATCGCCTGCCCACTCTATTGCCCAACCCCCTGCGTGACTTATTGCTGTCATGCGGTCAACCGCTCCCAACCATTGCAATGAAAATCAAGCGGTGATTTACCGTCAAGTAAGTCGTCTGATCTGATGCACCGGAAACGTAAGCCGTCGCCGACTCGGTCGCTAACAAAATACCGGCAATTCATGCACATTTCTGGCTCAATAAAGCGGAACGCGGTCGGGGGATCGAGATTGCCGGCGACCTTTAACCGCAGGAGATAATCGATCTCCTGTTTCCGCGTTGGCGGTGCAGGTTGGGCAGGCTGCGATTTCAGTTTTGGCATTTCATCCTCCAAGCCAAGCTGGAAAAAGGAAAACAACAAAAACCGTCCCGTTCTCCCACGCCCGGCGCACCCCCGGCACAGCCTCTATGAGACACCACTGCCCTCGATATTCCCGCTGAATGTACGCCAGTAGACTATCCGCCATCACCGGCGACATTCGGACCGCGTCCCAGCAGATATTGCCGGCGTACTGGCGATAGTCAAGCACGGGCCAGCGAACGCCGTCCAGCGCCAGGTGATGACCGTCACAAACACACTCACATACCGGATTCATATCGTCCGCCGACTCCAGTTTGAGCCAGTCACCGAACTCCATCGCCTGGAGGCCAGTATTGACGCCACTCTCGTTGTTCGTGCAAAGCATGATCTCGATGTATGCCATATTTCACCTCTCCCTCAGCGCTCGCTTGATCAGCTCCAGCGCCTTTACATTGTGGATCATCGCCCCCGTCACCCGTAGGACGCACCAGCCGTTTAACGCCGCCTCGTTGTATTTCTCGCAATCACGCGAGAAGCCCGCGCCCCGGACGTGACGACCGCCCGACCAGACGCCGCCCTCCACCTCGACGGCGAGCTTTTGGCCAGGCCACGCAAAATCGAACCGCCAGCGGCGATGCGGATGGAAACGGTATTCACGCACCGGCTCGGGCAGACCGATGGCCACAATCTGGAATGTCAGTTCGGCCTCAAGCTCGCTTTGACTCACAGCAACTCCAATTGCTGCATTTTCATCGCGTCCTTGACGGCACGTTCGATAATGGCGTCCAAGGCATACTCTCTCAGCGCATCGGCGACAGCGCGCCTGACAATCGTCTCTAGATCGACGTGCTCTTTCAGCGTCTCAGCAACAGCGCGCTCGATAACGGCGCCAAGGTCGCGCTTGATACCGTGTGCCACGTCCCGATGAGGCGTGATGCAAACCTGTAATGCCGCGACAGGTGTCCGGTGCGCCAAAACGCGATGGCCGTCAGGTAGGCTTTGGACGGTGATGTAGGTCATGACGCCACCGCATAGAGGACGACGTCCTCCAGAGCCAGGCTGACAAGACGAGCCGACAGAAAAGCCCGAGGCGGACCCGTGACGCCGAATCGCTCCTTTGCGCAGTCGTCACAAAGAAACAATGCGCCGTCACCAAAAACCGCAAAATAACGGCACTCTCCCTGGTTGCACCCGTCGCAAGCCATTTCGCGCCATTTGTCAGTCATCGCGCCACCTCCCAAAAAACTCGTCAGCGTCCACAAAGTGACATCCCGCCGCCTCCGCCGCCTGGCGGTCACTGTCCATGTCACCGACCATCAACGTATCCTCTGGCTTGACGCCCCAGCGCCCGATCAGTCGTTCCAGCATCGCCGGCCTGGGTTTGCGGCACCGGCACCCGGCGTCGAGACTGTGCGGGCACATCTGGATCGTGCCAAAGACGGCGGGAAGACCGAACGCCGCCTCGAACATATCCTCCAAGAGGCGGTGCGCCATGTCCACAGTCATGTACCCGAGACTTACGCCAGCCTGGTTGCTGGCGATGCCGTAGCCAATACCAGATCTGTTTTCCATAGACCACTGGATCGTCGCCAATCTTTCCTTGGCGCCCGGCAACAACTCCCACTCGCCGAGACGGTTCGGGCACGGCTGTCCCGGGACTGTACAACGACGGAGCGTGCCGTCAGCGTCGAAAATGACTAGAGAAATCAGGTTGCCGTCTATCAGCATGGTTTCACCTCCCGTAAATTCGCCCCGTTCACCGGGACGAACAATGCCGCCTCCTCCAAGCGGCTGTAAATCCTCGTTCCAACGAGCCACCTAAAATCGGTGCGCGGCAGGTTCGTCGCCATGACAACTGGCTTGCCTGTCCCGTAGCGCCGATCGACGATCATGTAGAGTTTCGATCGCTGGTCAGGTGAGAGCGGCTGCACATTGCCACGCCTGTCCCGGCTGTCTGGGTCGCCGAGGTCATCCACCAGAACGATGTCGGCGCGGACGATGTCCTCCAGCATGGATACCCAGCTATCGCCGTCTTGACCGTAAGTGGCCTGGATACTGGCGATCATCCAGTTCCATTGAATGACCACCACAGCGCGACCACGCTCGATCCAGGACGCGGCGATCTCGCTCAGCATAGCGCTTTTGCCCGTCCCCACCGGGCCATGAAAGACGGCCCAACCAAACTCGCCGGCGTCGGTCGGGATCGGCTGTCCGTCCCGCAAGTGCTGAACCGCGTATACCGCCGCCTCCTTGCCTGTCAGCGTTTCGCCACTCAAACCGTCCACGGTTAGCCCGGTGTTTCTCTCCTGGATACCGGCTGCCGAGAACTGAATGTCGCAGAGGTGTTGACGCGCCTGTTGCACCTCACCCCGGACGCGGGCCTCAAACTCCTCTTGCTCACGTTTGAGCCGCTGGCCACGCGGGCAGTCGCAATACTCCTTGATCCAGTCCGGCGGCCCGTAGCCGTGATACCCTGAGCCGCCGCAGGTTTCACACGGCGGTTCTTTGACGACCGTCGCGCGTGGGTGCTGCTGGCGATACTCGGCGATTTTTTTGTCAATCGTCACCATGCGTCTGTCACGTGTCATCTATCGGCCTCCAGGTTGCGGGTCCGTGCGAATGAAGCGCCGGATCGAAACCAGGCCGGTGATCGGGCCCAGCGCGAGGGCGATCCTTGGACGCCAGGAACGCAGGGATCGCGTTGACGAGGCTCTGCGGACCCGCCACGGTGAAGCCGTCCTCGCCCGAGATGCTAAACTGCTCCAACGTCTCCAGGCACGCCGCCAGGTCAGCGCCGTGATAGCGCAGGAGCTCTAATGCCCCGGCGCATTGACGCTCGACGCGGTCGCCCCACGTGCCGGACGGCAATTGACCGGCGAGCCACAGATTCGCCACCTGTTGACACACGGCAAAAACGTCGTCTGACGCATCCTCCCAACCTTTGGGGCGGCCGTTTGGCGCATTACGGCCACTGGTGGCGACCTGGAACATATGCGTTAGCGGATCTGCTGGAACGGCTTGGCGTTTTTGCGCCGGCCTTTCTGTTTCAGGCGAATTTTCAGGTTCAGGGAGGGAGGGCGGCTCTGAATCTGTCTCTCCCTCTGTTTCTGGATCTGAATCTGGATCTGAATCTGAATCTGTTTCTGGATCTGAATCTGGTGTGTTACAGTAACCGTCACATACTGTTTCTGTAACCGTTACATATTCCTGATACCTCCCCTCCGCCTCACTACTGACGAAAGTGTATCCAGCCTGCTCCGGCGTCCTGCCAGCTTTCCCACTGTTGCACTTTTTGCAGGCACAGACAAGATTTAGCTCGTTGTCATCGCCCCCGAGCGCTATCGGGACAATGTGGTCAACGCACAAGTTCTCCTGAGAACCACAATAGACGCACCGGCGATCATCCCGAGCCAATACCTTGACGGTGTCATAGGTGGCGGAGGATGATAACCCCAATGCAACCCGCCTTTCTCGGTATCTCTTTACCCGCTTTGTGCTGGCGTCGCTCTTGAACTGCCGCTTGTCCCAATTCGGGATAGAGATGATGTCATCATCCCTGCCACACTCCACAACCCCGATCTCGCAAAGCGCATCAAAGATCGCCGTAAACACACTGTCGTCAAGCCCGGTCTCGTCGGCGATTTCTTCGAGTGTGACGGGCATATCATCGGTGACGAACAATTCGCCGCGATGGGGAGAATCGTTAGCCAGGGCAAGCAGTGTTACCCAGACGCCCAAGACGGTCGCCTTGGGTTGCCGGGATAACTTGCATACGCGGTTAATTTTTCGGTCAGATAAAACCTCGCTGTATAGACGAAACCAGGGAAGCGACATTGTTTTGGCCTTTTCTGTTTTATTTTACGTTTCCGCATTCTTTGCAAGTGTATTTGAGATCGCCGGCCACCTTGTCATGTTCCACTTTGTGCATGGTGCGCCGCTTGCATACCTGGCATACCAGCGCGCGGTCTTTCAGTCGCCTTTTGTCGCTCACCTCACCCCCCTACTCACGTCGGCGGCCGCCTTTTCCACGGCTACCTGGACGATGTCGAATGGTTGACCGGTCACCTCGCCCAGCGCCTGTGCGGCACAGAACACGGTGACCAGCAGATCAGCCAACTCCTTCCAGGCATATGGCGACACCTGCGGCTCGTATTGCCACAGGTCGTGGTCATTGAATGTACTTCTAGCGACGTTCTCCAACGCCGCCAGGTGCGCCTGGAGGTGTGGCGGTAGCGTCGCCATCGCCGCCAGCTCGCAAAGCTCCTCAAGCGCCTTACAAATTTGGCGCACGAAAAACTGCCACCATGTCCAGCCGTCGAGGTGGCCACGCGCCGTCACCAGTTCGACGATGCGCTCTTGCGCCGTCTGCTGGGCGCGCTGTTGCTGCTGAGCGTACATGGCTTGTTGTTGCAAGTTCATCGGTTCACCTCCGGGTATTCATTCCACTCTCTGCCCTCAAGCTTGCGCCCGGCGAACAACTTGCCGTCCATGATCCATCCTCGGTGATTTGGGCCACCCCATTGCTTGAAGAGAAATGGTACACCAGCTCTGGTACACTGGTCACGAATGCCGCGTAACCAATCCACGTTCGCCGGTCGTTTCCCGGCGTATGCCTCGCGGAGCTCCGGCGAGATCTTTGGATTGCGCGCCATCCTATCAGCCGTTCTCAGATGCCAGCAGTTAGCGCAGCCGGTGCTGGTTGGTGTGCAGCGCATGACAATCGGGTTCCACGTATGCGTCAAGTACTCAATCTTTGTTGCGTTCATTGTTTCCCTCTCCAAAAATCGCATCATAGGCCCACACCGCCGCCTCCCACTCCTCCCGCGTCCCCCACGCTTGCCACCCACCCCCGGGCAGCCGCCTGCATTTCGGGTGCAGTCGGTCGCCAATCCGCCGCACGTCACCAGGTGGGCCGGGAAATGGCCCTGGGTAGGTATCGGGAAACTCAAGGAGGACGGTAGCGGTGTCGGATAGGCTCATTCCCCTAGCCTCACTACCTCTACGCGGACCCCCCGCCCCGCTGTCCCCCAGCGGACGGCGGTCAAGTAATCGACTTCCACAAGGATATTGCCAGCGTCCATCCACTCTCGCGTGGTGTCGTCGCCGGCGCAATCCGCCACCAGGAAACGTCCCCACGCGCCGCCCTCCGGCCTCACCAGCCACATCTTGCCGATGTCGTCACAACTTCTGACGGCGATGTAGCCGTCCACGTCCGGCAGCGCGGCCGGCAGCGGGCGCGCCGTCGGGTGCGTCTGGCGCGTCTCTACGACCTGGCGCATCAGGCCGGGGTCGTACTGGGAAGCGACGCCGGTGTTAACGAGTATTGAGATGCCGAGGATAGCGGTGATGAGTTTCATGGCAAGTTAACGGCTTTGGTCAGTGTCAGCGCAATCCGGGGAGCAATACGCGCTGAACAATCCCATTTTGCTGGTCCATAACATTCTACGCCCGCAGTGATCGCACCGCACAAGGCGCGGCCGCCATGTCCAATGCCAGCGAGCGAGGTTGCACAAGCTTCCTGGTCGTTCTTGCCGCTTGATAAACTGCTTGATAACTGTGTTCATCCTGCCTCCAAAGGCAATGAGTTTCATGATGGCTCAGAACGGGATGTCGTCCTCGTCGGACAGATTGCGCCACCCGCTGTACGCGCAGTCTGAGGAGCAATACACCTCCTCACCCGGCCCTGGTCTGCTATTCTGCCACATCAGCCGGTCGCAACGTCCACAACGAACGAGGCGCGGTCGCCACGCCCACCACCAGCGGATAGCAAAGCTGAGGTGGTACAGACTACACGGATTCTCCTCTTGGTCGATGCGAAATCTGTCCCGCAAACCTCTCAATTTTTCTCGTAGCTTTTCCATCCTACCTCCAAAAGCAGCGGGCGGGGCCCCGTATCGTTTTTTGGCCACCGCGTCGCCGTTGATGCGTTGTTGTGTTTGTTACCTCTACCCCGCCCGCAGGAGCGCTCCCGGGACTCGAACCCGGGTGCCTGACTGGTTACAGTCGCGCTATTTCCTCGTTGTCGCCGTCTGCTCCGCCTTCGGTGGCGGACTGGTGCGCCGGGTAGCTTCCTGTTCCCGAGTGAGCTGCCGGGCAAACCGCTTCGTCATATTCTCGAAATGTATGAGGTCTTCTGGTGTCGTAACCATGTTTATTGCTCCTTGCGATCTGCAATGAATGCCGCGTTGATCTGGTTTGATTGAGGCGGTAGCCCGCCAGCCCCACCACTGATGCAGGTGGCGCTTTTCTCTGTTAGTCCATCATCCACTCCATAAAGCTGGCGCGTGACCACGCCCATTCCAAGTCGGGCCCCGGCAGGTCAAGGCACTCCTTGACCGTCAGCAATCGCCCCGCCTTGAACGTCGGTCGCCACGGGCTTTTGGTGACGTAGCCCCGCTTTGTGATCCAACGGAGCCACCTTTGCTTTATCAGCCCCTCGGCTACGTTGGCAGTCGCCCGCACGTCTTGGGCGACGTACCTCAAGACCTTTTCCTGGGCTTCCCTGCCCTGAGCCCACATGACCGGTGCCAGGTCACCGCGCATCCCTTCGGTTTTGCCTTCAACGCCGAGACCCTGGGCCGCGGTGTCGAGGCCGACCATGTATCCCTTCTGACACACCATTTGGAAGCCAGGATCGATATGATCCATTGCCATCTGGTGTATCTGATTGGTATATCCTGCCGCCGCCTCGTCGGCCAAGACCTTGAAATCAAAGCCCAGGCCGTTCCAGCTCAGGGCGGGATAACCGCCACGGGCCAACTCCTGGAGGTATTCGGCCAATCGGCCAACCTCTGCCGGCGTCATTTTTTCAGCGTAGACGCCGCCAGATTCTTTGCCGTGCCACAGTTTCAGATCCCCGTCACTGGTCAGCGTGGCAGCACACGATATGCCTAATGGTCGGTGTTTATCCCAGTCGGTCTCGCCGTCTGGGATGGCCTTTGCGATTTCCAGATCGAACGCTACGTATCTCACTTGTCCCCCTCTCTTCCTTCTGGCATTTCCATTTCTGTCTGCCCCTGTTCCACCAGTGCCAATTTCCACACCGCCGCAGCCTCAGCAGCGGCCGCCGGATGTAACTGTGTATCACCACTGCTGTCCGGCCCGTCCTTGACCAAGAGCCAATCCAGCGTGGCCTTGGCCTGGGCCTTGGACAACTCTTTGGCGCTTGTCACGTTCCAGATCTGGTGCAACGCCAGGTGATAGCGCTTTTCGGCGTCCCCAGCGGGCGCGTAGGCTTCCTGCCACTTGCGTGCCACGAACGGCGCTTGTTTCTCGGTGATAGGTTCGCCGTTGTCGGTTTCCACCTTGCGGCGCAAGAACTCGATCAGCGCCTCGGCGGAGAGTGGACGGGTTTTGCTGTTGCCACCTTCGCTTGGCTTTCGTTTCAGCGTCGGCGCCGCACCATCAGCCAACCATGCCGCCAGCGACTCGCCAAAGTCCTCGTCGGGGGTGAACGTCTCGTCCTGGAACCTGCCGGTTCGATCCTTGATCACCGTCGCTATGTGATCGACGCTGATTTCCATCAGCAGGTCGAACTCGTACTCGATGCCCTTTCCTTGTTCCGGCGACGTTCCTACCCGGACGGGCTTTACCCGGCCCTTGTTGTCTCGCTGAACGTCCCACTCGGTCTTGGTGCGCATGGTGGCGATCACGTGACCCGAGAACTGCAAGATCGCGTCCACCATTGCTCGCTGCTTTGGCGTTCCTTCGCTCCACGCGCTCCAAGTGTTGCCGCCAAAGCGCGCTTTGGCGATGCGGTCGATTTCCTGGAGCAGGTCGTGCCAACCATGCGTGAGGCTATCGATGACTAGCACATCGTAGCCGGCTTGTTGCGCAGCCTTGATGGCTTCGACATAGACCCGGGTCCCGAACTTGTCGAGCTCCAACACATCGAACTCGAACCGGTCAGCGTATTTTGACGCGCTGCCCCGCTCCGTGTCGATGACGGCGACTCGCCCGCCCAGTCCTGTGGCGATGCGCAGCGCCGAAAATGTCTTGCCGCTCCCCGATGGCCCAAAGACAGCCAAGCGGAGTTTGGCCTGTTCCTTACTCGCCTTCTTGAATTGGAATGTCATCGTTGCCTCCCTTTATAATGATTGCCCCTGGCGGGACGCTAACCGCCGCCCCGTCCCGAAAATTGCAATGATGGCACGGTGTCCAGAACTCGCCGTCCCACAGAATGTCCCCTGGCTGCGGGTCGTGCGGGTCGTCCTCTAAAACGAGAAACCAGCCCCCGCCCTCCCAGTCGCAATACGGACAGCGACCGGGTAGCGTGGCAAAGCGCTGCTGGAGGGCGTTGATCTCGTCACGACGATCCAGGGTGGCGGCGTTGGTTTCGGCGAGAGTATCTATCACGCCAGCACCTCCGCTATTGAATATCCCCGCTGCCAGTCGCCGACTTGTTCCCGGTCGTCAAACGGACACTGGCGGTCGAGCGCCTGGTCAACGACGCCGCGGACGAAAGCGCCCTGAGTGGTCGAGGTGGCTATTGTGTTGACACTCATTACAAACTTGTCAACCGTTGCGGCCTTGTCGTTCACGCCGCCACCTCCTCTTCCACAACAGCAGCCAGAGTCACGCTTTCTGACTCTGGCACAAAGGTTTCGTCGTAGTACTCGTTGATTTTTCTTAGAAGGACATTGTCCGTCCAGGCAGCCAAGCGACTGCCCTTCCACAGGATCTCCTTGACCTCCCTGATTGTGGCCTCCCAGCGCTCGACCCGGCTTTTGAACCACATTGCGCCGCCATCTTCGACGTTCTGGTCGTCGCCCCACTCGCTGGCGACTTTTTCCAGGCGGTCAGCCAGGTCGAAAGACTCCTCATACCTGGCAGCTTCCGCCAGCTTGGTAAGTACCTCTTGTGGCGTCACTCGCCGCCAACCGGCCCAGGCGTCGCCCCAGGTGAGCGGGCGACGCATCACGAGATTCCCGTGGCAGTGAACCATATCGCGTGGCATGATTGCCTCCTACTCCGCAGCCAGAAGCAGGTCGATTACGTTTCGCACTTTTAGAAGCTCCTGGCGGGACTCCTCGCTCTCGTCATCGAGCAAGATCAGGAGCTGCTCGATCGGGTATGCCCGGCTGTCAGGCGGAAGCCATTGGATGTCGGAGGCGAATACCTCCGCGCTCTCCACAACTAGCTTCAGTTCGTTGGTGTACTTTGTTGGCATGATTGCCTCCCCTATGCTCCGTCTTGTGGTACACTGGTGATGGTATGCCCGGTGAGCTCTGCCCAATCGTTCACAATGTAACGGAGCGCCGCCGTGATAACGGGTCCCCGTCCGGGGGTTGTCAAGTGCTTTTCAATCGCCACCTGCTCCAGGAGCTCGTATACCGGGTCGTCTAGGTTGAGTGTGGTTCGTTTCTGTTTCATTATCACTTTTCCTTTGCAAGTTTTCCTTGCTGTTCTGCAAGTATATAGTACCATATTCTTGTCACAATGTCAAGCGTCTTTTGCCAACTTGCAGGAAATTTTAAGGTATGATAAGGTCATGCGAAATGGCAACGATTTCTTGACATGGATTGAAAACGAACTGAAGGAACGTGACTGGAAGGCCGCCGACCTATCGAAACGAGCGGCCATTTCTGATTCCACCCTCTCCCGTATCCTCAATCGGGAACGACAGCCTAACCTCGAACACTGCCTCGGCATCGCCCGTGCCTTCCACGAACCGCCCGAGCGGGTCTTGCGTCTCGCCGGTCTCCTCCCTCCCCTGCCCGCCGGCGATGCTGTTGCGCGCCAGGTGGCCGAGGTGGTGCAACGGCTGCCCGCCGAGGAGCAGGCGTTGTGCCTGTGGTTTGTGCAGGCCAGGGCGCGGGAGGTGGGGCGTTAGACGTCGGCGATTGCTTTACCGATCTCGCTCTCCAGGTTGATAAGATCGTGACGCACCCGCGCCCAAATCTCCTTGCTCCACGCGATACTACCGTCCTCGCACAGACGACCATTCATGTCCAGTACCGCTATGATGCGGTTCAACTCGTCTCGCCATGCCGTCAATTTTCCTTCCACGTTTGCCTCCATGTTTTACGCCGCCCGCCTGTATCTCGCCGGCTGACGATTCTCCGCCTTGCTCAATTGTTCGAGCATACCACCCCGCCATAACCTGCCCAGCCACCCCGACGCGGTGGACGGGATCGCCCCTGTGGCCTCGGCGACGTCGGTCGAGGTCACCTCCCCAAGTCGGTCGATCAGTCGCAGCAACTGTTCCCGCCGTGTAGCCCACGACAAGCGCTCGACCGGGCCAGTGTCACGGGTGCGCGTGGCTAGTGGCGGCAGGGCCTCGCCGCGTTGCTCCCAGTCGAGGAGGGTTTCGCAAAGAGCCTCGCCGGTGCGCTGGCACTTGTCGTACAGAATGCAAAACATCCAGCCGGTGCGGTTGTCAAAGTGTTTGCAATTCATGACGCCCCCTCAAATAGCGGCAGCCCCTCCAGGCCCGCCGTCTCGGCCTCCCCTGCCCCGGTCTCCCAGGCGTCTAGCGCGTCAAGTTTGAGACGTTGGCGCGCCTCATTCGCCAGGTAGCCGAATGACAGGTCAACGCCAACGCCGCGTCGACCTAACCGGCGCGCCGTCTCTAGCGTCGTCCCGCTCCCGGCGAACGGGTCAAGGACGATGGCCGGGACGGGCGCAAGTTCCCGGATCGTGGTGGCCACCAGCTTGGCCAATTGCGGCGCGCCAATCTCGCCGGTCGGACAGCGCGATTTGATGCAATCGCAGGACGGACGCCAGCCGGTTGTGGTTGTGGTTGGTAGTGTGTTGTTGACCAGTCCACTACTGGCAACGCCGCCGGCATTTTGACCGGCTCGCTTGGGGCTGTGACCGCCGGTATTCCGCTCCGTCCGCTTGGTGTTCGTTACCCGCACCCACGGCGCACCGCATCTCGGACAGACGCCCCGCTCGCTGGTGCTGCACCTGATCAGCGGCTCGATCAGCCTCGGCGGGAAACAGGCAAAGTGTGCGCCTTTATAGCCTTGCGTGGAAAAATAGAGCCCCAACGGCTCGCCGTCATCGCCCACCAGCATCCCGCCGTTTTTGCGGATGCTGACGAGGTGGCGCAACGTGGCGCGCTGCTGGACAATCATGGCGTCGAGGGATTCGAGCCAGGGATCGGAGGTTCGGCGGTTGCGAGTGCCGTTGTCGCCCGTTGCCTCTCGGTTGATTCTGTGCTGTACCGTCTCCTGGCCAGGAGCGACGTTTTCCTTCGTCACTCTGGCAAAGTTTGCAGCTTGTCCGGCTTGGCCGGTACTTTGTGATCGCACCGCCTCAGCGTCATAAAAATAGCGCCTCGACTTTGCCAGCAGAAACCAGTTTTCGACGCCATCCACTGGGCGATCCCGCCACGGTCCCGGCAGCCCGTTCATCTTGACCCACGGCGGCGCGCTTCTCAACCACCAGCCGTCGGCTTGGAGAGCCATAGCGACGCGCCAGGGAATGCCCAGCAGGTTCTTGGCGGGCAACCTGGTCACCGGGCGCGCCAGTTGGCGTTTTGTGGCCTTCGTCGTCACCTTCCTGCCGTCGATCTCCCGTCTCTGTACGCTATCGTGACGCCCGATCTCCCCGCTTGCATAGCTGTCCCCCATATTCACCCAAGCGGTCCCGTCTCCCCGCAAAACCCGCCGCACCTCACGGAACACTAACACCAGGTGCGCCACGAATGCGGTCGGGTCGGGTTCAAGTCCGAGGCAACATGACATCGCCGGAACTGTGATCGCCGGTATGCCTGCCATCGGTTGGTATTCGACAGCGGGCCACAGCGTGGGGGGCAAACCATAGTCACGCAAGCTCCAATAAGGTGGACTGGTGACGACGGCATGGACGCTTTCATCGGCCAGCGGCAGACGCATGGCCTCGCCGTTGGTCAAGAAAGTGCCAGTGTTTGATTGCCAGGACAAAGATGGGGCTGCCATGTTGGTTACAGCCTACCCGAGTTGTAGTCGTCCCAGTCTTCTTGCAGGCGATCCCAGTCCCTATCGAAGCAGCCCTGGCAAGAGACAAGCCAGTTTTCTTTGTCGTCGAGGTATGCCGCATTCCTGCGGCGTTTCGCTATTGCGTCCGAGACAGCACCACAAATCGGGCAGGTCGTGGGCAGTGTTTCGCTACTTTCGACGGCCTCACCTGCCGCTCGTCGCCCAAAGGTGGCGGTTACCCATCTTCTCATCTCGTCGTCGTCAGTGTCTTTGGTGCTTGCGATCGCGCTATTGAAATCTGTTTGCTTCATTGTGTCACCTCTACCACTCGAGCTCCCCTTGCCTCCAGCCCGCCGTAAGAATGTCGGGCTGACCGTTCTTGTACCAATTGTCTTTTGCCTCAATCAGCGAGCTTCGCAACTCGTCGGCCCACTGATGGATTTCGACCAATTCAGCCATCGCCCGCTCCGGGTCGTCGAGCAGCCAGCTCGCGGCTACTCTCGCGCGTTCCCGGATACCGAGAGCGCCGGCGATGCTATTTTCTAAAACCGCCTGTGTTCGATTCTCCCGCCTCCCCATCAGAGATCCCCCTGTCCCTGATACTCTCCGCGCGGGCTTCGTTGCTCGCACGCTTGCACACGTAAAAGAAAGCGGTCACGGCGCCTGCAGTGCCGAAACCGCACCAAAGAACGATATACGTCGTCAAGTCAATCGCTCCGCACAGGGCCAGCGGTGCAGCCAGGCCCAACACGGTAGCAATGCCCAGCGTCCGCCTGGCCAATTCGTGCCTGCGCCAACGGTGGGCAAAAAGGTGATGCTCGATTGAGATTGTGGCAACGATTGCTATCATGTACGCGATCCATTCCGTCCGCATCGTTCCCCCTGCTGGCCCAACCCCCGTACCAGCTCACGACGCCCCTCCGCCCGTTGCGTCGTTTCCCGCCTCGTTGTCAAAGTTCACACAGAAGCCCCTGCCGGACTCGAACCGGCTGCCGGGCGGTGCGCCCGGTTGCCCCGATGGCGGGGGACTTGATGCTAACCGGCGTATTGCTTGACCACGTGATAGATCCACACCCCGTCGCCGGTATCTCGTAATTCGCGGAGCTTTGGCAAAAACGGGTGTGCCATCTCATCGCATGGATAGCTCTTCTGCACGTGCTGGCAGAACTCTAGCACAGCGTCACGATCCCGCTTGACATTTGCCAGGTCTGTGATGCGGTACTCATAGATCGAATCAGCGTAGGGATAACGTTGACCGGCTTGGAGCGTCTCGATCTTGAATTGCTCCTTGACGGCACGGCACGCGATGCACACGCTCACGCCGTCCAGGTCGCCAGTCTCCTCGTGGCGCGCCTCAAACTTTTTAGGATCGTAGGTTTCCCCGCACAGAGGCCCACCCGCCTCGTTGGCGAGGTGAACCCAGGAAAACTTTTGACCATAAAATCGCTTGCTGTGCATTCGGATAACCTTCATGATTGTCTCCTACCACATCTTTTTCATCTGGCACGGCTCTGGTATCTCGTCGCCGTCCTCCAAAGCGACGGATAGCCAGCCGCTCATCGCGTCGCGGATCATTTCCCCCACCTCCATAAGTGTGTCGGTGCAGGTCATGCAGCCGGGCAACTCGACGATTTCAGCAAACCAACCGTCCTCGTCTTTGATGATGCCTTTCAGTATCCTCGTTAACGGATCGTCTGTTGCAACCTCAGATTTTTAAAGGATACTCACGATGCACAAGAGGTGTTTTCGATACTCTCAACATGCAATCGTGCTCCACATCGCTTTACCCCAAGGTGCAAGTTTCGCAAATCGAATTTTGCAACGAAAGTGGGGGGTATTCGCGACACGGTTCGCGGACTCCCTCCCTTGTCGGGAGTTTGCCGAGGGCCGGGAAAGTCGGCCTCTACGCCGAGGGCAAGCCCAGGGCGATACTTTTTCAAAATGTTAATGCTGCCTGCCAGATCCGAATTGATGGCAACGTCACAGTCATGGCACCGGAGTAGGCCACGCGGTCGCCGGGTCACGTTGGTAGAGCCGCAAAGCGGGCAAGTGCTGGACGTCCCTCTCTCGTTT
>Ga0180432_10002433_pt1 | contig 27891 bp, 21 predicted proteins | sample SS_ome_10_FD_132414 | JGI IMG/M metagenome (GOLD analysis project Ga0180432, IMG submission 132414) | Hypersaline lake sediment archaeal communities from the Salton Sea, California, USA - SS_1_MS_2 metaG | ecosystem: Environmental > Aquatic > Non-marine Saline and Alkaline > Hypersaline >... | reverse complement strand
GCTGTCCCATAAAACCATTGAAAAACCTGGTTTTTTCAGTGGGGTCATCTTTTCTTTTTTCCGAAAAACCTGGTTTCTCACCTGGTGAGACAGTATCTAGGTTTCACGAACGTCAACGATTTCGACTACCAGAGGTTTGACTACCTCCACCAATTGTTCCTTGTTCATATCGGTGACCTTGAGATGGCACCCCCAATTGGAAGGATCCTCGCCCAGAAAAACGTTGAGGGCCATAATGTTTCCACCCTGTTCCGTAATCGCTGAGGCGATCTGGGCCAGCGAACCCTTGATGTAAGGAGCCAGCACCGTCAGTCGCACACCCTTCTCCCGCGCGCCCAGGATCTCGAGGAAGACCTTGAACAGATCGGACTCGGTGATAATTCCCACCACCATCGGAGGTTTCCCATCCCCGCCGTCACGCATCACCGGCAGGCCGCCGATCTTGTTATCGGCCATGATGCGGGCTGCTTCCTCCAGAGGACAGTCCTCATTGACAGTGATCACCTCTTTCGTCATCACCTCTTCTACTTCCACCTGGGATAGCAGGTAGGTGACTTCCCAGATGTTCAAGGACGTGACCGACGACGGTGCAGCGTGAAGAAGGTCAGAGCGGGTGACAACGCCAACCAACTTGCCCTTTTTGTCCACCACCGGGAAGCGACGTACTTTTTCCCGTCGCATCCATTCCAGGGCTTCTGCGATTGGGACGGTGGGTTTGATGATGATGGGATTGGGCGTCATTCTTTTGCCAACTAACATTGTATCCTCCTTAATTTATTCTCGTCAATCCTAACCTGGACAAGCCAGAACCAAAAATTGACACACAGACCACAGAGGCTTTGCGGACAGAGATCCACCGAGGTTTTCTCTGTGAAGCTGCTAAAATTCTTGCTCAACGTGCAAGGATCAAACCAACAAGGCAAGCGTTCAGGTAGGACCATTTCTCTTACCGCAGAGTCAGATGCAAATGCTTCTCGTAGGAATAAAAAACGAGAAACCTCGGCGTTCTCTGCGTGCTCTGCGGTGAAAATCATACGTACACCTGAACGATTACCCAACAAGATACGACATTGACTCAGTTAGGACGAGTGCTTCTCCACAAAGGTCTGCAATTGGCGCACCGTCGTCTCATCCAATGGCGGGTCCTCGTGCTCCTCCAGCAGCTCTTGCCAACGCTGGCGAGCGCGGGCGACCGCACTCTGTTGGCCGCCAGCCATCCACGCCTCCAGCCCACTCCGGTCGCAGACATCGGGTTGCCAAAATTCGGTGCGGCAGCGTTTGACCGTGTGCATCTCCATGAGATAGTTGCCGCCAGAGCCTACCCCGGCGATCACGTCGTAGGCGATCGTCTCAGGAGTGACGGCGAACCCCCGCCGGAAACGGCGCACCATGCCGCACATCTCGTCGTCCAGCACGAACTTTTCGTAGGAAAAGGCCAGGTAAGAGCTGAGAATGCCCGCCGCGTGCAGCACAAAGTCCACACCGCAGTTGACCGTGGTCAACAGGCCGAGCATAGACTCAAAGCCGGCCTGAGCATCGGGGCAACTCGCATCGGTGAGCGCGCCGCCGCTGCGTGAGGGCAGTCCATAGTGACGGGCACACTGCGCGTGAGCGGCGATCATCTGCGCGAGCTCCGGGCCGCCGATGGCCAACGCGCCCGACTTCATGTCCACGTTGGTAGAGGTGGAACCGAAAACGACGGGAGTGCCCGGACTGGCGAGTTGGGTCAGGGCGATACCGGCCAAAAGCTCGGCGTTTTGCATCGCCAGTACGCCAGCCAAAGTGATGGGGCCAGTGGAACCGGCCATAGCCAGCGCAGCGATGATGACCGGTTGTCGCCAGCGAACGTACTCCATCAGGGCCTGGAGCATCTCACCGCTGTAGCCCAACGGGCTGAGGCTATTGATCAGTGCGATGGTCACCGGCCGCTCACGCACCTCGTCCTCGCCGAACAGAATGGACGCCATCTCCATCGTGTGACGCGCCCCGCTTCTTCCCTCGGCGCTGCCGATGAAGGGCTTGTCGGAATGCACCACGTTAGAGTACAGCATGTTGAGGTGGGCCGAGTGAGCAGCTACGCCCCCCGGCTCTACCATCAGGTGCCCGCTCATATCCTGGTTGGGCAACGCGTGGGCCAGCCGCGCCAGGTTGTCGTAATCCTCCATTGTGGGCGCGCGCTTGCCGATCTCGTACGGATGTTTTTCATCCGCGTCCACCAGGAATGGAGCGCCATAGGCCGGCGCAAAGACCGGCTCGCCGCCACCGACGATCACGTCTCGATCAGGGTTGCGACCATGGATGGTGAACTGCGCCGGAACCGTCTCCAGGGCCTCCATCAATTGCGTTTCTTCGAGGTAGACGATCTGACCTTCGGTCTTGGCGCCGTGTTGCTTGAACACTTCAAGCGCCTCGTCGTCGGGAAATTGAACGCCCACCTCGGCCAGCAGCCTCATGCTCGCGTTGTGGATCTCTTCTATTTCCGCAGGCGACAAAAACTCGCTAAACATAGAAATACTCCTCTCGTATCCGCTTCAGGACGCGTGCTCCTCCACCAATGCCTGTAGCTGGCGGGCCGTCGTCTTGTCCAACGGTGGGTCCTGGTGCTCGGCCAGCAATTCTTGCCAACGCTTTTTGGCGCGGGCCGCCTCATCCGGTCTTCCGGCCGTCATCCAGTTCCTGATCGGTTCCCGATCGCCAATCGTCGGTTGCCAGAACTCGCTGCGGCACCGTTCGATGGTGTGCGACTCCATCAAATAATTGCCGCCGGGGCCTACGGCAGCGATCACGTCGTAAGCCAACGTCTCCGGGGCAACGGCGATCCCTCGCCGGTAGCGACGCACCATACCGCACATCTCGTCGTCAATCACGAATTTTTCGTACGAAAAAGCGAGAAATGAACTGAGGATACCGGCCGCGTGCAGCACAAAGTCTATGCCGCTATTGACAGTAGTCAGAAGGTTGTGCATAGACTCAAAGCCCGACCGGGCATCCGGGCTGTGGGAATCGGTCAACGCGCCGCCGCTGCGGGACGGAAGCCCGTAATAGCGCGCGATCTGAGCGATGGCGGTGATGACCAGCGAGTTTTCCGGGCTGCCGATGGCCAACGCGCCGGTTTTCATATCCGTATTGGTGGACGTGGAACCGTAGATGACGGGCGTGCCGGGGTTGATCAGTTGGGTCAGGGTGATGCCCGCCAAGAGTTCGGCATTTTGCATCGCCAGCATGCCCGCCAGCGTGATGGGGGCGGTGGAGCCGCCCATAGCCGCCGCGGCGACGAGAACCGGTTGCCGCCAGCGGGCGTACTCCATCAAGGCTCCCAGCATCTCGGCGCTATAGCCCAACGGGGTGAGGCTGCTGATGACGCCAATGGTCACCGCTCGCTCCCCCATAAGCGAAGCGGCGTCCTCACCGAACAGAATGGACGCCATTTCCATCGTCTGGCGCGCCCCGGCCTTGCCCTCGACGCTGCCGATGAACGGCTTGTCCGAGTGCACCATGCCGGCGTGCAGCATGTGCAGGTAAGCCTGATGCGCCGGCACATCTGATGGCATGACCATCAGGTAGCCCATCATATCCATATTGGGCAGTGCGTGGGCCAACCGCGCGAGATTGCGATAGTCTTCCAGAGTCGGCGCGCGTTGGCCGGTGTCGGGATCCACGAGGAACGGCGCGCCGTAAGCTGGCGTAAAGACCGGCTCGCCGTCGCCCACGGTCACGCTCCGCTCAGGGTTGCGGGCGTGGATGGTGAACTGCGCCGGGGCCGTCTCCACAGCGCTCATCACCCGCCCCTCGCTGAGGTAAACGGTGTGCCCCTCGGTTCTGACGCCGTGTTTCTCAAAGATAGCTATCGCCTCGTCGTCAGGGAAGCAGACGCCGACGTTGGCCAACACCCTCATACTGGTGTCGTGGATATCTTTTATGTCAGCGGGCGAAAGAAACTCGCTCCAGTTGCGTAACATATCTCCTCCAGAAACAGGTTTTTGCCGCTCCGGGTGAAGCAGGAGCGCCTTCGCTCACAGAAAAACCGGTTTCTCTTATTCATTCGTCGCCAGCGTGGGCAGGACGAGCCCAGCGTAGGGCATAATGCCGATCGAAGCACCACCAGCGTAACCGCCCAGTGCGTCTTCGACGGCTCGTTGCAGGCCAGCGCCAGGCGCGTGATCCAAGTGAACCTCCTGCAACTCGGCGGCCGTCATACCATCGGTGACCAGGATGATGCGGCACTCCATCTCGTGCAACAGCCACGAGAAGGTGAACAGAACGCATCCCTTCTCGCCGCCCATCTCGCCGTCCTCGACCAACTGGCCGATCTCGGCGGGCGTGGGCATGCGGCGCATCCAATCGCGGAATTCTTCGTGCTCGAACCCCTCGTATATCCCCTCGTCGCAGGCATTGACCATGACCAGCGTGCCGCCAGGCCGGAGGTAGCGATCCACCCCGCCGCAGACCCGGGACCCGCCCTGGAACAGGCTGACCTCCAACGCCGGGTCGCCCACCCCGGCGATCATTACGTCCACTGCCTGCGGGAGGCTCACTTCGACGTTGGGCAACATCAGGGCCACGGCGCTCCGGTGGGCCGCGACGTGCTCGCCGCAAAATACCTCCACCAACCGGCGCTGCGAATCGAGGACGTTGTTGACCACCATATCTATCCCGCTGACGGTGGCGCACTGTTCGATGTCGGCGCGGACCGGGTTTGCGGGCGGCATGATGCCCAGCAGAGAAGCGCACCCCAACTCTATCAAGATCTCGACGAATTGCTTGTGGTTGTGATAGATGCTGCGCCGGCTGGAGACGCCGGGCATGACGATCTTGCCGCTGCCGGCCCAACCGGACAGCATACATGGGTTGACGTTGGTGACCCCGATCTTGATGTCCGCCTCGGCAAAGCAGCGGTGTACCTCCACGGGGGTGCCAATGTCGGTCGTGCCCAGGTTGACCATCGCGGCGTCGTTGTCCGGCTCGTTGGTGATGGTCTCCACACGATCCAACACGGCCCGACCCACGGTGCGCACGAGGTCCTCCCGGCTGTCCGCCGCGTGCATCCCTCCACCGCTGATCACGGTAATGTTCTGATCGGGCACGCCCAAAGCGTTGAGTTGGTCAAGCAGGACGGGCACGACGAGACTGTTCGGGGTGCTGCGGGTACGGTCGGTGATGGCGATGCACGCTCTCGCGCCAGGCACCGCCTTGGCCGCGATGTCGCGCTCTTTCATACCAGAGGCGATGGATTGACGCAGCAGCACGTCGGGGTCGGGCGCCGGCGGCATGGCACGCGGGACACGAACTCCTACCACCTGGCTTTCGGGTGCTTTTACTTCCAGCACACTCCGACCGTAAGGAATTTGGACATTCATCACCCTACCTCCTTATCAAAGACTCGGGGAAAGAAAATCGTAATTTGCCAGTGTACAGTCTGTAAAAAGTAGCAAAACCTGGTTTCTCACTGGCCAATCCGTTAATCCTGCGAATACGCGTTCTCAGGTCTAGCGACGCCCCCGCAGGAAGCTATCCCCCTCGACGACGATCCCCTCCTCGTAGCGCGTGGGGCGCAGAGAGTTATCCTGGGGATCCATCGCCCCGGTGACCAGATCGGCCACCCGCTTGCCCGCTTCGGGGGAGAGCATCACGCCGGCCCAATAACCACAGTTCAGATAGAAACCGGGCACTTTGGGCGTCGGCCCAATGAGCGGCTGGTCATCGGGCGTGTAGACATAGTATCCGGCGCTGGGATGAACGTCGGTCTTTTTCAAGCCCATCGCGACCTCTTCCCAGAAGGGTGTCAGGTTTACCAGTTTTTCCAGGACAATGGCGGCAAAGTGTGGATCGGTGGGTGGGCTTTCGGAGGGCTGCTGGTTGACCGGTTCGTCGGGATCCACCCAGGCGATGTACGCCCCACCTGTCTCGGGCCGCCAGTACGCATCGCGCACCAGATCAATGGTCAACGGCGCATCCTGGGGGATCTGCGGCTTGGGCGAGATAAAGACCTTCTGGCGGCGCACCGGCTCCAGCGGCAGGTCGAGCCCGACCATCTGGCCCACCTGACCAGCAAAAGGCCCGGCGGCGTTGACCACCGCGCGGGTGGCAATGGTACCTCGATCAGTCTCGACGCCGCACACACCCTGCGCGTCCTGCAAAACGTCGGTCGCCCTGGTGCGCACCAGAAAACGGGCACTGCTCCCCTTGGCAAGGCCCTGGGTCGCTTCGTGGGTGGAGAGCCAACCATCCCGCTGGCGGAAAGTGGCCGCCACCACGCTATCGGAGAGATAGGGAAAGCGAGCGCGCGCCTCGTCGCCGGTGAGGAACTCGGAATCGGTCACGCCTAACTTGTGGTGCTTTTCCACAGCCGACCTCACGTCATTGGTCATCTCGGAGTCGTCGGTGACAAAGAGATAGCCCTGATGGCGAAGAGAAATGTCATAGCCCGAGATGGAGACTATGTCAGCAAAGTTCTCAAACATCGCGATGCTGGCAACCGCCAATTCCGACATCGCCGGTTCGGTGAACTGGGCGCGGAAACTCTCGATAGACTCCGGCGTGGTCAAGGTCGAGAGGCCATCACGCATCTCGACCAGCACCGTATCCAGCCCGGCCCGCCAAAGCCAAAACGCCGTCGCCACACCGACGATACCGCCGCCGATGACGACGGCGTCGGCCGTACGGGGAAACGTCTCGTCAGTAGGAACGAACACACGCCCCATCCAAAACCTCCATAAAAGAAACGCGGATAAACAACATCCGGCGGCTCAAGCCAGCAGCCTATCCAGCACCGCCCCCCCCACCCCAGGCCACCGCCTCTCCCACGACCAGTCCTTCAAACTCGGCCCGAATCCGCGCGTCCACGTCGGGTGAAAAGACTGCCGGGTTGTCGCCCGTCAGGATCTCGCGCACGCGCCGCATAGCGCGCGCTTGCGCGTCGAGGGCGCCATCCGCCTCCCACTCCTGGCGCGGGCGACGGTCAGCGATCTCGGGCAACAGGGCAGTGGTCCGCATGCGCTCGAGGGTGTGGAGCGTGTCCATGAACATCCCGCCCGGGCCAACCTCGGCGATCACGCCGAGCGCCAGATTCTCCTCGCTGAACTCAAAGCCTCGCTTGACGCGCTTGAGCATGAGGGCGATCTCGTTGTCAATCACCGCCTTGGCAAAGTCGAATGACATCAGCGCGTCCAGCACGCCCCCGATGCTGACAAAGTCTACCCCGGCCAGCACAGCGGCCAGCGCGGACATCCCGGTCTCGAAACCCGATTGCGCATCGTTGACCTTGGCATTGGGCAATCCGACGAGAGCGCCGCAGGGCACGTCATAGTAGCGCGCCATCTGCGCACAGCCCATCGTGAGGATGCCCGTCTCAATACCGCCCGTCGCGTAAGCGGCGGTGCGCATGTCGGCCGCCGTCGGCAGGGTCTGGTAGATGAGCGGGGTACCGGAATGTGTCGCCTGTACCAACACGACGTGCGCCAGGAACTCGGCGTTGCATTGTGCCAGCGTCCCCAGCAGGGTGAAGGGAGCCGTCACGCCCGCGTTGGGCACAATGTACGTATAGCTGGGCAATTGCTCCTCGGTAAAGTGCATCAACATCTCGGTCGAACCAACGTCCATCGTCAGCGGCGAGATGAGGGGGCAACACATGTACGTTATGAACGGACGCGCCCGATATGCCTCCTCACTCCCGGCGATCAGGCAGCCGAGGCGAAAGACCTTGTCGGCCTCCTCGGCGTTGGGGGCGCTGCACGTCACCGGCTTGAGACAGTTTTTCAACGCCGGGTAAAAGCGCGAGAGGTGAAACTGACCCGGCGGCGCGTCGTCGGCCGTGGTCGCAACCTGTAAAACATCGTAGCCCGATAGCTCGTTGACGAGGTGGGCGATGCAGGCGATGTCATCCGAGCGGGCCCGTCGCTCCTGGCCCATCTCTAGGTCAATGACGTTCGGAGCGGCGCTGCTGGTGGAAACCAGCGGGCCGTCGTCAGGGATCGTGCGGTCGTAATGAGAGTCGCGCCCGTGCAGCGTGAAGGTTGGGGGACAGGCAGCGCGGCAGCGCTCTACTACCGCGCGGGGGAACGTGACGATCTGGGTTTCCGAATCCACACGGCAACCGTGTTTAGCAAAGCGCCCTCGCGCTTTCTCGTTACGTACCAGCAGGCCGACGTTTTCCAGGATCTCGAGCGACGCCTCGTGAACGCGTTCGACCTGCTCCAAAGTGAGTAATTGGGCAAATGTCATCTCCATACCTTTTAGGGCAAGTTGCAGCTTGCCTCTCTTTCCCCAATGAGAGGATACCTAACAAACCTAGTTCAGTAAAAAGTCCAGCGCGATCTGCACATAGATGTTTGCGGCAGCGACTAACCTGTCCACGTACACATACTCGTCACGCTGGCCGGTCATGCCGATCTCACCAGGCCCAATGATGACCCAGGGTAGGCCCAGGGCAGGGCTGAGTATCGCCGCGTCAGAAAAATAGGACACCCCATCGAGCGGGGGGGCCTCCCCCAGGACCGAGTGGCAAGATTCCCGACACAGGCGGACGAAAGGATGATCAGACGGAATCTCAATGGGTGGCTTATCGTCAAGTATCTCGAAAGTGATTGCGGATAAACGACATCCGTCCGAACCAGCCAATACCCGCAACTCGCTGAGTATGTCCTCCGCCGACATGCCCGGCAAGTATCGAATATCAAGCCCCAACTCGGCGTGGTCCGGGGTCATATTGATCGCAGAGCCGCCCGTGATAGTTCCAACGCTGAGGCTCGGTTCGCCCAACAGTGAATGTACGGGCACCTGGGGTCCAAAGTCTCCAAGCCGGTTGATGAAATTGACCAGCTTGAGGATCGCATTGTCGCCAGCGCCGTGAGCGGCGACAGCACCGGACGGGTGGCCCGGTGTACCCTCCGCAATCGCCCTGACCCATAGCGCTCCTTTTTCGGCAATGAGTATCTTGAGGGAGGAAAGCTCGCCGACCAAAAGAGCGCCAGCCCCCTTCAGGCTGCCGTCCAACAGCATCTGTCTGGCCCCGAGAAGGTTTGAGCTTTCACCGGCGCTAAAGGCCAGGATCAAATCACCCTTGAGCGGCAACTCCTCCCGCGCAAGCCGCCGCGCCGCTGCGATCATAGCCGCCATTCCGCTCTTTATGTCAGATGCACCACGCCCATAGACTCGGCCATCGCTGATCTGACCCTCAAAGGGAGGAAACCGCCAGTCGCCCTGGCCTGCCGGTAACGTATCGAAATGGGCGGAAAAGACCAGGCCAGGACGCTCCCCTCGTCCTTTGAGACGCGCAACGACGTTGGCACGATCAGGTTGAAATTCGATCAGATCTGACGTGATACCGCTAGCCACCAGTTTGTCGTGGACAAAGCGAGCCAGTTCTAACTCACGTCCTGGCGGATCCTCGGTTGGGAACTGGATGAGCCGCTGTAAGAGTGCGACGAGTTCGCTGTGCTCTGCCTCAGACAAGCCTAGCCCGGTAACGCTCATAGCTTTCGTCCTCTGATGGTCTCGAATTAGGAATTGCAGAAACTCACTGACGTTTCCGCCAAGATGTGGGCCAGGTCCAGAACCGAAGCTAGATCAACCCACTCCTCGGCAGAGTGCAGGCCGCGCCCCACTGGCCCCAACAAAATCGTATCAATCTCGGCGGCGGCCAAAAGGGCGGCGTCCGTCCAAAAAGTAGCACCGGCGTGCATCGGAGCTTTGCCAAGCCGTTTGGCGGCGGCCGCCTCTACGATACGCACGATGTCGGCGTTTGCCTCAATCTCAAAGGGTGAGCGTTCGACGAATGGTTTGACAGTAGCTCTGAAAGTAGGATCCTTTTTAGACAGCTTATCAATGATGTCCTGTAGCTCTTGTGTTGCCTGGGGTTCCAACTCACCAGGTATAGTGCGCCGTTCGACTTGCAGCAGACAGTGGGCGGCATAGATACTCATTTCCGTGCCACCTTCAATGATGGATGCATGCAGTGACGGCGGCCCAACCAATGGGTGGGGCGGACGCTGGCGCAACACTTGCTCCAACTCGTCCAACTCGGCCAAGAAACGTCCCATACGTATATTGGCATCAATCCCTTCGTCGTAACGACTTCCATGTGCAGCTCGACCAATCGTCTCCACGTTGTACCAGATAAAGCCACGATGCGCCCGACAGATCGCCAAGTCTGTAGGTTCGGCCACAATCGCTGCGTCAGCCGTGTAATGTTTCACAATGTCCGCTGTGCCGCTGCTGAGGTATTCCTCATCAGCGACCGCCGTCATCATCACATCGCCTGCCAGCGAGATTTTGGCGTCAATCAATGCCTTTACTGCCGCCATCATCGCTGCCAGACTTCCTTTCATATCCTGGCTGCCACGACCATACAATCTGCCATCACGGATGGCGGCAGAAAATGGCTCCTCCATGCCCTCGACGCCCACTGTATCCAGATGACCATTGAAAAGGAGAGAACGACCACCGCCCGTTCCCTCCAAGATACCGACGATATTCACCCGCCCAGGTTCATACTCGTGCGTGGTCACATCCAATCCCAGCTTGGCCAGCGCGCCCGCCACGTACTCTCCAATGACCGCTTCGCCCGGGCCGTCAGAGGCCAGCGACGGATTGCGCGAATCAATGCGCACCAAATCAACCAGAGTCTGAGTTAGGAATTCCTCATCAACTGCAAACGAGGTCATACGTGCTCCCGAGCACTTTTTCTCACCCCAGGCGGGGGTGGGTATCTTTTTCAATATTTCGGGGTACTTGCCAAACCCTAAAGGTTTCGGAAAACCTTTAGGGTTTTCTTCCCCAGGGTTGGCAACGCCACAGCCGCGGTTGCGTGGTCGCACGCGAAATCCGGAGCGCAATTCAATTGCGGGCGGACTTTCGCCGGGCTACACTGGTCATCGCATAGATCGCAATTCCTATCCACACGACGTTCACGGCCACAGAGGGATAAGCTCCATAGTAGGACGAATTGATGACCAAGAAGATGCCCCCTGCCAGGTTGAGCAGTTGATAGGCTATCGAGTTTCCTTCCAGCTTTTTGGTAGAGACCAGAGCATAAGCTGCGAGAAGCGACGCAGCGCCCAGCCAGCCTATAACGTCCACAAGGTTCATTGCCCTAGCCTCCTGGGGTCTAGCGATTTGGCAACCGGGCGTTGGGATGGCTCGATGGCGTGCTGCTAGGTGCGCCGCTCGCCGGTCAGCCGTCCCTTGAACCACGTCGCCACGCTGTCGTAAACAGCAGCGAATCCCCCTGGATAATAGATCATCACCAGGATCATCACCACGCCAAAGATCACCAGGTGCAAGCCCGGCAGATCCTCCAGGTTGGATCTGAGATAGTTCATGAGAAAGACAAAGGGGAACGCGACGGCCATGCCCCCCCACATACTCCCGCGCCCCCCGATGTAGACCATGGTCAGCACCTCCACCGTCTTGGACGTGTGCATGACCGTATCGGGTGTCAGCGAGGCCAGATAGTGGGCGTAAAAGCTGCCCAGCAAGCCGGCAAAGAAACAGGAGAGCGCAAAGTTGATCACGCGGTACCTGGTCGGGTTGATCCCGGAGGCCCGGGCGGCGTCAATGTTCTGGCCGATAGCCCTGAAAGCCAGCCCCATGCGCGTCCTGGTCACCAGCCTCAGCGTGACATAGACCACTAGCAACATGACAAGGATGATGTAAAAGTAGGGCAGGTTGCTCGTTGTTTCCAGCAGCCGGGGAGGATGCAGGCCCAGTGCCCCTCGAGTCAAGCTCATCGTGTTACGCGCTGTCCCCATGAGGGCAATGCCCACGAACCAGGCCAGGCAAGCGGCAAAGATGCCGCGCAACCGCAGGGTCAACGCTCCCAGTCCCAGGCCCAACAATCCGGCCACGAGCGCGCCGATCCACATTCCGATCCAGGGAGAGATGCCCAGTTGCACGATCAACAACGGCGTGTCGTTGGCCAGGATGGCCGAGGTATAGGCTCCCAGCCCCACGAACGCGGCAAAGCCAAAGTTGACCACGTTGATGTAACCGCTCGTAAAGTCAAAGGCGACCGCCTGGGCGGCGAGATATGCGCCCATAATTAGCCACCGCATCATGTGCTCCTGGTTAAAGGGCGGGACCAGGGGCAGGAGGGCCAGTACCACCAGCGAGACCGCGCCCAGGGGCTTGATGCCAACGGCCTCCAATCCTCTTACAATAGTATCCCAAGCGGAACGATTGCCTTTTGCAGCCTGTGTTGATGCCATAGTTATACTCCTTTACGCGCTCAGAAACCAGGTTTTTTCCGAAAAACCCGGTTTCTCACTTACTGTTCCTGGACGCCCTTGACCTCAGAGCCAAAGATGCCTGAGGGCACAATGAGCAACACCAGAACCATCGCGGCGATGGGGACCACGTTTGCCCAGCCGATACCCACCCACTGTTGCGTCGCCGTCTGGAGCAGGGCCACGATAAAACCACCGGCGATAGCTCCGGCCACGTTCCCCAGCCCAGCCAGAATGACCACATACCAGGCGGTGTAGAGCGGTATGAGTCCCACGGTCGGATAGGCCTGGAAGATGGAAAGCAGGCTGGCGCCCGCTATGGCCGCCGTGGCAGTGGCCAGGCCAAAAGTCAGAACGTAGACAAAGTTGAGGTTGATGCCCACCAGTTGGGCGCCAACCTCGTCCTGGGCGACCGCTCGAATGGCCCGGCCGATACGGGTGCGCCGCAAAAAGAACCAGAGGGCAACGATCGTGATAATCGCGATGCCAAAAGAGACGAGCCGGTCGACGGTGACTCTGACCTCTAAGGATTCGAGTTCCAGCGGGTCCACGGCCCAATAGTAAGGAATCCCCTGAAAGTTCGGGCCCAGCACCAGCGTCGTTCCGTTGATAATTACAAACGATATCCCCAACGTCAGCAGGAAGGCGTTCATGACCCACTCCCCCGCCTTGGTCCTTTGCCTCAGAGGATAGAACAAAAGCCTCTCCAGACCCACGCCCAAGGCAAACCCGACGACTCCTGCCGCCAATACGGCGGCAAAAGGCCCCAAGGCGAACAGAAGTGGATTCGAGTTATCCTGGAGGTAGGTTTTTATCGGGTCGAACACAAAAAAGGCCACGTATGCCCCAATCATAAAGGACTCCCCGTGGGCAAAGTAGGGGACGTTCGCCACGCCAAAGATCAGCGCCAATCCAACCGCCAACAGGGCCCACATACCGCCGGTCACGACGGCGTTGACGAGCTGGGCCGCGCCGCCAAACACGCCGATCACCACGGCCAACACCAGAGAACCGACCATCACGACCGAGGCGGCCGGGTTTCCAGTGATCCTCTCCACAATCACACTGCCAAATGAAGTTGTCCTCTGCATAGTTATCCTCCCTGGGCAAGGCTAGATCTTGACGATACCTTGCCAAAACACCCCCTGGGAAGGGGGCTATGAGCCTGGGAAACGATCAGGCTCAGACACCTATATAGGCCGAACGAACGTGCTCGTGCGCCGTGAGCTCGTCGCTGGTCCCCTGCAACGCAACCCTGCCATTCTCCAGGACATATGCCCTGTCGGCGACCTCCAACGTGGCGTTCACACGTTGCTCGACCATCAGGATGGTGACTCCCGCTTTCTGTAGCTTTCGCAGAGAGTTAAAGACGTCGGTGACCAGGTGAGGGGCCAGGCCCAGCGATGGTTCGTCCACCAGCATCAGCCGAGGTTTTGCCATCATGCCACGGGCGATGGCCAGCATCTTGCGTTCGCCGCCGCTCATCGTGCCGGCCAATTGCCCCTCGCGCTCTTTCAGACGCGGGAAAAGCCCAAACACAAAATCCAGGGTCTCTAACTGGGTCTGTTTATCCTTGATGGAATATGCGCCCAGGAGCAGATTGTCGCGCACCGACATGTCGGTGAACAAATTGAGGGCCTCCGAGATGTAGCTGATGCCCATCCGGGTGACCTGGTAGGCCGGCAGGGGGCCGATGGACTGACCTTCGAACAGTATCTCTCCATCCTTGGGGGTCAGCAGCCCAATGATGCTCTTTAACGTCGTTGATTTGCCGGCGCCGTTAGGCCCTATCAGCCCCACAAACTCCCCTTCATCAACGTGGAGCGATATATCCCACAGGACTTGAAGAAAGCCATAACTGGCGTCGAGGTTCTTTAGCTGAAGCAACGGAGCCTCCTTTACTAGAAACCAGATTTTTCTAAAAAATCTGATCTCTTCTAACGATCAAGTTTACTCTCCCAGATATGCCTTGATGACCTTGGGATCGTTCAGGACCTCGTCCGGGGTGCCCTCGGCGATCTGTGTCCCATATTCGATGACCATAACCTCGTCGCAGATGCCTTTGATCACCCGCATAATGTGCTCGACGACGATGATGGTGATCCCCGTATCCCTGATCTGCTTGACCAGAGCCATCAGGGCATCCTGCTCTCCCGGCGTCAGGCCAGACGCCAACTCGTCCAACAGGAGGAGCTTGGGGCCACAGGCCAGCGCCCGGGCCAGGTCGAGCCGTTTGAGTTGCACCGTGTTCAGGTGGTTGGCAGGTGTGTCATAGGCCAAGGGAAATCGAACGAACTCGAGCGCCTCTTCGGCCCGTTCCTCCGGCGAATGCGTATGGTCGTGGCTCGCTCCAAAGATAGCGCCGACCAGGACATTTTCCAGGACGGTCAGTTTCGGGAAGGGCAGGGGGATCTGGAACGTCCTCGCCATGCCCTTTCTGCACATCGCGTCGGCTGATGCGCCCGTGGTGTCCTCGCCCGCAAAGGTCACGCTTCCACTGGTGGGTCTGTAAGTCCCGGCAATCGAGTTGAGGAACGTCGTCTTGCCGGCGCCGTTGGGTCCGATCAGACCATAGATCTCGCCATCTTTGACAGTCATTGACACACGGTTGACCGCCGTCAGCCCACCGAATCTCTTGACTACGCTTTGTGTCTGTAACATCGTCTACGGTCACCTCCTGGGTACGACTAGGGATCGAGGCTATATACAGATGGATGATTGCGCCCCGCTCTCTTGTGGGCGGGGGTGGCAGGCCTTGTCACGAGCCTTCAGCGTGAGCTTGCTTGAACGCTTTGCCAAGACTCCTGGTCAGGCAGTAAAGCCCACCACCCCCGCGGTCGAACTTGACCTCGATCAGGTTGACCGACAATCAACTCGATCGGCGCTCAACCTGATCTGTAAGTCAACTACTCTCCCTATGGCTTGGGCTGCATATCCTGCTCAGCCCACTGGGGCGGATAAATGACCTTCCCCTCGCCATCAAAGTACTGGAGCACGGGGAAGATGAACTTGCCCTCACCAACGACAGGATCGGGCGACGTCTCGGGCGTGTACTCGTACTCCTCCATGATGATGCCGTCGGTGTAGGTCCACTGGCCCGTCTGCAGTTGGTTCCTGGCAAAGTCGGCCAGCGTCTCGGTGGACAGCTCGCCCGTGTCCTTGTAGACCTGCTGAGCGATTGCTATGAACATGTTGGTGTAGTCGTAGCACAGTCCCGCCGACGACGTGCTGGGCGTGAAGCCGTACTCCTCCTCGAACGCCTGGGCAAAGTCCTTGGCTTCGTCGGTGGCCCAGCCGGGGATCTGGTCGATGACATAGTCGGACGACGCGCCGGTCAGATCGTACCAGTCGCCCACCCAGCCCAGGCCATCGGCGATGATCATGCTCTCCAGACCCACCTCATCCGCCTGCTTGATGAGGGAGGAATAGAGCGGGGGCGCCGAGCCTGTGCCCGCGAACACGGCCGGTTCCAAGCCCTTTAACTTTGTGAGCAACGGCGTGAACTCGGTCTGGTCGAGGGGGAAATAGTCCTCGGACACGATCTCCCAGCCGTTTTCCGTGAACTGCTCCTTCATACCCTGCACGAGGCTGCGGCCCCAGTCGGTCTCCTCACCCCATAGGGCGGCCGTCTTGGCCTCCGGTTCCCAGATACCCCGTGCGATGGCATCCTCGAGGACGTCGACGTAGAGGCCGGTGAGCAGTGCGGGTTCAGGCCAGCCCTTGGCGGCCCAGTAGAAGTAGGTGTCTGGATCGGATTCCCAGGTCAAGTTGACCGTGTCGGCGGCACCCAGGGCAAAGAAGTGCGGGATCTGGTGCTTGGCCGCCACCTCCATGCAGGCCACCGCCACCGAGCTGTGCCAGTTAAGGATGCCAGCCTGGATGCCCTTCTGGACAACGGCCTCCTCGTAGGCCTCGGTCGCCTTGGCCGGGTCGGACTGGGAGTCGATCCACACCAGTTCGATCTTGTACTTGCCGATCTGGTAGTCAATGGCCTCCATCGCCAGCTCGACCGCGCCCCTGAACTGGTCACCGGTAAGGGCGTTGGGCCCGCTGAACGGCCCCATCACGCCTAGCGTAAAGGTCTCGGTGGCCTCCTCCGCCTCTGGCTGTTCCACATCTACGATCTCTGCGCCCTTGGGGGCAAACTCTTGTTCGGCCCACTCGGGCGGGAAGATGATCTTGCCGTCGCCCTCAAAGTACTGGAGCACGGGAAAGATCCAGTAGCCCTTGCCGACGATCGGGTCGGGGTTCGTCTCCGGCGAGTACTGGTAGCGCTGCATCACGATGCCGTCGGTGTAGGCGAACTCGCCCGTCAGCACCTTGTTCTTGGCAAAGTCCGCCAGGTTCTCGGTGGTCAGCTCGCCCTCTTCCTCGTAGACGGCCTGGGCGATCTCGATGAAAAAGTTGGCATAGTCGTGAACGAGCCCTGCCGCCGCCGTGCTGGCGACGATGCCGTACTTTTCCTCAAACGCTTCGGCAAAGGCCAGGCCCTCCGCGGTGGCCCATTCGGGGATCTGGTCAATGACATAGTTGGACGAATCTCCGGTCAGATCGTACCACTCGCCCACCCAGCCCAGGCCATCGGCGACGATCATGCTCTCCAGACCCACCTCATCCGCCTGTTTGATCAGCGCGGAGTACAGGGGGGCCGCTGAGCCGGTGCCGGCGAATATGGCCGGGTTCATACCCTTCACCTTGGTCAGCAGCGGGGTGAACTCGGTCTGGTCGAGAGGGAAGTATTCCTCGCCCACGATCTCCCAACCAGCATCCTCTAGCTGTACCTTCATGCCCCCGGCAAAGCTGCGGGCCCAGTCGGTCTCCTCACCCCAGACGAAAGCCGTCCTGGCCTCCGGCTCCCAGAGGCCCTCCTCGATGGCGTTCTCGAGGGCCTGGACGTAGCTGACGGTGAGCAGCCCCGGCTCGGGCCAGCCCTTGCCGACCCAATAAAAGTACTTGTCCGGATCCGACTGCCAGGTCAAGTTGACCGTGTCGGCAGCACCCAGGGCAAAGAAGTGGGGGATCTTGTGCTTGGCCGCCACTTCCATAACGGCCACTGACACCGAGCTGTGCCAGTTCACGAGGCCGGCCTGGATGCCCTTCTGGACGACGGCCTCCTCGTAGGCCTCGGTCGCCTTGGCCGGGTCGGACTGCGAATCTATCCACACCAGCTCGATCTTGTAGTGGCCGATCTGGTAGTCAATGGCCTCAAAGGCCATCTCGACGGCACCCTTGAACTCTTCACCGGTGCGAGCGGCAGGCCCACTGAACGGCCCCATCACACCCAGCTTGAAGACTTCCTCTGCGGCTACCTCTTCTGTTGGTTCCTCTGTTGGCTCAGGCGTGGCGGGTTTACAACCAGCAACGGTCAATACAAGCCCTCCAACGACCATCAAAACCAACAAGCTATAACCTACCCTCTTCATCTTGTTTATCCTCCTCCTGTGTCTAGTGTTTATCCGTGAAATTTTTCGATGGAACGGTTGGAACAATTATGCCGCTATAGTCACCTCCTCTCTCTGATGTATCTAACTTGATCTTCGTGTCATCACTCCTAGGAACAGCATCTGTAGTATCAGAGCGAATAGTAGCTGGAACCTCCACCTAGAAACAAAAAAGAGCAGCCACAGAATGAGTGCAGACTGGCTCGTCCACTCATACCATGATCTGCTCACTCTCCTCGGAGACCCCAGATTCAACCGAAGGCCGGTGCTCTGGCTTGCCAGTCTGACTATCCGACTGGTTCACAGTTGCGGGACAGCGCCGGATTCTCACCGACTTTCCCTGTTAGCCCCAGAAGGGACACCTTCGCCGTTCAAGTTGTTCAAGGACAAAAGTAACTGCTCAACCTTAGTACAGCGATGCATAGATTCGTTTCGCTTTGCCGGCCCGCACCGCGGGCTGATTCTCAGCCATAGAAGAGGCGGCGCTAGACCCACAAATTGGCCGAAAAGTGCCCCCACACCGGCTCTAGGCCAGTGTGGGTGTAAAAAACCCGGCACGAATTTACGGCAGTCTGTACTTGGCCCATTCAGGTTTTCGAGGCACCCGGCACTTGCACGATTGCACTCGAAAATGGCTCTTTCAATGGCAACCAGATGCCATTTTCATCGATGCCGGGCACCTAAACAGCTACGAGCAAAAAACGCAATCCGTTGCTGTCACAAGGCTGCCCTCATTTGCTCCTGAAACGTGGCTATGTGCCTCTGTATAACGCGTTCCGCCTCCTCGGCGTCTCCCTTTTCCAGAGCCTTAATGACTTCTGCATGCTCCTCAATAGCTTCTCTCACCACCTGATGGGAAACCCTGTCCAGAGACATGTACCACAACCGCGCGCTCAGCGTGTACAGCCGGTCGAGAATATCCTCCAGGAACTCGTTGTGGGTGGCCCGGTAAAGCAAGTTGTGAAAACGACTATCAATGTCCATGAAAGCCTTGCTGCCGCCCTCGTCCACCACCGCGTCGAAATCATCGAACAGGGCTTTCATTTGCTCCAGACGCCGCCTGTCTATCCGCTTAGCGGCCAGGCGAGCGGCCAGCCCCTCCAATTCCCAACGCACCTCCCATAACTGCTGTAGATCCGTGATGCTGATGTCGGCCACGAAGGTGCCCCGGCGCGGGACAATGGTCACCAACTTTTCCGCCGCCAATTGACGCAGGGCTTCGCGCACGGGGGTACGGCCAATACCTAACTCTTCCGTTAGTTGTTGTTCGTCAATGAGGGAAGAAGGGGGCAGTTCCAAAGTGACTATCTTGTGTTTAATAAGGTTATAGGCTTTATCGCTAAGGATCAAGGGGTTACTCCAATCACTGCCTGCTAGTAAAAGAGAGAAACGACCCTGTTTCTTTGGAATATACTGAGGATATTTGCGATGTATCGCTATTATACCACAGGTATAAAAGTTTGCCAAGTAAGCAACAGCGCTGATCCCTGCGACAATGACCGAGAGGATCACCAAGAAACCTGAGGTTCAGAGCCACTATTGTAAAAAGGTCGTGTGCCCCTGGTAAGGCAATTAGGTTCCCCGGCAGATCTTGACTGACAAATCTAGCCAAATGGGACAGTTATTTGATCCCTGTTTTCAGTATACCAGGTAAAAACAGGTCTGTAAACGGTAAAATGCACAACCCCAAGACCAAGAGGAGTGTGCATTGCGCACGCCCATACAGCGCGATTCAGACGCCAATCCTCGATCACGAATGGATCTTTGGTTCACCTTCGCCCTCCAAGAGATGAAAACTCCTTTACACTTTCGAGGTTTCGTGGAAATCCTGTCCTGACTCCACTGAAAAAACCAGGTTTTTCAATGGTTTTATGGGACAGCGTCCCACTTTTGGCTCAAAATTGACGTGTTTGTGGGAATCTCTCACCAAAAAACCTGGTTTTTGGGCATTTTATCCCCACCGACGAACAAACCAACACCTTTTTTCAGGAAAGTCTGTCCTACGAAATCAGCTACAAAAGCCGCCTTACATAAACCCCTCGAACCGCCGCCGAACAACCGCCGAGAACACATAGTTGATCATGGTCGTAAAGTCGAACACGGGCAGGCCGGTCGCCTCCTGGACCGCAGCGGCATAGGGCGGCAGGTCGGTGCACTCGAACAGCAGGGCTTTGACGCTTGGATCCTCCTCGACCAGCGATTGGGCGACCGTCACCACCTCGCTCTCGACGCGCTCAAAATCGAGCTCGCCCACCTCAGCGTGGATGGCGGCGTGAAAGGCGGGCTGTTCCTCCATCCCGGCGACCACGTAGCGCGCCTCCATACCGCCCAGGGCGATTCGCAGGTGCTCCGGCGTCAGGCTGCGCTTTGAGGCGGAGATAATACCAACCTTTTCATCCGGCTTGATCAGCCGTGAGACGTACGGAAGCTGTAGCAGGCTGGACATGAACACCGGCACCGGAAGCTCTTTGGCCATCTCCTCCTGGTAAAGGATCATAAAGCCGCAGTTGCCAGTCACCGCTCTCACCCCAGCCTCGACGAGCCGCCGTCCGGCCTCGAGCATCGGTTCCAGCAGGCTGCCGTCCGGTTCATACACGACGGCCTGCATATCGGCGCCACGCACGACCTCGTAGTGGACTGGATAGGAAAACGTCGTGGCATTGCCCGGGGTGCCGGGAGGAAACGGCATAAACGAGTCCATCATAATGACGCCGATGGCCTGACCAAAGGTGACTTGACCGGGTTTTACAGTGTATATCATCTTGGTTATCCTTCTCCGGAGCTGTCATTGCGAGCGAAGCAAAGCAATCTCCCGCCTTCAATTGGCACGAAACGGGGGACCCCCCTCTTCTTCCACAAAAGCCTTCAGTTGACGCGCCGTGATCCCGTCCAATGGCGGGTCCTCGTGCGCAGCGACCAGCCGCTGCCAGCGCTCACGGGCCCGCACGGCGACGTCCGGCCGACCGGCTTCTACCCACTCGTCCAGCCCCCTCCGATCACTGACCTCCGGGCTCCAGAACTCGGTCCTACAACGCTCCAGTGTCTGTTCCTCCATCAAAAAGTGGCTCCCCGGCCCCACCCGGGCGATCACATCGTATGCCAGCGTGTCGGCATTGACGACCAAGGGGCGGTGGAACCTTCGCACCCGGCCGCAGATCTCGTCATCCAGCACAAACTTTTCGTACGAGAAGGCCAGATACGAGCTCAGAATGCCGGCCGCGTGCAGTACAAAGTCCGCTCCGCTGTTGACGGCCGTCAGCATGCTCATCATAGACTCCAGTCCCGCCTGGGCATTGGGATAGTTGGCGTCCGTCAGGGCGCCACTGCCGCGCGAGGGCAGTCCGTAGAAACGCACCAACTGCACGTGCGCGGCCGTCACCTGCGCCTGCTCTGGGCTACCGATTGCCAACGAGCCAGTTCGCATGTCAATGTTCGTTGACGTCGTTCCATAGACCACGGGCGTGCCTGGGCTGACCAACTGGGTCAGGACGATGCCGGCCAGCATCTCGGCGTTCTGCATCGCCAACAGGCCGGCCAGTGTGATCGGCGCTGTAGAGCCGGCCATGGCCAGGTTGGCTATGAGGAGGGCCTGTCCCTCTTGGGCGTATCTCAGTATCGCGCCCACCATCTCCCGGCTGTAACCCAGGGGGGTGAGGCTGCTGATGACGCCCATGGTCACGGCTCGGTCGCCCAGAGCCTCGCCGAACAGAATACGCGCCATCTCTAACGTATGGCGCACGCCGAGCTCGCTGTCCACGCTGCCGAGGAAGGGCTTGTCGGAGTGGATCATGTGGGCGTACAGCATATGCAGGGGCGCCGTCTCGGGGGGCACATCGCCGGGCTCCGCCAAGAGATGTCCAGTCACGTCCTGGTTTGGCAAGGCGTCGGCCAGCTTTACCAGGGTGTGATAGTCATCCACCGTCGGCGTCCGCTTACGCCCCTCCACGTCAACCAGGAACGGCGCGCCATAGCCCGGCGCGAACGCAGGCTCACCGTCGCCGATCGTCACGCTGCGGTCTGGATTGCGGCCGTGCAGGGTGAACTGGGCAGGCGCTGTCTCCAGAGCCTTCCAGAGCTGGTCCTCGGTGATATAGACGCGTGAACCATCGGTCTTTACGCTGTGGGCCTTGAACAACGCTAGGGCCTCCTCGGAGGGGAACTCGACCCCCACGTTAGCCAGGACCTTTACACTGGTCTGATGGATTCTCTCGACGTCTTCCTGTGAAAGGATCTCTTGAATCATCACTTTATCCTCCTATGAACAACCCGTACCTGCGGTTACTGCGCGTCCACCAGGAGGATGCGAGCGGGGAACCACTCGTTCATCAGCTTCACCTCCAGGCGACCCGCCCGCTCGCTCCCAGCGTCGACCGCTGCGGAAGAGAGGTAGGCCATGGCCAGGCTCTTGCCCACGCAATGACCGAAACCGCCCGAGGTGGTTCGCCCGACGACCTCGCCTCCCGGCTCTCGCACCGGCTCCTGGCCCATAGCATCGAAGGTCTCGTTGCCCGACACCTCCAGGCGCTCGAGATGCCTCTTGATGCCGGCCTCTCGCTGGCGAAGCAGGGCCTCCCGACCGCGGAACTCGCCCTTGTCGAAATCGATCAGGGGCTCCAGCCCCGACTCCAGCGCCGTAAACGCCCGGGTGAGATCGGCCCCCCACGCAGGCGCTCCTGCCTCTAACCGCAGCGAGTTGAGGGCACGCGCGCCGACCAGGCGGATGGCGGACCCCTTCGACAGGCTCAGGGTAGACTCTGCCTCCACGAGGGCCAGGAAGGCGTGCCGCAGGAACTCGCTCAGGAGCTGTATCTGCCAGCCGTCCTCGCCGCCGACACCGGCCCGCACGATCCGTGCCGGTGCATAAGCCACCGTCGCCCGCGCCACGTCGATCTCGGCCAGGTCTGATGCGGGGATCTCTGTCACCTGTGCCAAGAGCTCAGCGGCGTGGGGACCGAAAACGGCCAGCGCCCCCTCACGGCCGGTGAGGTTCTCGATGCGTACTGTGCCATCGCCGGGCTGTGCTTTCTGCAGCAAGTCTAGATCGTAGCGCTCTGCTCCGGCCGCGGAGATGAGTAGGAAACGATCCTCGGCCTCGCGCACCACGGTAAACTCGGAACGCACCGTGCCTAGATCGGAGAGGGCATATCCCGTGGCTACACCTCCCGGCTCGGGCAGGCGGGTGCAGAGCACCCGATCGAGCATCGCTTCCGCGCCAGAGCCAGAGACCGAAAAACGGGCGGCGTGGCTCGCGTCGGCGACACCCACGCCCTCCCGGGCGCTACGACACTCGCCGCCGACGTGCGGGAAGTAGTTGGGACGGTAGAAGGAGGGGATGTCGACCGGCTCGACGCCCTCGGGCGCGTACCAGTTCGGTCGCTCCCAGCCGTAGACGTCACCGAATATCGCGCCCCGCTCGGCCAGGAGATCGTGAATCGGTGTGGCTTTTAATTGGCGCGCAGCCAAAAGTTCCTCATCCGGCTTGGGCAGGCGATAGGTGCGCTCGTAGGCTTCTTCCGTCTTCCTCGCCGAGTAGCGGCGGGTGGCGTACTCGCCAAAGCGCCGCGAATCGCAGGGCCACATATCAATCGAAGGTTCGCCCTCGACGATCCACTCGGCCAGTTGCCAGCCGATGCCGCCGGCCAGCGTGATGCCAAATGGATTGCCCTCGCCCAGCCAAAAGTTGCGCAGTCCGAACGCAGGACCGGTGGTCGGCATGTCGTCCGGCGTGTAGGGCATAGGGGCGTGGGTGACGGCCATAATGCCGGCCGTTCCGAGAAGCGGCACGCGCTCGACCGCCTTCTCCATAAAAGGCATCAGCTTGTCCAGGTCGGGGGGCAAGCCCTCCGGCCCATAGTCCGATGGGACGCCGTCGAGAAAGACCGTCTCGCCGCGCCCCTCGTAGCATCCAAAGGCGAGGCCCAGGCCCTCCTGGCGCACGTAGTATGACTCCTCGGGGTCGCGCATGACGGGCAGTTCCGGCAGGCCTGCGTCCCTGCGCGCTATCAACTCGGAGATTGGCTCGGTCATGAGGTACTCGTGTTTGACGGGCACAGACTGCGCCTTGAGACCGACCAGGCCGAGGGTCTGCCAGGCATAGTTGCCGGTGCAACTGACCACGTGTTCGCAGACGATGTCGCCCCTGGTGGTCCGCACCAGCCATTCGTCGTTTGGCTGCTGCTCGAATCCCAGCACCTCGGTGTTGCGATAGATCTCGGCCCCGGCCTGCCTGGCGCCTGCTGCCAGAGCCTGGGCGAGATCCGAACCTCCGATGTGTCCGTCATCCGGGTTGTAGACGCCGGCCAGCAGACCGTCTGTCTGAAGCAACGGCCAGAGTGACTTGATCTCATCAGGCGTAAGCAATTGGGCTCTGACGCCAGACGCTTCTGCAATGCTGAGATAGCGTTTGAATTCATCCAACCGGTCGGGATGGGTGGCCAGCCGCAGATTCCCGCAGATGTGAAAGCCGGGGTCCTGACCGGTCTCCTCTCCGAGCCGTGTGTAAAGCTCAACGCCGTGTTGGTTGAGGCGCGAGACACACTCACTCAACGTATAGAGTATGACGTGGCCGATGGCATGAGAGGCCGCGCCCGCAGCCAGATCGGCGCGCTCGCACAGCGCCACGTCTGACCAGCCCTTTTTGGTGAGGTGGTAGAGCACACTGCATCCTGTCACACCACCGCCCACGACGACGACGCGAGTATGGGTCTTCATAGTCACTCCTCCCTTCTATTGCCCTCGATCAAACGTCACGGATTCAGCAGCTTTGTGAGCAGCCCCACAGCCGCGACGGCGTCCCTCCCGTAACCGTCGGCCCCGATCTCGTCGGCCCATTCCTGAGTGACCGGCCCTCCTCCCACGACTACACGGTACTTGTCTCTCAGGTTTAGCTCCACAAGCGCATCAATGACCTCTTTCTGGCCAGGCATCGTCGTGCTCATGAGCGCCGAGAGGCCGATCGCATCCGCATTTGCCTTTTCGGCCGCCTCGATGATCTGCAAGGCTCCCTGGTCTACGCCAACATCTACCACATTGAACCCGTTCGTCTCAAGCACGGTGGCCACAATGTTCTTGCCGATGCTGTGCAGATCGCCCTTGACCGTCGTGATGACGACGGTGCCCACATCTGCCACGTCCTTTTGCTGACGCTTGATCTCGGGATTCAATATCTCCATGGCGGCTTTGAACGCCTCTCCGGCCATGATGAGTTCTGGAAGATATGACTCGCCGCGCTCAAACCGCCCTCCAACGACATCCGTTCCTTTTGTAAGGCCCATCTGCATCGCTTCGAGCGGGTCTATGTTGGCCTCGAGAGCTTGCCTGGCACCCTCCCTGGCTTTGCCGTCGTCACCCTCGACGACGGCGTTCTTCAGGTTCTCAAGAATCTCGTTCTTCTGCATTGGCTTTGGTCCTCCTGTATTCACTGATGGCCCTAATGCTAGTCAAAGGGTATTCCGATGGCGTTCAGATCCGCCTTCACTTCGTCGTAGAGACGTAGGTAGCTTTCCCCTGGCTTGCCGGTTTCCACAGCGTAGCAATCCTGGTAACGGTCGCCTTCAGGAGCATTCGGAATTTGGGATTCGTATTTCTCAAGGAGTTTGATCACCAGGTCGTTTGCCTGCTGCCGGTTGAGGCGGGAAGCGGCCTTTACCATCTCGATTCCGAATCGCGTCTCCATAGGAGTAGATGCGTCAACTTTGACCCCCTTGGCCGGGGTGGGCATTTTGACGGCATCGGCGCCAGAGGTCGTCGCCGCCAAAAGATAGGCGGCCGCTTCATAAAAGTACATCTTGGTGTTCACGCCAGCGGCCATATAGCCGAGCCATATCACCGGGATGGGGACGTTCCTGCTCCCTGCCTGAGAGCTCGTTGAAACGAGCCAGAGAACATCCCGGGTCGAACAGCAGCCGTGCTGGAAGTGAATCGGGAAACATAGATGATAATTGGCCTTCATAGCGACCAGGCCCATGAGAAAGTAGGCCGTGTTCACTATGGCCGTTCCGGGCGCTCCACCGCAGTAGCCGCCCAGAGACGGAGCGCCCTGAGACCCGATATTGGCGCCCCAGTTCAGCAGGTAAGCCACTTTGTTCAGCGCCCCATAGTCAATCTTGTTTTCAGAGATGATCCCAATGATCCAGCCATCCGTGGGACGCGCTCCAAACTGAGCCGCGCTCGCCCCGATCGTCGTCACGGCGGCGGCCGCGGCCGGCACGAGGTTCATCAGTGGCAGCCCAGGTCTCCCGGCCCGCCGGCACGCGTCGCGCGCGACTCTTACCGCGCGAATGCCGGCATACATCTCTAGCGGCGACCCAGCCTTGACCCGCATTCCGCGGACCGTGTTGGTGACGGAGGAGATGCTGATGGCCTGCGCCTCAGGGTGCGCTACGTTGGCCGCCATGATGTCTATCGCCATCTCCTGCGACGAGTGAACCGTCCCCCAATTGACGTGGCATCTGGCCGGGCGCTCATCATCGGGCTGCCGAACACGAAAGACACTGGCGTCTTTTCCCTCTCCGGTCAGGCACTCGCCCGGCGCGCTCCCTACGGCGTCCCGGATCTCGTGCTCGGTGAACTGGATGACCCGGTTGGTATCCTGGCAATAGACGCCAACGCGCGCCAGAAAATCAACAGAGGCCTCGTATACACTGTCGGCGGCGGCATCGTCGGCGGGGACGGGCGTCTCGCTGTCGTACTGAATCCCGTACTCCTTCACCACGTCTCTCAGCTTCGGGATAAAGACCTTCAGCTCGAAATCCCTCTCGGTCATAAGCGGCCCGGTCTCAGCCCGCTCGCAGACGTCCAAAAAGTCTATCATTGTTTACTCCTTGTTGCTATACCAAGCTATCCAAAGCCCTGCAAATGCGGTTCTCACTTAGATGACGCCTTGTTCTTTCAAACGCGCGATCTCCTCAGCGCTCAAGCCTAGCCGTTGTCCATATACTTTGTGATTGTGCTCACCGAGCTGCCCGCCAGCGAACCTCACCCTCCCCGGCGTTTTGGACATCTTGGGGGTCACGTTCTGCATACGAATGGTTCCGAGCTCCGCATCCTCGACCTCGACGATCTCCTCCCTGGCTGCATAGTGTGGGTCCTGGAGGATCCTGCGGATATCGTAAACTGGCCCCGCCACGACGTCGCTCTGCTCGAGGATCTCCATAGCATCGTCCAGGCAAAACTGCCGGAACCAGTCACCTATGATGGCATCGAGTTGGGCATCATTGCTCACCCGGCTGGGATTGTCCGCGAACATTGGATCACTGGGTAAATCAGGGCGTCCAATCGCGTGGGCCAGGCGCTCAAAGGTCCGCTGAGAACTCGCCGATATGGCAACCCACTCTCCGTCGCTGGTCTGGTAGGCATTGCGAGGGGAACTCTCCTCCATCCTGTTCCCCCGCCGCTGCTTGACGATGCCAAGCTGGTCGTAAGCGATCACAAAGGACTCGACCAGGCGGAAAAGCGGGCTGTACAAACTTGTATCAATGTATTGCCCCTCGCCCGTTCCCTTGACGTCGCGGTGATAGACGGCGAACATCGCCCCCATAGCGCCGAACAGAGCCGCTATCGCATCAGCCAGGGGGAATGCGGAGAGGGAGGGCGGCTTGTCGGGAAAGCCGGTGAAAGAGGGAATGCCGCTCATCGCCTCCGCTATCGTTCCGTAGCCAGGGCGATGGCTGTAGGGCCCGTCCTGACCGTACCCGCTGATACGCACCATGATGATACCGGGGTTGACCTCCACCAAGTCCTCATACCCAACGTTCCAGCGCTCCATCGTACCGGGGCGAAAGTTCTCAATGACAATATCTGTATCCCGGACAATCCTCTTTAGCAACGCCTGTCCCTCCGGCTTGCTCAGGTTGAGCGTGATCATCTTTTTGTTTCGGCCACTGACTTTCCACCACAGAGAGACGCCATCTTTCTTTGGCGCCCACTCCCGTGTCGGATCGCCGCGCCCCGGGAGTTCAACCTTGATCACCTCGGCGCCGAAATCTCCCAGGAACGACGCAGCCATAGGCGCGGCTATTGTCGTTCCAACGTCAATGACAGTTAACCCTTCTAGCGGCATATCCGCCGAATTGCTCACAGTTTGTGTTGGCATGCTGCCTTGAACCTCCAGACTCAGTAGATCCAAAATTGCTCCCAAACGTGTCAGTTGACCTGTGAACTTACAGGTTTGCCAAATCCTGGTAAGATTGTAGTTGCAAGAAACAACAATCCAAGGAGGCAAACCTGTG